>Ga0326726_10000533_pt1 | contig 35189 bp, 31 predicted proteins | sample MHFenrmetagenome_2_FD_207603 | JGI IMG/M metagenome (GOLD analysis project Ga0326726, IMG submission 207603) | Lab enriched peat soil microbial communities from Michigan Hollow, Ithaca, NY, United States - MHF15MN | ecosystem: Environmental > Terrestrial > Soil > Wetlands > Peat | place: USA...
TTCAACGATTTCCGCGTCGACGCACAGCTCAAGGTCGTGCTTCCCAAAGGCTACAAAGTTCGCTATGCAGCTCCCCAGTTCCGTTCGCAGAACCTGGAAGAGTACCGCTGGAGCGGTGGTGCATACTCCCGTTGGGTCGAACACGTCTGCAAAGGCGGCGTTGGACAGTTCGAAATCCTGTACGCACAGTAATTCCTATCGAATGCAAAAAAGACCGGCCAAGCGCCGGTCTTTTTTTTTAAGCAAGAAAAAAAGAAATAGGCTTTACACCTCTCCGCATTTCCTCTTAACCTTTAGGTCCCTTTGATCCTTTTCTTAAATTCTCCCCTCCTCCCTGCCTTACCCGATCAGCTGCAGAATATCCTCAATCTCATCCTTGATCTCGCGCAGCAGCATCCTTCTTCGCTCGTCGATGATCTCGTAATGTTTCTGCTCCCTGCCGAGCTGTTTCTGCAGCTTGAGGATCTCGGTGGTCTTGTGGTCGGCCTCATCGCCGTTGACGGCGCCGCTTTTCACCATCTGGCTCGCCTTGTTAAGCTTGTAACCCTTTTCGTAGACCAGTTCCTTGATGTTGAGCACCATGGCGATATCGCGGTTCGTGTACCGCCGGTTGCCCCTGGTATCCCTGGCCGGGGCAAGTTCGCTGAAGAACTCCTCCCAGTAACGGAGCAGATAGGCGGGAATGCTGGAGATCCGGCTGACCTCACCTATCGTATAGTAACTTTTGCTTGACTCGAAGGCCATCGGTGATGTTCGTTTTGTTTTCTCTCTACTTATTATACATTAAGAACGTCACTTCAAAAAAGGACGGATGAAAAATCTGCTCGCCTTACGGCCATACCTTGTCCGCTATCGGAAATCGCTTGCCGCAGGAATTGTCTGCGTCATAGCTACCAATTTCTTTGCCGTGGCCGCACCGCGTTTCCTCGGGGAGGCCATCGACCTGATGGGCAGGCATTTCGAAATGAAGGATGTGATCATCAAAGTCGGGCTGTACATCTTGCTGGCAGCAATCAGCGGCATCACGCTCTACCTTGTCCGCCAGCTCATCATCGTCACATCAAGGCATATTGAGTTCGACCTGAAGAACGATTATTATGCTCATCTCCAGACACTCTCCTCCTCCTTTTACGACAGCACCGGTTCAGGCGAACTGATTTCGAGGGGCACCAATGACCTGAACGCCGTCCGTGATTTTCTCGGCCCCGGTATCATGTATTCGATCAACACCTTGTTCAGGCTCATATTCGCCATAGGTGCCATGATCGCCATATCCCCTATGCTGACTCTTTTCGCACTCCTTCCCGCACCACTGCTGAGCTATTCGGTATACAGGACCGGCGTGTCGATACAGAAACGCTCGAGGCAGATCCAGGAAAACTATGCGGCCATCACCAACCTTGTCCAGGAAAACATCTCAGGCATAAGGGTGGTCAGGAACTACAACCGGGAAGCCTACGAAACCGGAAGGTTCGAGAAGCTGAACAAGGATTATTACGACAGGAACCTGCAGCTCGGAAAAATCCAGGCATGGTTCATGGCACTCCTGACCGCACTTACGGCGCTCTCGCTTATCCCCGTTATCTGGGCCGGAGGACTTAACGTGATGAACGGCACCATGAGCATCGGAGGCATCGCCCAGTTCGTCATCTATGTCTCCATGCTGAGCTGGCCGATGATTTCAATCGGCTGGGTGACCAATATCGTCCAGAAAGCTGCGGCGGCGCAGACCCGCTTACGAGAAATCTTCGACACAAAGCCGGATATCACGGATTCGAACGCCGACAAGGTGAACCGAACGGCGGGACCGCTGAAAGGCAGCCTGACATTCGAGCATGTATGGTTCTACTATCCGTCGCAGCCCGAAAAGGCCGTGCTTCGGGATATCTCGTTCACTGTAGAACCAGGGACTAAAGTTGCTATCGTCGGGGCGACCGGTTCAGGTAAATCGACCGTGGTCAATCTCATTCCCCGCATGTACGATCCAGCCAGAGGGCGGATCATGATCGACGGCAGGGATATCAGAAGCCTCCCGCTCTCTGATTTAAGGCGCACCATCGGCTTCGTGCCACAGTCGAACTTCCTTTTTTCGGACACCATCCGCCACAACATCGACTTCGGAAGCAGCAACGACGGTCTCGACGTCATCGAAGCGAGCAGGATAGCCATGCTGCATGACGATGTGGTCGATTTTCCCGACGGCTTCGACACGATGCTCGGTGAAAAAGGGATCAACCTGTCAGGCGGCCAGAAACAGCGTGCATGCATTGCAAGGGCCCTCAGCTGGAACCCCTCGATCCTAGTACTCGACGATGCCCTTTCAGCGGTCGATACGGCAACCGAAGCCAGTATTTTCGATGGCCTGCTCGAAAAGCTCCCCGATACGACCATCGTGCTGATCAGCCACCGCATCTCGACTGTAAGGAACTGCGACCGCATCATCGTGCTGCATGAAGGCACAATCGCCGAAAGCGGCACCCACGAAGAGCTGCTTGAAAACGGCCAGTACTATGCCGACCTCTACACAAGGCAGTTGCTCGAAGAAGAGATCAGCGCGATCAGCTAGGAAGAAAGAAAAAGGACCAAAAGTAAGAATGTTTTTTCGGGGAATCGATCTTTAGTCCCTTTGGTCCTTTAAGTCCTTTTGGTCCCTTTCTTCAATTCGTCCCTTTCCCCTCTTTCTTCAATCCTGCCAGCTGCTTCCTCAAATCCTTTCTCGACAGGCCGTACATGTGGACATAGAGCATGTTGAACATCAGCACTGCCGACCGGAGCGTCGGGGCGCGCATCGCGCGTTCGAGCGCGTGGCGCGCTGTGAACACGCGCGAGGTGAGCTCGGTATAACTCGGGATGAACTCGTCGAGAGTCATCTGCTTCGGAAGGTAGAGCATCTCCTGACCCCATGAGAACCTGAATGCGTCATGATCATCGCTGGGATGCAGAAGGCGCCCCTCGTCTGCAAGGCGGCTGAAGACTCCGGTCCCAGGAATCGGGCGAAGAAGGTTGATACCGGGAACGTCGATGCCGGTATCTTCGATGAAGGCCTCGATAATTTCCGGCATGGCGAGCGTATCACCGTCAAGCCCGAATATGAAACTGCCGTAAACGCAGATTCCGGCCTCACGGATGGCCCTGATGCATCGCGACTGCCGGCTGGCCGGGTTATGGAATTTGTGGTGCAGGTGGTTGCTCTCGTCGGCCAGGCTCTCGATTCCCACAAGGAGGGCGCCACATCCCGACCGCGCAAATATTTCAAGCAATCGGGGATTTTCGCCCAACAGGGTAGTCGCCTGACCGACCCACCTGATCTTCAGAGGCACAAGCCGGGAAAAAAGTTCGGCAGCATAGGCTTCATCGGCATTGACGGTGTCATCAAGAAAAAAGAATATGCTGCGATCCTTTTCCAGGAAGCATGCAACCTCCCTGACCACTTCGTCCACAGGACGGTGCCGGAGTTTGTGACCGTTCATGATGTGGACGTTGCAGAAGTCGCAGCTGTAGGGGCAGCCTCTCGTCGTCTGGACCACATTGGTAGTAAAGTACCGTCCAATGTCGAGGGCCGATTTATCAACTGGCCAGCCGGCAGCGAGATCGGGAAACACGCCCTGACGGTACTCCGGCTTCAGGGTTCCGTCCCTGAGGTCTTCAAGCACCTCTTTCCAGAGATCGTCGGCCTCACCTATGACCAGCACGTCGGCCTGCTCCCTGCACCGCTCCGGAAAGATCGAGACATAGGGGCCGCCAAGCACCACAGGAGTCCCCTTTGAACGAAAAAGAGAGGCTATTTCAAGCGCCGGACGCGCCGCACCGGTCTGCACGCTGATGCCGACCAGATCCCAATGCTTTTCGAGTGGCAGACTGTCGAACCTCAGGTCGCAGATCTCCTGGGTGACACCCTCCACCTTCACCGAACTGAGGATCATCAGCGACAGAGGTGGAATGGCGAACTGTGCCCTTTTGATGATACCGCTCATGGCCCGGTCTTTAAGGAGGGAGAGAACACCCTTGCCTGACCCGTCGAGCAGGGCCGCACCATCCACGCCGCTGGAGGCCTGGACAAAGATAAGTAGGACCGATCGGGGTTTTAAAGTAGCTGTCATGACCTTAACGTGCCGCCTTTCCGAGTGCAATGTCCTGGAGCCGTTTCAGCTCAACGAGCGCATCGAGCGGTGTAAGGCTGTTGATGTCGATCCCTGAGACAGCCTTGCGAAGAAGACTCTCCTCCTCCTCGAACAGTGATATCTGCCTGGCCTGGAGCAGTGATGAAGCCTGTCGTTGTGATGGTATTTCGATCTCCCGCTTTTCCATACCGGCCAGAAGCTCCCTGGCACGGACGATCACCTCAGAGGGCATGCCGGCCATCTTGGCGACCTCGATGCCGTAACTGTTGTCCGAAGCTCCGCGCACGATCTTGCGAAGGAAGATCACCGTGTCAGCTGTTTCGACAACAGTGGCGTTAAAGTTGACCACCCTTTCGAGGCGGGACTCCAGCTCGGCAAGCTCATGGTAATGGGTGGCAAAGAGTGTCCGGGCCTTCAACCTGTCGTGGATGTACTCGCTCATCGACCAGGCGATCGACATGCCGTCGAAGGTGCTGGTGCCCCGGCCAATCTCGTCAAGAAGCAGGAGGCTTCTCGATGTTGCGTTGTTCAGGATGCTGGCTGCTTCGTTCATCTCCACCAGAAAGGTGCTCTCGCCGGATGTGATGTTGTCTGAAGCCCCAACCCTGGTGAAAATCCTGTCCACCAGGCCAATTTCAGCCTCCTCGGCGGGCACGAAACTCCCGACCTGAGCAAGCAGCACGATGAGGCCTGTCTGCCTGAGAAAGGAGCTTTTACCTGCCATGTTCGGACCCGTGATGATGAGCAGCTGCTGGCGCTCCCCTATCCGGCAGTCGTTTGCAACAAATGGATCATCCGCCCCCAGGATACGTTCGAGAACCGGGTGACGCCCCCCCGTGACCGAAAGTTCCGTGGTTTCATTCATCACCGGCCGGCAGTAACGGTACTCATTCGCACACCAGGCGAAAGAAGCCAGGCAGTCAAGTTCGGAGATGGCAGCGGATGTGCTCTGGATGAAGGCCGCGCTTTCAGCCACCATGACGCAAAGCTCCTGGAACAGCCGGTGTTCGAGCAGAAGGCTCTTCTCCTCCGACGTCAGGATTTTCTCCTCGTACTCCTTCAGGGCGGGAATCGTATAGCGTTCGGCGTTAACCAGGGTCTGCTTCTTTTCGTAGTAATCCGGGACCTTGTCGCTGTTGGCCCTGCTGACTTCGATATAGTAGCCGAACACCTTGTTGTACTGGACCTTCAGGGTCGAGATCGAAGTCTTGCGGCGTTCTTCCTGCTGGATGTCGAGCAGACGATCGCGGGCACCTGAAGAGATAGCCCTCAATTCGTCCAGTTCTTCATGGTAGCCACCCCTGATGTAGCCACCGTCACGCACAGCTCCGGTAGCCTCCGGATCCAGGGCATGCTCAATCGAACCGGCAAGCTCCAGCAACTCTTCAAGCCCGTCGGCGAGATGGAGGAGCCTCTGCGATCCACTCTCCGCGAGAAGCGCCTTGAGCTGCGGAACGATCGCGAGGGACGAACCGAGCATGCGCACCTCTCTCGGCATTGCCCTGAAGGTCGCGATGCGAGACAGCGCGCGCTCGAGGTCGATGATGCCTCCGAGAAGCCTGCGAAGCTCTTCCCTGGTCTGCGGGCTTTCCAGCAGCTCTTCGACGGCGTCATGTCGAAGAGTGACCGGTTCAAGCTTTGTAAGAGGATGAAGCAGCCATCGGCGCAGCAGGCGCGCCCCCATGGGGTTCCTGGTCCTGTCGATCACCTCGAGCAGGCTGCCGTTCAGGGTGCCATCCTGCATGGACGAGATGATCTCGAGGTTCCTGCGGGTCTGGATGTCGAGAGTCATGCTGTCGCCGCTTTCGACCATGCTGATGCGAGCCAGGTACTTCAGGCTTCCCTGCCGGGCCTCTTCGAGATACTGGAGGATCACCCCCGCCGCAATCCGGCCCGCCCCGGCGCCATCGATGCCGAACCCTTTCAGCGAATGGGTTTTGAAATGGCCGGTCAGGACCCTTGTGGCCTGCTCTTCGCTGAACATCCACTCTTCGACTTCCGAGAAAAGCGCCTCTGCATGCATGCATTTTTTCAGGGACTCCCTGAGCTCCTTTTCCCTTGATGAAATGAGGATTTCAGCGGGATGCAGGGACTGCAGGAAATCCTTGAGTTCATGCTGAGGCAGCTCGGTCATCCGGAACTCACCGGTGGTGACATCGACGTATGCAACTCCTGCCACATATTCACGTCCACGCCTGATCAGGGCTACTGCGCAGAGGTAGTTGTTGTGGCGGTCGTCGAGGATCTTGTCGCTATAGGTGATTCCGGGTGTAACGATGTCGGTGATCTCGCGACGCACGATCCCCTTGGCCAGGGCCGGATCCTCCACCTGGTCACAAACCGCAACCTTGAACCCCTTCCTGACGAGCTTTGCGATGTACCCCTCGCTTGCGTGGTGAGGAAAACCGGCCATCGGCACTTCGTTGGCGCTGCCGTTCGAGCGCCTGGTAAGCACGATGTTCAGGGCCGACGAGACAGAAAGGGCATCGTCATAGAATGTCTCGTAGAAATCGCCGACACGAAACAACAGCAGGTAATCCGGATAGCGATCCTTGACTTCGAGATACTGGCGCATCATTGGCGTCGCCTCTTGTTTGCGAACTTCGGCGTCAGTGGCCATATCTTGCGGGTCAGGTTACGGTTACGGGGATATCGCTTTCCGGGTGAACAGTCAAGCTATATCAGCCCGGTAAAAAAAACAAGCATTGTAATAATGCCATGCCGCCACACTTGAAAACGCGATGTCAAGAGGATATCTTTCTGCTGGAATCGTCCTGCATCCGACCGTTTTAACCAACACTCCCTGGCCATGGATTTTCACGCCCTTCTCCGACTTGTACACATAACAGCTTTCGCCGCCTGGTTCGGCACGATATTCGCCTCGTTCTTCCTGCTCAAGACACTTGAACCCGGCATGACGGGCGAAGAAAAGCAGGCCCGTGACTACCGGGGTCTGCTGATGCGCTTTATCAAGCTCGAAACGAAGGTAGCCGACGTGGCCGTCATCTCGGTCATAGTCTCCGGCCTGTTCCTTGCGCACTTTTATCAGGGATGGACACCCTGGGTCTTCACGAAAATAACACTGCTCATCCTGCAGATCGCCCTGACCATGGGCTATATCGTCAAAGTGATCCAGCGCATCACTTACCCCTGTGACGCTTTAACCTACCGATCCTGGTACCGGCTTTTCTCCATATCCTTCACCATGTTCGGCATCGTGCTTGCGGTAACCTTTTTTTTCCGGTAGCCCTTCTGCAGCTTCTTTTTCAAAGTAAAATGTAACCGTTTGAAAATCAGAGAATATGGATTATATTCAAGCTCTTTATCACTAAAATATTGACTATGATGCAGGCGCTGATCGAGATTTCCGACAAACAGTTTCTGGTAAAGCAGGGTGACAAGATTTTTGTACCCAGGCAGGATGCCGCGGCAGGCGAAGTTATCGAAGTAAAGCCGCTCATGAGTGTCGATGGGGAACAGTCCACAATGCAGCCGACCGGAACCGTAAAGGTGAAGGTGCTTGAGCACGTCAGGGACGAGACGATCGTCGTGTTCAGGAAAAAACGCCGCAAACGTTTCCAGAGAAGGAACGGGCACCGTCAGCACATGACTCAGGTCGAAGTGCTGTCTATATAAAAATACAGGGATTCATAAAACAAATTCTTATTTCTTATGGCTCATAAAAAGGGCGGCGGATCTACCAAAAACGGCCGCGACAGTAATCCAAAATACCTCGGCGTCAAAGCTGCCGGAGGTTCTACGGTTAATGCAGGGACCATTATCCTTCGTCAGAGGGGCACGGTTATCAAACCGGGCGACAATGCCGGAATAGGCAGGGACCATACCATTTTTGCCCTTGTCGAAGGCACCGTCAGGTTCAGGAACGGCCGAAACAACAAAAAACAGGTCGATATCATCCCCTGCTGAACTTTGGCACGAGATGCATTACGATTATATTGAAGCAAGCCGATCCCCATCCAAAGGACGGCTTGCTTTTTTTTTCGCACTTTTTGAACCATGACTTGTCTCTTACTCTAAACGACGTTCGGACATCATTCAAGAAACACTAAAACAGATAAGTGCATTATGAAAATCACCGTTATTGGCGCAGGCAACGTCGGAGCCACCGCGGCCTTCCGTCTCGCAGAAAAACAGTTTGCCAGGGATCTTGTGCTGCTCGATGTCGTCGAAGGCATTCCCCAGGGAAAAGGTCTTGATATGTTCGAGACAGGACCGGTTGGACTGTTCGACACTCAGGTTGTCGGCACCAACGACTACCGCGACACCGCAGATTCGGACATCGTGCTGATCACGGCCGGTCTGCCGAGAAAACCCGGTATGACGCGTGAAGATCTGCTCATGAAGAACGCCTCCATCGTCCGGGATGTTACCGACCAGATCATGACCTACTCGAAGAACCCGATCATCATCGTGGTCTCCAACCCACTCGACATCATGACCCATGTAGCCTGTGTAAGAAGCCGCCTTCCCAGGGAGAGGGTCATCGGTATGGCCGGTGTGCTCGATTCAGCCAGGTTCAGGTCATTCATCGCCATGGAACTCAACGTCTCGATGCAGGATATCAACGCATGTGTGCTCGGCGGCCACGGCGATGCCATGGTTCCTGTCGTCAAATACACCACTGTTGCGGGCATCCCGATCTCCCAGCTCATGTCTGCCGAAGCGATTGAACGCCTCGTCGAGCGCACCAGAAACGGCGGCGCCGAGATCGTCAATTTCCTAAAGCAGGGATCTGCGTTCTATGCACCGGCGTCATCGGCTGTTGAGATGATCGAGTCGATAGTCCTGGACCGTAAAAGAGTGCTCCCCTGCGCCGTCGGCCTCGATGGACAGTACGGAATCAACGGTACCTTTGTCGGCGTACCTGTCAAGCTCGGCAAAAATGGCGTCGAACAGATTTTCGAAATCGACCTCGAAGCTGCAGAACTCGAAGCCCTGCAGAAGTCTGCCGCCATCGTCGACGAAAACTGCAAGATGCTTGAACCTCTTCTTGCATGAGGAACTAAATTTATGGACAAGCATCTCGTCACTGCGGGATGCGCGTAAACTCAAAAAGCGGCTCTTCAGCCGCTTTTTGAGTTGGCAGGTATAACTCACCCGGCCTCACCTGTTAAAGACATTGCCATACAGGCCCAACCTGAAAAACAGCTCGAACTGATTTCGGAATCAACGTTGAGCCTCCTGAACTCGAGCCCTGCAGAAGTCTGCCACCATCGTCGCTGAACAATGCAGGATGCCCGAATCCCTTCTTGACTGAAGAACTGTATCATGGCAAGGGCTTACCGAAAATGCGGGATGTTCATAAACAAAAAAAGCGGCTTTTCAGCCGCTTTTTTTGTTGGTAGGTGTCCCCCATTTCACCTACCCTGCCTCACTTTCGCAAGGCATTTCCATGCATGTCTTTCATCGTTCACTCTTCATGTAAACAAAGGGGCGCTCCATCTGCATCGTCTCTCCATATCGAAATCCTGAACATAACCATATCCACACATCACACGTCACACGTCACATCAACCATATGGCCTGCAGAAAAAAGCGACCTTGCGGCCGCTTTTTTGTTGGCCAGGTGTCCCCCATTTCACCTGACCTGCCTCACTTTCGCGAGACATTCGTTGCAGACCAACAATATTATTTCAACAACCGTGCCAAACTCATAAAAGACAGAAAGAATCCCTGAAAACGCCATTCCTCAGGGATTCTTGAGAAAATCAACCGCGACAAGCTGCAGTAACAGTTCAAAAAAAATCTCACCATGAGAGAGCATGTCGCATAGTGAGATTCTCACAGTGAAAAAAAGAGCCGACTTAAACACTGATGGCTTCAATACAACCTGCACCAGGAAACAGCCCCTGATTGACTACATTCGACACCTTGCATCTACATCCTTTTGCTGGAATTGGACAGTAGACAGAGGCCTGTTTTCTGCCGCTTAGCGACCGGTCATTCGCATCAGCTCTTCCGGGTACCGGGCCCCCTGCACCGTAATCTTTGATGCGGCGCCATCTATCTCACTGAGATCGGCCGGAGTGAGCTCGATGGCAAGGGATCCCATGTTTTCCTCCAGTCGCAAAAGCTTGGTAGTACCCGGGATCGGCACAATCCAGGGCTTCTGTGAAAGCAGCCATGCAAGCGCAATCTGTGCCGGTGTGGCGAGTTTGCTTTCTGCGATTCTGCCAAGCAGATCGACAAGTGCCTGGTTTGCCTGCCTGGCCTCGGGTGTAAAGCGAGGCAGGAGATTGCGAAAGTCAGTGCTTTCGAATTTGGTGTTTTCGTCGATCTTTCCTGTAAGAAACCCCTTGCCCAGCGGGCTGTATGGAACAAAGCCAATACCGAGCTCTTCGAGAGTCGGCAGCAGTTCCTGTTCAGGGCTCCTCCACCAGAGCGAATATTCACTCTGGACTGCAGTCACGGGCTGGACCGCATGTGCACGACGAATCGTCTCTACTCCAGCTTCAGAAAGGCCGAAGTGCCTGACCTTTCCTTCCAGAATCAGCTCCTTTACCGCTCCCGCCACCTCTTCGATCGGCACATCCGGGTCGACACGGTGCTGATAGAACAGATCGATGGCATCAATCTTCAGTCTCTTGAGCGAGGCCTCAGCGACCTGTCGGATATGCTCGGGACGACTGTCCAGACCCAACCAGCCCGGTTTCCCGTCGGGTTTGAGCCTGAATCCGAACTTGGTGGCGATCACCACCTTGTCACGGATCGGAGAAAGCGCTTCTCCTACGAGCTCTTCGTTGGTGAACGGGCCGTAGACCTCGGCTGTATCGAAAAAAGTGATGCCCATGTCGACCGCTGCCCGAAGCAGTGAAACCATCTCCTGCCTGTCCGGGGGAGAACCGTAAGAAAAACTCATGCCCATGCAGCCGAGTCCGAGAGCTGAGACTTCCAGTCCGCTTTTTCCAAGTTTACGTTTTTGCATTCTTATTCCCTTCCTTGTGGATTCCTGATGAATGAATGGTACTTACAGCGCCGAACGGAGTGCCGATATAATGTCCTCCCCGCTCATGGACGGGCGACCTGGAAGTCTCCCATGTTTGTCATGAGCGACAAGCAGGGTATCCTGGGCATACCGCTGAAGCAGTTCGTCTCCGATACCCACTTCCGAAAGTCGGGTTGGGCAGCCGATCGAACGTAAAAACGCCTCAAACCGGTTGATCCCTTCCCTGGCAGCTTCTGCGTCTTCGGGATGTTTCAGTGAAAGCCCGAAGACACGGTGTGCGAACTGGGCAAAGCGCGCAGGCCTGGCCTGTGCTGCAGCTCGCATCCATGCCGGGTTGACCACCGCCAGCCCCGCCCCATGCGCTATATCGTGGTGAGCGGAGAGGGAGTGCTCGATCATGTGCACCGGATAAGGGGCAGCTGTGCCGACCTGCACCCACCCGTTAAGGGCAACAACAGATGCCCATTGCACCTGTGCCCGTGCTTCCAGATCATTTCCATCGGCTACCGCTATTGGACCCCATTCCATGGCGGTAAGGATGACCCCTTCGGCGAAGCGGTCCTGCAGCGGAGTACCGTCGACACCGTTGAAATATGACTCGGTTACATGGGTGATCAGGTCGCAGATGCCGAACGCGGTCTGGTCCGGCGGCACGCTCATCGTCAGTTCAGGATCGACAATGGCTGCGTGCGGGTAAAGACATTTTGCAGTGACGAACGACTTGACGGTCGTCTTTTCATCGGTGATGACGGCACCTCCGTTCATTTCAGAACCGGTGGCCGCAAGTGTCGGCACGGTAACGATGGGAAGCGCCTTCGTCGGAAGCACCCTGTTTTGAACGTGTACCATCATGTTCCACGGGTCACCCTCGTAGAAAACGGCTGCCGCCATGACCTTGGCCGCGTCCATGGTACTGCCGCCACCAAGGGCCACGACCACGTCGCAACCTTCACTTCGCGCGATTTCAGCGCCTCTGACCACCGATGAGAGCCTGGGATTAGGCTCAACTCCCGAGCACTCCACCACCGAGACTCCGGCGGCGTTCAGACTCGCAACCGCCCTTTCCAATGTCCCGTTACGCCTGACACTGCCACCCCCGGTGACGAGCAGGGCCTTTTTACCGTACACATGAACAGCCTCACCAAGTTCAGCCAGTGTACCGGCCCCGAAAATGAGTTGTGTAGGATTTTGAAATGAGAATTTCATGTATCTACTCCGGTATTAATGTTACCTGTGCACCAGAAGGTTATCGTTATCATAAACAATTGTCAGACCTTTGCCCATTTTCAATATCTGCTTTGAATTGTCTGGCGATGTTGCTTTTGCTGGTCTTGCTGATCAATCTACACTCGATCATGTGATGTCAGTAGATCGATTCTGCCAAATTCTTGCCTGATCCTCCGAGAGTTCCTGGTAATGTATTGTATGTTGCTGTGTCGTTTCTCGATCTTACCGGTGAAATTAAGAACAGGGATGACAGGAATGAATAAAAAGGATGATATAAGGATATTGAAAACCGATGGGAATGCGTTAGTCCAAAAGGGGTCAGCATAGAAAATTGCCCTTTGACCTTGGGAGGAGATCAGTCGCCCACCTCTATCCCGGCGCTTTCATTCGCCGGTGGGAAGCCACTTCCGAGCCGATAACCCATATGCACGACCCAGGCATTTGCCTGATCGCCCAAGGTTCGAAGCAGGTTCAATCTGCTTGAGGAGCCGGAAAACATCCCGATCCTTGCGCCTCTCGTCCAGCGGGAAATTTATTACCGCCTGCTCCTGAGTGATCAGGGATTACGCCTGCGACAGATCGTGGAAGCGGGAAGCCAGCGCCACCAGATTGCACGAAAAACAGAATACCTGCAGGAAGCAAGGCGACTGATGCTCACAATACAAAAGGATACAGCGGGGTGAGCTGCTCCAGCAAAAGCTTTTGCAGCTCACCCCGCAACTGTATGGACGGACATGAACAAAAAAAACGGCTTTTCAGCCGTTTTTTTTGTTGGCAGGTGTCCCCCATTTCACCTACCCTGCCTCGCTTTCGCAAGGCATTTCCATGCATGTCTTTCATCGTTCACTCTTCGTATACACAAAGGGACGTTAACTCTCCATCGTCACTTCATATCGAAATCATAACAATCACCATGTCCACACATCACACATCACACATCACACATCACATCAACCATATGGCCTGCAGGAAAAAGCGACCTTTCAGCCGCTTTTTTGTTGGCCAGATGTCCCCCATTACACCTGACCTGCCTCACTTTCGCGAGACATTCGTTGCAGACCAAAAATATTATATCAACAACCGTGCCAGACTCATAAAAACAAACAGAATCCCTGAAAACGCCATTACTCAGGGGTTCTTGAGAACGACATCTGCAGCAATTCACGGAAAAAGAATAAAAAAAAATCTCACTATGAGAAGCCATGTCTCACAGTGAGAATCGAATGATAAAAAAAGCCCGTAGAATGACTGTTGGGATACTCAGAGAGCCGGTTCTTCGTGGGTGACGCAGTGAATGGCTCCAAGGCCCCAGATAAGATCACTGCAATCGATGCCGATCACCTCCCTGTCAGGGAAACAACCCTGAAGCACGCCGATGGCCTCACTGTCACGTGAACAACGGTATGTCGGCACAAGCACTACCGAATTGGCGATATAGAAGTTTGCATAGCTGGCAGGAAGCCTCTCGCCGTCATGGTAGACCGGCTCAGGCATGGGCAGCCTGACCACATTCAGCGGATTGCCGTCGAGATCGGTAAAGCTCCTGAGCAGGCTGTAGTTCTCCTGGAGAAGGGTGTAGTTCTCATCCTCCGGGTCATCTTCGACGGCGATAACGATGGTCGTCTCATTCACAAATCGAGCCATATCGTCGACATGACCGTCTGTATCGTCGCCCACAATACCGTCACCGAGCCAAAGTACTTTCTCGATGCCAAGGTACCGTGAGAGCTGGGCTTCGATCCCTTCACGGCTCATGGAGGGGTTCCTGTTGGGGTTGAGCAGGCAGGCTTCGGTTGTCAGAAGCAGCCCGCAGCCATTGACGTCTATCGCTCCGCCCTCAAGCACCATACCGGTCGATATCATGGGATAACCCTGAATGGCAGCTACTCTTGCCGGCACGGCATTGTCATCGTCGAAAGGCTCATATTTGCCGCCCCAGGCATTGTATTCCCAGTCTATGATCACCTTGTCGCAACCTCCGTCCTGATGACGAAAGACGTAGTTGGGACCGTGGTCGCGGCACCATGCATCGTTTGTTGGAATGCAGTGGAACACAATACGATTGGAATAACGCCCCTCGGGATCCCTCTCTTTCAGCAACCTGCGAGCCTCATTCTCCATGGTTTCGTCGAGCACATTGATGTTGACCTGCTCTGACCGGCTGAGCTGCCAGGCGAGTTCTGCAAACACCGCCGGAACCGGCTCGAATTTCCCCGGCCACGATTCGAGCTTGTGCGGCCATGAAAGCCATGTGGAGCTGTGGGGTGCCCATTCGGGCGGCATGACATATCTCGGTTCCGACATCGCTACTCCTTGCTTGAACGGTATCTATGGTAACAGTTTATTGACGAGTCTCCTCCTCGATCCGCCTGACACGCTGCAGCACCGGTGGATGGGAGTAGTTCAGGAAAACATTGAAAGGGTGCGGAGTCAGGTTTGAAAGGTTCTGCCTCGAAAGCTTCTTCAGTGCCGTGGAGAGCATCTTTCCCTGACTGTAGGTAGTAACGGCGAACCTGTCCGCTTCGAACTCGTTCCGCCTCGAAAGCATCTGCATGAGGATGGACAGGATGAACTCGATTGGACTGTAGAGCAGCATGAAAAATATCATGCTCGCATAAACCGAGGTCTGCTGCATGTAAAACGCGTCGAACAGCATCCTGTTGTTCATGAAGAGCGAGAGCAGGTACAAAACCAGGCCGAGGTTCATCATACTCAGGCCCATGGACATGAGGATATGCTTTTTCTTGAAATGCCCGATCTCGTGGGCAAGCACCGCAACAAGCTCTTCTGTCGAGTGGTTGCGGATGAGGGTATCGAACAGCGCAATACGCTTGTTCTTTCCGAAACCGGTGAAGAACGCGTTGGCCTTGGCTGATCGCTTCGATCCGTCCATGACGTAGATGCCGGAGAGGGGAAAGCGGACGTCGGCTGCATACTTCATAATGGCCTGCCTGAGCTCCCCGTCTTCGAGTGGAACGAATTTATTGAACATCGGCATGATCCAGGTGGGCGCCACATACTGCAAAAGCAGGCTGAAAGTCACCATGCCCGCCCAGGCCAGGAGCCAGGCTTTCGGGCCTGTATACTGGAAAAACCAGAAAACCAGCGCCGTAAGCGGGCCACCGATCACCACGGCAAGAAGGAGCGACTTGACAAGGTCAGCTGCAAAGGTCTGTGGAGTGGTCTTGTTGAATCCGAAACGCTCTTCGAGGACAAAGGTCCGGTAGATGCTGAACGGCAGGCTGATGACCCCCTGAAGCAGCAGCAGCGCACCGGTAAACAGCACACCGGAAATAACAGGATCGAAGCCCCATCCCCTGATGAAGAGGTCGAGGCGGTTGAAGCCCCCTGCGAACCAGAAAACGAGCAGAAGCATGATGTCGACCGAGGAGTCAACCAGCGAAAAAATGGTATTGGCCTTCAGGTACTCCTGGGAACGGCGATAGGCATCCTCTTCATAAATATCCCTGAACCCTTCAGGAATGATCGGCAAAGCGGCCCTGAGGTTGAGCAAATCCGCAACGAGCCGGACAAGGAAGGTCGCCAGGAGGGTAAAGAGGATCAGTGCGCCGAACAGGTTCATAGGTACCGTCATTTGTATCCTTACTGGTCGATCCAGCGCCGGGTAATGTCTCCGTAGGAGTCTATCCTGCGATCGCGCATGAACGGCCAGTGCGAGCGGTAAAATGCAATGCGCGACAGGTCGCAGTCGGCATAGAGGATCTCCTCGCCGGTATGGGCGGCTTCGGCGACAACCTGGCCGAAGGGATCTGACACGAAGCTGTTCCCCCAGAACTCAAGCTCACCTTCGGTGCCGGCACGGTTAGCCGCTGCGACAAAAACACCGTTGGCCACAGCGTGGCTCGTCTGGATCGTTTTCCATGCCTGCCGCTGGCTTGAACGGACCATCTCGGAACTTTCTGATGCGGCCCAGCCGATGGCAGTCGGATAGAAGAGTATATCCGCACCCTGAAGTGCAGTCAGCCTTGCCGCTTCCGGGTACCACTGGTCCCAGCAGATCAGGACTCCGATGGTTCCGTAGCGGGTTTTGAATACCTTGTAACCAAGATCTCCCGGAATAAAATAGAACTTCTCGTAGAAGCCTGGGTCATCAGGAATATGCATCTTACGGTACTTGCCGAGATAGCTGCCATCGGCGTCGATCACCGCCGCCGTGTTGTGGTGGAGTCCTTTCGCCCTGACTTCGAAGAGCGATGCGACGATGACCACTTCAAGCTCCCGGGCAAGCTGCTGGAGGGTATCCGTTGCCGGGCCGGGAATCGGTTCGGCATAACCGAAAGGGGCATAATCTTCGGTCTGGCAGAAATAGAGGGTAGTGAAAAGCTCCTGGAGGCATACGATTCGGGCTCCACCGACAGCGGCGTCCCGAATTCGCGAGACCGCCTTGGCGAGGTTATCGGCCGGGTTCTCCCGGCAAGTCATCTGCACAAGCGCTATACGGATCTGTTCCGGATTCATGGATGCGAAATGAAATGTTGGATGATCAGTCCTGACGAAAACAGTATGCCGTGAACGGTGAGCACCTTTCCTGTCCCGGCCAGTACCTGATTGAGCTCCCTGCCTTCAGAACCGTAAAGCTTTTTTACCATCCCGACAGCAAGCGGTATGCTCAGCAGGCAGAGAAGGCACCATACGGAGTAGCCGAGAAGAATCATGAAGAAAGGCACTGCGTAAGCAAGGACAGTCAGGAAAACGTAGATCCCACGGGCAGCGGGAGCACCGATGCGGGCAGGAAGTGTCATCTTGCCGACTTTCCGGTCAGTCTCAATGTCGCGAATATTGTTGACAAGAAGGATACTGACTGAAAAAGCTCCAGGAGCTGCAGCAGCGACAAGCACCGGTAAAGGAAGCGAAAGTGCCTGAACGAAATAGGTGCCGCCGACAGCGACAAGGCCAAAAAAGATAAAGACGAACACATCCCCAAGACCTGAATAGGCTATGGGATATGGCCCGCCGGTGTAGGCCCACGCAAAAATCAGTGAGAGCACTCCGATAAGAAAAATAGGCCAGCCGCCAATGGCTACAAGATAAAGGCCGAGCAGAAAAACAGAAGCTGCAAGGGATACCGAGACTCTCGTCATGGTCTTTTCGCTGATGATGCCGGCAGCTACCGTCCTTGTCGGCCCAAGACGGTCGGCGGTATCCGCACCTTTCCGGAAATCGTAGATCTCGTTGATGAAATTGGTCGCAATCTGAATGCCAAGTGCGCAGACCAGGGCAATCAGGGCTGGCAGGGGCTTGAACGCCCCATTGGCATATGCAAGTGCAGAAGCGAGCACGATCGGCACAGCACCGGCAGGAAGTGTTTTAGGGCGGATGGCCAGCATCCACGCCTGCATGGCGGATGGTTGTCGGGTAACCGTTGCGGACATGAATCTTTATTGTGCCTTGTTCTCTTTGGACATCCTGACGCTGCTGAACACGTTGCGAACCTTCTCGCCCGGCTTGATGTACGAAAGGCTGTGGCGGACCGCCATGGTGGCTTCACTCAGGCCGGTCTGGATGATCTTGAGCTTTCCGGGATAGTGGGCGATGTCGCCGGCGGCATAGAGTCCGTCTACGGAGGTCTTCATATGGGTGTCGACAACGAGGGCGTTGTCGCAAAGTTCAAGGTCCCAGCCCGCAAGGGGGCCAAGATTCGATTTGAAGCCAATCAGGATGAGAAGACGTTCAGCATCAACGGAGGTCTCTTTGCCGCTGCGCGCACGCAGATGCAGGCGCGACAGCTCACCATCTACCACCTCGATGCTTCTGACCTCGGTATCCAGATGAACAGCAATCCGTCCCTCCTCCTTTGCTTCGAGCACCTCATGGGCCGTCTTTCCATGGCCCTGGAACTCGTGGCCGCGATGCACCAGGGTCACCGATGCTGCGGTCTTGAGCAGTCCGACAGTCCAGTCGAGCGCCGAATCGCCGCCACCGACGATCACGACGTTCCTGTCCTTGAAATCATTGATCGACTTGACTGCATAGAAAACCGATCCGCCGACCAGATCGCTGATATCCCCGAGCTGCGGAAGTGTTCTTGGCTCGAACGCACCCAGGCCGGCCGCAATGAGCAGGGCACGCGAGCGGTAGACGCTGCCGGTGTTCGTTTCTGTTTCGAAGGTGCCGTCCTCGAGCTTCGTGTATCTGGTCACGGTTTCACCGAGCACGACATCGGGATTGTAACGCTCGGCCTGTTTCCAGAGGCTCTCAACGAGGCTGATCGCCGGAACTTCCGGAAATCCTGCGACGTCATAGATATGTTTTTCCGGGTACAGGGCCGCGAGCTGCCCGCCGAGCTGTGACATACTCTCGATGATACGGCAGGAAATATTGTTCATGCCGCACTGAAACGCCGCAAATATGCCGGTAGGACCCCCGCCGATGATGGTAAGGTCTCTCATATCCCGGTGATCGGTCATGCTGTTGTGAATATCGAACATCGTAGATTGCCTTGGTGGATGTTGGCCCTGCCGTAAGCGGCTCAGTTGCTGCGATCCGACTTTTTCAAGTAGATCATACCCTCCGGATCGACCATGCCATAGAGAATGGCGACAAGGTGATCCAGCTCATCAAGCTCATGAATTTCAACATGCACGGCGTCCTGCTTGACAACCTGCATGCCTTCGTCGTTCTTGAAATAAAAGACCGCCTTCACACCGCCATGCGGAGTCTGGCCGGTAAAATGGTAAGAACCATCCTCCAGTTCATCCAGGGCGCACCCAGGATTCTTTGCATCGATAGGGCAGCTTGCACATTGCGAATAGAAGCCCTCTTCCGATTCCGCGTAATCGCAAACAGGAAATTTCATACTTCGTTCTCCTTATCTCGTATCTGCTTTGAATGTGGCTTAATATAATACTTTAATATATTGTTGCAGATTCAAAGTTTTGTGATTTCTTAAGTTCGGAACCTTACTGCCCGACGCAGAGTTCAGATATCAAACACAGCAAGAAGATGTTAGCCAAAAGAATCATCCCATGCCTCGACGTCCGCGATGGACGAGTCGTCAAAGGTATCAATTTCGAAGGTCTGAGAGACGCAGGCTCAATTCTCGAGCAGGCAAGGTTCTACAACAATGAGATGGCCGACGAGCTTGTCTTTCTCGACATATCGGCATCTCTGGAATCTCGAAGGACAACGCTCGAAGAGGTACTGAAAGTTTCAGGAGAAGTATTTATTCCACTTACGGTTGGAGGAGGCATCAGTTCAGTCGAACGGGCAAGGGACGCTTTCCTGCATGGCGCCGACAAAGTCTCGGTCAACACCGCAGCAGTCAATGAGCCGGAACTGATCTCGCGCATCGCTGAAAAATTCGGGTCCCAGGCCGTCGTCGTGGCCATTGACGTCAAGAAGATAGGCGACCACTACATTGTCCATACCCATTCCGGCAAAAACCCGACAGGCATGGATGCGCTCGAATGGGCCCTCCGGGTACAGGAGCTCGGAGCTGGTGAGATCCTGCTGACCAGCATGGACCGCGACGGCACCAAAGAGGGTTACGACAATGTGATCCTCAGCAGAATATCGACCTCAGTCCATATCCCGGTCATCGCGTCAGGCGGGGCAGGAAACCTTGAGCACCTCTACCAGGGATTCACCGAAGGCCATGCCGACGCTGCGCTTGCGGCTTCGATCTTCCATTTCCGCCAGCACTCCATCCGGGAAGCCAAGGAGTACCTGCGCGAACGAGGCATCGCGGTCAGGCTCTGATCCGGCAACGAAGCATCACCCAACGGCTTTGATCCATTCGATCTGGAGGCAGAAAGGCCCCTCCTGTCCGGAAGAGATCAATACCCCGATCCGGGCTACGTTGCCCGGATCCATCGGTGGGGCACCAGTCACGACCTTGCCCCTGAAGAGTGGCCTGAAACCGGAAAACGGCAATTCGCTTTCCATCCATTCGCCGGCGACTGTCTCGAACTCTGACGCGTAGACCACTCCGTCAAATCTATCGTCGTTCCTGACCCTGAAGCTGTATAGCCTTCCGTCGCCTTTCACTTTGAGCCTGAACCGGTCGCAATCCGTAAAATCGTGATCACAGGGCATAGAACGAACCGAAGCAAATCCCCCGTTCCGTTCGAGCGAGACCACGCCTGAAAAGGTTGCCTGGCCAAACTGATCCACCTGCATGGCGCTCCTGGAAAGGCCGCCCATGACCACGTCGTCGACATTGCTCCAGGCAAGACAGGATTTCCTGAAATCGCAGACGACACGTTCGATACCCATGATGATTTTTCGAAAAGAGTTACCGGTGACCAACGATCAACCCGCCCATCGACGACGAAACAACGGGATCTTCCGCAAAATCGGCCACGAAACCCAATATGCCCCCACGCCAAGACAGTCTGCGAGAAAATCCATTATATCGGCGCTTCTCCAGGGAAGAAAAGACTGCACCAGTTCGATCAGGATACCTAATGCCATGAGTGGCAAGACTTTCCTGATACCGTACCCACTGTCGGGAAAAGCGAAATCCACGAGAAATCCAAGAGCAAGGAAGGCTAGAGCATGAAGCAACTTGTCGCCATTCTCCAAATGCACCTCCATGGGTTGCTTTATCGTCGCTTCGTAGAGTATGAACAGTGTCGCAACACAGAGCAGTATCCTCGCGGCAGCAACCAAGAGGTCGCGTTTGTCATCTTTCATCATGATTATGGTAAAATCAGAATGGCCAGGTGATCTGGTGGTCAATACCACTTCCTGGAGCGGTAGAACATGACCATTCCGCCGAAAATAAGAAACATCACGCCTAAAACCGCAAAATAACCCCATCGCAATTCAAGTTCCGGCATGTAATGGAAATTCATGCCGTAAAGCCCGGCGATGAAAGAAAGGGGCATGAAGATCGTGGCTATCATGGTCAGGAATTTCATCACTTCGTTCATCCTGTTATTGACCGAGGCCAGATAGGTCTCCTGCATTCCGGTCACGATGTCACGAAAAACCTCGACCGTGTCGATAACCAGGATGATGTGATCGTAGATATCGCGGTAATAGGGCTCAACACTGTCACCAATGACCTGTATGTCGTCCCGCGTGACACGCCCGATAGCTTCCCTGAGGGGCCAGACCGACTTGCGAAGGACAATCAGCTCTCGCTTGAGTGTATAAATCGACTCGAAGGTCTCCCGGCTGTAATTCTCGAGCAGGGCCGCTTCAAGCTGGTCGATGGTGTTTTCGACCTCCTCAAGGATCGACAGGTAGTGGTCGACGACAGCATCCACGAGCGTGTATGCGAGATAGTCTGCGCCATGTTTCCTTACTTTGGATCCGGCGTTCTCTATCCGCAGCCGGACATAATCAAACATGTCCCCTGGCTTTTCCTGGAATGTGACGACATAGTTCCTGCCAACGACAATACTCAACTGCTCCCGCGATATCCCGGCGTTGCCATCGCCGTATTCGAGCATCTGCAGCACCAGGTAGAGGTATCGATCGAAATCCTCGATCTTCGGACGCTGGCCTGTATGCAGTACATCCTCAAGCGTCAGGTTTTCGATCCCGAAAACAGTCCCGGCCCGCTCGATGAGCGAAGTATCATGCAGTCCACAGATATCAATCCATATTACCTGGAACTGCTCCATGAACGGCTGGCATTCACCCAGATCGTTGAACTGCATGGTAACAACCTGCGATTCGTCGTAGGCGATCATCGTGATAAGAGGGTGATCGACCTGCTTTTCACCGATATGGATCAGCGCCCCTGGCGGCTGGCCTATGGTTTTGGAGCGGCTCTCCAGAAGCTTCCCGGATTTGCGCTCAACCTCGCGCGGAAAGGGCCGAATCTGTTTTCCCCTGTTACGGTTTTTTGTCATGAACAAGTATCATGGGTTCCACACGCCAAATCACCTGCCCCCTCCTGACAACCGGTGACAACATGTCTCATCCTGTCGATTTTTTTTCTGAGGTCTCAACCGGCTTGACCGATACAGAAGGGGTTTCTGCAGCTTTGTGGAATTCCGATTCGATGTCCGACTGTGCCTTTTTAAACTCCCTGATGCCTTTTCCCAGCCCTCGCGCCAGTTCAGGTATTTTCTGCCCTCCGAACAACACGAGTATGACCAGGAAAATAAGCATGAGCTCAGGTCCGCCAATATCCATAACAATTCACTCCTTAATGATGATAAAAAAGCTATCGACACTTATATCCAAAAACCGGGAACATCACTTCGCTCCCTTACCAAGCAGAATCCTGCTCGAGATCTCCTCTCCGTCGGCATCGTAATGAACTTCCATAACAAAATAAAATCCAGAAAGTTCGCTCAATATCTCTTCCTGTGTCCGCATCGTAATTTCGCCGCTTATCCCGGATTTATCACGTTCGGTCTCGATGATCAGATTCTCCGCCAGATCATCATAATATCGTTCACGGGCCTCCTCGAAACTGGTGAACGGTTCCTGATATCGCCCATTGACCACGTCACCGACGAAATAAAGCTTCTCAACGTTTTCCATATGATCGATCGCGTTTGATTCTGTCAGCCAGGAAATGTCATGCATTCCTTAAAAACCAACTACACATTTTACACTTTTTTATTTGACGTCCGACGGAGCCATTTTCTTGCGAATACTTTTTCTCGGCTGGAAACTATCAGCAGGATTTTTTCGTCATTGACGTCAAATCATCTGGATGATATGTATAATGCTCATGATGATAAACAACGCAAGTCATAAAATCTGGGGAGGCAGAGCTATGCGGACTCGATCATGGCTATTTTCAGTGATCACCCTCCTGCTGCTGGCAGGGTGTTCGTCCTATTCAGTAGTCAGCGACTACGACAGCAGCATTCCTTTCGGCAGCTACAGGACATATCGCTGGTCTGGAGAAGGCGGATCGAAAATCAGTGACGACGTATTGGCGAAAAACCCGCTGATCTACAAACACATCAGATCAGCCGTGGATCGTGAGCTTGTGGCAAAAGGTTTCGTAATGAAACAAACCGGGCCTGCCGACTTTACAGTCTCCATCCATGCCGGCATCAGGGAACGGGTAACCGTCGGACCACCTACTGTCGGATTCGCTTATCGCAGCGGCTACTATCGGGGATGGCACAGAGGAGGCTACACTGCTTTCTATTACGACCCATACGGCCCGTACCCGCGGCTGACCTATTATGAAGAGGGAACCCTGATAATCGACGTCATCGACACAATAAGCGATGATATCGCCTGGCGCGGAGTAGCGAGGGGAATCCTGAAAGATTACGATTCATCAGCAGAGCTGCACAAGCAGATCGACGAGATCGTCACAAAACTTCTTGTCAAATTCCCCCCTCTCACGAGATAAGGCAGCCTTTTGCATTGCTGAGCCGGGGAGGGTAGATGTCCAGCACGACTCATAACCTGACATTCAAAAGCACAACATTCTGGGGCATCTCGATTTTTTGTTTTCTGATAGGGGCGGTTCGCGAACCGCCCTTACGTGCAAGGCGTATGGAGCATAGAAACCGAGCCTGGCTCTGACGGAAATTCCGCCATCATTTCCCGCCCGGCAAATTTCCTGGCTGCCAGCGCCAGTCGCGGATTTCAGGCATGTCCTCACCGTACTGCCTTATGTACTCCCTGTGCTCGATCAACCGGTCGCGAACATATTGTTTCACGTAGGCCGCCTTGTGCCTCAACCGGGGCACGCGGTTGACCACGTCGGCCACCAGATGGAACCGGTCAAGGTCGTTCATCACCACCATGTCGAACGGCGTCGTCGTGGTGCCCTCCTCCTTGTATCCGCGAACGTGTAGGTTCCCGTGGTTCGTGCGCCGGTAGGTGAGGCGGTGGATCAACCATGGATAGCCATGATAGGCGAAAATGATCGGCTTGTCAGTCGTGAACATGTCGTCAAAATCCCGGTCGTCAAGTCCGTGGGGATGTTCCTCCTTCGGCTGCAGGGACATGAGGTCCACGACGTTGATCACCCTGACCTTGAGATCAGGCACCTGCTTGCGCAGGATGTCCACAGCAGCAAGCGTTTCCAGTGTCGGGACGTCACCGGCACAAGCCATCACGACATCGGGCTCCCCGTCTCCGGCATCGCTCGACGCCCACTCCCATATGCCGATGCCGCTGGAGCAGTGCCTGACCGCAGACTCCATGTCCAGCCACTGCCACTCCGGCTGCTTGCCTGCCACGATCACGTTGATGTAATTGCGCGACCGCAGGCAGTGGTCCGCAACCGAAAGCAGGGTATTTGCGTCAGGCGGCAGGTAGACGCGGATCACGTCCGCCTTCTTGTTCACCACATGATCGATGAATCCGGGATCCTGGTGCGAAAAACCGTTATGGTCCTGCCGCCAGACATGCGAGGTCAGGAAGTAGTTCAGCGAGGCGATCGGGCGCCGCCAGGGTATTTCGCTGTCGGTCACCTTCAGCCATTTGGCGTGCTGGTTGAACATCGAATCGATGATGTGGATAAAAGCCTCGTAACAGGAGAAAAAGCCGTGGCGGCCGGTCAGCAGGTACCCTTCCAGCCACCCCTGGCAGGTGTGTTCCGACAGGATCTCCATCACCCTGCCGTCGGGAGAAAGATGATCGTCACCCGGAATGAGTTCCGCCATCCAGGTCCGTTCTGTCTCCTCGAACAGCGCTCCCAGCCGGTTCGAGGCGGTCTCGTCCGGGCCGAACACCCGGAAATTGGACGATTTCTCGTTGAGCTTCATCACATCGCGAAGGAACCTTGCCATCGGCTTCGGAGCCTCCGCCTCAACTGAACCGGGCGAAGGCACCTCGACCGCATAGTCCCGGAAGTCGGGCATGCGAAGCTCCTTCAGGAGAAGGCCTCCGTTGGCGTGGGGATTGTCGCCCATGCGTTTTTTGCCTTTCGGAGCAAGCGCCTGCAGTTCCGGCCGAAGAACACCATCAGGAGTGAACAACTCCTCCGCGCGGTAACTGCGCAGCCAGGATTCGAGAAGCTTCAGGTGACCGGGATTCTGCCTCACCTCGCTGAAAGGTACCTGATGTGACCGCCAGCTTCCCTCGGTCTGCTTGCCGTCCACCTCCTTCGGACCGGTCCATCCTTTCAGGGAACGAAGCACGATCATCGGCCACCGGGGCCGTTCGGTCACGCCATCTCCCCTCGCCCGACGCTGAATCACGGCAATCTCGTCGAAACAGCGGTCGAGCGCAGCCGCCATGAGCTGGTGCATCGCCTCCGGATCGTCACCCTCCACGAAACAGGGTTTGTATCCATATCCGGTCAGGAGGCTTTCGAGCTCCTCGTGCGGAATACGCGCCAGCACCGTCGGGTTGGCGATTTTGTATCCGTTCAGGTGCAGGATGGGCAGCACCGCACCATCGCGCTTCGGGTTCAGGAACTTGTTGCTGTGCCAGGCCGTAGCCAGCGGCCCTGTCTCCGACTCTCCGTCACCGATCACGCAGGCCGTTATCAGATCCGGATTGTCGAACACCGCACCGAATGCGTGAGACATGGAATAGCCGAGCTCACCACCCTCGTGTATCGAGCCGGGTGTTTCCGGTGCCACATGGCTTGGAATGCCTCCAGGAAAAGAAAACTGACGGAACAACCTTTTCATGCCGGCTTCGTCAAACGATATGTCAGGATAGTATTCGCTGTAGGTACCCTCAAGCCAGACATTGGCCACGAGCGCAGGGCCGCCGTGTCCGGGACCGGCGATGTAGACTATGTCGAGGTCGCGCGCCCTGATGATCCGGTTCAGGTGCACGTAGATGAAATTCAGGCCCGGCGTCGTACCCCAGTGGCCGAGAAGGCGCGGCTTGACGTGCGCTCCCAGTAGCGGCTGCTTGAGCAGAGGATTGTCCATCAGGTAGATCTGTCCTACGGAGAGGTAGTTCGCTGCACGCCAGTATGCATTCATCAGTTCGAGTTCGCGCGGGGAAAGCGGTGTGTTGCTCATCAGTTCCCTCTTTTGATCTGGTATTCAGTGTCCTTCTATGATCTGCCTCGTCTGGCGTACGATCATCAGCTCTTCGTTGGTCTTCATGACTTTAACGGCGACCGGGGCTGAATCCGGCGATATGACAGCAAGGTTACCGCGGTTTTTCTCAGGATCGATCCTGATACCGAGAAACTCAAGCCCGGCACAGATGCGACTGCGGATTTCAACCGCGTGCTCACCAATGCCCCCTGTAAAGACCAGCATATCGAGGCCACCAAGCACTGCAGCCAAAGCCCCGATCTGCTTGCGTGCCTGGTAGCAGAACAGCTCGACGGCTGCATGGGCCGACTCATGGCTCTTCTCGGCTTCGAGGAGGTCCCGCATGTCGTCGCTCATGCCCGAGACCCCCAGCATGCCGGACTTTCGGTTTACCATCTCCCTCAGCCCGCCGACAGTGAGCCGCCCCTGCTGCAGAAGAAAAAGTATGACGCCCGGATCGAGATCGCCCGTCCGGGTCCCCATCACCAACCCTCCTGCCGGGGAAAACCCCATTGTCGTCTCCAGGCTCCTGCCATCACGCAGCGCCACCATGCTTGCGCCATGGCCAAGATGGGCGAAAATGAGCCTGCCCTTTTTTGCTGCCTTTTCCCGTTGAGCAGAAAGTTCGCCGAGGATGTATTCATAGGAAAGGCCGTGAAAGCCGTAGCGCTGGACCCCTTCGCTCCGATATGGTTCAGGAATCGGGTAGAGCTTTGCCACGGAGGGCATAGTACGATGAAAAGCCGTATCGAAGCAGGCGACCTGTAGCACGCCGGGAAACTTGACAGCCGCATGCCTTATGGCTTTCAGCGCCTGGGGAAGATGTTCGGGGGCATAAGGAATAAGCTCGTCGATCGATATGAGCAGTTCCGGAGTGACCCTCTCCGGTGCGGTATGCCTCGGACCTCCATGCACGATCCGATGTCCGATAGCGTCGGGCATGGCGTGGCCGTGTGCCCGAACCCAGGAGAACACTCTCCTGCAGGCAGCCTGATGATCGGGCACCTCCACCTTTTCGCAATCGATGAAGTTCCCCTCAGGGTCCGTGACCGAAAACCGGCCATCCTTCAATCCGATTCTGGTAAGTGCGCCTGAAAAAAGAAGTTCTTCGGCCACCCCGCTTTCATACAGCGAAAACTTTATGCTCGACGAGCCGGTGTTGACAGCAAGTATGGTAATGATCGGCTTCATTGGTCTCTCTCCCCCCGGAAAGTTGCAAGGTCACACTGAAAGCAAAACCATCCGTTCCTCTGGTCAGAAACAGATACCGGACATTCAACTCTAACCCTGCACCCCTGCCGTTACGTTCCGATAAAATCCTCAATCATTAACCAGGTCTTAAACTCCCGAATAATCGATGAATCCCTTGTTCACCTCGAGGATTTTGCGGGTGAGACGGTAGACACCTCCGCCTTCACGGGTTTTGCTGGCGTCGGTGTTGCCTTCGATGGTCGTGATCAGCCCGCCTTCGACCCGTTCAATGAGCCCTGTATGGCCTTTGCCTGCGCCATGGTCCATGATGAATACCATGCCTGGATGGACAAGAGAGGGACTGTCCACCGCATCTTTGTTCGCGATACGCACTGCGCCTTCAGACTCGGCGCGGTTCCAGTGGTCAAGGCACCCTGCGGTTTTCACCATCGGGTTGGAAATTCCAACCGACTTCGCCGCTTCATCGAAACACCAGAAAACAAAGGCGCAGCACCAGGAGTTGCCCGGCGGAACACCGACCCGATGCAGGTACTCTTCGACTTCCGGACCACGATTGGAATTGACTGGCACTTCCCTCACTTTCCTGCGCTCCGCTTCCGATGCTTGAGAAAGCACCGCAGCAAGATATTCATTGGGCGCAGTATCGCTGGTAACGACCGAATCCCGTCCGAACAGGGCCGCCCATGTAAGCGAACCTATCTGGCCGTCCTGCCTGAGCGGCCGCCCTTCGGCATCCACATGGCGTGCCTGGAAAAGCCTGATGGTACTGACCACCTTGTCGCCGAAGACAGGATTGTCAGGATCAAGCCTCAACGCGGTATCGCCGCCACTGCCAAACATGATGTTGAGCTGTTCCTTGATTGCCCTGACGATAAGGGCGTCATCTTCTCCCTTGCGGATGATCCTGCCTGGATATTTCATGGGGGTCTCCTGAATCGATTGAAATCCGGTACTCTTTCTCTTTCAAAGATACGATACTGCCAAACCAGAAACATCATCCCCACACCCAGCAATGCCAACCAGCTTCCTCTTGCCCTGCAAAATCGATACCTTGATAGTAATAATCGACTCTTTCACCCAGGGCACTACCCGAAAAATGGAAACAGGACAACTTTCGGAATTTATCCCGGCAGATCGGATTGCCGAGCGCGTCAGGGAGATGGGACGCTCCATTTCAGACGACCATGCTGAGGTGCACGAACTGACGATAGTCTGCGTGCTGAATGGGGCGTTCGTTTTTACCGCCGATCTGGTTCGGCAGATCACCAGACCATGTCGTATCGAATTCATCAACGCATCGAGCTACGGCATGCATCGGTGCTCTTCAGGAACGGTGAAGATCGACCATGATCTCAAGCTCGAAGGGCAAAACGTTCTGGTGGTCGAAGATATCATCGATACCGGCCTGACCCTTTCACGCATCCTTGACGAACTGAGACGGCATAAGCCTGCCTCCCTGAAAATCTGCACCCTGCTCGATAAGAGTTCGGCAAGAAAGATCCCTGTCTCGGTGGACTATACCGGATTCACGATCCCCGAGCTCTTCGTGGCTGGTTACGGACTTGATGCTGCCGGGCTTTACAGAGAGCTCCCCTTCATTACCATACCCCAGGCTTAAAACGCTGGAATCGAATACTGCTGAAAGCTTTCACATCCTCTGAATCCCATTTTTCGAAAGCTTTCGCTTCGGGACATACTACAATTATGTGTGTTTTTTCAACATAATCGCCATTTTAACCCTAAATATTTAAGGAATGTTTTTATATTTCCCTTAAATATGACACCGTAAATACTGCGAGACCAAGAAAATCAAGACCAATGCCTGGAGCGACGAACGCCTTGCCTGGAGCGACACCCAGGCCATGGATCATCGACACGACCCTGAGAGATGGGGAGCAGGCCCCCGGCGTGGTCTTCAGCTGTTCAGAAAAAAAGCGCATTGCGCAGCTCCTAGCCGAAACAGGAATCGATGAGATCGAGGTTGGCTATCCTGCCATCAGTGCAGCAGAAAGAGATGTCATCAGGGAAATTTCGGCAATGCGGCTTCCGGTGAGACTGACTTCATGGTCAAGGGCCAACATGGCCGATATCGAGCATGCCGCATTGTGTGGAACCGAGGCCCTGCACATCAGCTTTCCGATCTCAAGCCTTTATCTGGAGCTCATGAAAAAAGAGTACGCATGGGTTCAGGATCAACTTCATGCACTTGTAGCCAGGTCGAAAGGGATGTTCGAATTCGTCACCGTCGGAGGTCAGGATGCCACAAGGGCTGACAGGGGACTGCTTCAGCGCTTTATCATCGATGCGGCAGAGGCTGGAGCCGACAGAGTCCGGATTGCCGACACTGTAGGTATCGCCACGCCGGGATCGGTAACAGCGTTGGCCTGCATGTTGCGTTCATGCTCACCATTGCCTATCGAATTCCATGCGCACAATGACCTCGGCATGGGAACAGCCAATGCATTTACGGCTCTCGAAGCCGGCTTCGATGCCGTCAGCGTCTCGGTGACAGGGCTTGGCGAGCGGGCAGGCAATGCTGCACTTGAGGAGCTTGCCGTTGCGCTCGATCTCTCCGGGAAATTCGAAACACGCCTCGATACGACGATGCTCTCCCTCCTTTGCGATGTCGTGGCATCCGCTTCAGGCAGGGCTATCCAGGAGCAGAAACCTGTAGTAGGACGTTCGGCCTTCCAGCATGAATCGGGCATACATTGCGCAGCTCTGCTGAAAAATCCGCTCTCCTACCAGCCGTTCCTCCCTTCACGGGTAGGACGGAAGGAGTTTGAAATGGTCATAGGAAAGCACTCAGGCACAGCGGCCATCCGGGAGCACTTCAAGAAAAAAGGGGTGACCGTATCCAGGGAGGAGGCCTTTGAGCTGCTTGAAGTGGTCAGGAGCAAGGCCGACATTAACAAAAGGGCGCTCCGACCAGACGAGATCGACACCATTTACGAACAGCACCATAAAAATCGTTTAACCATCCATCAGCATTAATGCTCATATCACACGATCAGGAACAGAGCAGCATCAGCCTTCTTGCTGAAGTCAGCAGGACGGTCAACAACGAAGAGGACATCAGCAAGGTCCTCCGGCTGGTTCTTTTCATCTTGTCGGAGCACATGAACATGCTCCGGGGCATGGTCACCATCCTGAATCGCGGCACCGACGAGATCGTCATCAACGAATCGTTCGGCCTTACCGATGAGCAGAGCCAGCGTGGCCGCTACAAGGTCGGTGAAGGCATCATCGGACAGGTGGTCGAAACCGGAAAACCTGCGGTGGTACCCCGCATCAACGAAGAGCCGCTGTTCCTCGACCGTACCAGATCGAGATCGAAAGAGAAAAAAGAGGAGCTCTGCTTCATCTGTGTACCGATCAAGGCCGGCACCGAAATCATAGGCACCCTGAGCGCTGACCGTCGTCTCTCTGCACCCACAGACGGAACCCTGAAAAAGGCAAAGGCCGAAGAGGCCCGCAAGGACATTCTCCAGTACTATGTCGACCTGCTCTCGATCATTGCAGCCATGATCTCACAGGCCGTTCGCCTGAAACAGCTGGACGCCGAGGAACAATACCAGCCGGCCCGCCATCGCCAGCCCACGCCGCAGCCCCAGCTTCCTGCCGGAACGTTTCCAAGGCTGGACGAGGAGTTCGAAGAGGAGTTCATGGAGATCGAACGACCGGCAAACATCATCGGAAACTCGAAACCCATGATGTCGCTGTTCAGGATGATCGACAAGATCGCCAGGACCAGCGCCACAGCCCTGATCCTCGGTGAAAGCGGTGTTGGAAAGGAGCTTGTGGCAAACGCCATCCATTTCAAAAGCCTGAGGGCAGGAAATCCATTCATCAAGTTCAACTGTGCGGCATTGCCTGAGAGCATCGTCGAGAGCGAACTTTTCGGCCATGAGCGGGGAGCTTTCACCGGCGCTTCCGCCCAGCGTCAGGGACGTTTCGAACTTGCGAACACAGGTACCATCTTTCTGGACGAAGTAGGCGAGCTAAGCCTCTCCATCCAGGCAAAGCTGCTGAGAATAATCCAGGAGAAGGAGTTTGAACGCCTCGGCGGCACGAAAACCATCAAGACCGACGTCCGGATCATTGCTGCCACGAACAGGAACCTCGAAGAACAGATCCGCGAAGGAAGCTTCCGCGAGGATCTCTTCTACCGCCTCAACATTTTTCCGATAACCGTACCGCCGCTTCGGGAAAGAAAAACCGACATCCTGCTGCTGGCAGACTATTTCGTCGAGAAATTCAATACCCTCAACCACAAGGGGATAAGGCGAATCTCGACCACCTCCATCGACATGCTGACGCGCTACCACTGGCCAGGCAACGTAAGGGAGCTGCAGAACTGCATCGAACGCGCCGTGATCCTGAGCGAAGACAACGTCATCCACGGCTACCACCTGCCCCCGTCACTCCAGACGGCCGAATCGAGCGGCACTCCCTACACAGGTGACCTGCAGCAGAAACTCGACGCGATCGAGAACGAAATGATCATCGAAGCCCTGAAACGGACCAAGGGTAACATGTCAAAGGCAGCCAGCCAGCTCGGCCTTTCCGACAGGATCATGGGGTTGAGGATGAAGAAATTCGATATCGACTACCGGAAGTTCCGAACCTGAGGAACATCAGGTTACCGGCGATCGATCGGGCTCATTCAATTTCAGAGGTTCGGACACCTCAAGTGAGCCGATTTTCAGGCAGCCGATTTCCAACTGATCAATTCTCCCCTTCCGGGCAAAAAAACGTCCGATGACCATGCGACCCACAGCAATAGTCCCAAAGGCGACTGCACCGATACTGAGAGCTCCGATAGCCAGAGCCCCAACTGATATTGCTTGCGCCGAAATGGCCCTGAAGGCCTTAAATTCAGGACGCTCCACAGGAACTTCAACGCCGATTTGCTGAGGTGACTGATGCCGCTCACTGCCGATAGACGGCCGACGATGGATAAATGTTTTCATGACTTGACCATTTAATGGTTGCATTGATGCTCAGTCAGTTGAACAAACACTTGCTTATGCTGTCGTTGCGGTTAGCTATTGAGGATAGCGTACAACAGGCCCGGCAGGAACCTCTGGCGGCGGCACAAATGCCGGCGATTCCACTCCTGCAGCACCAAGGAACCTTATAAATTTGTAAAGATCACGAAAATCCCTGTCACTCATCTCCCTGAGAATATACCATGGCATCGGAGGTCTTGCCTTGGCGTTTTTTATGTTCTTTACCCACTCGTCTTCAGTCATCCGGCTCACCAGAAGCCTCAGATTCGTAGGATAAGTCGTTCCCCATGGACCGTTCCACCCGAGCCGGTCACCTGTCAACCACTCTTTTTCGTCTGTTTTTCCATCGGCCAGTGCATACCCCGGCGTATGGCAATCGTTGCACCCGCCGATGACGGCAAGATACCGCCCGTGTGCTACGGACGATCGAACCTCTTCCCCTCCCCTCTCATTCAAACGACAGGATGCAAGACTCAGCATAAACATCACGACTATCGATGAATATGAAACCCGAAGTATCATCATGGCAATCTCCCCTGCAGATTTATACAGCAATGACCGGTTCCTTCAACACTGCATATCGACAGTTGCCAAATCCAGACTTGTCCGGATACTGAGTCGGCAAATTCATATGCACATCACAGATTTGACAGGCTATCGAGATCGCCCTGGCATTTTACCGGACACGGCAACCATCATCCGGGAGTGTCCTGAACAGGAAAACCGGCGGGTCCGCATTAATGGATAGAGCATCAACAAACAGACAACCCATGGGTTTTCACCGGGCAATCCACAACAAAACGAACGATAGCCATACCAAATAGTTCCCGATGAAAAAGCACATGAGAACCTGGCACACCGTCCGGTTTCCGGGAAAAAACCAAGTCCGCAATGCGACGAATCTTGCCCTGTCCCCTCCTGCTGCGCTATTTTGGCATCGCCGAAACGAAAGCCTCGATCTCCGAGAGTTCATCATCATTGAGCCTGAAACTGCCGGCACCGATTACCCCTTCGACCTGCGCTGCGCTCCGTCCGCCGACTATCGCACCTGAAACTGCCGGATGACGAAGGGTCCATGCCACGGCAACCTCACCGGGAGATCGCCCGTGCCGGGAACCGATGCTTCTGAGCAGTTCGACCAGTTCAAGATTGAGTGAAAGGCGGGGCTCCTGGAACTCCTTGTTGTTACGGCGCCAATCTCCTGTCGGCAGGTTTTCGGCCCGCTCCTTCGTCATTGCGCCGGTCAGCATACCGGAAAGCATGGGAGAGTAAACTATCACCCCGACACCCTGCTCCGCGCACCAGGGAAGGATTTCCGCCTCTATTGCCCTGCGAAGCATGGAGTATGGCGGCTGAAGGGTTTCTACAGGGGCAATGGCCGAAGCCTTCTGCATCTGCGCGACCGTGAAGTTCGATACCCCGATATGCCTGACCAGCCCCTCCTTCTTCAGCCTTGCCATCTCAGTCCACCCCTCTTCGATCTCCTCTTCGGGGTTCGGCCAGTGTATCTGGTAGAGGTCGATGGCATCCACTCCGAGCCGCTTCAGGCTCTGCAGGCACTCCCGCCTGACTGATTCCGCCTTAAGGCTGTTGCCGATCTTGCGCTCTGCGTCCCATACAAGCGAACACTTGGTAAAAACAAACGGTTTTTCGGGCATCACTGCGATAGCCCGACCGACCAGCTCTTCAGAGTGGCCGAGACCATAGACCGCGGCCGTATCGATCCAGTTGACGCCCAGTTCGACCGCTCTCCGTATGGCCGCGAGAGCATCACGATCATCCTGCGAACCCCATCCGTAAGCCCAGTCGCCTCCGCCGATCGCCCACGTGCCAAGGCCGACAGGTGTAATCTGCATGCCGGTCCGGCCCAATTCCCTTGTCTGCATATCATTCTCCTTCTGGTTAGAAACGCCCTTCACTTTATTACTCATTAACGCAACCACCCTTATCGCGGTTCCAGACCCGAATGTCCGACAACAACATTTTCCTACATATTCGTAGTATCTTGCCGGAATGGGGGAAATTTCCTGACTGAACCGTCGCCCGTAATGAGAAAAATAGCTGCCAGTTCACGAAAAGTGCGGGATAATCCTTAAAGAGCGATGAACAAAAGGAACATCCTGGCAACCGAAGCCATACATAAATGTAGAATCTGCCTGTTTTCTACAGAAATGTAGGCCGCACACCACCCGCTTCAGTACCGGACCGAATAAATGCATGCTGGCCGGCACACCAAACACATCCTTGGAAAATATCACAAGACATTGACATCAAACAAGTTACAGGACTCCGACCAAAAAAGCAGAAAAAAACCTTGCATAATCATGTGCTCTGGCACGGCAATTGCAATATTATCTTTAATTATTCAGGGAATAACACGAAAGAACCTGAATATTTTAACACGCGTAGCGATTAACCTAAATAAGCACAACCATGAGAAAAGTCGCGATTTACGGAAAAGGTGGTATCGGCAAATCCACGACCACACAGAATACCGTTGCAGGCCTTGCAGAAATGGGCATGAAAGTTATGGTCGTCGGATGCGACCCGAAAGCTGACTCCACCCGCCTCCTGCTTGGCGGACTGCAGCAGAAAACCGTTCTCGACACCCTGCGCGAAGAAGGTGAAGAGGTCGAACTCGAAGATATCATCAAAGAGGGTTACAAACTGACCCGCTGCACCGAGTCCGGCGGACCGGAACCCGGCGTAGGCTGCGCAGGCCGCGGCATCATCACCTCGGTCAACCTGCTCG
>Ga0326726_10000534_pt1 | contig 35171 bp, 37 predicted proteins | sample MHFenrmetagenome_2_FD_207603 | JGI IMG/M metagenome (GOLD analysis project Ga0326726, IMG submission 207603) | Lab enriched peat soil microbial communities from Michigan Hollow, Ithaca, NY, United States - MHF15MN | ecosystem: Environmental > Terrestrial > Soil > Wetlands > Peat | place: USA...
GGAGCAGCGCGCGGGCCGGCGTACATCGCGTCCGCGTAACCCCGGCGCCTCGCGGAGGTACGCTGCCACGGGGGCTTGGCCACCTCCCATCCGGGTAATCCCGGGATGCAGGCTATGGCGATGTCTGACGGAGGACATGGGCGCTCCGGAGAGTTGTCGGTTCGGCTTCGATCCTCGGCCAAGGCGCTCCCCGTTCGCGTACCCTGGAGAACTGCGACGGGGATATTCTACCCCCGGAGCGGCGGTTCGCCCATAATCCCGCCGCCAAAGGCCGATTGGGCTCGCCGGTGAGTGGGGGTGGTAGTGGCGAAACCTGGCCGCGCGATATATCGTATGAAGTATCGTCCGATATATCGTGGAGGGTGCCGATGGGTAAGCATGGAGATGACTGGGGGTTAGGAGAGCTGTTCGAAGGCGTGTTCGGTTTCGGCGAGTGGGGTCGGCGTCACGGACCGAGGTGGCATGGCAGCAGGCGCCGGCACCAGATGTTCGAGGCCGGGGAGCTGCGGCTGGTCATCCTCCGGCTGCTGAAGGAGCGTCCCCGCCACGGATACGACGTGATCAAGGAGCTCGAGGAGCGGATGGCTGGGTGCTACACAGCCTCGGCCGGGACCGTGTACCCCACACTGCAGCTGCTTGAGGACCAGGGCCTGGTTCGCGCCGAGGAGTCTGAGGGCAAGCGCGTCTACCACATCACTCCGGCGGGAGAGGCGCTGCTCGAAGAACGCCGTGGTGAGCTCGACGACATCATCGATCGGGTTCGGGAGACTGTCCGTGACTTCGCCGGCGGCGCGATGGGCGAGCTCAACAAGGCCTTCGGGCAGGTTGCCGCCCGGACGTTCCGGGAGGCTTTCAGGCGTGGCCCGGGCGATCCCGCCGTGCGCCGCGTAGCCGAGATCCTGCGACGGACCGCGGATGAGATCGAGCGGGAATGGAGGCCGGCCGAAGCCGGAACGGCCCCTGGGAAGGAGGGCGCATGAGCGGAAACTTCGACTTCCTGCGGTTTCTTCTCCTGGCGCTCGGCGTGCTGGCGGTGCTCAACTGGTCACGGCGCGGCCGGCGATGGCGGCGTATCTCCAATCCTCACCGCCTCGAACGCTCCGAGGCCGAGCTGGCCGCGCTGGAGACTCGACTCGCCGCGGTCGAGCAGCTCCAGGCCAGGGTGGAGGAGTTGGAAAACCGGGTGGATTTCGCTGAGCGTCTGATGGCCGGCAGGGAGGCAGTCTCTTTCCAGCGTGGTGCCACCAGCGGATAGGATGCGTCCCTCGCGGCAGGAAGCAGCAACCCTCCGGCGCCTGGCCGGAGGGTTTGTTTTTTGGGTGCCAGGTCGACAGGCGGGGTACGGGTTAGAGCAGTCCGGTGAGCGGCGCCGCATAGCTTGCGGAACGGGGCTCTGGCTCTCCGTACCGACCGGCATGCGCGTGGAGGCGGTTCCACTCCTCGCGGAGGCAGAAGGGGTCCAGCCCGTGCGGGCGATCCACCGCCAGAACCCCGTCGAGATGGTCGATCTCGTGCTGCAGCAGCTCGGCGCGGTCCCCTTCCAGATCAACCGTATGCCACTCTGCCTTCACGTCCTGATACCTCACCTTGATCCGGTACGCCCGGGACACCCGCACCAGCAGGGCGGGGAACGAGAAACAGTCGTCCCAGACCGTGAAATCCTCATTCCCCACATCGACGATTTCGGGGTTGATCAGGGGCCATGGCTTGTCCATCTCCACGTACGAGATTCGAACCGGGGCGCCGATCTGGGGCGCGGCAATCCCCCGTCCATAACCGAAGCGCGACTGGAAATCGCGAAGCGTCTCGCGCAAGTCGTCGAGTATCACCCGCACGGCCGTCGATCCTGGCCGGGCAATAGGCTCACACCTGGCGCGGAGGATCGGGTCACCCAACATGCGGATACGGTGGATGGTCATTTGTAGGCGGTGAGTCCAAGTCTGGTCGCGGGTTAGTCCCAATCTTGTGCAAAGGCGCGGAGCTTACAATAGCCCGGCCCCTTGGAGCGTGTTTGCCGGGGGTGACCAGAGTGGGCTATTGAATGAGGTAGTAGCATAAAAGACTCCTCTTGTATGTCTGCTCAGTTCTGGGCGCCTTAGGCACCCCTTTGGGAGATTGTGTGCACGTCTATCTCTTCCATGAATAATACTTTGCGAGTATTCGTGCCAATGAATTGGTGTTTAGTTGACAAACCCCGATCCCCTCCTTAGGATTCCACTTCCCATGGGTATTTCCGTGACCGACCAGCTCGCCGAACTTCCACTCCCTCCCGCGTACAAGGGTCCCCGCGGCGCCATCATGGTGGCGCTCAAGCGCGCCGGATCGCTGACCGCACGGGAACTGGGCGAACAGCTGGGTCTGTCCTCCAATGCCATCCGCCACCACCTCAGGGAGCTGGAGATCGAAGGCGTGCTGGCATATCGCCGCGAGCAGCGCGGTGTTGGTGCCCCGACTTACGCCTGGTATCTCAGTCCCGTCGGCGAGGCGCTCTTCCCCCAGCGCTATAAGGAGCTGCTCACCGAGGTGCTGGATCGGGTGGCCGAGCAGGCCGGCCGACAGGCTGTTGTCGGAGCCTTCGAGACCCGTTTCGCGGACCTGTCGCGGCGGCTGCAGGCCGAGCTGGCGGATGCCCCGCCCTCCCGCCGGATGGACGTGGTCATGCGGGCGCTGGTCGAGGGAGGGTACATGGCTGAGTGGCGCGAGGAGGACGGCGGTTTGCGCCTCACCGAGCACAACTGCGCCATTCGGGCCCTGGCGGAGCGGTTTCCTGAAATCTGTGAAGCGGAAGCGAAATTCCTGGCGGAGGTGCTGGCTGCGGCGGTGGCACGCGAGACCCACATGCTCGATGGCTGCAGCGCCTGTGAGTACAGCGTGCGGTTTCCCGCTGGCGCGGAATCGCTGACGCCCCTGCAATTGGGCCGGACGGCCCCCGAGGAGCGCGCATGAGTTCGTCCGTCGAATCCCTGGTCAACCGGGAGTACAAGTACGGCTTCGTGACGGATATCGAGTCCGATGTCATCCCCCGGGGCCTGAGCGAGGATGTGATCCGACTGATCTCCGCCAAGAAGGGCGAGCTGCCTTTCATGCTGGAATGGCGGCTCAAGGCGTATCGCCGGTGGTTGGAGATGACCGAGCCTCATCACTGGGCCAACATCACCTATCCGCCGATCGACTACCAGGACGTCATCTACTATTCGGCGCCCAAGACCAGCAAGCCGCTGGGAAGCCTCGAAGAGGTCGATCCGGAGCTGCTCAAGACCTACGAGAAGCTGGGGATCTCGCTGACCGAGCAGAAGATGCTGGCGGGGGTGGCGGTGGACGCCATTTTCGACAGCGTCTCCGTGGCCACGACCTTCAAGGAGACACTGGCCAAGTCGGGGGTGATCTTCTGCTCCTTCTCCGAAGCGGTACGGGAGCACCCGGAACTGGTCGAGAAGTACCTCGGCTCGGTGGTGCCCTACAACGACAACTTCTTCGCGGCGCTCAACTCCGCCGTGTTCAGCGACGGCTCCTTCGTGTACGTCCCCAAGGGTGTGCGCTGCCCCATGGAGCTCTCGACCTACTTCCGCATCAATACCGCGAACGCCGGCCAGTTTGAGCGCACCCTGATCGTCGCGGACGAGGGTGCCTACGTAAGCTATCTCGAGGGCTGTACCGCGCCCAAGCGCGATACCAATCAGCTGCACGCCGCGGTGGTCGAGCTGGTGGCGCTCAAGGACGCGACCATCAAGTACTCCACCGTGCAGAACTGGTACGCTGGAGACGCCGAAGGCAAGGGCGGGATCTACAACTTCGTAACCAAGCGCGGCAAGTGCGCCGGGGCCAACAGCAAAATCTCCTGGACCCAGGTCGAGACCGGGTCGGCCATCACCTGGAAGTACCCCAGCGTGATTCTCCAGGGCGACAACTCCGTGGGCGAGTTCTACTCGGTGGCCGTGGTCAATGGCCGGCAGCAGGCCGACACCGGCACCAAGATGATCCATCTCGGGCGAAACAGCCGGAGCACCATCGTCTCCAAGGGCATCTCCGCCGGCCGGGGGAACAACAGCTACCGCGGCCAGGTGAAGGTGCTGCCGAAGGCGGAAGGCGCGCGCAACTACACCCAGTGCGACTCGATGCTGATCGGGAACCGCTGCGGGGCTCACACCTTCCCGTACATCGACGTGCAGAACCCGACCGCGGCGGTGGAGCACGAGGCCTCGACCTCCAAGATCGGCGAGGACCAGATCTTCTACTGCAAGCAGCGCGGGCTGAACACGGAGAACGCGATCAGCATGATCGTCAACGGCTTCTGCAAGGAAGTCTTCAAGGAGCTGCCGATGGAGTTCGCGGTCGAAGCGCAGAAGCTGCTGGGGATCAGCCTGGAAGGCAGTGTCGGATAGACAACCTGGTGGGCGCGCACTGCTGTGCGCGCCCCACCGCGGGCAATAGCTCAGGGAGAACAGAGTGCTCGAAATCATCAACCTGCACGCGAAGGCCGGCGACAAGCAGATCCTCAACGGCATCAACCTGACCGTCCACGCGGGCGAGGTTCACGCCGTCATGGGCCCCAACGGATCGGGCAAGAGTACGCTGGCCCAGGTCCTCGCGGGGCACCCCGCCTACCAGGTCACCGAGGGCCAGGTCACCTACATGGGACAGGACCTGCTCGAGCTTGAGCCCGAGGAGCGGGCCCGGGCGGGCGTGTTCCTGGCGTTCCAGTACCCGGTGGAAATCCCGGGTGTCTCCAACGCCTACTTCCTGCGTGCGGCCTTGAACGAGATCCGGAAGTCCCGCGGGGAAGAGGAGATCGATCCGATCGACTTCATGGAGCTGGTGGAGCAGAAGCTGGCCCTGGTGCAGTGGGGGCCGGAGATCTTCTCCCGCGCGGTCAACGCCGGTTTCTCCGGCGGCGAGAAGAAGCGCAACGAAATCCTGCAGATGGCGGTGCTCGAACCACGCCTCGCCATTCTCGACGAAACCGACTCCGGCCTCGATATCGACGCCCTCCGGATCGTCGCCGATGGGGTCAACCAGCTGAGGCGGCCGGACAAGGCTACCATCGTGGTGACTCACTATCAGCGGCTGCTCAACTACATCATCCCCGACCGGGTGCACGTGCTGGCCAACGGGCGAATCGTCAAGTCGGGCGGCAAGGACCTGGCGCTCGAGCTCGAGGCCAGGGGCTATGAGTGGCTCGCAGAGCCGGCGGTGACCGCGTGACCACGGCCTACCTTGAAGACTTCGAGAGCTTCACCCGCACGGGCGGCGGGCGCGCCGGCTGGCTCGAGGAGTTGCGCCAGGCCGGGCTGGAGCGCTTCCGGAAGGGTGGCTTCCCCTCCGGCAAAGAGGAAGACTGGCGCTTCAACAACCTGGCCGGGATCACCGGGACCGACTTCCGGCTCGCCGGTGCGGATGTCAGCGGCGTCCGGCCCGAGGACCTGCGTCCCTACCTGTTCGCGATCCCGGGGGTCAGTACCCTGGTCTTCGTCAACGGGCGCTATGCGCCGGCTCTCTCGACCCCGGCCGCGACTCCGTCCGGGGTGACGGTCAGAAACCTCGCCGGCGCGTTCGCCGCCCATGGCGACCTTATCAGCAGGCACCTGGGCCAGTATGCCAGGCTCGAGGAGAGCGGGTTCACCGCGCTCAACACCGCGTTCGTCAAGGATGGCCTCTTTGTCCACGTGCCTCCTGCAGCGGATACCGGCCCGCTGGTGCATGCGGTCTACGTGACCGACGGCCGGGCGGATGGCGCCGCCACTCATCCCCGGAACCTGATTCTGGTGGAGCGCGGTGGCCGCGCGGCGGTCATCGAGAGCTACATTGGCCTGGCCACCGGGGCGTACCTGACCAACTGCATCACCGAGGCGGTGGTGGGGCAGGGCGCGTTTCTGGAGCACACCAAGATCCAGCGGGAGAGTGAGCAGGCCTTCCACGTCGGGACCACGCACCTCAGTCAGGGACAGGACAGCCGGAGTCTTTCGTTCTCGATCAGCTTCGGCGGTGCAATCGGTCGCAATAACCTGGACATGGTCCTGGACGGTCCCGGCATCGAGAGCCACATGTTTGGGATGTATATGGGCCGTGGCCGCCAGGAACTGGACAACCACACGTCCATCCTTCATGCCCATCCGAACTGCTCCACCCGCGAGATCTACAAGGGCATCCTGGACGACCGTTCCCACGGCATCTTCAACGGGAAGATCTACGTGACGCCCGAAGCCCAGAAGACCGACGCCAAGCAGACCAACCGAGCCCTGCTGCTGTCGGACACGGCGCGAATCGACACCAAGCCGCAGCTCGAGATTTTCGCAGACGATGTGAAGTGCACCCACGGCGCGACGGTGGGCAGTCTCGACCCGGTGGCGGCCTTCTACCTCAAGAGCCGGGGAATCGGCAGGGCGCGGGCCAGGAAGATCCTGACCTACGCGTTCGCGGCCGAGGTGCTCGAGGAAATCCCCCACGAGTCGGTCCGGCAGCAGCTCGAGGCCGTGGTGATGAGCCGGCTCGAAAGCCTGGCCGAAGGGTGAGTCGATGACCCTCTCCAGCACCCGCGACCGGACCGTGGTCGAGTCCGCCCCTGCCGGGCTCGACCTGGCGCGGTTGCGCAGTGAGTTTCCCATTCTGCGCACCCGGGTGCACGGAAAGCCGCTCGTCTATCTGGACAACGCTGCCACCAGCCAGAAGCCGAGGACGGTGGTGGAGGCGGAGGCGGATTTCTCCCTGCTGGAGAACGCCAATGTGCATCGCGGGGTCCATGCCCTGAGCCAGCGGGCGACCGCCGCGTACGACCGTGCCCGGGAAGAGGTCCGGACCTTCCTCGGCGCGAGCCACGCGTCGGAGATCGTCTTCACCGCCGGAACCACTGCGGCGATCAATCTTGTCGCCCAGAGCTACGCCAGACCACGGCTGAGGTCTGGAGACGAGATTCTGCTGACCGGAATGGAGCACCACTCCAACATCGTCCCATGGCAGCTGGTAGCGCAGGCCACCGGCGCCCGAATCAGGGTGATTCCGGTGACCGGATCCGGCGAGCTGGATCTCGCGGGTCTGAACGAGGTGCTGACCGAGCGGACCAGGCTGGTGGCCCTGGCCCATGTCTCCAACGTGCTGGGGACGGTGAACCCGGTTCGCCAGATTGCCGATAGGGCCCATGCGGTCGGCGCGACAGTGCTGGTGGATGGCGCGCAGGCGGTACCGCACATTCGGGTCGATCTCGAGGCTCTCGGGGCGGATTTCTACGCCGCCTCCGGCCACAAGATGTTCGGGCCTACCGGGATCGGGTTCCTGTACGGCCGGGCTGCGCTGCTGGACGCGATGCCCCCGTGGCAGGGTGGGGGCGGGATGATCCAGAACGTCACCTTCGAGGAAACAACCTATGCGCCCGTGCCGGCCAAGTTCGAGGCCGGAACCCCTCCGATCGCCCAGGCCATTGGCCTGGGGGCCGCGGTGCGCTGGCTCAGGTCGCTGGACTGGTCCGCCGTGGAAGCCCACGAGGCGGACCTGCTGGCATACGCCACTGAACGACTGGCCGATGTGCCCGGTGTGCGCCTGATCGGGACCGCCACGGAAAAGGTGAGTATGGTGTCCTTCGTGGTTGATCGTGTGCACCCCCATGATGTTGGGACCGTGCTCGACCTGCAGGGCATTGCGGTGCGCGCCAGCCATCATTGCGCCCAGCCTCTCATGCGCCACTTCGGCGTGGCAGGGACGGTGCGGGCCTCGTTCGCGGCGTACAACACCCGCGCCGAGGTCAACGCGCTGATCGATGGCCTGCTCGAGGTGCGGAAGGTCTTTGCCTGATGCCCGATGCCAGCGAGTTGTACCAGAGCGTGATCCTCGATCACAATCGGGCGCCGCGGAACTACCGCCCGATGGAAGGCGCCGATCGCCAGGCCGAGGGCTACAACCCCATGTGCGGCGATCAGCTCAAGGTCTGGCTCAAACTGGACGGTGACCGTATCGCGGACGTGAGCTTTCAGGGCTCAGGCTGTGCCATCTCGAAGGCATCCGCCTCGCTCATGACAACCGCCGTGAAGGGAAAGACGCGGGCTGAGGCGCAGAGGGTGTTCGAGAGTTTCCATCGCATGGTCACCGGGCAGGGCGGACCCACGGATGACATGCCCGCCAGGCTGGCGGTGTTTGCGGGCGTGAGGGCGTTCCCAACCCGGGTGAAGTGCGCGACGCTCTCCTGGCACGCGCTCAAGAGCGCCCTGGAGACGCCCGACCCGGCGAAGTAGTGCGATCGATGGTGGAGGCCGGCAACCGGCTCCTGCCTTGAGAGACAAACCGATCAGGATAGAGGTTTCTATGCCGTATGATCCGAGAATCGTTCAGCCCATGCGCGAGGAATTGACCCGACTCGGCGTCAGGGAACTCCGAACCGTGGCCGAGGTCGACAGCGCCCTGGGCGATTCCCGGGGCACGATGCTGGTGTTTGTGAACTCGGTCTGTGGCTGTGCCGCTGGCACTGCCCGGCCGGGACTATCGCTCGCCCTGCAGCACGCCGCGAAGCCCCAGCAGATTACCACGGTGTTTGCTGGCCAGGACCTGGAGGCGACGGCCCGGGCCCGGCAGTACTTCAGCGACTACGCGCCGAGCAGCCCCTCCATCGCGCTGTTCCGGGATGGAGAGGTCGTGCACTTCGTGCACCGGCACATGATCGAGGGACGGTCTCCTCAGCAGATCGCCAAGGACCTGACCGACGCGTTCGACAGGTACTGCGCGACGGTGGAGAAGCTATGAGCGGCGAGCGCTCGCGTCGGCTCCTGGCTGGTGGCTCGTAACCCATGTCCGGTCACGTCTTTCACCCCGGTCACTCCGAGCTGCACGGCATTACCGTGGTGCTCGAGTCGGCCGAAGGCCTGTACATCGGGCGGTACCACGAGGAGACGCCACAGGGGGTCCTGCTGCATGATGTCGCGGAGCATCGCGAATCGGAGGGCCGTAGCGATTTCGTCCGCAAGACCCTCAAGTTCGGAGTTCGGGCACAACACCCCCACGTGGTGATACCGAGTGCCGATGTGCGCCGGGTGACGCGGCTGGTCGACTGGCAGGAATAGCTCGCCGCGAATAGCAAGCGAGAATCTCAACGGGACCGGCGCTCAAATGCCGGCCCCGTGTCATTTCAAGGCCACACCTGCTCGCCGTCATCGTCGATGAGGGTGATGGCGTCGGTGGGACAGGCACGGGCGGCGTCCAGGACCCGCTTGCTGCTCGCCCCCTCTGGGTCGATCACCACGCAGAGCTCTTCCTCATCCAGCTCGAACACCGTGGGCGCGAGGGAAACGCACTCGGCGTTGCTTCCGCAAAGCGTCCCGGTTGACGCGGATGCGATAGGTCATGGGAAGGGCTCGGGAGTTTCGGCCGCCCGTTCAGTGCCGCGCCGGTGTCGGTCCGAATCGGCGACAACCCACCAATTACTTGGCCAGCCCGATCTCTGCAAGACAAGTATCCTTGACAGAATGTCAAGGTCGCTTTACATTGGCGACCACTCCTACATGCCGCGGGTCCCATGCCGGTTCATACGCGCTACCAGGCCGCCATCTGGGCCATTGTCTCGGCCATTCTCGCCGTTGGAGCAGGGGTCCTGCTCCGATCCAGAGAGTGGAGTACGGCGGTGCGGGTGGTACTATCGCTCGGCCCGGTTCTGCCAATGGCCTGGTATTGTGTTCTAGCCCTTCGAGTGATCCGCGAGCTGGACAAGCTGGAGGCGAGAATCCAGCTGGAGGGCGGGCTCTATGGCCTGCTCGGGACCGCGCTGCTCACCATGGCGGTCGGGCTGTTGATGAAGGGAGGAGTAGTCCCGCCCGTGACTCTGGCTCAGGGATGGCCCTGGCTCTGGATCAGCACCTTTCTGTTGTGGGCCACCGGGTCGGCCTTGGCCGGTCGGCGTTACCGGTGAAGAACCGACTGCGCGAGCTGCGGGCGGAGCAGTTCTGGTCCCAAGGCGACCTCGCGGCTCGGCTCGGTGTCTCACGGCAAACCGTGAACGCCGTCGAAACAGGGCGCTACGATCCCAGCCTGCCGCTCGCCTTTGCCATCGCCCGATTGTTCGGCCGCCGTATCGAGGACATTTTTTCTCCAAACGGCGACTCGATGTGAAATATTCCAAGCATGGGGGCGTACAAAGCCCCGACCCTCCATCCACCTGGGAGCGCTATGAGTTCCCCCGCAATTGTCGTCGATCGAGTGACCAAGCGTTACGCTGGCCACACTGCCGTTCGCAAGCTGTCACTCGAAGTTCCCACAGGAGGGATCTTTGGCCTGCTCGGCCCTAATGGGGCCGGAAAGACCACCACGATCCGGATGTTGCTCAGCATCATCACGCCGGACGAGGGCTCGGTAACCCTGTTCGGCGGCCAGGGCAGCGGTCGGGATCTCTCCGGGAAGATCGGCTATCTGCCGGAGGAACGCGGCCTGTATCCCAAGATGCGAGTGCTGGATCAGCTGGCCTTCCTCGGGGAATGCAAGGGGCTGTCCCGATGGGACGCCCGCAAGCGAGCCAGGCAATGGCTGGAACGCCTGGGTCTCGGAGACTGGGCCGCGAGAAAGGTCTCCGATCTCTCCAAGGGCATGCAGCAGAAGGTCCAGTTTGCGGGTGCGCTGCAGCATGAACCGGACTTGGTCGTCCTGGACGAGCCGTTCGGCGGGCTCGATCCGGTCAACAGCCAGGTGATGCGCGATGTAGTGGTCGACGTGGCGCGGAGTGGCCGGACCGTGCTCTTCTCCACCCATATTATGGAGCATGCGGAGAAGATGTGCGACCGGATCACCATCATCGCCCGGGGCGAGAAGATAGTGGATGGGCCGCTGGCGCAGGTGAAGCGGGAGTTTGGCCACAGCAGCCTGGCGCTGACCTTTTCCCGCAATGGCGCGGCCGCGAAGGCGATCCTCGCGGACCGTTCGCTGGTGGCGCGGGTGGACGATTCGGGCGCGTCCGCGGAGGTAGAGCTGGCTCATGGGGCGGAGCCGGAGCGGCTGTTGAAGGCGCTCGTCATGGCCGACGTCGGTCTGTCCCGGTTCGAGGTGGTCGAGCCATCCCTGCAGTCGATCTTCATCTCCAAGGTGGGAGCAGATGCCGCGACCCCGGCGGCAAGTGAGGCGGTCGCATGAACAAGATCCTCGCGGTCATCCGGCGGGAATTCATCGAGCGGGTCCGCACCCGGGCGTTCATCATCGGGACTCTGATCGTCCCGTTCATGACCTTTGCGTTCGCCTACCTGCCTCAGTTGCTGCTCAAGCGAGACACTCGGCCGCGATCGGTGGTGCTGCTGGATGGAGCGTCGGGCTCGACCGGTGACAGCGTCGAGGCGGCGCTCCGGCGAGTCACCCTCGGGAGCGGCGCCACCTCGCGGCCGCGATACAATCTGGTCCGGCTCCGGGCAGGCTCGGACGTCGACCGGCTGCGCGACTCGCTGATCCAGCGCGTTGGTGTCGACAGTCCCGAGGCCCCGGGCCTCGACGGTGTCCTGGTGATCACGGATCAGGGGGTCGAGGCGGGCAAGGTGAGTTACTACGGCACCAACGTCGCGAGCTTCAGCGACATGCGCTCGCTGGAGCGGGCCATGTCACCCGTGCTGCGAGAGGAGCGGCTCGCGCGCCGCGGGGCGGATTCCGGCATAATCGCGGCGGCCGGTGTGGAACTCGATCTGCAGTCCAACAAGGTCACCAAGGGCCGGTTGACGGGAGAGAGCGGAGAAAGCTCGTTCTGGCTTGCCTACATCACTTCTTTCGTGATGTATTTCTCGCTGATCATGTACGGCATCCAGGTCATGGGCGCGGTCCTGGAGGAGAAGTCGAATCGCATCGTCGAAGTGCTGATCTCGAGCATCACTCCGTTTCAACTGCTCATGGGCAAGGTGATCGGCGTCGCCGGCGCCGGGTTGCTGCAGCTGGCAATCTGGGGCGGGGCCAGCTTCTATGTCACCAGCGCCATCGCCTCGCGCAACACGCCGGGGCTGGATCAGGTCGCCGTTGAGGGCACCCGCCAGAGCATGAGCATGCCGGCCGTCTCGGTCGACCTGGTGGCCGTGGTACTGATCTTCTTTCTGCTTGGCTTTCTGCTGTACTCGGCACTCTACGCGGCGGTCGGGGCGATGTGCAGCTCGCAGCAGGAGACCCAGCAGGCGGCTCAGCCGGTTACCATCCTGCTCGCCCTCGGCTTCATCGCCATGTTCACCCTGATCAACGATCCCTCCAGCAGCATGGCGAGGATCCTGAGCTTCATTCCGTTCTTCGCCCCGTTGGTGATCCCGGTCCGATACGCTCTGTCCCCCCTGCCAATGACGGAGGTGGCCGCGGCGGTGGCTGTCACGCTGCTCGGAGTCGTCGTCGTCGTCTGGTTTGCCGGCCGCATCTATCGGGTGGGGATTCTGTCCTATGGCAAGAAACCGAGCTTCCGGGAGTTGTGGAGCTGGGTGAGAACCGCCTGAGGACATCGGACGGTCGGGTTGGGCAGAGGGCGGGAACTCCACCGGGGTTTCCGCCCTCCTGCCTTTCGGCCTTGCCGCCCGAAGATGTAGCTTGTGCGTCATGGATCGGTACGATGTCATCGTGATTGGCGGTGGCCACGCAGGGAGCGAGGCGGCGAACGCCGCGGCCCGGCTTGGTGCGCACACCCTGCTGCTTACCCAGAACCTCGAGACCATCGGACAGATGTCCTGCAATCCTGCGATCGGTGGGATTGCCAAGGGCACCGTGGTCAGAGAGGTCGATGCACTCGGCGGCATCATGGGGCGCGCCACCGACCGGGCGATGATTCAGTTCCGGATGCTCAATCGTTCCAAGGGGCCGGCGGTTTGGTCGCCGCGTGCGCAGTGCGATCGCGGGCTCTACCGGCGGGCAGTCCGGGCGCTCCTGGAGAGACGGCCCAAGCTGGACTTTGCCCAGGGGACCGTGACCGATCTGGGCCTGACCGGCGGGCGGATCGAATCGGTTACCACGGCCGAGGGACGGAAGTTCTCATGTCGGTCGCTTGTCATCACGGCTGGAACTTTCCTTCGGGGGAAGATCCATGTCGGCGTTGACCGGCAGATTCCTGCAGGCCGCGCCGGTGATCCACCCTCTGTCGGGCTTGCTGAAGTACTTGTACAACATGGAGTTACAGTAGAACGATTCAAGACAGGCACACCCCCGAGGATAGACGGGAGATCGGTGGACCTGTCGGTCTTCTCGCGGCAGGACGGCGATGAGGGTCCCTATTGGTTCTCGAATTTCGAGCGTCCGCAGCACCTGCAGCAGCTGCCGTGCTACCTGGCCTGGAGCGGCGCCGAAGTTCGCGCGATCATCGAGAGACACATCAAGGAGTCTGCGCTCTACGGTGGCAGAATCAGCGGGCGCGGACCCCGGTACTGCCCCTCGATCGAAGACAAGATGGTGAAGTTTCCGGATGCTGAGCGGCACCAGCTGTTCCTCGAACCAGAGGGGCTCGACACCAGTGAGCTCTATGTGAACGGGCTTAGTACTTCCCTGCCCGCAGAGGTCCAGGTCGCTCTGCTCCATGCCGTCCCTGGTCTGGAGAACGCGAGGATGACCCGGGCGGGGTACGCGATCGAATACGACTACTTCCCGCCTACCCAGCTGAGCGCTTCCCTCCAGCTGAGGGGCGTGGAAGGCCTGTTCTTCGCTGGGCAGGTAAACGGAACCACGGGCTATGAAGAGGCCGCTGGTCAGGGCCTCCTCGCCGGCCTCAACGCGGCGCTGCAGTCGATGGACAAGCCTGCGGTCTCGCTGCGCCGCGATCAGGCGATGATCGGGGTCCTGATCGACGATCTGGTGACTCGTGGAGTGGACGAGCCGTACCGCCTTTTCACTTCGCGGGCGGAGTACCGGCTACTGCTCCGGCAGGATAATGCCGTGCGAAGGCTGATGGATGTGGCTGAGGGGTTGGGACTGCTTTCCGGCGAGGAGCTTGCCATAGTCCACCGTCGCCTGGCGGACGAAGAGGCGGTCGGCGATCGGGCGAGAGGGGTTGTCATTCGGCCTGAGGCGGCCAACCCGATACTGGCGCTGCTGGGCTCGAGCCCGATCTCGGAACCAACTCGTGTGGCCGAGCTGGCTCGCCGCCCCGGAACGAGCCTGGGAGAACTGCTCTCGGCCGCCGGCAGCGCCGCCGATTCGGAGGTGGTCGAGTGGGCGGAGATCGAGCTCAAGTATGAGGGATACCTGCTGCGGGAGCGGGAAGGCGCCGCGAGGCTGGCAGCGATGGACGAGTTCGTCTTGTCGGGTGAAATTCCGTTCAGGAGTTTCTCCTCCCTATCCTACGAGGCGCGAGAGAAGCTGAACGCCCAGAGGCCAGACACGCTCGGCCGGGCGGGGAGGATTCCGGGGATCTCTCCCAACGACCTGCAGAACCTGGTTCTCGAGGTCATGAAATGGCGCAGGAACCGCGAGGTCTGTGCGCCCTGAAGGGGTGTTTCACGTGAAACATAGCCGGAGGCGAGACTCCCTGCCGGGCCGGTTCGCTTCCACGTTGGCCCACAACCTTCGATGTTTCATGTGAAACGGAGTGCAGTGCCATTTCCCGCAGAACCATTTACCGCTATATTCTGTGACCAACCAACGCGCCCCGAGTTCGCTAGACGCAGGCTGCTAACTCTTTCTGCTACAAGAGAATACAACCAAAGATGGCGAGAATAATCGCGATCGCGAACCAGAAGGGTGGGGTCGGCAAGACGACCACCGCGGTGAATCTCGCTGCTTCCCTGGCGATCGCGGAGCGAAAGACCTTGCTGGTGGACGCCGACCCGCAGGGGAACGCGACAAGCGGCGTCGGCGTACGGCGGGAGCAGCTGCGATACTCGCTGTACGACGCCCTGATCGAAGGTCGCCCGCTGAGCGATGTGATTCTCAGCGATGCGGCGCTCCCTTATCTCGACATCGTTCCCGCGACCCAGGATCTGGTCGGCGCCGAGCTCGAGCTGGTGGAACGGGCCGACCGGGAGAGCGTGCTTCGCCGTACCCTGGAGCCCGCGCGCGGGTCGTACGAGTTCGTCCTCATCGACTGCCCGCCCTCTCTCGGGTTGATCACCCTCAATGTTCTGACGGCGGCGGACGGCGTGATCATTCCCATCCAGTGCGAGTACTACGCCCTGGAAGGGATCTCGCAGTTGCTCAACACGATCAAGCTGGTGCAGCAGAACTTCAACCCGCGGCTGGCCATCGATGGGGTCCTCCTCACGATGTACGACTCCCGGGTGAATCTCTGCCGCCAGGTGGCGGGCGACGCGAAGGAGTATTTCGGCGCGAGGATGTTCCCGACCGTGATTCCGCGCAACGTGCGGCTGGCTGAAGCTCCCAGCTTCGGCAGGCCGATTCTGCTATATGACGTCCAGTCGGTTGGCGCCAAGAGCTACCTCGCTGTGGCACAGGAGCTGGTCCGGCGATTGGAGAATCCCGAGCCTGCCGACGGGCGTGGCGCGATCAGCGAGCCGCTCCCCGCTGTCGGCTCGACCGTTCCGGTCCCCGGCGGTGAGGACGACGCATGAGCGAAACCAGGCGGCTGGGGCGAGGACTGGAAGCACTGCTCGGACCAATGAGCCGACAGGAGGCCGAGGCGCAGGGCGCGCTGCAGGAGATTCCGCTCGGGTCCATCCGGCCGAATCCCTACCAGCCACGTGTCAGGCTCGACGAGCCTCAGTTCCAGGAGCTGGTCGCGTCGATGGAAGTCGCGGGGCTGCTTCAGCCGGTGGTGGTCCGGCGGCACCTGGATGGGTTTCAGTTGATCGCTGGGGAGCGCCGCTGGCGCGCGGCCCAGAAGCTGGGCTGGAAGAAGATCCCCGCAGTCATCAAGGAAGCAGACGACCGGACCCTGCTCACCCTCGCACTGGTCGAAAACCTCCAGCGGGACGACCTCTCGTGCATCGAAGAGGCGACCAGCTATCAGCGACTGCTCGATGAATTCCAGGTGTCCCAGGCCGAGGTGGCCCGGCTGGTGGGACGCGACCGCTCGACCGTGGCCAACGCCCTCCGCCTGCTCAAGCTCCCTCCCGAAGTCACCTCGATGGTCGATGCGGGCCGGCTGTCGGAGGGTCACGCGCGCGCCCTGCTGAGTCTCACAGATCGGGGCCAGATGATTCGTCTCGCCCAGGATGCGGTGGCGCAGGGCTGGTCGGTGCGGGACATCGAGTCCAAGGTGCGCGGTGCCCGACCCGCAGCTGCGCGGCGCCAGCCGGTGCGGCAGCTCTCACCCGCGCATCGGCGGATCGAGGAGGCCCTGCGGAAACGGCTGGGCACTGACATTCGGATAACGGCGCGCCGGCGCGGCCGCGGAACCCTCGCCATCAGTTACTACAACGAGGACGACCTCGCCCGGGTACTCGAGCTCATCCTCGGCGAACCGTTCGCGGGATGAAACCCTCCGGCAGCCATGTAACCATCGTGGTTCATGCGGATGGCGCGCTCGCCTCGCGGACCTACCGGTTTCCCCGCTGGCTGCTCCGCACGGCCACCGGTGTGGCGATCGGATTGGGGGGGCTGCTTCTGCTCAGCGTGGCGCTGTACCTGCCGATCTTCGCACAGGCGGCCAGGGTACCTGGTCTGGTGCGGGAGGTGGAGCGGCTGCAGACGGAGAATCGGAAGATCGCGGACCTCGTCGCGGCGTTGGACAGCGCGGAGCGCCGGTATGACCGGATCCGGGCGATGCTGGGGGCGGATGTGGTCCCCGATCCGGTCCGGCTGGCCTCCACCCTTCCAGTCGCCCCTCCGGTACGGGCCGTTCCCACCGGTACCCCCCCTGCATACGAAGAAGGACCCTCCCCGCCGACCCACTGGCCGCTGGACGAACCAGGATATGTGACGCGGGGCCAAGCGGGCTCGGGGCCGGATGCCGATACTCAGGACGAGGCCCATCCCGGGGTGGACATCGCCGTACCGATCGGCAGTCCGGTACGGGCCTCCGGTGGGGGCACCGTGCTTCAGGCCGGTGAGGATCCGGAGTACGGGCTTTTTGTTTTGATCGAACATCCCGATAGTCTGCAGAGCAAGTACGGCCACTTGAGCCGGACCACGGTCGCCGCGGGAGACCTGGTGGCCGCCGGTCAGGTGATCGGCCTGTCAGGCAATACGGGGAGATCGAGCGCCCCTCATCTGCATTTCGAAATCCGCCGCGAGGGCACGCCGATCGACCCTCGCACCATGCTCAAGGAGCCACGCTGATGGCCATCTTCTCATCCCGCCCCGCCCAGGGCGGACGTTCCGAATCCGCCCGCCGGGGAGAACCCGCGGGCCTGACCATTATTGCGGCCGGCACGACCATCGTGGGCGACGTCGGCAGCGAGGGGGTCGTGAAGGTGGAGGGCACCGTGCAGGGGACCGTCCGGGCCGCAACCCAACTTCTGGTCGCCCCCGGCGCCCTGATCCGGGGAGACGTGTTCGCGCCCGAGATCGTGGCTGGAGGAGAGATTCATGGCTCGGTGCACGCCGATGAACGGGCCGAGATTCAGGCAGGCGCTATCGTAGAGGGGGACATCCAGACCCAGCGGCTGCACATCGCGGAGGGGGGCCGGGTCAACGGGCAGATATCCATGGAACCCAACTCCGGTGAGCGGAGTCAGGGCGAAAGGGAGTCGGTGTCCGCCGGCTCTCAGTCGAATCCCAGTTGACTTCCCACAATAGTTGAAAACTTCCGCTCTCTTGTGGATAGAGGGCCGGATTCTGCTGTTACAACGGCCTTCGATGGCTTCACACTGTCGAGTTGCTACTGTGATACTGCTTCGAGTGGCGACGGCCGTCGGTTTGGCGGTCGCCTTTGTCAGTTGCGCGGCTCCACCATCAAAACAGGGCTTTCGAGTCGGGTTGGTGACGCCCGGCTCTATCGCCGACGCAGCCTGGAACTCGGGGGCCTACAAAGGTCTCGAGCAGATTCGAGACAGCCTGGGTGTGGCGGTCAGCCACGTCGAGGCCAGGACCCCTGCCGAGCAGGAAGAGGCACTGCGGACCTACGCCTCGCAGGGATATGACCTGGTGTTCGGGCATGGTTTCGAGTTCCAGGGGGCTGCCGAGCGGGTGTCGGCGCAGTATCCCAAGACCGTGTTCGTGGTCACGTCCGGAGAGCGGGTTCAGGGGAATGTGTCCCCCCTGATCTTCCGACTGCATGAAGCGAGCTATCTCGCGGGCATGGTGGCCGGGGGCATGACCCGAACGAACACGATCGGGTTCGTTGGTGGCATCGAGCTGCCTCCCATCAAGCTGGCGGAGGATGCCTGGGTTGCCGGGGCCAAGTCCGTGAACTCCAAGGTCAGCGCGCGCTCGACCTATCTCAATACCTTCGACGACGTCGCAGCCGGGCGCGAGGCCGCCCTGGCGCAGATCCAGGCCGGAGTGGACATGTTCCACCACAATGCCGACCAGGCGGCGCTGGGTGTGTTTCAGGCGGTCAAGGAATCCAAGAGCGCGTACATCTTCGGCGCCAACGCCGACCAATCCACCCTCGCTCCCGAGCGGACCCTTGGCTCGGCGGTGATAGATCTTCCGCGCGCGTTCCTCACGGTTGCCCGCGAAGTGAAGGCAGGTGGTTTTGTTCCGAAGGTGGAGTCATTCGGGCTCAAGAGCGGCGTAGTCCGTTACGATCCCAATCCACGGCTCGACTCCATGGTCCCCGCGGCCCTTCGGGAGCGGCTCTCCTCCGCGCGCGATTCCATCATCCGACTGGACGGCGCATCGGCTCCACCGTGACCCACCAACCAGTCCCCCTCGCCCAGCTGGTGGCGCACCTGGATGCGTACCTTCGAGTGAGGGAGGTCCCCGACGACGTCAACGCGCTCAACGGCCTTCAGGTCGAGAACAGCGGTGAGATCGGCCGGGTGGTCGCCGCGGTGGATGCGTCCCTTCAGACCATCGAGGGCCTGTCGGCGCGGGGATGCATGCTGCTCGTTCACCACGGCATGTTCTGGGACGGGAACCAGCCGGTCGCCGGCCGGCGCTACCGCCGTCTGAGAGCGCTGTTCCAGCGGGACGCCGCGCTGTATGCCGCCCACATCCCGCTTGATCTGCATCCGGAGGTCGGCAACAACGCCGTCCTCGCCCGTCAACTGGGTCTGAGTGGGACGGAGTGGTTCGGGCTGCACAAGGGCGTCGCGATCGGAGTGACCGGCGCAGCCCCGGCCGAGCTCCGCCGCCGGGACGCACTAGTTCCCGCGCTCGCCCGCACCCTTGGCATCACGCCCGATGCGGTCCGTCTCGTTCCGGGGGGCCCGGAAGAGGTCCGGCGCATTGGCGTCATCACCGGAGGCGCGGGAAGCGCCATCGCAGAGGCGCACGCGGCGGGGTGCGACACGTTCATCACCGGTGAAGGCGCGGCGCACACCTACTTCGATGCCATGGAGCTGGGTGTGAATGTGCTCTATGCCGGCCACTACGCCACCGAGACCGTGGGTGTCCAGGCGTTAGCGCGCCACCTCAGTGAGCGCTTCAGTCTGCCCTGGGAATTTCACGACCACCCAACGGGGATGTAGCCGCCCTCTCCAGGTTCCCCGGTTCCAACTCCCCACGCTCCAGACGAATGCCCCCGCCGGGGGAAGTAGCTCTATACTTCCGCCATGCTCCCTGTACTAGAGCTCAGAGGTATCCGCAAGCGCTTCGGCCAGGTCGAGGCGCTGGCGGGAGTGGACTTTACCCTGAATCAGGGGGAGATCCACGCCTTGCTGGGTGAGAACGGGGCCGGCAAGTCGACCCTGATGAAGGTGGCATTCGGTCTGGTCGAGCCCGACGCAGGCGGTGTGGCCATCGGCGGAACAGCCATACGCCTGGGCGATCCGGCGGCCGCTCGCCGCCTCGGGGTGGGGATGGTCCACCAGCACTTCACCTCCATTCCCGCCTTTACTGTGGCCGAGAACGTCGCGCTGACGGCGGGGTGGAGGCTGCGCCCGCGGCAGGCACTCGAGCGGGTACGCCGGCTGGGGAAGGACACCGGCCTGCTGATCGATCCCACCTTGCTGGTCTCGGACTTGTCCGCCGGTCTCAAGCAGCGGCTGGAGGTGCTCAAGGCCCTCGCGGCGGACGCCCGGATACTGTTGCTGGACGAGCCTACCTCAGTGCTGTCGCCGCCGGACGCGGAAGCGCTGCTCCGGGGGGTTCAGGAATTCAGGGCGCGGGGGGTGGCAACTGTGCTGATCACCCACAAGCTGCGTGAGGCGGTGGCGATCGCGGACAGGGTCACTGTGCTTCGGCGGGGCCGCGTGGTCCATACCGGCCCTGTGAGGGACGAGACCGCAGAGCGGCTTGCAGGCTACATGCTGGGCGAGCCGATGAGTGGAGAACCACCCCGACGCCCTTCGGCTGGTCCGTCCACTGGCGAGGTACGTGTCAGGGCCGAGGGCCTTGCAGTCGAGCGGCTGGGGGGGAGTGGCACTGGTCTTCGGTCGGCGAGCCTGTCGGTTCGAAGTGGAGAGGTGGTTGGAGTCGCCGCAGTAGAAGGCAATGGCCAACGGGAGCTGTTGCGCGCCATCGCGGGATTGACGCGCCCAGCATCCGGTCGTTTGGAAGCGGCTCGGCCGAGCGGGTTCATTCCGGAGGATCGCAGCACCGAGGCGCTGATCGGGGAGTTCACCCTGACCGAGAACCTGGTCCTGAGCCAGGGTTCCTCAGCGCCCTGGATTCGCGGACCGTGGGTGGACTGGGAGCGCGCCGAACGGCGCACCGCGGATCTCATTGAGTCCTTCGCGGTGCGGGCATCCGGTCCAGGGGCGCCGGCGGCATCACTGAGCGGGGGCAACCAGCAGCGGATGGTCATCGCCGCAACCCTGGAGCGGCGGCCTGCCGTTCTGGTGGCGGAGAATCCGACCCGTGGGCTGGACTTCCGCGCAGCCGGGGAGGTGATGGATCGGCTGCGGGCTGCGGCAACGGACGGAGTGGCAGTGGTTGTGCATCTGAGTGACCTCGACGAACTGCTGGCGGTGGCCGACCGGATCGTGGTTCTGGCTGACGGGGTTCTCCTGGACGTGCCACCGGACGCAAGCCGGGACGAAATCGGGCGGCGGATGCTGGGAGCGACGGCCGGGTGAGCCGGGCGGGGATCATCCGACTCTGGCTGCCGGCGCTCGCGGTGGGCGCTGGCATCCTGACACTGATGTTGGGGCTGGCGGCCGGCGGATACGATCCGCTGCTCGCGCTCGCCGCGCTCTGGCGCGGGGCGCTCGGCTCGCCCGACGCGATCCTCTCGGCGCTTCTCCCCCGCGCGATTCCGCTCATCATCATCGGGCTCGGCATCGGGCTGGCGTTCCGGGCCGGAGCGCTCAACATCGGGGCGGAGGGACAGTTCTACGCCGGTGCCATTGCGGCGACCTGGGTCGGCGTGTCGCTGAGCGCCTGGCCCCGGCTCGTCGCGGTGCCGGTAGTGCTGGCGGCCTCTCTGGCCGCGGGATTGTTGTGGGCCTCGGTTCCGGTACTGCTCCGGCTCCGCTTCGGGGTGCTGGAGGTGATCAGCACGCTGCTGCTCAACTTCGTGGCCGAGGCACTGGTCAGCTGGATGGTGCAGGGTCCGCTTCAGGAGTCGAAGCACATCTACCCCCAGAGCGACCCACTCCCCCTGGCGGCGCGCCTGCCCCAGCTGCCGGGGACCCGGCTCCACCTGGGCCTGGTCGTGGCTCTCGGCCTGGCCGGACTGTTGTGGGTCTTTGGAACGCGCACCCTGCTGGGTTTCCAACTCAGGGCCACGGGTGCGAACCCGCTTGCGGCACGGGTGATGGGTGGAGTGAATACCCGTCGGGTGTTCGGGCTCGCCCTCGCTGTCTCGGGCGCACTGGCCGGCCTGGCGGGCGGGTGCGAGGTGAGCGGGACCAGCTTCGCACTATTCCAGAGCCTCTCACCCGGATACGGTTTCACCGCGATAGCGGTTGCGTTGCTGGCGCGGCTCAATCCTCTCGCCACGATCGGCACCGGACTGCTGTTCGCCGCGCTCGAGGCGGGGTCGAGCGCCATGCAGCGCGAGGCCCAGGTGCCGGCCGTCGTGGTCTCGGTGGTCGAGGCGGTGATCATCATCGCTGTGTTGCTGGCCGATTCGGCCCAGCGCAGGCGACTGCTGGCAGAGGCCGGAACCTGAGATGGACCTCGACCTGCTGACCTCGTTTCTCGCGTCCGCGGTGCGGGTGGCGACCCCGTTGCTGCTTGCCGCGCTCGGAGAGACGGTCACCGAGCGGGGCGGCGTGATCAATCTCGGGGTAGAAGGCGCGATGCTGGGTGGTGCGCTCGCCGCTGCGCTGGGTGCCAGCGGCAGCGGGCTGTGGTCCGGCGCGGTGGCGGCGACGTTGGCGGGTCTCGTTGTAGCGGCGGTGTTCGCGGTCATCACGGTGCGGGCTGGCGCAGACCAGATCATCACCGGTACCGCGATGACGCTGGGTGTGGTCGGCCTCACGGGGACGATTTATCGACGGGTATACGGGCCGGAGGGCGTCGGGCTCAGCCTGCCCACCTTCCCCGTTCAGGCGGTCCCGGGGTTGTCGAGGATCCCCGTGCTTGGGCCGGCTTTGTTCCAGCAGAGCATCCTCACCTATCTCGCCTACCTCGCGGTGCCGCTCGTCTGGTGGCTGCTTTTTCGCACTCGCTGGGGGCTTCAGCTCCGGGCGGCCGGCGAGTCGGCCCGCGACAGTCGGGCGGCCGGAGTCAATGTGGGACGGGTACGGACGGTTGGTGTGCTCGTCGGTGGCGCGCTCGCCGGGCTGGCGGGCGCGAGCCTGGTGCTGGCCCAGGTGGGGACGTTCGCGGAGAAGATGACCGCGGGCCGTGGGTTCATCGCCATCGCCATAGTCGTTCTGGGCGCGTGGAATCCGGTGCGGGTCATGGGAGCCGCGCTGTTCTTCGGTGCGGCGATGGCGCTTCAGTTCCTGTTCCAATCGTTCGCGCTGGGGATCCCGTACCAGCTGTTCCTGATGCTGCCCTACCTGCTCACCTTGGCGGTGCTCGCTGGGGCCTGGGGCCGCACCACTGCGCCGGCGGATCTGGGAAGGAGCGAGATGTGAGAAGTGAGAAGTGAGAAGTGAGAGGGAGGAGTGAGAAGTCAGAAGTGAGAAGGGATGGGTGAGAAGTGAGAGGGAGGAGTGAGAAGTCAGAAGTGAGAAGGGATGGGTGAGAAGGGAGGCGTGAAAGGTGGATGGTCAGGGCTAGCTGCCTTGTTGCAGCCGCATCTTTTCCCGTTCCTGGAGGATCAGGTCGCGGACCTGCGCGGTCAGAGCCGGAACGTCTTTCGGCTTCAGCCCGGCCGTCTCGATGGGCGGCAGTACCCGTACCTCCGCATTCGACTTTCCGAAGCGCCATCCGTGCTTGGGAAGGGCTGTCCGGGTTCCTCGCACCACGAGGGGCAAGATCGGGACCCCGGCGTCCACTGCCAGGCGGAAGGCACCCTCCTTGAAGGGCAGCATTTCGTCGGTGGTCGATCGGGTGCCTTCCGGGAAAATGATCACGCTCACCCTGGTGGCCAGAACCTCCTGACAGCGGCGCATGGCCTTGAGCGCGCTCTTGCGGGTGCCGCGTTCCACCGGGATGTCGCCCGCGAGGACCATGTCCCAGCCCAGCACCGGAATCCGCAGGAGTTCGACCTTCGAAAGCCATTTCATCTCCCAGGGGAGATGACTGATCAGCAGAATATCGACGAACGATTCGTGATTGGAAACCACCACAAACGGGCGCCGGGGATCGGGCGGCATCACCCCCGAGACCCGGAAGCGCCACAGGGGGTTGAGGGTCGCGGCGACCACCCCGATCTTGCGAAAGAACAGGCCAACCCAGTAGCGCCCCCGATCGAATGGTGCCGTGACCAGGCGAATCAGCGCGAGCAGCGGCAACCAAAGAAGGATGCAGCCGCCGAGGACAAACCAGGCCCAGATGGAGGAGAGGGTGATGTACATGAGGGACTATTCCGGAACCTCATCATCCCATAACGCGAAGACATTGCCGTCGGGGTCAGCAATCATCGCCATGACTCCGAACGACTGGCGGGTAGGTTCGGCGATGAAACGCACTCCGCGCTGATGCAGCCGCTCGCAGTAATCCAGGATGCCGGAGACATGCAGGGTGATACCGGTGTGCCGGCCGACCATGGCGCGCGCGTCGGGATGTACCGCGGGGTGGACTCCCAGGTGGGTCGGTCCATCCAGGAATTCGGCGCCGAAGGAGCCTTCCTTGGTCAGCGGCAGCTCCAGATCCTCGTGGTAGAATCGCTTGGCGCGGTCGATGTCGGACACGAACACAGCGATAGAATGGAGGGTTGGCATCGGGGAAAGGTAAAGCCTAAGACGTGAGGCGCGAGACGTAAGACGTGAGACGTGTGAGAGGATGGCTTCGTGATGTGTCGTCGGACCCGATCTCACACACGTCTCACGTCTCACCTCTCACGTCAATGCTCTCCCATGCCGCGGCCCAGTTGCGGCGCATCCGCTGGAGCCCCGGACGCGCGAGCGGGGTGTCGCCAAAGCGCCGGTCGAACTCCTCTTCCCCCATCGCATCGAAGAGATCCCGGCGGTCTTGCCCGGGCATGTCCCGCGGCACGAACTCCGTTACGGAGGTGGGCTCGGCAAAGCGGTGATTCCAGGGGCAGACCTCGTTGCAGATGTCGCAACCGAAGGCCCAGCCCTCGAGGCGGGGTGCGATCTCGGGGGGAATTGCCCCCTTGTGCTCGATGGTCTGGTATGAGATGCACAACCGGGCATCCAGCAGCCTCGGCGCCGCGAAGGCGCCAGTCGGGCAGGCTTCCAGGCATCGGGTGCAAGAACCGCAGTGGTCCAGCTCCATGGGTGGGTCGGGAGCGAGCGGCGAGTCGGTGAGCACCGAACCGATGAAGCACCAGGAGCCGAGCCCCGGGCGGATGAGCATGGTGTTCTTGCCGATCCACCCAAGCCCGGCGCGCTGGGCGAGCTCCCGCTCCGGGATCGGTCCGGTGTCGACATAGGGGCGCGCCGTTTGAGCGCCGTATTGGCGGAGGAAGTCTGCCAATTGCTGCAAGCGCTTGAGAGTGACCCGGTGATAGTCCTCTCCCCGAGCGTAGCGTGCGATGCGCGGACTCTTCGAGTCCTCATCGGCCAGACCAGTCTCATTGGTCTGATTGTAGTAGTTATCAAGAACCACCACCGCCCGACAGGCTGCAGTGTCGGCCAGAGCCGGGTGCTTCCGCTTCTTCGCCTGGCGATTGATGTAGCGCATGTTGCCGCCGAACCCGGCCTTGAGCCACCAGTCCAGGGCGGCGGCGTGCGGTACTGGGTCCAGAGTCGTGATCCCGCAGGCGACAAAGCCGAGACGCAGGGCCTCGGCTTTCACCATGGCGGGGGTGAGCGAGGGCGGCATCAGGGTGCCGTGCTGGTTGGCGCCGCCGCTGGTACCCGGTGCTCGCCGGTGGTGGACATGAGCTTAAGCCGGCTGTCTCCCACCTTCGGGCGCCAGGCCCAGGTAATCAGCCGCGCACCGCGCTCGTAGGTGAGATAGGAGAACGCCCACTCCAGCAGCACGATCACCCGATTGCGGAAGCCGATCAGGAAGAAGATGTGCACGAAGATCCAGATCAGCCACGCGAGCAGCCCACCAAAATGGACGTGCCAGATGTCCGCCACCGCGTGACCCCGCCCGATCACCGCCAGCTGGCCTTTGTCCCAGTATGAAAAGGGACGCCGTGGCCGCCCGGCGAGGTCACCACGGATGATCCGGGCGGTGTACTGCCCCATCTGGATGGCCACGGGGCAGATTCCTGGAAGGGTGCCATACCGCTTGTCCTCGAACGCAGCCGCGTCTCCCAGAACGAAGACCTCGGGATGGCCCGGGATGGTGCAATCCGGCTCGACCAGCACCCGTCCGGCGCGATCCAGCGGAACGCCCAGGTTGCGGGTCAGCGGGCTAGCCACGTTTCCCGCGGCCCAGATGACGGTTCGCGAAGGGATGGTCCAACCGCTGGCCACCACGTAGCTCGGATGAATGTCGGTGACCATGGTCTCGAGCCGGACCTCGACACCCAGCCGCCGCAGCTCGAGCTTGGCCCGCTCGGACAGCTCCTCCGGGTAGGTGTTGAGCAGACGGGGACCGCCCTCCAGCAGCATCACCGTGGCCTCACCGGGGTCGATGTGGCGGAAGTCGCGACGCAAGGCGTAACGGCGAATCTCCGCCAGAGCCCCCGCCACCTCGACACCGGTTGGTCCTCCACCAACCACCACGAAGGTCAGATGGGCGTGGCGCTTGACCGGGTCGGACTCACGCTCGGCCCGCTCAAACGAAAGCAGGACCCGTCGCCGGATCTCTTCGGCATCCTCCAGGCTCTTGAGGCCCGGAGCGAAGGGCTCCCAGTCATCCCGGCCGAAGTACGAATGTCGGGCCCCGGTCGCGAGGATCAGGTAGTCGTAGTTAAGGCTACTGCCATCGGCGAGGTTGATAAGACGGTCAGCGGGGCGGACTTCGGAGACCTCGCCCAACAGCACCTCCGCATTCTCCTGTCGCCGGAGGATCGAGCGGATCGGGGAGGCAATGTCGGAGGGGGAGAGGGCGGCCGTGGCCACCTGGTAGAGCATGGGCTGGAAGAGATGGTGATTCTGCCGGTCCACGACGGTGAGCCGCACCGGCGTATCCGCCAGCCCTCGCGCGACATACAAGCCGGCGAAGCCGCCGCCGACCACGACCACGTGGGGTACCTTCGTTTCAGCCATCGACCTGCTCCACCGGAGTAGGGCGAAACAAGGGAGTCGGGAACGGGAAGCGCATGGCCGGCCCCTGATCTTGCCAGGTCACGTTCGCAGGATCCTCCGGCGCCAGCGGGCGAACCGGATGATGTCTTCCACCGGAGGTACCTCCCGCTCCTCGCCATAAGCAGTGTGCAGCCGCCAAGCCAGGTACCCTGAGTCGGGGAGCGGCAGGAAGGGAGCCGAGCGCCACCACCCCCGCCGCCGGAAGGCCCAGCAGAGCGCCAGCAGGTCGACGGCCAGCGGTGGCCGGATGATGGCACGGAGCGTCAGGGTCGCGAAGAACCCTCCCCAGGTGGACGGCTCAGCCATGGGCAGTAAGATAGTACCCCGGCGTGGGCCGGAGAGCCGGGGTATATTCTCCAGCCCCATGACAGCCACCACACCCGAGCACCGACTGGCGCGCTACCGGGAGGAGTTCCCGGTTTTCGAGCAGGCCATCTACCTCAACAGCTGCTCCCTTGGAGCGCTGTCCCGCCGTGCCCGGATTGCGGTGAACACATATCTCGACCAATGGGAAAGGCGCGGGGCTTCGGCGTGGTACGACACCTGGCTGCCCGCGGTCGAGCGGCTGCGTGGCGGCTACGGTTCCGTGGTCGGTGCAGAAGCCGCGGCGATCTCCATCCATCCATGCATTTCCTCGGCCCTCTCGGTCGTGGCGGAATCGCTCGACTACTCCGTCAGACGGCGGGTGGTGACGACCAGCCTGGATTTCCCCACCGTGGCATACCAGTGGCTCGCCAAGGCCGGCCGGGGAGTCGAGGTGGTGATCGTGGAAAGCCCGGACGGCATCTCCGTCCCACTCGAGCGGCTGGCGGCGGCGATCGACAACCGCACCGCTCTGGTGGCCACGAGCCAGGTTTACTTCACCAGCGGGGCTATCCAGGACGTGCGCGCCGTCGCCGACATGGCGCACCGGGCCGGGGCGCTGTTGCTGGTCGATGGCTACCAGGCCGCTGGGCAACTGCCGGTGGACGTCACGGCGCTGGATGTGGACTTCTACTGCTCCGGTGGTCTCAAGTGGCTGCTCGGCGGATCGGGCATCGCCTTTCTGTATGTTCGACCATCCCTGATGGGGCGGCTGGAACCCGCGATCGCCGGCTGGTTCGGGCACGCAACGCCGTTCCGATTCGATGGCCGCCAGCTCACCCGGGCGGCGGACGCGCACCGCTTCGACCTGGGGACGCCATCGGTGGCCTCGGTGTATGCCCAGCTGAGCGGACTCGAGCTACTGGCCGAGATTGGGATACCCGCGGTGCGTGAGGCGACGGCCGCCCTTACGGAAGACCTGATCGGCGAAGCCAGGGCACGGGGGATTACTCCCAGGGTCGCCGAGCGGGCAAGCGACCGCAGCGGGATCGTGATGCTGCCGAGTGACGACGCCCCCCGGGATGTGCGGCGACTGGCCGAAGCGGGCTTCATCGTGGATGCGCGCCCCGGCCACGTGCGGGTCTCTCCCTACTTCTACAATCTTCCCGACGACCATCGAGCCATGCTGGAGCTTTTCGCCCGTGTCTAGTCCGCCAAAGCCACCGCTCCGCCACAGCGACCGAGTGAAGGGTCCCACGGCGGATGAGCTGCTGCTGGAAAGCGCCGTCCTGCCGGAGCGCCCCGACGCCCTGCGCAAGACGGATCCCTGGCGCGTCCTCCGCATCATGGCGGAATTCGTCGAGGGGTTCGAGAAGCTGGGCGACGTTCAGGACGCGGTAGCGATCTTCGGCTCGGCCCGCGTCACGGCCGACGATCCCCTCTACGGCGTAGCCGTCGAAACCGCACGGCTCCTGGCGCAGGCCGGCTTCCCGATCATCACCGGCGGTGGCCCGGGGATCATGGAGGCAGCGAATCGCGGCGCGGTGGAGGGCGACGGGCTGTCCATCGGCTGCAACATCGAGCTGCCGCACGAGCAGGGTACCAACGCCTTTGTTCGCCGGAGCATGTACTTCCGGTTCTTCTTCGTGCGGAAGATGATGCTGGCGAAGTACTCCATGGCGTTCGTGGTGTTTCCCGGCGGTTACGGCACGCTGGACGAGCTGTTCGAGGCACTCACCCTGATCCAGACAGGGAAGATGAGCGTCTTCCCGGTGGTCCTGGTGGGGAGCGCCTACTGGCAGGGCCTGGTGGGCTGGCTGCGAAACACCATGGCGGCAGAGGGGAAAGTCGGCCTCGAGGACCTGGAGCTGTTCCATGTGACGGACGACCCGGAGGAAGTGGTGCGGATCATCCGGCACGCCAAGCAGCACGGGACCAGCAACCGGACGACGTGAGACGTGAGACGTGAAACGTGAGACGCAGGACGGGTGCGCACCTGTCGCTGCGTTTCACGTCTTACCCTCCTTCTCCTCGTCTCACCTCCTGCGTGTTACACGATACCCTACGTCTCACGTCTCACGTCTCACGTCTCTTCATCATGCCGAGACCCAGCGCGAAGTACCTCCGCGGCCGTCGTATCGATCCCAAGCCGATCACCGGCAAGGAGAGCGTCGCGGACCTGCTCGACGATGCGTTCCTGGCCTACAACGCGGGACGGCTGCGGGAAGGGTGCCTGCTGTTCACCCAGCGGATGCTGGAGCCGGAGGTTACGGTGGGAATGAGCCTGACCGGTGCCATGACGCCCGCGGGGCTCGGCATGAGCTCGCTGATTCCCCTGATGGAGGCTGGGTTCATCGACTGGATCATTTCGACCGGGGCGAATCTGTATCACGATGCCCACTTCGCCCTGGGCCTGGCGCTGCATCAGGGTACCCCAAACGCCAACGACGTCGAGCTGCGCGACAAGGGCGTGGTACGCATCTACGATATCTTCTTCGACTACACCGTGCTGCTCTCCACCGACGCCTTTGTCCGCGAGGTGTCCGCCGGCAAGGAGTTCCAGCGGGCGATGAGCACGGCCGAGTACCACTTCCTCCTGGGGAAGTACCTGCGGGAGCGGGAAAAGGCCCTGAAGCTGTCCCGCCGGTCGGTGCTCTCGGCGGCCTACGATCTGGGAGTGCCGATCTACACCAGCTCCCCGGGAGACAGCTCGATCGGGATGAACGTGGCGGAACAGGCGCTCGCCGGGTCAAAGTTGCGGTTCGACGTAAGCGCGGATGTGAACGAAACCGCCGCGATCGTGCTGGAAGCCAAGCGCAGCAAGGGGAAAAGCGCGGCGTTTATCGTCGGCGGGGGAAGTCCCAAGAACTTCCTGCTGCAGACCGAGCCGCAGATCCAGGAGGTGCTCGGCATCGACGAGAAGGGGCACGATTTCTTCCTGCAGATGACCGACGCCCGGCCGGATACCGGCGGGCTCTCAGGTGCCACTCCCAACGAGGCGGTGAGCTGGGGGAAGATCGATCCCGACATGCTGCCGGGGACGGTTGTGGTCTACCTGGACAACTCGGTGGCGCTGCCCCTGCTCACGGCGTACGCACTGGCGCGCCACACCCCGCGTCCGCTTAAGCGGCTCTACGACCGGCGAGAAGCCATGCTGAAGCGTCTGGTATCGGAGTACAAGGCGGCGATCAAGTTCCGGGACAAGCGAGCGGCGGAGTCGAAGCAGTAAGTCCGCAGATTACGCAGATTACGCGATTACGCAGATTGCTCCGCAGATCGGGCGGATCACACGGATTGTGCAGATGGTTGCCTGAGGGGCCCAATCTGGGCGATTTGTGAAATCCGCGGACTCTACCGGGCCCCCCGGAACATCAGCTCCACCAACTCCTCGTACATCGCCTCTGCCTGGGCCGGCTCCCCGGAGCGGATGGCGCTTGCGGCGCAGTGCTGCAAGTGGTTCCGCAGCAGCGAGCGGCTCACTCCGCGGAGCGCCTCCTGTACCGAGCTGACCTGGGTGATCACGTCGGCGCAGTAGCGCTCCTCCTCCACCATCTTCTGCAGCCCGCGTACCTGCCCCTCGATCCGGCGCAGCCGGGTGAGGACGCCGGCCTTGAGCTCGGGGTCCACCGCGACGGCGTGACGCTCGCCGTCGGAGCCGGTGGCGCAGGCGCAGGGGACCACACGATCTTCGCTCATACGACCCTCGACGAACGGTGAGACGTAGGGAATGAGAAGTAAGGAGTGAGGAGTAAGGAGTAAGGAGTAAGAAGGGGGCGCGTGGCTCACCCCTCACTCCTGACCCCTCACTCCTTACTCACGGCCTTTCTCAACCTCAGACTGTTGCTGACCACACTGACGCTGCTGAACGCCATCGCGGCCGCGGCCATGGCGGGGGAGAGCCGGAGGCCCAGGATCGGGTAGAGCGCCCCCGCGGCGACTGGAATCCCAATGACGTTGTAGATGAGGGCCCAGAACAGGTTTTGGCGGATGACCCGCATGGTGGAACGGCTCAGCGCGATGGCGTCTCGAACCCCGCGAAGGTCGCCGCGCATCAGGGTAATCTGGCCCGACTCCATGGCCACATCGGTTCCGGTACCCATCGCAATGCCGACATCGGACTGGGCCAGCGCCGGGGCATCGTTCAGACCATCGCCCGCCATGGCCACCACCTGTCCCTCCGCCTGCAGCCGCCGAACTTCGGCCAGCTTGGCTTCGGGAAGCAGCTCGGCCACCACCCGGTCGACCCCGATCTCGCGCCCGACGCGCTCCGCGGCGCGGGGCCGGTCGCCGGTCAGCATGACTACTTCGAGCCCCATCGCACGGAGCGACTGAACCGCGCCGGCGCTGCTGGGCCGGACCGGGTCGGCCACGCCGATGAGTCCGGCGACACTTCCGCCAATGACCACCCAGGCGACAGTGGCGCCACCTTCCTCGAGGCCGGCGGCACGATCCACCAGGTCGGTGGCCGCCGGAATCCCGAGGGGCTCGAGCAGCCGCGGGTTCCCAACAGCGACAGAGACCCCGTCGACCATACCGGTCACACCGTGACCGGGGAGGGCAGCGAACCCGGTCGCGGCCGGCGGGTCGATGCCCCGCTCACGCGCGGCCCGCACGATCGCCGCCGCGATCGGATGCTCGCTCAGTACCTCAAGTGAAGCGGCTGCGCGCAGGATGGCGAGTTCCGAGTTCCGAGTTCCGAGTTCAAAGGAGGTCGCACTTGGAACCCGGAACTCTGAACTTGGAACGACAGCGGTCACTGCTGGCCTTCCCTCGGTGATCGTGCCGGTCTTGTCCAGCACCACGACGGTGGCCTCGCCGGCCCGCTGCAGGGCGGCACCGCCCTTGATGAGTACGCCCAGCTCCGCCCCGCGCCCGGTACCCACCATGACTGCCGTGGGAACCGCCAGGCCCATGGCGCAGGGGCAGGCGATGATGAGCACGGTCACGGCCGACACGAGCGCATGCAGGCCGCGGGGGTCGGGGCCCAGGTCAAACCAGAGCACAGCCGCCGCGATCGCGATCGAGATCACCACGGGAACGAAGACCGCGGACACCCGGTCCGCCAGCTGCTGCACCGGGGCGCGCGACCCCTGGGCTTCGCGAACCAGGGCGATAATCCGAGAAAGGACGGTGTCGCGTCCGACCCGTGCGGCGCGCATCCGGATTGCACCGGTTCCGTTCACGGTGGCGCCAATGACTGAATCGCCGGGGCCCCGGGTGACCGGCAGCGGCTCACCGGTGAGCATCGACTCGTCGACCGCCGTGGTGCCCTCGAGCACCGTGCCGTCGACGGGGATCCGCTCGCCGGGCCGGATCAGGATCTCGTCTCCAGCGACCACCTGCGCAATGGGAAGGTCTCGGTCCTGACCATTGCGCCTGACCCGGGCAGTGGCAGGCTTGAGTCCCATCAGCCGGCGGATGGCTCCAGAGGTACGTCCCTTGGCTCGCGCCTCGAAGAAGTTGCCCAGCAGAATGAGGGCGATGATCCAAACCACCGCCTCGTAGTACACGTCGGGCGGGACGGCGCGGCTCCGGAACCATCCGGGGGCGACCGTGGTGGCCAGGCTGAACAGGAAAGCCGCCCCCGTCCCCACGGCAATCAAGGTGTTCATGTCGGCGGAACGATGCCGGAAGGCGGCCCAGGCCCGGGTGTAGAAATGCCTGCCGGCCCAGAAGACCACCGGGACGGTGAGCAAAAGGAGCAGCCACCGAAGGGCGTCTCCCGGGAGGCGATAGAGCCAGGGCGCGACTGATTCCAGCGCGTGGCTCAGCGGCTGCATCAGTCTGACCGCCGGGTCGACCAGCGCGCCAGGCCCAGCGCCATGGGCGAGCGGCATCGAGAACAGCATGGTCAGCACGGCAGCGGCCAGGCTCATCAGAGCCTTGCGGCGGAGCTCGGTCTCCTCTCTGGCGCGGGCCGAGTCGCGCTGGTCCAGCTCCTCCTCCGCGGTTCGATCCGGGAGGGGTACTTCCGCGCCGTAACCGGTGGCGCGAACGACCGCCGCCAGCTGGTCCGGAGAGGTCGCCGCCGGATCGAACCCGACCATGGCCTGTGCAGTCACGAGATTGACGTGCGCATCGGTGACCCCGGGCGCCCGCTTGAGCGCCCGCTCCACCCGGGCACTGCAGGCGGCGCAGGTCATCCCGCTGACGTCAATCGTGGCTGAGTCGGGCATGGTCAGTACAGTGAACAGTGAACGGTCGGTGAGCGGTGCCCCACCCGGGCATTGCCTCACCTGACGATGAGCTTCCCTCGGATCATCCCCATGCCGCAGGTAAACGCGAAGGTGCCCTTCCGGCGCGGGGTAAACTCCACGGCCGTCACCTTGCCGGTGGGGAGGAACCGCCGGATCCCGAACTCGGGCAGCACGACCTCTTCAGTGCAGCTCCCATTGTCCCTGCGGTCGAAGAGAAGTCGGACCGGGCGACCACTCTGCACCGCGACGCTGGCAGGAGCGTAGCCTCCGTCGACTACGATGGGGACTTCCTGCGGACCGGTGGGGGCGGTGGCGATCGCCGCGGGCGCACCCCGCCCCGCGACGAAGAAGTACCAGTTGACCCAGGCGATGGCGGCGACGCCGGCGAGCGTGACCAACAGTTGTGTGGCATCCATGGCTACTATGCTCCCCTCACCCCGGAACCAAACCGTCGACCTTGTAACCCGCCTCCTCAATGGCGGCCTTCACCAGCTCGCCGGCCCCGTCGGCGTCCGGGACCCGCAGGTCCGCCCGCCCAATTCGCACCGACCTGATCTCGACTCCCGGAACGGAGCGGATAGCCTGGTTGACAGCATTAAGACAGTGGCCGCAGCTCATGCCGCTGATTGTTAAGGTGATGTCCTTCATCGCCTTACTTACCGTGTTCAGGGTCAGTTGATCGACACTCCACGGGGATCATGGCGGCAATGTAGCATAGGGTGCCTGGGTATACAAGTAGGGGGGAGGGGTATTTGTCCCGGGCGGGGGTCTGGTGGGGGGGCACAGAGGCTGCTCCATTAACCCCCCATGGCCATGAGCGAAATGGACTTCCGGCAGCTGATCCCACTGCTGCACCCGCGGACGCGCGTCCACGACCTCGATGTGTTGAAGGCGTGGTACGAGGCAGTGGCGGATGCATTCCGCTCGGAACTGGCCACCGACCTGCTGGCGCTGTGGCTGTACGGCCCGGACGGCGATCCGATCCTCATCGAGCCGGAGGCACTGGCGCTGGACAACCTGGGCGTGCCCCGAGCCGAACCGCTGGCGAACCAGCTGATCCTGGACGAAGTCGAGGACCGCATCCGCCGGGCGGGGTACGGTTCGGTGCTGCTCCGCCCGGTGCGTCACGGGGGGCAGGATGTGGCGTTGCTCCTACTTGCCTCTTTCACGCCGCACATCTACGGCCTCAGGGCCGAGCGTCTGCTGGACTCGGCCATCTCGGTGATGGCGCCGATGCTCGCCCGTGTGACCCGGGCGGGCGGGGGCGACGAGACACCGCCGGCAAGCAACGGCCCGAGTGAGGCGGACGTCGTCATCCCGGGGGGAGAGCGGGTACGGGACCAGGCGAGACAGGGCGAGTTGTTCGAGGGGCTCTCGGATGCCATCGGGGGAGCGGGGACCCCGCGCGACCTGATGCTGGCCCTCTCGTTTGCGCTGCAGCCGATCCTGCCGCACGATGCCTACGAGCTGTTGATCCCGGATACCACCGGTGAGCACCACTACCGCCTGGGCCTGCACGGTCACGGAACGCTGTGGGGGGATCCCGCCCTTGTGATTCCGAGGAGCACCCTGGACCCGGTTCGGTTGTTTGGCGAGCGAAGCGGCTTCATTCTGGATGACGCGGCCGCGGCGGCGGAAACCACGATGCCCGAGCTGGTCACGGTGCGGGGTCCGGAGGTGCCGCCACGCTCGCTGGTTGGCACCATTCTCCGGATCGTCGAGCGACCGGTGGGTTATCTGCTGCTCGGCAGCGCGGGGCCGGGATTCTACCGGGCGGAGGACCTGGTGGTCCTGGACCGGGTTGGCTCCCTCCTCTCTCCGAAGGTGGAGAGCCAGGTCCTCGCCTGGCAGTACAGTGTGCTGCGATCGCAATTCGACGTGCTTCGCCACGTGCCGATGCACCTGGCCCGAGTCGCGGAACTGCTGGCCGTGACTCCGTTCCTGGGAGAAGGCAGCAAGCTGTTCGTGCAGCAGGCCGCGGCGGTACTGCCGGTGACGGCGCTGGAGTTCGCGGTTCGGCTCAACGACGAGGCCCGGG
>Ga0326726_10000535_pt1 | contig 35155 bp, 42 predicted proteins | sample MHFenrmetagenome_2_FD_207603 | JGI IMG/M metagenome (GOLD analysis project Ga0326726, IMG submission 207603) | Lab enriched peat soil microbial communities from Michigan Hollow, Ithaca, NY, United States - MHF15MN | ecosystem: Environmental > Terrestrial > Soil > Wetlands > Peat | place: USA...
AAGCCCGGGGAAAAACTGACCTCTGGTGAATGTTACTTTGAGCGATTTAGCATCACGGATTAAAACATCTCCGTCATCGTACCACCGTTCCTGCCATAGGTATGTCCTTTAGGTGGATTTGGTCCGAGGAAGGTTAAATTCCCAGAAATCCTTCCGGTGCAAGGCTGGTGGCAAGCATCACCCGGTTAATCTCCAGGTGGTCAGACCATGCAGAGGTCCCTCTGTTTTTATCGTCCAGCCAGAACCGTTCGATCTTTTCTCGCAGTGGCACATATTCCATGAGGACTTTTACCAGGTGATGATGCGAACGTGTCGTGTCGAATAACTTTGGGTTTTTTCCCATCCACGCCGGCAGTTTTTCAATACCTGCAAGACCGATTGACAGACCAAGCTCGCGGAAAGCAAGGCGGAACCTGGCAGGGAGTTCAAGGGAACCGGATTCGGTAAAGGAATCCAATCCGGCAAGGGCTGAACCGAGGAGATCTTCCAGCAGACCTGTATATACCGGAATACCCTGCATCGTCAGTTGCGTGAGTCTTGCAGCATCGGAGAGGAGACCGCCGATGCCGAGAGGGTCATCGGTGGCAAGGTGCATTCCCCGGCAGATTTCAGTCAAATCAGACATCTCCTCGACCAGGACGGGTTGTGCCGATTGCCCGAAAACACCTGTGGCCGTCAGGTTCAGTTCATGACAGGTAATGAGGCCATCAAGAGGATCATGCTGGCCCATGGAGGGAACAAGAGGACGCTTAAGATCGGTGCTCATCTTCCAGACCATCGTTTTCCTGCTACGGGAAGCGGGAAGGTAGATGAACCCCGCGTGTGCAGCACGGGCAAGTTCGATCGCCCAGGCAAGGTACTCCGGGTTGCCGGTGACTCTGCACACGCGATTGAGTGCATGCATCCACTTTGTCAGGTAATGATAGTATTGCCCGTCCCGGTCCCATTCCCGCTGGTCGTCATAGGGCTCGGTTTTCTCCCGTTCAGGAAGGGATTTTCCAATCCTCAGGCCTCCCATCGTCGGATGCAGCTCTCCTTCCTCCAGAGTCAGGCCGCTGATCCAGCCGGTACGGGGGTCATCTTCACGATACCGGCCCAGGGTGTGATGCACCTGGTCCACAAGTCGCAAGGCCAGTTCCCGGTATGTTTCGTTGTGAGTCTGCCGGAAAAGTTCGAGATAATTGCATACCGCGAACGCATCTGTCCACAGGTAGCGTCTGGGATGGGTACTCACCGGATCAAGTCCGGTTTCCCTGGCATAATCCTGCATGAATTCATGGACCAGCGAAGTAGTCGGAGGACGGTTCATCATTTCTGTAAGATTTGATGCGGCAGGGAAAAAATTTTCGTCCCGGTTTTTTATAATAGACACTGGGAGGTGAATGAGATATTAGCTTCCCCGGTGAAGTTGATACGGTTCAACCATGACAGGGAAGGATTGATGGGACCCGGGACACTTTTTTACTGAAATCAAGCATCAAAAAAATTTCGGTTCCGGAAGCAAATGTCTTCCCGGAGATCCGGCCCGATACCATGATAGGCTGAATACCCCGGAGCACAATCGCCTCCCACCCCGGGTCCATTCGCACCTATATTGCATCCTTACAGGTTCGATGAGCGTTCAAAGATTGTGCACGGGTGCGCAACGATTTTCTGCATACGACATAACCGGCCCGGGGAGGTCAATGTTCAGTGCCTCCTTTAAGACTTCTTCAATGGTCTCTACCGTCACGAAGGTAAGTTCATTCCTGACATCTTCGGGAACATCTTCCAGGTCTCTCTTATTCTCCTTTGGCAGGATCACCTTTTTTATTCCCGCCCGGTGAGCGGCAAGGATTTTCTCCTTGATCCCCCCGACTGGCAATACAGCGCCACTCAGCGTGATCTCTCCAGTCATGGCGGTTTTCGGATCAACTGTTTTGGCGGTAATCAGGGATGTCAGGGCAGTAAAGAGTGTCACACCCGCTGACGGACCGTCCTTTGGCGTTGCACCGGAGGGCACATGGATGTGGACATCACTTGCAATAAAGTCAAAAGTGTTGGCCGAGTGTGCAAGCCGGGATCTGATAAGACTCAATGATATCTTTGCTGATTCCTTCATCACATCACCCAGCTGGCCGGTCAGGGTAAGCTTTCCGGTTCCCGGCATGAATGTACATTCTATGAAGAGAATGTCACCCCCGACAGGTGTCCATGCAAGGCCGGTGACTACGCCGGGCACCTGTTCCTTTCTGGCTTCTTCCTGACGGATTATCTCTTTTCCGAGAATCCCGCTGAGCATACCCACCTTCACCACGTACGGCAGTTCAGCATTTCCCGAAACAATCTTTTCAGACACGAATCGTGCAATACCCGCAAGCTGTTTTTGAAGCCCCCTGACTCCTGCTTCACGAGTGTATTTTTCAATGATTGTCTTCATCGCCTCGTCATCGATGATGAGTTTATCCGCATCAAGACCGTGTTCTTCCAGCGTCTTAGGCAGCAGATGGTCTTTTGCAATGGCAAACTTCTCATTTTTCGTATAGCCCGAGATCTCGATGTGTTCCATCCGGTCAAGAAGCGGCCCGGGGATAGTTGCAAGGGAATTACCCGTGGCGATGAATAATACATCAGAGAGGTCATAGGGGACTTCAAGGTAGTGGTCAGAGAATGTGTTGTTCTGTTCCGGGTCAAGGACTTCCAGTAATGCACTTGCCGGATCTCCCTGGTTGGAATAGGCAAGCTTGTCGATTTCATCGAGGATAAAAACGGGATTTTTCGTGCCTGCCCGCTTTATGCCCTGGATAATTCTTCCGGGCAAAGCCCCGACATAGGTCCTCCGGTGCCCCCGGATTTCTGCTTCGTCCCTGACCCCGCCAAGGCTGATCCGGACATATTTACGACCAAGGGCATCTGCAATACTCTTCCCAAGGCTCGTTTTCCCCGTGCCGGGCGGACCTGACAAGAGCAGGATCGAACCCTGTTTTTCCTGTTTTAATTTCATTACAGCCAGGTGCTGGACGATCCGTTCCTTGACTTTTTCAAGCCCGTTATGATTACTCTCCAGCACACGGCGTGCCTCTGCAATATCGATACTCTTTTTCTCTTCTGTTACCCAGGGAAGGTCGAGCATGAGATCAAGGTAATTTCTGATTACAGAACTTTCATGATTCTGGGCGCCACCCGTTTCAAGTTTCTTGAGCTCAGACAGTGCCTTTTTTCTCACCTCGTCAGGCATCTTTGAATTTTCAATTCGATCCCGGTACCCTGCGTCGGCTGAACCAGAGCCATCGCTTTCATGGAGCTCTTCCTGGATCACTTTGAGTTGTTCCCGCAGCATTGCCTCACGGTTCGACTTGCTTACCTTGTCGGATACTTTTCTTGCCATCTCTATCCTGAACGTGATATTATCTTTTGTCCTGATGAGGAGCTCAAGGAACGTGATATACCGCTGCCGGACAGAAACAATCTCAAGAAGCGCCTGCTTCTCGGCAAGGTTAACCGGCAGGAAGGGCATAACAAAACCCATGATCTGGTCAACCGATTCCATACGGTCGATAGGTGCGGTGAACTGTTCTGAGCCCTGGAACCGGCTGCTAATCTCATGGATGGTGCTTTTAATGTCCGCGAGGATCCGTACCTTGAGGTCTTCTTCGAGATCCTGCAGGTCCGGGACTGCCTCGTACGCAGCAGAGAACTGTCCGTCTTTTTCCGACAGGGAGACAATCTTTACTCTCTGCATGACCTGTGCACAGATCAGGTACCCGTCGTCTGCCGGCTGCACATGCGAGATCCGGAACAGATTGCCGGTTTTATACAGCGACTCGCAGGTCACTTCTGAAGCTCGTGTGCCGCTTTTCACCGTCAGGCCGACGGCATATGCAGATTCGGGATCCTCTATGCCGGCCAGGAGGAGGTCTCCGGTTGCCCGGTCGACCTGGAATTTTGTCCGGCTGTTCGGGTAGACAATGATTTCATAGAGCGGTATGACAATTTTTTCCTGCTTTTCATCAGTATTTTCTGATTGCATGTTTTCCTCAATAATTTAGTTCGAATTTACCTAACTAAAGTTCAGGACAAAAAAATTACCTGACTTTCTGCATGATCCCAATCAGGAGATCCATCTCGTGTTCATCCAGTGAATTCAGCATCTGTTCAATCACCTGTCGCAGTGCATAATGTTCGGCTTTTGCAATTTTCTTTCCTTTGTCAGTAAGGCGGATGTACAGAATCCTTCCGTCATCAGGGCAACGTTCACGGTACACGCACTCCATCCGGACAAATTTGTTGATCATCTCGGTGATCGTGGGTTTTGAGTTCCTTGTGATCTCAGCTAATCTGCTGAAGGTAACTTCTCCCTGTTCATCAATGGTTTTCAGATAGGCGATCTGTTTGACCGTCATATCCGATAATCCGCATTCGGAGAAGACAGAGCAGGAACATTCGTTTTTAATCCTGATCAGATTTTCAAAGATTTCGCACAGATGCTCTTCTCTGTCTCCCATACTCCGATCCCTTCTTAGTTAGGTTTTACCTAATCATAAAGATGATGGTCGGAATATACCCCATTGCTTGCCATGACTTTGAATCGATTGCAATTGGGAGAAAACAGTTCTGCTTTTCTGTCAGAATACTCCTCATTGAAAAGCTACCCTTAAAAACCTCCCCCCACATACCTAATGCCGGAGAGAGACTATGAAGAAGATCACGCTCGGCCCGATACCGTACATGAGTGTCCTGCCTGCTCTGCTTGTCGGTGCAAATATTAAGGGTAAGCCGAACTATATGACCGCTGCCTGGGCTACGGTTGCCTGTATGGCACCGCCGATGGTCTGCGTTGCGATCAACAAGATGCGGTACACGGCAAAAGGGATTGAAGAGAACAAGACCTTCAGCCTGAACGTCCCGTCAGTACACCAGGTGGTCGAGACAGACCACTGCGGTCTTGTCTCCGGTGCTCATGAGGATAAGTCCGAAGTCTTCCATTCGTTTTACGGGAAACTGAAGACCGCTCCCCTTGCGGAGGAATGCCCGGTCAATATTGAGTGCAGACTTTTCAAAGCCGTTGACTGCGGGAGTCACCTGCTGTATATCGGGGAGGTTGTGGAGATCCATGCCGAAACGTCATGCATGACGGACGGAAAACCGGATATCGCAAAGATCAATCCAATCGTGTACGCTCAGGCCGCGTATTTTGACGTGGGTGAACAGGTCGACAAAGCATTCTCGGCCGGGAAGTTGTACCAGAAGGAATGATACCGGGATAGTTCCCGGAACTTTTTTTTATCTTCACTTCAATAAAAAAAACGGGGAAAAAACTTTTTCTTAAAAAACAGTGGAATCACTCAAGGGGAAAAGGGTGACCCGAAAGGAATAACCGGAGAGTCAGAGAAGAATAATTTGCCGTTATCGATATAAATTTTAATTCCGTTTCAATCACCCCGGACCAAGCGAACACCATGGTAATGACAGGTACTGGTGCGTTCCGGCAAGCATTATCCAGCTTCCGGATGAATAATGGATAGGAACCCGGATGGATGAACTGACACTACAGGATGACCCCTGTGAGCAATGCGGACTCTGCTGCCGGATCTTCGGCCCCGGCATCACGCCGACCACAGCGAATGTATACCTCTGGATGGAACAGGGGCGGACTGACATCCTGCGCTGGTTTATCGCGTTCACAGAGAACAGTACGCCGGTAAAATGCACCGATCTCATTCCTGAAGATCTCGGGAATATTGTCGCGGTCGAGATGCGTAATCCTGACACTGGTGAGTATGTAACGGTCTGCCCGTTCCTCCGCCGTGTTTCAAAAGAGCGGTACCTCTGTGGTATCCATCCGGTGAAACCAGAGATGTGCTGCTCGTACCAGCCATGGATCTGGGGCGAGACATACTTCAACCGCTGCAGGGCACTTTTAAAAACCGAACACAAGAGCAGATGGCTGCCCTGATTCGGAAGAATACCGTCTGGTGCCGGATTCTGCCGACATCCGGAGAAAATAACAAATTACAACAACTATCAGGAGTATGAATACTCCATGGAATATATTTCTCTGCTTCGACCAAAACGCACGGATTTTCTTGTGACTATGACGCCGGATGAGCGGGCAACAATGGGGCAGCATATGACCTATGCCAGGAAGCTGTTCGGCGAGGGAAAAATTATCCTGGGTGGCGCCGCTACCGATGGAGCAGTCGGAATTCTCATATTTCGTGTGGATTCAGCAGAAGAAGCCCGGCACCTTTTTGATAATGACCCTGCAGTTCTGGCGGGGATCGGGTATCCCGAGCTTCACCCGTTTACCATTGGCCTGCATTCAGATGAATTGCAAAGAATGAAAAGTTGAAGGAACCAAAATTCTTCCAGTACCATAAAATATTGTTTTTTATGAACACCATGTGTGCGTGAAGATCATGATTACCTGTTCCGGGTGTCACGTTGTATTGCCGGACCGGCATCTTGACCCACCCAACCGGTTCAACGCTTCTGGTGAGTGCTTTCAGGCCTTCAGCGATCTGGCCTGTTATACTGTTGCAAAACAGGACCTGGCATTCATCCACCAGCATGCGGTCGATGCCTACGAGGCGCAGCATGGCGGGGGGAACTCGCGGCCGATCACAACCGTCTTTGGCCTGATCGGGTTGTACCTCTGCCTTGAAGAGGGGTATACCGGCAGGGAGGTGCAGGCAGCCCATATGCGGATCGCACGGATCCGGAAGGACTGGCCCCGGCTGGAACCGCCCACACAACCGGCGAAACTGACCGTGATGGATGTTCTGCGGGCTGACACCGATAAGATGAAAGATGCGATGATCCGGCAATGGTCGGAGTCTGTCTGGGAAATCTGGGATCACCGGCATGCATGGGTACGAAAAACAACCACCAGGATGCTGTACGGGACCAGGTAATCACCGGTGTGAATATTTATACAGGAAGAATTCTATTCCACTTCATACACCCTTTATTTCTTTTGCGGACTATACTTTTAAGCCCTCATGATGCGTACTCCCGGTTCCATGAGCAGGGTCATCGTGTACATTGCAACAAGTCTCGACGGATTCATTGCCCGGCGGGATGATGACATCTCCTGGCTTGATCCCTTTCATGCCGGGGGCGAAGACTACGGGTATGCAGATTTTATGAAATCGATTGGCACAGCAGTGATGGGGGGCCGGACGTACGAGCAGTCACGTGCCCATCCGGAACGACTTCTCAACGGCGTAAAAACCTATATCATAACCAGACGGTCCCTGCCGCCAGCTCCCGGTATTGACACGGAGCTCTGGCACGGCCCGTTCACCGGACTGGTAAAAAAAATCCGGCAGGAATCGGAAGACGATGTGTATATTGTCGGCGGCGGTCAAGTGATCTCCGGGTTTCTTGACGAGGGGCTGATCGATGAGATCTGCCAGTTCATTGTCCCGGTGATCCTCAAAGAAGGGATCCCGCTCTATACCGGGCTCAAACGTGAAATCTCTTTACAGCTCATAAAAGCCGTGCCGTACCGTTCCGGTATCGTACAGCTGCGGTACGTCGTGCATCAGTGACGTTGAACGGTGCACATATAAGGTTCCTTTTCTGCCGGAAAGAACATGAAGGCAGTGAGCCGGCTCCCTGCGAGGCCGGAACAGGTAAGGTAAAAGTATCGCAGGATCCTGTCGCGTACTATTTCAGGTAATTCCGACGGAAGATTTTATAGTATATCACGAATAGAATTGCTTGCAAAAAAGTCGGGTGGATAACAAATGAAAAAAATTGTAATTATTGTATTAATCCTCCTATTCTCATTATTCGCGGGTTGTGTCTATGTTAACCCTTTAGTACAGGCTGGAGAAAATAATGCTTCCGAGGGCCAAACTACTGCAATTCAGGTCTGCCAAATCACCTGCGATCTTCACATCAAGTATTTGCCATTGGGTTGTATTTGTCCGGAAACACCAACTCCTGTACCGGTAAATGTCACTCCGACATCAGCTGGTAAATAAACCTTTTTTGAGTCCATTACATCCGGGTAACGGTGATTTTCTACTTTGTTGAGGTGGGAGCACGAAAGGAGATGGGAAAAGATATCAACCATAAAATAAAAGGGGAAATAAAAACGGGGAACATCATGACATCTGATGAACAACGATTTGAACAAGTAAAAAACAAAATAGCGGAATCAGAGAAACCAGAGAGGCATGCAAAAAAGAGTAATGTAGAGGCTGCAATCGGGGAGATGAAGAAGGAACTTTCCGGCCTTAATGATGAACCTGGGGCCTCACAACAAAAGACCACCGGTAAATTTAAAATTGTAGTAATCTTGGTAGTGATAGTGTTGATTGTCCTGATAGTTGGTACAAAACTCATAGGTCTGTGGTAGGCAGTATTCTCATCCCTCATGACCTTTTTAGAACCACCAACAGGATGTAAATAAAAAGGGATTGATATTTTTACCTCCTTTTCCGGTTAGCTGCACACTCATCAGCTTCTCGAAAGAATGTGCAAGAATTTTCGCAGATTGCTTTCCTGGCTGAGCGCTCTACCAGATCTGAACCGGCGCGGTCAATAGGGATGAAAAAAAGAGAGGGAAACGGAGATTATTTCCTCTCATAAAGAAAGAAAGGGTGAGCGGTGTTTTTCAGCACTTCTCTTCGCAGGAGAGTATCTCTGCCTGATCAGCCCCACCACATTTCTCTATGCAGCTCTTGCACCTGGTGAACTGCGGAGTCGTGACCAGGCTGCAGGTGCCACCGGTAGTATTGCAGTAAGCATACTGGCGGCATTTATCGCCAATCTGGTAGATCGCGGTGCAGATCTCCGGCGGATTGGGCCCGCACTCTAAGGTAAGACCATGACACGTGGTAAATCCACAGGTCGACGATGGTGTTATCGTTGTTACAACCGGCGATATCGGAGGGACCAGACCATCCTGCTGAGGAGAAATACAACCTGCGATAAGAACGGCAAGTGTGGTTATGCTTATCGCCACTATGACAAAGAAGTTTTTCATCGGAACTTCACCATTGCTGATATGACAAAATACCTGTCCGGATATTTATGGTTTTGCCGTGGAAAAAAGAAAAAATTCAGCGGTCGCGATTTTTTATAAAATGATTATTGACATTCTGACAGGTTACCCTAACCTGAATTCCTGATCATACTGACAGAAGTTCCGAATACCTTGTTTTATCTTGCCTTTCATCGTAACACGGCTCCCGGAAACAGCTGAATTGAAAAACAGGATTTACTGGAATAAAAGATTCCGGGTCCCGCTTCCACGACCAGAAAGGAAAAGTTACCAGAAACCCGGTTTTTGTTTTATGCCTTCGAACAAGGAGAGTTCATCTGCAAAAAAGATCATACATCCTGTTCAGACATGGAACGTAACATCCCGGATCCCGCAGATGTCGATGCAATGCAGACTCGTGTCCGCACTTTCCTGCCCGAGGTCATCAACGATCTCAGGGAACTTATCACCGTTCCATCCGTGGCATTTCCGGGATATGCCTCAGAACCAGTCCTGAAGATGGCTGCAGCAACCGCAGATCTCCTGAGACGCTACGGACTGTCAGATGCCCGGCTGCTTGAAATTCCCGGGGGTTACCCGGCCGTGACCGGCACTATACCGGCCCCGCCGGGGGCGCCCACCGTTCTGCTCTACGCCCATTACGATGTCCAGCCTGCACGCAGGGAAGACGGCTGGGAAACCGACCCATGGACTCCGATCATCAAAGAGGGGCGTCTTTACGGTCGGGGCGCCGCGGATAACAAATCGGGAATTGTCTCTATTGCTGCATCTATCAGGGCTCTTGCCGGAAGGTACCCGGTCGGTATCAGGGTGATCATCGAAGGCGAAGAAGAGACGGCAAGCCATCTTGAAGCGTTCGTTAAATCCCACCCGGAACTGTTCCGGTGCAATGTTTTCATCATCACGGATATGGGAAAAATTGTAAAAGGCGAACCGGTGCTGAGCACGACACTGCGGGGTGAGGTTTCCTGTATCGTCACCGTCAGGACGCTTGCACAGGCAGTCCATTCCGGCGTATTCGGGGGTCCGGCACCTGATGCATTGGTTGCACTCATCAAGATGCTTGCGACCCTTCATGATGAGCAGGGCGATGTTGCTGTCGCTGGCCTCTCTTCATACCCCTGGTCCGGCCAGGAGTATCCCGAAGACCTCTACCGGCGGCTATCAGGCCTGCTTGACGGTGTGGACACCATCGGCACCGGCTCCATCAGTTCCCGGCTCTGGTCACAGCCCTCTGTCACGGTCATCGGGATTGATGCCCCGGCCGTCAGGGATGCAGCGAACATCCTCATTCCTCAGGCACGTGCCAGGATCAGCATGCGCATTGCACCGGGGGCAGACCCGGAGCAGGAGGCCCGGCTCCTTGCGGATCACCTCAGGGCTGCCGCCCCCTGGCACGTGCAGGCGGAGATAAGCGATATTCATAGTTCATCCGGTTTCATCTGTCCTACCGGAGGACCCGGCTATGAGGCGGCAAGAACGGTCATGGGAGCAGTATATCAGCATCCGGTCAGTGAGACCGGGGGCGGTGGATCGATCCCTCTTTTGAGCGTTCTGAAACATGCCGTCACGGGAGCCGAGTTTATCCTCTGGGGATGCGAGGATAATGAACGATCCCGTATCCATGGGCCAAACGAGAGTGTTGCGATCGATGAACTGGAGCGAATGATCGTCACGCAGGCGCTGCTGCTGCAGGTTCTGGGGAACCGTACCACACCACTCCGGTGATTGATGCAATAACACAATTCCTTATTGTCCGGTGGTATGCCCGAATGCAATGTCAGAGATACAAACTCATTTGATGTTCCCAGAACAAATTTCTTCACGGTTCATCAACCTGACATATGACCGGAATCTTCCCCGTTCTATGATTCCGTTCCACGTGGCATAGCCAATTTTGAGCAAAAAAAACTCCGGTAAAACAGGGGAGTGCGATTGATCCCTGCCTTACGATTTTTTCCCGGATTGAGCTGAACTCACCCCTTTTTTTTGGCATGATCCCAAAATATTTCATACTGCAGAAAAACAGGGGTTATCATGACATCCCCGCGGTACTGGATTCTCGTTGCGTCTCTCGAACATGTGAAACTTGGTGTAGCTGGCGGGTTTGCACAGGCAGGACATGGAAAGCGGTCTGGTCTTGCCAGGATGCATGCCGGTGACCGGATCCTGTACTATTCCCCGAAAGTTGAATTCGGCGGGACTGAACCGCTCCACGCGTTCACTGCGCTTGGCGAAGTGGCGGATGATGAGATTGTGCAGGTTGAAATGTCACCGGATTTCAAACCCTTCCGGAGAAACGTGAACTACAAAAAAACCGGTGAGGTGAAGATCGAGCCGCTTATCAATGATCTGGAGTTCATCCGGAACAAAAAGTCGTGGGGCGCTGCCTTCCGCTTCGGCATGCTTGAGATTCACCAGCAGGACTTCGATCGGATCGCAAAAGCGTTTGAGAAACCGAAAAAGTAACGGGCAGGAACAAACCCGGCATCCCTGCAGACCAGGCCGGTTGGCCTGCTTCCTTCTCCACTATCGCTTTCGATGCCGGCGCTGATCAGAGCCGGAACCCCGGAACTGCATCGAAGAGTCCCTGGTAGAGCCTGCTGAAGAGCGCAATGTACTCCACCGCCCGTTCCGTCGCAACATACCTTGACCGTTCGCCGTCCTTGTCTATCGCCAGGTAACTGCGGTCGACGAGGAAACGAAGGTGTTCCTGCCCGGTCTTCGAGTTGAGGTCGCAGCGCCCGATGATAGCGGTGAAGGTCCTCGGGGTTTTGCAATAGACAAGGATCTCCCAGTAGATCTCGTAGGATGTCCTGCGCTCGGCCATTGCTCACCCGTTCTCCAGTACCTGCTTTAAGGATTCTTCCCCCTTGCCGGCCTGGTCCAGCCGCAGGTCCCACACTTCAGAATAAGTACGGAACCCCCGTGCAAAGTGGATGGTAACGAGTCCGATTGTCAGGTTGATTGCCGCGGCAAGGAAGGCAAAATACCCGGATATCTGCCCATCGTCAACAGCGACCGCCTGGATTCCCTGGATGAGGTTTGCAATGCCGAAAGCAAGGAAGATTGCCCCACCGATTGTACCGATAAGGGCCATCTGCCGTATCACTGTCCTGTTTTCCCGGTAGTGGGCGAGCAGCGCTACAATCCAGCCGGTAAGGGACTCGGGCGAAACGGGAACGGTGCGGTTCCGGTACTCGTTCCGGACCTTTTTTATCCCACGGAATATCTTTGCACTTGTCTTAATCCAGAAGATTCCAATACCAATCCCTGCGGCCCCGATAAGGATAAGGGCAACGGAGGTAAGGACGAAAGGTGTTTTTCCTCCGGAATATTCCATCAATGCCGTTATAATAATCTGCATCCCAAACGCCATTACAAGGGCGCCCAGTGCGAGATTTAAGAGCACGAGCACGAAGAAGCTCGTAAGTTCTTTGCCGAACTGCTGTTCGGAAGTTTCTGTCATGGTTTGCATTTCACCGGACAATACGTATATTGCCCCTGATGGATTAAAAGGCATGAATCCGAGGTACGTACCTCAGGTCACCCCTCTGGCTGTTCTCCATGCAACGGCTATTGCATAATTTCCCTGCTCTCACATCATATTTGTGGGATTCCGGGTTTTGATTGTCGGGGGTGTTACCCGAAACCTGAAAAATCAAAAAAAAAATTTGGTGGTTGTACTTTTCTAGACCTTGGCATACGATAATTGGTTTAATCCAGCGCCCCTTAGCAGCATTTGGTTATTGGTGATTGAGTAGGTCTTGGTTTGCTGGAGACTGGCGAGATATTTTGATTCCAGATCAGCGGTATCAGCACAGTACATTTTCGTTGATGCAATGGGCCCTATGGTAATGGTTTTTCCAAACTCCGTGGTCTGTCCGGTAAGAGTGTAGCCGCCATTGTAATTGTTGCACCCGTCAAAACCGTTCAGGGTCCCGTCATTGTTAAACATCAGGGTGATCTGGACATTTGGAATAACAGGCATTGATCCTGCTATTGTTGCTCCCTTAAAATTCCACGTACCTGTCAGTGCCGGGTCCGTTAGTGGAGCTGTGGTTGCAACTGTCACCACGGGAGTAGGTAATGGTGTTGGAACGGTAGTCGCTGGTGTCGGTACTGGTGCGGGTGTTGTACAGCCTGCTGAGATAATACCCACAAACAAAACTGCGCAAACGAAAAGCAGTAAAGATTTCATATCACAGAATATTATGATACGTTATTAATACTTACCGTTATGTTGTCCTGAGGTAACTTTAGGATTACTGCAGGTATCTTCAACCTGACTGCAACAATAAAAGAGTGTGTTAAAGCAACTATTACCTTCCGGAGGTCCAGTGGAGAGCATCCCCCGGTCACCTCTTCACACTTCTGACCAATTCTGAAGGGATGCGCCCCTGACTGATCAACTCTGCATCAGAATTGAGCAAGAGCTTCCTTGTAATGGATTGCCCAAAGCTCATAAAACCAGTGAAATGGAAAAAAAATGGGTGCCTGATAATCGGCAGGTAGTTTGGATTTTAGACTACCCAAACCCGGCTGCAGGTTTCTTTCTCATCTTCGCGGCAATGATACCGGTAATCAGGATCCGGATAATGATGTATGCCACTTTGAACAGCGAGAATTTCACCAGCCTCTGTCATAGTCCCCGGCACAAGGCATAGTAATTCATATCCGCACTACATTAGTCTGCATTACCCACAATTCTTCGATACACGTTCAATACAATCCATCCTATTACATAACACACCAGAAATAGTACCATTGAAAATAACAGATTACCCGGTGTCAATGTTCCAGCCTGTTGAAACCGCAGAAGGAAATCTGCTGATGCAATAATGAATGCCAAGAAGGCAACGAGTTCTTCCCCTTTCCATTGCTTCTGTTTTTTTGCTGGTTCTTCGGAAATCTTTACAATAACCTCGGTGAGAAGATCCCCCCGCCTTCTGGAATTCAGGGAGGGCATTCCCTGTTCTTTGAGACGGAAAAGGGTATGGCTTTGCGTCTCACGAGGAATTTTGAGTGTCGCACTTCCGCTCATGGTGGGGATGCTAATCTCTCCCCCAGGGAGGGCGGTTGCACGCCCGATAACGGTGGTACTGTACAGATCCGCTCCCTGTCGTTCAAAGACCGGATGTTTTTTTATGTGGACAACGGCATACAAATCGCCCGGCGGGCTATGGTCCCTGCCAGGCTCTCCCTCACCGGCAATCCGTAAGAACTGGCCATCTTCAACCCCGGCAGGAATTGAAACCTCAATTCTTCTCATCCTCCGGATTGTGCCTCTGCCCTGACAGGTCTCACAGGGTTTTCCGATAATCGTTCCCCGCCCGCCACATTCAGGGCATTGGCTGATAGTAATCACCTCCTGATATCCCCCTCGCTGGACATACATAAGTTCCCCGCTCCCTCCGCATCTGGTACAGGTACGGATAAATCCCGGTTGTGCGCCTGAACCATGACAGGTGCCGCATTCATACATGTGGGGGACCTCAACGGTGTTTTTTGTGCCATAGAATGCGTCAGTAAGGGAGATCTCAATCTCGTACCAGAGGTCAGCACCGGCCGTGCTTTGTGCTCTGTCGGGTCCGGCATAGAATGCATCGAAGATGTCCCCTAACCCGAAGTCCCTGAACAGGTCATCGTAGCTGGGCGGTTTGTACCCGGAAGTATCCCCCGGGCTGAAGGCGGCATGTCCTACGTTGTCGTACTCATCCTTTTTCCGGGGATCGCTGAGCACCTGGTAGGCCTCATTAATTTCCTTAAACTTCTCTTCTGACTCTTTGCTCCCCTTGTTGAGGTCCGGATGATATTTTCTTGCCAGTTGTCTGAATGCTTTCTTCAGGTCATCCTGCGAAACATCCCGTTCTACGCCCAGGGTCTCATAATAATCTTTTTTTTCCATCGGTACCCGATTGCCGGTTATTTCTCATTATAACCCTGAAGTCTGCTCCCACGAACGTCTTCACCATCTCTGCCCAAATCGTTTTTTTAATAAATCTAAAGTAAACTTCAGAGAACAATAGATCACTGAATAGTCCTGATTCAGGAACCGGCCGTACCTCATCCGGGTACGGCCGGTAAGTTCTCATCGGTTTTTTTTGCTGGTCTTTTTTGTTGATCCTGCTTTTCGGAACTTTCCTGATCCCTCCACTACATTTTCTACATCACGAGACCTGCACGTGGGACAGATGGATACTTTTCCCGTGCTCTCGTAGACATGACCACACTGGGTGCAGCGGTACTTGTACCATACAAGTTCATCGATGGTAAAATTTGAGCAACCGCAAATATAACACATAACCCCATCACCTTACCTATCACCATACGGCTGAAACCAGAAAAACGTTGCCCTGCAGTCACGGGATCTAACCGCAGCTTGATCAAAGCATGATTTTAATCCGGATTAGCTGTTCCGGAGTATAGGACAGCCTTTTTTGTTTCGAAAGCCGGTACCGTCAAGAGGGAAAGCGAATCATCATTTTTCCCTGTCTGTGTGTTAATCCGGGCTGGCACAGGAAACAAAAAAATTACTGGAGGTCAAATTCCGCTGCTTCCTTAGAGAGGAAGTAGCCAAGTATGGTCCTGATAACCACAACCACCGCGAGGTTGATGAGATCCTGCTGGGTCGGGGAAAGGAGCGTAGCGAGGATATCGGCGGCGATGAGAAATTCCAGCCCGAACACGATCTTGTCGGTAAAATCCCGGCGGATCTGGTTGTAGGTATGGGCAGTCTTCGAAAAAAATTCATGAAGGATAATCCTGATGATCGACCGCAGTCCCCCGAAGATGATCAGGACCGCACCGGCAAACCCGAGAATGACCGCACAGTAATGAAGGATGTCGTAGACCGTCGGAATGTCCATTATTCTTTAAATATCGCCGTAAGGTATGAACTTTTGGGTTGGGGGCGATTCCGTAACCGGCCTGAATCCTCCCTGCAGCCCTCCCATTAAAGATGGCAGCTCCTTCCGGCAGATAATTTCACCCGTATAATCTTCCACCGTCCTTTACCACATCCGATAGAAAAATGAGGGGGTTGTGGAGAGCACATCAGGGCAAAACCGGAAGCACCGAAATATTTAGATGCACCGGATGAACTCTCCTTATGAAGAATCAACTCCTCCTGGGCACCTTTCTGCTCTTTGCCATTTTTATTTTCATGGCCGGTTGCATAGGACTGCCGGTGCAGGAACCGCCAGTACAGGAACCGTCTGTTTCGGTGAGCGATATATCAGTATCGGAGATCTCGCTCCAGGCTCTAACCGTGAATACGACGATTGCCATATTCAATCCGAATCCTGTCATCGGTAACCTCAAAAACGTAACCTTCGATCTCTATTCCGTTGATGATACCCGGACGTACCTGGGTCATGGTGAACAATCCAACATTGATCTGGTAAATAATGGTACCACAAACGTGACGATACCCATAAGCGTCGGAAATATCCGGGCGCTCAAAGCCATTGAATCGCTGGTGCGGGATGGATCCATCACGCTTAACGTCAATGGCTCCGCACTCATCGATATCAAAGGGACGTCGTTTGAAAAGGGGTTTGATCAGAGCAGACAGTTCCAGGTCCGTTATTTCGAATCCCTCTTACCGGTGACTATCATTCCCGGAACCTCTATCAACGTCACGGAAAAGTTAGAGCAACTCGGGAGACTGCTGGATGCAGTGAGGGGATAATAATCATCCCAAGGGAGAAAGTGGACTTTTGTCGAGGAAACCTGCGCTCATGCAACACCATTCTTTACGTTTACTAAAAACCGGGTATGATTCCGGTAAAACACGAATTTACGTGCAGAACCTGCCTGATGTCAAACGGCCTTTAAGGTCCCCCGCTATCTATACACTCCCGTCTTAGCCATGATCAGCTGAATCCTCCTTGGGTTTTACCTGAATACCGACGCAGTCATTACATCATGCTTTTTTTAGTTGGAATTGTTGTTTATTATGTCAATAAATAAAAGGAAAACCACCAGAAGCATTCATCGGCAGATTTTAAGTTTTTTAAATGGATTTTTAAAAAAACCAAAAAGTGTTTTTACTGTTCGTTCCCATTTTAGTGCGATGGATAGCCTCTTCACCTCACCGGAATTCCAGATGAGCCTGCTCCTGTTCGTGGCGCTCGGGGGTTATCTGATTGCTTCGCGTATCAACCAGTCAGCCGTCGTCGGCCTCATTCTCGTTGGTATCGTTGTCGGACCCAGCGTGCTGGGCTGGATCACCTATACGGATTTTGTCCAGGCTCTGGCACATCTCGGAGCTGTCGTTCTGCTCTTTGTCATCGGTCTGGAATTCAACCTAAAAGATATCCTGTCAGCCCGGAACGGGATAATCGCCGGGATTGGGGTAATCATTCCTTGGATTGGCGGGTACTGGCTCTCACTGCTTTTCGGTTATGATATGCCAAGTGCAATCTTTATCGGGACTGCCCTGACGGCAACCAGTATTGCAATCACGGCCAATGTGTTAAAAGAGCTCGGCAAGCTCCAGACTGAAGCAGCAAAAGCGATTATCGGTGCAGCGGTCATCGATGATGTGCTCAGCCTGCTTGCGCTTGCGATCAGCACCGATGTTGTCGGCGGCACCGTATCAGCAGGAGGCATTGCCATTGTCGCAATAAAGGCGATTGTTTTCATCGTAATCGCCGGTGCTTTCGGGATTCTGGTGGTCAGCCGGTTTATGGAACGCCTGGACACAACCGCTTTTGCTAAGAAATACCCGGAATTCATCTTCATCTTTGCGATGATGATGGCCTTTCTCTATGCCATGCTCGCCGAGCTCGTCGGGTTGTCTGCCATTGTGGGTGCATTCATTGCCGGGGTCTCGTTTGAAGGGGTCCGGCTTTCCCGGAGCAAGAACCTGAAGGAAGGAGCCGAGTACCTCCAGATCATCTTTGCGTCGATATTCTTTGTCTCGTTAGGAATTCTCGCAGATTTCCATGCCCTAACACCAGACATAGTGATCTTCCTTATCATGCTCACCATCGTCGCAATCGTTACCAAAGTTATCGGATGCGGTATACCGGCCAAACTTTCCGGACTATGCACCAGAGATGCGCTTATTGTCGGGTTTGGCATGGCACCCCGTGGTGAGGTGGCGATGATCGTGGCCCTTATCGGGCTCGAGACCGGCATCATCGGGCAGGGAATCTATGTCACGCTGGTGCTGATGAGCCTCCTCACCACGCTGTTCACACCGATCGTGTACCGCAACTGGTTATATCGCGGGGAGTATGGGCGGCATTGATGCCAGGGGAGCCTGTATTGATGAAGGTAAATAACCTGTAAAAATAGAATGCCGATGATTGATAAAGGAATACGAAAGTTCGAGGCCCTGATAGAATCATCCTTGTGACAGCCCATCATTTAATTCAAACGGGAGCGAACCCTGAATTTTCAGGTCGGCTGTTCGCCTGTATCCCTACCTTTATACCGAACCCGTCCAATAACCCACCTGAGAAACGATTATGTCCACCCGCATTCTTGTCGCATACGCATCGCCGAAAGGATCGACCGCTGAAATTGCACAGGCTGTCGGAAAAGAACTACAATCAAAAGGGTACAGCATTGATGTCATGGAACTGAAGTCCGTAGCATCTCCCGAAGGCTACCAGGCGGTTGTCATCGGGGGACCATTCTACATGGGAAAGGTTGTCGGTGACGTGAAAAAGTTTATCGGAAGAAACCGTGATGTCCTCATGAAGGTACCGGTCGCTGCATTTGCCGTGGGTGTGGCGCCGGTAGGAAAAGATCCTACTGAAATCAGTAACGCGATGAAAAAATTTCTCGAGGCTCTTGTACCCCTCAAACCTGTCGCGGTGACGATCTTTGCCGGAAAAGTGGACCTGGAAAAGCTCTCGTTCTTCCAGAAACTGATAGTAGGGAGAGTACATGCCCCGGTCGGAGACTTCCGGGACTGGGCAGCGATTGTATCGTGGGCAATAGAGTTGCCGGCGAAGCTGGGCGTCTGAGGGGGCTGTAGCGGATAGTCCGGATGAAAATCCCTTCAAGATTATTTTCCACCGCTTTTTCCTCATTACTTCTGTTGCATCGATGCAACTTCGCCCTCGAGCGTGGCCTTCAGCTTGTCCACGGCTTCGTTGAGATCACTGGTCGTGGTGATGGTGAATGAGTTGTCACTCTTCTTGTCATGATAGTTTACCGTAAACTCGATCTGCCCGTCTTTTCCCTTCTTTGGCTCGATGATGAGTTGTGCCATAGCTACTTAGAATACCTCAGATCTTATCGTTTTTTCTTCGATCCTATAGGACAGGGTGCATCCTTGCTGGAACGTATCGGGCATCCCTCCGGTGATCTGGTATCCTCACGCTTCCGTTAACCGGGTTCTTACGTGTTGTTGTTGTCAGTCGCTGATTGAACCAAAGATCAGAGACCGAAGTAACTCCCGGTCAGGTTGCCTGAGTTTGAGTACCCGCGGAGCTCCCAGTAGCCCTTGTAGTTCGGGTTGTCAGAGAGTTCTATCTCGTCAATCCACTTGATCCACTTGTATCCCCATTTATCCTCGGCAACCAGTTCGAAGGGAAAACCCCGTTCTGCCGGGAGGGTGACGTTGTTCATGGCGTAGGCCATCATGATATTGTTGTCCATAATATACCTGAGTGGGAACGACGTCGTATATCCGTCATGGGCGTGGAAGATCACGGTGTTCGCCCGCGGGTCGACACCTGCTTCCTGAATGAGATCGCGGACGAGCACGCCTTCCCATAACAGCGTGACATCCCAGCCTTCCACACAGTGGAGCGTGACGACCTTGGAATAGTGCTGGTTATTGTCTAGGATGCCGCGGTATGTTGAGACCTTTGTCGTCTTCGTAAGTCCGGTGACGGTAAGACGGTAGTCGGACTCGTTGATATGTTGTGGACCGGCAATGGAGTTTTCATGGAAATCATTGATAGAAGAGAGGTCCTTGCCCTGGTAGGACCTGACCTGGGATGCAGCAAGTTGTTTTGTTTCGGTTGAGAGCTGGCCGTTCTGGAGTATAGGATTGACAAAGACTATTACAATGACAATGGCCAGGATCGCAATCATCACCACGGTCATCAGGCTTGCACGGGGGTTCATCGCAGGTTACCTGATCTTCATAATCACATAAAAGTTGGGATAGCGGTAACGCTTTTTTTGTTTATCCGGGGAGTGATATCAGATTATCATCATGAGGCACGACAGGAAAATATTTTTTAGGTATCATCTCACCTACCGGAAGGTTTTTCCAGGGTCAGGGTGTAGGAAAAACGATTCCCGGAAAATTCCTTTTCGAAAAACCCGGCGGCTCCGGCCAGCCGGGTGACGGTGCTGCGGGTCTGGAAATGGGGATCCCGTAGGGTTTCCTCAATGAGCAGGATGCCTCCGGGTTTAAGCGTTCCAAAGATCTCCTGTAATGCCACTTCCCGGTCGGGGACTTCTTAAAAGAACGGTTACCAGTACGGCCCGGTCGAAGTGGTTACGATCAAGCTTACCTTCCCCAGGACCGGTCTGGAGAAACCGGATATTCGTGAGGTGTGCCTTCTGAGCCCGTTCCTGTGCCTGCCGCAACATCCCTTCCTGGATATCGATCGCGGTAACTTCACCCGTAGGACCCACATTCTCTGCAAGGGGGAGCGTGAGCCGGCCCGGGCCGCAACCTGCATCCAGTACGTTCATCCCGTGACGGAGATCAAGCCGTAGGATCGTTTTTTGCGTATTGTGCACTCATGCCGTGAGTGAACGGGGTGTCCAGAAGACCACTCATCCATACAGGACAGGGAAACGTGTACCGGCGCGATGCAAACCGCCACGCGAGGGCGATGATGATGAGCAGCACGATAAGGACGACGAAGAGGTAGACACCAGAGATCATGGAGGGTCCTGTTCCAGTATTATGCATTAAGAAATGACGTTGTGACGCTTATTTTTTGGGGAAAAAGAATGTCTACCCGGGAGCCCCTTGGGAATACCTGCAGAAACTGCACCGGCAGGGCGGTTCAGAAGGGGGCATGTGGATGAGGAATGAGGGATAAAATTTCCTTTTTATTTCTACAAATTGTAAAGTCCAGAAAATTATATGTACGCGGTTGTGTACTGAAACGTTATGCCACACATGATGGTCCATCACAAGGTGCGTGATTTCACGCAATGGAAACCATTTTTTGACCGACACGAAAGTACCCGGAAGACCAATGGGTCAAAAAGTGCCCAGGTTTTCCAGAATACCGAAGACCCTGCCGATGTTTTCATACTCTTCGAATGGGATGCCTTGGAGAATGCCAAAAAATTCGCGATGTCAGATGATTTAAAAAAGACCATGGAACAGGCCGGTGTTATCGGACAGCCGCATGTGCACTTCTTAAAAGAGGTTGCAAAAAGCAAAGCCTGAACGGAACAATATCCGGGGGTAAAGGGTATTCCGTGGCTTTTGAGAACAGGGTCATGTGCCCCTACTCCCCGTTATAGTCATACTCCTTTTCCCGGTCCGGGAAGATCCAAAATACATCAAGAATGGCCGGAGAATTGGTGCACTGATCAAATGCACATTTTTACATCGCCAGCCTTACCCCCGCCCGTGATGGTGGTTGGCCTTCTCCACGACTCGCTTTTTCAGACAGGTCTGTATCTGAGAAAAATCTTCCCGCTCCTGAATGTTCGTATGTCGAGAAGCTTCAGGTTCATCTGGTTGACCTCTTTGAATAAATATTTGCCGGCACCCAGAATAAGCGGGTGGACCATAAGCTGGAATTCATCGATGAGACCGAGGTTGGAGAGTTGTTGCACGATGTTGCCACTCCCCAGTATTACCATATCTCCACCAGCCTGCTCTTTCAGCCTGGCGATCTCTTCCTGATGTATCTCATGAAGAACTTTGACATTTTTCCAGACAGGACCATCCTTCACGGGTTTCATTGTTTTTGAAAAAACTATTTTCGGAGCACTGTTCATGATCCCCGCAATAACCGGGTCGTTTTTGCAAGCATCCGGCGTTGGCCAGTATCCCGCCATCATGTCATACGTAGTATGACCAAAGATCAGCGTGGCAGACTGGTTCGCTGCTTCATGAGTAAATGCCTTTTCCTCGTCATCGCTGCCCTTGAACCAGTCGATCTCCCCGTTCGGCCCGGCAAAAAATCCATCCACCGACACATTGGTAAATGCAATAATTTTTCTCATATGTTTTTTATTAACGGCCTGAATTGCTGATAAATTTTACCGTGTGTCTCTGGAGGAGATTTTGGGAAGTTGATCTCAAAGGGGATTGCCCTTTTCTCCAGGCTGGAAAATAAGGATGATGTTTTGGGGGATGGAAGAGAGGAATATAAATTCTAGCGTTTCTCAAGGAGAGACCGGATACTTTTCAGCTCGCCGAGGATCTGCTGGTCGACCGGAGTGCCGTTTATTGACGATACAGTACGGTTCCCGGTCCCGTCATCCCGTGCGGGTGACCCCCGGACCATCGACCGTAGTAACTCCCGGAGCTCTTCTGCATGCACGATAGCCTCAATCCGGATCTCCGGAACGGCCTGCCCGGAGTAGCCTGCGGTCTGGATTGCGAGGTTCGAGATCCCGAGATACCGCATGAACGGCCCCTGCCGGACATCGAGGTTCGTGATCCGGTTATACGGTACAATCCCGGTTGTCCGGAACCAGACGCCCCGCTTCCACGTGATCTCGTCCTCGCGGAGCTCGTACCACATACTCTCGTAATAGAGGCCGACCCAGTACCAGAAGATGGCGGCAAGAAAGAACGTCCCCCCGATGATGGCAAAAGAGAACACTGCCGCCATATCGGAAAACAGCGCTACCGGCAGGTAAACAAAGAGCAGGATGAAACCGATGATGACCACAATGCCACTTCGTAACCATGTCTTCATCGAAGGCGATGGTTTGAACAGGGTGTTGAGCGGAAAATGCTGACTCTGCATTGAAATCTTTTTGTTAGGTTCGTGATGGGAACAGATAAGGGTTGTGAGATCTCCTGAAAGGTGAAGGAACAGTCAAAACCTCTGGTCAGGACCCTCCACCCAATGCAAAAGAGCGCCCGCCTGTCTGAACGCCTCAAGCATCGGAAGTCCGATACCAGAACGTCTCGCATTCCGGAAAAGCCTCCACCTGTCCTGAAGTCTCGGCCCGCCCTTTCCTTCCTGTGCGAGGAAATAATCCAGCGTTTCCCGTTCCCTTTTCATCCAGGTGAACCGCGCCAGCACAGATTTTGTATACCGCCCATAATCAGGAAAGCAATCCGCAAAAATTCTCGCACATTCCAGAGAATGGACAATACCTTCTCCCGTGAATGGTGCTACGGTGCCTATCGATTCACCAACACCGACAACCAGCTGGGGGGTCCTGTCTTTCCGGGTTTTTTCGCAGTAACAGGGTGTCGAGTAGAAAGGGGATGCAACCCGTAAAGACCCGTAACAGCTGCAGAGCCTGGTGAATGAAAAACGCCCGGCCGAGTCCTGGTAAAACCGGTCTAAGAGGCGGTCAAGCTGGACAAGCCCGACTCCTCCGATGCCCAGATGATACTGATTCTTTCCGAGAGGGAAGACCCACAGGTAACCAAGCCCCGGTATCCGGTTCCCGTAGACTCCCGCCTTAAGGTGTTCGTTGCCATGGGATTCCACAACAACCCGGTGCTGCAGGGTCTCCAGCGTCAGATCAGACCTGCAGGGGGGCAGAAAAGCCCGGGTGAGCCCGGTCGCATCCACTACCATATCATAGTCGTCTGCCTCCTCAAACCCCAGGTTACGTCGTTTCAATCCGATTCCCTGAGTTAAATCCTTTATTAGCCGGGGTTTGTTGACGGTACAAAGAGGTGTCTCTGCTGCGAGGCCGTTAAAATTCATTGACGACATTGGTTCGAGGAGGTACTCGTTAAAGTCGAGGCCGATATCCGCAAGGTACGTCCCGATACCGCGGGGCACACCCCACCCGCAGGAACGACATCTGCAGCGGGTGTCATGGCTCATACCATCATAAACGTCCGGGGAGATTCCTCTCTGCCCGAGAAGCTTTGCCAGGTAGCCACCGGCGATCCCGGCACCTGCAATCGCAATCTTCATACAATCCCCCCCGGCACCAGTAAAATGATGCTTATCGCCACCGCATGAACAACAGATACTCCTGCCTGCTGCAGCATGAGTCTGTTGGCTTCCAGCTCGAAATCTGGAAAGAGGGAGTACCGGGAACGGGTGCTGAGCTGGTCGATTCGTGCCCCGAGAATGGTAATAATTCCCGCAATAAGGGCAGTCGTAAGGACAAGCATATACGCAAGTTCCCTGCTTCCAAGAACCCGGGCAAGGGGGTAGAGCATGAGGACAGCCATGACCAGGGTAACGATTCCAAAGAACGTCGAGTGCGGAAACCCCGGGTAGAGTACGGAGGAGGTGTATTTTTCGCCCAGACGGTCGGAACGTGCGTCCCGGCGCATCATAGAAACAACAAAACACGTCACAATCAGACCATGCAGCATCGACAGGATGAAGGCCAGCAGAAAGAATATGCCGGTCGCAGCATAGACCACGGTCACAGAAACTCCGACCACCAGCCAGGGAAAGATATACCATTCGGTGAACGGATGGTGAGCCAGCGCGATGCGGGGATGATTATACCCATAAGCAAAAATGAAACCAAGGATAATCAGCACGGGAATGAATGGCCGCTGGGTCGTGAGGTACGCAGCAAGAACAACCACCAGGACGACGATAACCGCTGATATCTTCCGGTATTCATCAACGGTCGCCCACCCGTATACCAGGGGACGATCCCGCCGTGTCTCTTTGCTCTTCTCCTGACGGTCAATATCCAGATCCATAATGTCATTCCACAGGTGGCCATCGATATGGATAAGAAGTGCTGCCACCGCTGCGATGACGAACAGAGACCAGTCGGCGCCGGAAAATCCGACTTCCCACAGGGTCACCACAAACCCGAGCAGGATGGCACAAAGTGTAAAAGGAATAAGCCCCTCAATGCGAAGGATACGCGGGAGCGCACGGGGGTCGATGCTATCCACCCCAGAGGGGCGATACCGGGATTTCAGGATGCCGGGTGCGAAACGTTGTCATGGAGACCGGGAATTCCGGTTCAGTCCTACAAATATTTAATCCTACGTTCAGAGGGCGGCAAAGGATTCCGATATTCAGGGATTCCCTCATGGTTCTCCGGCGATGATGATCCTGAACCGTTTGTTGTCCAAAGGCTGTGTCCCATTTGACTGATGTTGCTGCTTTAACGGAGGGGACTTAGTAACCCATCCGGATGAGAGATCTTGGGAACATGGCTGGACCGATCTCCACGAACGTTCCCCATCCCCTTTGCAAACATGTGTTCAACGTCGGAGGGGATCGCCGCATCTTTTCTGGCAACCATATAATAAGGGGGTAGTGTCTTCCATGAAGGTTTTCCCGTCTGGTCTTCCCGGGCGTTCATGATAAGAGGCCGCTGTATCGCATCCATGACGCTGGCTCTGGCCGGACCGACCTCATCCGCAAAGAATTTCACAAAATTCTGTTTTTTAAAACGGCGGGCTGATGCGGTATTTCGTGAATATACTTTTATTGCTTATAAAATACGAATTGCAGAGGATGGCAATTACCGAAATAGTCATCATTGTCTGCTGGGTAATTTTCTGGGCTGTTATCCTGGTAACGGCACTCAAAACAAAACCTGTTGCTGAACGAGAACCTCTTTCAAACAGGTTGTTGTATGGAATTCCCATTCTCCTGGCGGTTTTCCTTCTTTTCAGTGGGATCAGCAGCCAGCCTGCTCCCGGCACAGGACTCAAACAACCAATCTATTCCCTGAATGTCCCGGTCCTTCCAGCAACAACGTCAATAATGATTATCGGGTTGATCCTGACCATTTTCGGATTATTCATAGCACTGTGGGCCCGGGTAATGTTAGGAACCAACTGGAGCGTGACAGTCACCTTCAAGGAAGATCATGAGCTGATAGAAAAAGGTCCGTATGCCTATGTCCGACACCCGCTTTACACCGGATTACTCCTGATGTTCCTTGGAACAGCCGTTATGGCCGGGACACTTGGGGGCCTTCTTGGATTTCCCGTTCTTTTTATCGGTTGCTGGATAAAATTGAAACAGGAAGAAGCGATGATGACAAAACATTTTGGAGAAAAATACCTCAGATACACAACACGAGTGAAAGCTCTCATTCCGTATGTATTGTAACTCTATGGTGCAGCGTCAATCGGGACATCCAGGCTGTTGTGCCCCAACCCCTTTTGATTTTCCTGCTATTGAAGCCGGATACAAAAATCGCATCGGAACGACCACACCATGGAACTCATCAGCCAGCTCGCCTGAACCATACTCGACAAATGAATCCATTGTTTCCTCAGGATAGATTCGCCGGTACCTTGTTGAAAACTACCGTTTCCGGACTCCTGTTAACGCCAACCGGAAGGTGCTGAAATTACCGGTCCACGATTTATTTTTCTACCTGTTTTGTCCGGAACCGGTTCCTTACCTTGTCAGTAAAGTATTTTCCAATCTCGGTTGAACTCATGAGATCCGTGTAGACTTTTGGAGGAACACCCGAATACTGGTACACAAGTCCTGTCTGAAATTCGATCTCCAGGTTTTTTGCGGTGTCATCATATCCTACAGAGCGCATAATACGGGACTTAACGGGCTGTCGTTCCATGAGGCATCACCACACTCTTACAAGCGTGCTGAATGGTTAAGGGTTTTTATACAATTGTAATTGTTGTGATGACGTCAGGACTTTTTTTTTCTTACGTTACATAAACGAAAGTGTGCCCGAAGGAAAGAAGATCCTGATTCAATACCGCTCACACTCCCGATATACTGGCGCACAGCCTATGCCACATCAACATCAGCTAAAAAATAGTATCTTATTTACAGTACGGTAGCGAGCTTCTCTTCGAGGATATCAAGCCCCTTTTTGACATCTTCAAGGGTCTTGCCCCCGGTGAGAATGATCTTCCCTGAAGAGAATATGAGAACAACGATCCGGGGATCTTTAATCCGGTATACCAGCCCGGGAAACTGTTCAGGTTCGTACTCGATATTTTCGAGATTGAGCGTGACGCTTAACTTGTTGATATTGATGTATTTGCCAAGATTATAGGAACAGACCATGTTGGTGATCGCTACCCTGGGCTCCACAAGGGGCTCTACACCCACCTTTTTTAACGCTTCAATAACGATGGCAAGGCCGTCAGCAAGCGCCTTCTTGTTACGGATGCCGGTGAGTACTATCTTGCCCGATGAAAAGATCAGGCAGGCAATCTTGGGATCCGGGATCCGGAACACCGCACCGGGGAACCGTTTTTTATTGAGCTCGCAGTTCCCGGTCTTTTCTGAAAACTCATGCAAGTCTATGGCCCCGGCGACTACACCGGATGCAACAATATTCTCGATCTTTAAGGATTCATACTTTTTATCAACCATCTGTCTATCCATTGATATTCTTTGCAGCATAAGGCTGCTGGACATGGCAAGTCCCGTGTGGTCGTCCGTGCAAAACCTGCCCCGGTACTACAATCCGGTACCGTCGCACGTGTTTTAAAAAATTGTCATTGCATAAGAGATCGGGGATACTCGGTGATGTCGTGGTCGCCGGATCCTCTCCCGTCACGAGCCGGTTTTTCCTGATCCAAAAGGACATCATCCTCCTGAGGAACACCTCTCCACGATCAGCCTTTTCCTTCTTTACCGGGCCAGACAAGCCTTCGATGAGACGATATTTCAGGGTTTCCTGGTTGCCCGTGACAGGTGTGCCATTCGTGCCGGCCCATATCCCGCTGTCGAGTCGGTCTGGTTCCTGTCGCCGCACCGGGGCTCCATCTTCATGGTGCCGTCGGCCTGCATGATCATGACCATTGCGTGCTCTGCCGGGGCGGCAGGGACATCCGACTGGGGTGCGTCACCGGGCTGGATCCCGGTGCTGCCACCGGTGGAGGCATCATCGGAGAGGGATGCGGTTGGGACCCCGGGCGTCAGAGATGCTGTGCCCCACACGATCGTCTCCTGGTTACGTTCCTGTCGGCCGAATTCTTCGGCTTCTCGTAACATCCTCAGGAAGACCGCTCTGAGATCGATCGTCTCCTCGATCAGACCATTTACCAGCGGTTCCATATCCTGTACTTTTTTCTCAAGTGTTCTGATCTGTGCTTCTGACCCATCGGTTTTGGAAATTTCCATAATTTTTAATCAGTTTCTCCTGTTGATCGAGCTGGTGAGCGGGATATATGACCTTTGCACCAGATTGCGCTACACAGAACACTATTCTTGGTTTCTGACACCATAAAGTGAGGAGTGCGTTGCCTTCACCGCTATCCACTAAAAACAGGCTCATCACCAGCACAGATTACCGGTGGTTCCGGAAATTTTGTGAAGTTCCGAAAAGTTTCTCCGGGGTGTGGGATGGACTACTGGATTCTTCTGACATTTTCTGTCGTGACGAAGTGCATTTTCCCATAAAAAACGTGTTTGATGCAGACGGAGAAAACAGTAACCTGTAAGAAGTATTTGCACAGTCCGGATCAGCACTCACTGAGTGCGGAGTTTGAAGAGGGGGCGTCAACGGGCCAACATCTCAAGGAGCGATCCCGTGTTCTCCGGGTTTTTTTTAAAAAAGGAAAATTTTCAAATTACGTTAATATACTTCCATTCATAACGGTAAATGAGTGATTATATGGATTACGGTGCAATGCTCACGGATTCATTGGAATATGCAAAAGAGGCACTCCTGGGAAAGTGGGTACGGTGGATACTATTTATCATCCTTGGCCTTCCCTTCGCGCTGGTAAAGTTTACCATCGATCCCGTGAAGATTACGGACACGACGACTGGAGCGTTTCATCCCGAACTGATCCCCTGGGACCAGCTCCTGATACTCATCAGTGCCGGGATCCTCCTTGGATTCTTTATCGCCGGCTATATGGTCCGGGTGTACCGGGGCACAAAACCAGCGCCGGAATTTGACAACTGGGCAGGTCTCTTCATCGATGGCCTGAAACTCAATATTGTCTGGTTCTGCTGGCTTCTCCCCTTCCTTATCGTGATGGTTGCAGCGCTCATCATGATCGTATCAATACTATCCTCAATGACAGAGCCGCCCGTTTCCCTCTTTGCTTCGGTCGGGATTCTGCTCGTCCTGATCCTGATCGGCTTTGTTCTCGCCATCTTTGCGTTCCTGTATGGTTACCTTGGAGTGATCCGGTTCGCCCGCACCGGGAAAATCCGGGAAGGATTGAGGTTCTCGAAAATACGAGAGATGATCCGGGTGATAGGGTGGCGACCGTATATTATCGCACTCCTTGTCATGGTAGTCGTCGGTTTCGCCTTCGGAATCGTTACCTCTGCCCTCTCAATCATCCCGTTTATCGGCTGGATTCTCGTGCTGATCATAACTCCATTCATCACCATTCTTTTCAGCCGGTACGCGACGCTCGTGTACGGGCAGGGTGAAAATCAGCCCGGTGTCAGTGCCATTGACAGCAAAGATAATCCGGAGGGATAATCCTGCTGGTAATTTTTTCCGGAACAGGGTGCTCCAAAGTCCAAAACAGTGCAGCCTGATGGGTTTTTTGGAATACTGTTCTTCTGGTAGCGGGAATTGGTGAGCAGAGCAGTGACTAACCAACCTTTAAAAAAATGATGCGTTCCGATTCTTTGGCGGGCATACACGCCTGATTCCAACAATGTGGTACCACTACCCCGCATTATTTCCCGAAATAGTTCCCCACTTTTTTCAGGTTTTCGCGAATAGGGAGACTCTGGGGACATTTCTCCTCGCATTCCCCGCACTCCTGGCAGAGTGAAGCGTAATGGGGAGTGCCATCAAAGAAACCACCGAGGAACGTCGAATAGAGCTCCCGTGTCTGTTCTTCATCGTCGTACATATGCCCGCGGTTGTAAAATTCGAAGCACTCCGGGATACTCACACCGTGAGGGCAGGGTGCGCAGTACCTGCATCCGGTGCACGGGATCGTGATCCGCTTTTCCAGCTCTTTTCTGACCTTGCCGAACAGGGAGAGCTCTGTCCTGCTCAGCGAGTCCGGAAAGCCGCTGTCTGCGAGGGCGACATTCTGCCGGACCTGTTCTGGCGTTGACATACCCGAGAGGGCGACTGTCACTTCCGGATGGTTCCAGACCCAGCGGAGGGCCCATTCGGCAGGCCTATGGTGGACCTTCGCCTTCTTCCATATCTTTGTTATACCAGCGAGATCCCGGGCAAGCAGGCCACCCCGGATCGGTTCCATGACCACGATACCGAGTCCTTTCTTTGCCGCATACTCCAGCCCTGCCGTCCCGGCCTGATAGTGCTCGTCCATGAAATTGTACTGGATCTGGGCAAACGTCCAGTCGTAACTTTTCACGATCTCCTTAAAGAGCGTAATATTGTCGTGGAATGAGAATCCGGCATGACGGATACGGCCGTCAGCCAGTGCACCAGTGAGAAAGTCCGTGACACCGAGCGCCGAGAGGTTCTCCCAGAACGGCCGGTTCAGCCCATGCACGAGGTAAAAATCAATGTGGTCGGTCCTGAGCCGGACGAGCTGCTCATCGAGATACTTGTCCATGTCCTCCCGGGACTTGATCATCCAGCTCGGGAGCTTGGTCGCGAGTTGCACCTTTTCGCGGTACCCGTCGGAAAGGGCGCGTCCGACAACCGGTTCGCTCTCACCGTTGTGATAGGGATATGCGGTATCGACATAATTCACCCCATGATCGATCGCATACCGGATCATGCCGGTTGCCTGGTCCTCGTCAATCTGCCCGTTATCCTTCATAGGGAGCCGCATGCACCCGAACCCGAGGATGGAGAGTTCCGGTTCGGCCTTTTTCATGGTTCTGTAGAGCATGGTCGTTCACCGATTTCCGTGATCCTGATTGCGTATGCGATACGGTATAAATTCTTGCATGGGAAGATCTCCCCCTCCTGCCGGGAAAAACCATGCTCCTCACGTACGATATTTTCCGGTAGAGACTGATATATCAGGACAGGAAAAGGAGCCCGGAATGGACGTATTCATGGCCGATAAAAAATTTCCCCTGCCATTGCGAAATACGATTAAAATGGAGCATAATTGGTTTCTTTGCGGCATTGTCGTTAGGAATTTCTAAAAGAATATATGCTCCTTGTGGCCGGGGTGGCAGGTACAGCACTCATTATTATGAAGAACAGGAAAAATGGTATTGTCCATGATATTCCAGAAAGACAACCATGCATCCCACGATGATCACGACCATGATCACGAAGCGGAAGAAAAGGGCGGGCATGCCCATACCCACGGTATCGTGGACCCTTCCATCCTCACAACAGAACGGGGGATCTGGGCGGTCAAATGGTCCTTTGTCGGATTATTCATCACTGCAATATTCCAGATAATCATTGTCTATTATACCGGCAGCATTGCACTGCTTGCCGATACCATCCATAACTTCGGCGATGCACTCACGTCGATCCCGCTCCTTATCGCATTCCTGCTTGCCCGGTGGAAGCCCACCAGGAGGTTCACCTACGGTTACGGCAGGGTCGAGGATCTTGCCGGCGTTTTTGTCGTTCTCATGATCCTGGTCTCCGCGATCGTTGCCGGCTCTGTTTCCATCGACCGGCTCTTCCATCCGCAGGAAGTTTCCTTTCTCTGGGCTGTTGCAGCAGCGTCGATCATCGGGTTCATCGGGAATGAAGCGGTGGCGCAGCTCCGCATCCGGGTAGGCCGCGAGATCGGCAGCGCCGCGCTCGTGGCTGACGGCCAGCATGCACGGGCTGACGGCCTTACCAGCCTTGCCGTACTCTTCGGTGCAATCGGCGTGTATCTCGGGTTTCCGCTTGCTGATCCTCTTGTCGGGCTGATCATCACGATTGCCATTCTCGGTATTGTCTGGGGGTCCGGTAAAACCATATTCACGCGGCTGATCGACGGCGTTGACCCGGAGATCACCGATGAGATACGTCATGCCGCCGAACATGTCGAGGGGGTGAAAGCAATTACCGATGTGAAGGTCCGCTGGCTCGGGCACCGGCTTTTAGCGGAAGTCAACATGACCGTGGACTCCACGCTTTCTGTCGAGAACGGACATGCGATAGCCAAGGAGTTCCGGCATGAACTTCTTCACCATCTGAGGTACCTTTCCGATGCCACGATCCATGTTGATCCCGCGACAGAATCCGGGACAGAACATCACCATGTCGCGGAACACAGCCACGAAGGGCTGCCGCCCCATTCGCACTGATTTTTTTGAAAAAACTGATCTTTTGTTTTTAGAGAAACGCAGAACATGTCCCGTTTGGGTGGATCCGGCATGGATGGGGAGTCGGAATTTCTTTTTAATGATGCATCAGAACCGGTTATTTGATCCGGGTCACTGATCCGATCGCCCGGCCTTGCTTTGACTGCGGGTTGTCCAGATAAGGAGAAGTGTCCCGGCCGCAGCGATGACAGTAGCAACAATGAACCCGGCACTATAGCCAACGAAGGCCCAGATGAACCCGATCATCACACTGGATATGAGATCCCCCATCCCGTTCGCGGTAGCTAACGCTCCAAAACCGAGGGCCCGGGACTCCTCGTCCACCATCTCGCCGGCGAGAGCACCTTCGAGAGTGTCCTCGGCAGCGATATAGAGACCGCACATCGCAAAGAGGAAACCATACGCCACCAGATTCACCGGGGCGATAACGAAGCCGATGAATGTAGCAACTGCAATAGCATAACCAAGGATAAGCATCGGCCTCCGCCCGATGCGATCGCCCAGCAATCCGAAGGGATATGACGCTCCGGCGTAGACGATATTACGTACAAGATACAGGCCCGCACCTGCTGCTGTTGCCATAGTAAACCCAAGGGAGGGGGTGAGGCTCACGATCGCAAATGCGATGAGCAGGGTGTGGGAGAAGTCCGCGATCCCAAAGACAAGCACTGCAGACAGGAACGCCTTAAACCCTGACGGGAGTCCTCGCAGGGATGCGACAATGGGCCGGGGCTGTGGGTGCGGTACGGCGTTCTTCTCGCGGAGGAAGAGCCAGATTGCGACGAGCGCAAGGATCCCGGGGATGACCGCAAGCCAGAAAATCTCCCGGATACCGATCGATGAAACGAGGACGAGGGCCATGACCGGCCCGGCGATCGCCCCCAGCGTGTCCCCGGCCCGGTGGAACCCGAAGGCCTTACCAAGATCCTTCTTCTCCACCGATTTCGAGAGGATCGCATCCCGTGAGGGGCCGCGGATACCTTTACCGATCCATCCTATGAGCCTCCCGGCAAGAACAACGTACCATGAACCTGCGATGGCTATGATCGCGGGGAACACAGCGGTCGCGACCGAGCCTCCCAGCGCAAATTCCCGCCGCTTGCCCAGCTTGTCGGCAAAATATCCCGAGAAGAGCTTGACAAAACTGGATGCCCCGTCACTCAGGCCCTCGATGACACCGAGGGCGTACACTGGCGCACCAAGGATAATTAAGAATGAGGGGAGGAGGACGGTCACCGATTCATACCCGAGATCGCCAAAGAAACTCGCGATCCCGACGCCAAAGACCGTCCGGTTCAGCCATGCCGGCCACTTCATACCGGATATCGTGCCATGATACCTGATAAAGAAGGAGGTTTTGCAGGTATCAGCAGATCGGGATAAAAGGAGACCATCAGCATTGGCTTTTTACGTCTTTTATAGCAATGAGAATGGAGAAAGATATGACGAATGGACACTGAAGACGGCTCCGTTTTGCAAACGAGAACCATTGCACAACAAAAAACTTCGTGCCGGGTCTGTGAGTTCTGTTCGAAATCTTCCTTTGTTATCACTAAAAAGGAGTTGATTATACTGGTGGGACCGGTTGTGATTCTCCTTGGTCGTAAACAAGCGCGAAGTACCGGGCGGTGAAGATCATAAAGACCGGGTTTATAATGAGGATGAGAACCCAGCCGATGAACGGGATTGCTGACAGGATACCGGTAATGACGGCATAGATGACCATAGCAATGATAAATCCGATGAGGAGAATGATATACGACAACCATCCAATGGTCCTGATCTTCGTAAGGATCGCTGAAAACCGGATCCCTTCCCGGATGCTTCCTGTCCGGGCAAACCGGACCGCACCGAGGATTCCAAAGAGTATAACGAGCACAAAGGAGACGAACACTACAACAAGGAGCAGAAGCCCAAAGAGCAGGAGGGTGATATTCGGCATCGCGGTTGGCTGGGCGGAAAGAAAGCTGAAGAACGCGATGGCGCATATCGCTGCCAGCACAATGATGGGCAGGAACCACAGTAACCAGACGACAGCGAGCTTAACGCCATCGACAAAAAGGTTTGTCCACCCGGTGAAGTCAGGGGCTTGTTTTGCTCCGCGGTAGATCCGGACAGTATAGCCCGAAATAAAGAACGAGAGGATGAAACCGAGGCCGGCAAGGACCGCGATCTGGCCCCACGGGATTGCACCCCAGTTCATCGTGGTGCCGGTCATGATTGTCTTTGGATCGAAGGTAAACTGGATGAGCGAGAACGGGAGGGCGAAGAGGATGAAGATACCCCATCGTGTCCATTTTCCTACGAGCGCTTCCTGTGCATAGACGAATGAATCTGAAAGTAGTGCTCCAATATCCATAGAAAGATCACATGAGGTTATGTATATCAAGTATTGTAATGCCAGGTGCTGGGATGTCAGTCCGGAATCTACTCCTCTGATTCATTGTCTTAGAAAACGCCAGATATTTTCGGTTTGCCGTGGATTCGCCGGAGAACGCTTCCTTTGTATTCTCCATGATTGCCATGAGGAATTGCACTGCTCGATTTTTTATTTAAAGATTTTTCATGAAACTAAATCGTTCCTTGAATAGGAATCACAAGAAAATTATTTTTTCTTCATCCGTCCATTTTATGAAGGGTTTCTTCAAAGTCTGCTGAAGGTTAATTTTTGTCATGTTTCCTCATTTTTATTCGGATTTCATATGGTACCCGCACCACTGATTTCTACCGACCCTGCGATGATATGAGCCTAAAGAAATGCGGAAGACCCGATCGAGAGGTGTTCATGGGTGTCAGCCCGGATCTTCCTATCATCTACCTATTTTGACAGAAATAATAAATTATTCGCGAGACATCGATGCAATTCATAAACCTGATGTTTATATTGGGAGATTCATAAAATCTGATTTAATTA
>Ga0326726_10000536_pt1 | contig 35151 bp, 30 predicted proteins | sample MHFenrmetagenome_2_FD_207603 | JGI IMG/M metagenome (GOLD analysis project Ga0326726, IMG submission 207603) | Lab enriched peat soil microbial communities from Michigan Hollow, Ithaca, NY, United States - MHF15MN | ecosystem: Environmental > Terrestrial > Soil > Wetlands > Peat | place: USA...
AGATGTCGCCCGCGTAGACGAACGCGATCTTGTCGGCGGAGACTGCGGGCTGACGGAACATGCGCGCGTCCACCTGCGCGGCGGCGGGCGCAGCGCTCGTGGTCAGGGCGGCGACGAGGAACGTCCCGACAATTCTGCTGAGCATAGATTCCATTCTCTAGTGGAGTGTGTCCTTGAGGAACGTGAACACTTCCGGCCAGATGCGCGCGGCGAGTTCCTTGTTCAGTGTGCCGAGCGCGTTGTGCGGTCCCATGAACGCGTGGCCCGTACCAGGATGCACGGTCAGCAGGACGTCCTTTCCCATCGACCGCAGCTTCACTTCGAGCGCGCGCGCGGCTTCGGGCTTGAAGAAGTTGTCATGCTCCGCCATGTGCCCTCGCACCTTCGCGTGCAGCTTCGTCCAGTCCGGCTCCATCGCGCCCTGCGGAAATCCGTAGAACGGCACGAGCGCCTTGACCTTGTCTCCTCGGTTCGCCGCGATAAGAAATGACAGCATTCCGCCCATGCAGAGGCCGACGACGCCGATGCCCTTGCTGGTGACGGCTTTGTGGTTGGCGAGATAGTCGACGGCGCCGCTCATGTCGCGCGCCGCGCGATCGGGCGGCAGGCTCTGCATCAGCTTGCCCGCCTTGTCCATCTCGGTGTGACCCGCCAGCTCGCCGTGATAGAGATCCGGCGCGAGCGCGACGAACCCCGCCGCGGCGATCTGATTGGTCGTCTGCTTGATGCTCGCGTCGAGGCCCCACCATTCCTGGATGACGAGCACGCCAGGGCCGGAGCCCGTAGGCGGTTTGACGAGATAGCCTGACGCCGTGTTGCCGTTGCTCTTGAACTCGACTGTTTCTGCCATGCGCGAGAGGATACGCGATCTACCGCGCGGCCGTGCCCGTCATTCGCACGCCGCCGCCGAAGGGATCGGTGCCGACCTTGTGGCGGCCCGTCACCGCCAGCGTCTTCAGGTCGACCACGACAAGATCGCCTTCGCCGGACTCCATGACGTACAGCTTCGTGCTGTCCGGCGAGAAGAGCGGAAAGCCTGGCCCTTTGCCAATCTTTACGTTCGACAGCACCTCTCTCTTCGCCGTGTCGATGACGGCGACGTCCTGCGAGTCGCTGTGCGTGGAGGCGGCGTACCGTCCGTCGGGCGACACGGCCATCCGGCCAGCGCCCTTGCCGCCGGTCTGGACGACCTTCACGACTTCGTCCTTCGCCGAATCGACGACGGTCACCGATCCGTCGCCGTCTTCGTGCAGCCAGACCTCGCCGTTCGGCGCGAACGCGACGCCGACGGGCCCGCCGGCCACGCGAATGATTTTCAGAATGCGATCGGTCTTCGTGTCGATGACGACGACGCGATTGTCGTTGCGGTGCGGGTAGTAGAGCTTGTCGGTGCCCGGCTGAATCTGCAGGTAATGGCCGCCTTCGAGGAGCAGATCGATCTTCTTCAGCACCTTGCCGGCCTTCACGTCGTACACGATCACGCCGGAGACGTCGGCGTTCTCCGTGCCGATGTACAGCTTGCTGCCGTCGTTGTTCAGCGACATCCCATGCGGCGACGCCGACGTAATCGGCGGCCCAGCTGGCGCGCCGCCGCGTCCCGGTCGGACGAGCGGCGTCCGCTTGAAGAAGTCGGACACGATCCGGCCCTTCTCCGTGAACGTGCGGGCGTCCAGGATTTCGACGAGCGCCGCCGCCGGAACGGACGCGAAGATCGTCATGCCGTCCGACGAAATCGCGGCCTCGTGCGCCTGGTCCGGCGCGACGAACTGATGGAGGATCATCCCGCTGGCCGGATCGATTTCGTACACTGTGTGATTCGTGTGGCTGAGCACGATCACCGTGTGACCGGTGCCGGCGGCGGGACGCTGCGCGCCGGCGGGCACGCCGCACAGAAGGACGGTCGCGGCTCCACACAGGAGCGCTCTCGTACAGTTCATAGGCCCCTCGGGCGGGATTCTACGTGAGGTCGGGTGCGAATCGGGCCGCGCGACGGCATACAATCTAGGGCCATGATGCGACGAACATTTCCGGCGCTGCTCGCCTTCATTCTGATTGTCCTGACGCTCCCGGCCGGCGCCGTCCGCCAACCGCTCCACGCACGGCACGGCATGGCGGTCGCCATGGAATCCCAGGCTGCCGACGTGGGCGTCGCGGTACTGCAGAAAGGCGGCAACGCGATCGACGCCGCGGTCGCGATGGGCTTCGCGCTGGCCGTGACGCATCCTTTCGCCGGCAACATCGGCGGCGGCGGGTTCATGCTCATTCGCTTCGCGGACGGCCGATCGACGTTCATCGACTTCCGCGAGCAGGCGCCGGCGAAGGCCTCGCGCAACATGTACCTCGACGCGCAGGGCAACCTCACGAAGGACAGCATCGAAGGCTGGCGATCGTCCGGCGTCCCCGGCACCGTGCGCGGCTTCGAGATGGCGGTCTCCAAGTACGGCAAGCGCACGTGGGCCGAGAACATGGCGCCGGCGATTCAGCTGGCGAAGGGCTTTCCACTGTCGTACGCGCTCGCCGAGTCGCTCAAGAACTCACGCGATCTCGGCAAGGATCCGGAGTCGAAGCGCATCTTTCAGAAGAACGGCGCGTTCTTCGACGTTGGAGACACGCTGGCGCAGCCGGAGCTGCAGCAGACGCTCGAGCGCATCTCGAAGAACGGACCGAACGAGTTTTACGAAGGCGAGACGGCGAAGCGCTTCGCCGCCGAGATGGGGAAGCACGGCGGCATCATCACCGAAGCGGACTTGAAGGCGTACAGGGCCATCGAGCGGACGCCGCTCAAGGGCAAGTACAAGAACTACACCGTGATCAGCTCGCCGCCGTCGAGCTCGGGCGGCATCGCCCTGCTCGAGATGCTCGGTATCCTCGACGGCACGAACTACGAGAAGGCCGGATCCGGATCCGCCTCCGCGATTCACTACGTCGCCGAGTCGATGCGCCGCGCCTACGCGGATCGCAACGAGTACGTCGGCGATCCCGCGTTCGTGAAAGTGCCGATCGCCGGGCTGCTCGATCCCGCGTACCTCGGGAAGCTGCGCGCGACGATCGATCCCGAACGCGCGACACCGAGCGCGGCCGTCAAGCCCGGCCGTCCCGTCGGCAGCGAGAGCATGGAAACGACGAACTATTCGGTCGTGGACAGCGAAGGGAACGCGGTCGTCGTGACGTACACGCTGAACGGCGGCTTCGGCAACGGCATCACCGTGCCGGGTCTCGGCTTCCTGCTCAACAACGAGATGGACGACTTCTCCTCGAAGCCCGGGACCGCCAACATGTTCGGCCTCGTGCAGGGCGAGAACAACGCGATTCAGCCTGGCAAGCGGCCGCTGTCGTCGATGACGCCGACGATCCTCGAAAAGGACGGCAGGTTCTTCATGACCGCCGGCGCGCCGGGCGGTTCGCGCATCTCAACAGCCGTGCTGCAGGTGATCCTGAACGTGATCGACTTCGGGATGAACGTGCAGGACGCGATCGACGCGCCGCGCGTGCACCATCAATGGCAGCCGGACAAGCTGTCGCTCGAACGCGCCGTCTCGCCGGATACCGTGGCGCTCCTCAAAGCGCGCGGCTACGACGTCGACTACGCACCGGGCGTCGTCCTCGCGCAGGTCAACGCGATCCTCAGCGAGGGCGGATGGCTGCAGGGAGGAAGCGATGGACGGTCGGCGATGGGAAAAGCCGCTGGGTACTGAGTGAATTGGGTAAGTGAGTAATTGGGTCATTGGGTAATGGCGGAGTCGTGCATCGGCGCGCCGGCATGAAACGAAGCATCGGCGTTGCGGTTGTTGCAGTTTCTGTCGTGATCAGCGCGGGATGCGGATCGCGTTCTGCGACGGACGCGTACATCCCCGGACTCGGCGAGATGATGAGCCTGCAGCAGATGCGGCACGTCAAGCTGTGGTTCGCCGGGCAAGCCGAGAACTGGGAACTGGCGGATTACGAAGTCGACGAGCTCGGCGAAGGGTTCGACGACATCGTCAAGTACCATCCGACGCACAAGGAATCGCCCGTGGCACCCAAAGACGCGATCCCGCGGATGGTCACGCAACCGCTCAAGGATCTGCGCGCCGCGATCGAGAAGAAGGACGCGACCGCGTTCGTGCGGGCCTACGATTCGCTGACGGCCGCCTGCAACAACTGCCATCAGGCGACGAACTTCACGTTCAACGCGGTCCAGACGCCCGCAACGAACCCATATCCGAATCAGGTGTTCACGAGGCGGAAGTTGAGCGACAAGTGAATTGGGTGAGTGGGTAGTTGGGTAATTGGGTAATGGCGCCCGTGAAATCTAGCCCTTCACGATGTAGCCCTTCTTCGCCAGGACACCGCGGACGCGGTCGCGGAGATCGCCTTGCAGTTCCACACCGCCATCCCGCACGGCGCCGCCGGTGCCGCACGCGCGCTTCAGTTCCTGGCTCAGCTCTTTCAGAAACGCGGCATTGTTCGGCAGGTTGTCGACCACCGTCACCGTCTTGCCGCCGCGACCGGCCTTCTCCATCCGCAGCTTCGCGACGATCTGCGATGGCTTCGTCGGGACCGAAGAGGCTGCCGTCGTCGTACTGCACTTGCAGCCATCACCGGCTTGCCCTGAGCCTGGTCGAAGGGGCCAGCCGCAGCCGGGACACATGCGTCCGCCGCTGGTCGAATAGACGAGCTTGCCGTCACGCGCGGACATCAATGACTCCAGTGGCACTCCAGAGGCACTTCAGGGATCACTTCTCGAGCGCCGCGCGATCCCAGCCGGCGAGCGAGGCCGCGCGATCGTACGTGCTGTTCACGAATTGACGAATCGCCTCATCGGGATCCGCAGCGGTGCGCACCGCCTCGTACGGAAGGATGAACTCGCCCATCTGCTGATGATAGTAGGCGGCGGCCGGCTGCACGGGTGCCGTCTTGAGACCGGGGGGCTCCGGCACGGCGTACGCGTAGAACGCGGCCTCCATAGGCGCTTGCCCCGAGCTTGTCGAAGGGCTGCCCGGCCAGAAGCCGTGGCTGATCACTTCGTGCGAGTACGCCTCGCGCATGAACGCCGGCCCTTCGCGCGGCGGCGCGAGCTTCCCGGAAAAACGCGTGACCGCGAGGTCCATCGCGCCCCAGAAGAAATGGACCGGGCTCGCCTTGCCGATGAACGAGCAGCGTGTCCCGCTCAGCACGCGCTCCACCTGCACCAGGATTCTCCAGAAGCGGTTCGCGGCCTCGGGATCGTACGACGCGTGGGCCGTGTCTTCGGTGAATCGAATCGGATTCGGGATCTCGACCGGCATCGGCCAGATCTTCACCGGCAGGGACAGATCGTGGAGCAGGTCCATGACGAGACGGTAGAACTCCGCGACCGTACGAGGCACGAGCGCCAGCGTCCGCGTCGAGCCATCGGACGTGCGGATGATCAGCTGATGGTCGACGAAATCGAACTCGATCGTGAACGAGCGCTGGCCCTGCGGCAGCGTCCGCGTCGAAATACCGCGCGGCGTCACCTGCATGGCGATGCCCCATGAATGATTGAGCGGCGGCGCCTGCGCGAGGGCGACCTTCCCCACGATCTGCATCCACATGTGGAGGGTCGCGTACGTGTCCTTCCACCCGTCATAGGGAAGGTCTGGCCAACGTTTGGCGGACGTGCCACGCATGCCCGCCATGATACGCTTTCGCGCATGGAGACCTGCGCGCACATCACGGCCGTCAACGTCGTCAAGCACCCGAAGCGCCGGACGTGCGAGGAGTGCGAGAAGATCGGCGCCGAGTGGGTCCACCTCCGCACGTGCCAGACCTGCGGCGTGACGCTGTGCTGCGACTCGTCACCAAACAAGCACGCCAGCAAGCACGCGCGAGCCGTTTCGCACCACGTCGTGGCGTCGGCGGAGCCGGGCGAGCGCTGGCTGTACTGCTTCAAGGACGACGCGTTCGCGGAGTACTGAATCATGGTCGACGTCACGATTCAAGGCGATCACGCGGTCTTCAACGTCGAGGGACTCGACAAGCTGTGGTCGTTCCGCAGCCGGATCGAAATCCCATTGACGCACATCACCGGCGCTGAGTCGAACGCCGATCAGGTCGGCCGCTGGTGGCACGGCTTCAAGCTCATCGGCACCGACGTGCCCGGGCTGTTCGCCATGGGCACCTTCTATTACCACGGCGAGATGGTCTTCTGGGACGTCCGCGATCTGACGAAGACGGTCATCGTCGCGCTCGAGCACGAGCGCTACAAGCACCTCATCATCGAAGTCGCCGACCCTGCCGCCACCGTCGAGCAACTCCGCGCCGCGCTCCGCCAGGGCGCGACCGCGGAGTGGTAAAGCCGTCGTTACTTATCCGCGTTCAGGATCACGGGCAGCCCGTTCTTCCCCCCTCCGATCAGGACCATCTTCGCATTCGGGCTCTTCGCCAGCGTCTCGGTCGCTTCGATGCCCTTCCACTGCAGCAGGTTCGCGTTGATGCTCTGCGAGACGATTGTTTGAAAATCTGACACGCCGCGCGCCTCGATCCGCTTGCGCTCGGCTTCCTGCCGCTCCTTGTCGAGCACGAACTGCATCTGCTCCGCCTGCTGCGCCGCTTCGAGCTTCGCCTCGATCGCGTTCTTCACCTTGGCCGGCAGCTGGATATTCCGAAGCATGACCTGATCGATCAGGAAACCGGCCGCGCCCTTGAAGTCCTCGCGCTGCTCGAGAAGCGACCGCATGCGTTCCGTCAGCAGCTCATGCATCTTCAGCGGCAGCGCCTCGCGCTTGGTCGCGTACGCCTCCTGCGCGGTGAAGCCGGCGATGGCCTCGCGCACGGCGGTGCGCGACGCCGGCCTGATGATCTTGTCCACGTAATCGGCGCCGATGTCGCGGTAGACGCGCGGCGCATCGCCGCCCACGAGGCGAAACGCGATCGTGATGTCGAGCGGCATCAGCAGGCCGTCCGACGACAACGCCTGGATCGAATCGTCGCCCCGGACCTGCCCTTCGGTCGCCGTCGCCGACATCGTGTACGTCTCCGTCCGCACCGACATCTGCTGCACTTCGACCAGCGGATTGATGATCTGAATGCCCTCGGTCAGGGCCCTGGGGTTCACCTTCCCGAAGAGCACCTGCACGCCGACGTGGCCTGCTGGAATGATCACGGTGGACGATACGGCGAGGAGCACGACGGCGACAACGAGAAGGCCCGTCGAGATGCCGCCGAGCTGCGCCGGACCCTGGCTGCCCTGTACCATCAGGTTTCTGCTGATGCTGCGGGCGGACCATTTGAGGCCGATCGCGACGATCGCCGCGAGAAGCGCGAAGTAAATCATGATGTTGTTCTCCTGTTGAGCGCGCCGAAGGGCGCTGGATCAACAGTAGCGGAGTGATAGCATTCCCGCATGGGATTCTTTGCGCGCCTGCTGGTGAACGCCGCGGCACTCTGGGTGGCGACGCGCGTCGTCACGGGCGTGACGTTCGACGGCGGATGGCTGCCGTTCCTCGGCGTGGCCGTCGTCTTCGGCGTCGTCAACGCCTTCATTCGTCCAGTGACGAAGATCCTCACCTTCCCGATCATCATCGTCACGCTCGGCATCTTCTCGCTCGTCGTCAACGGGCTGATGCTCTGGCTCACGAGCTCCCTCTCAGCAGCGCTCGGGCTCGGCTTTCACGTGAGCGGATTCCGGGCCGCGTTCCTGGGCGCGCTCGTCGTCAGCATCATCAGCACGATCCTGTCGATGCTCGTGCGCGACAACTCCCGCCGCGACTACGAGCGCCGCTGAGCGATCTACTTCCGGCTGGCGGAGACGACGGCGGGCGATTCGGCGAGCAGCGGAAAGCTGGGATTCTGGCGCTCGAAGTACTGCACGTCCCACTCTGACGCGAAGAGCAGCACGCGCCGTTCGAGCCGGTCCTCGGCGATCGCGCCCTGCCCCTGAAGCGACGGGATCGGCCTCGCGGGATCGGCGAGCCAGCGCGCGGCCGCGTACGGGGCGGCTTCGATATTCACCTCGACGCCGTACTCCGTCTGCAGCCGGCTCGCGATCACTTCGAACTGCAGCGCGCCGACGACGGCGACGATCGGCTCCCGGCGTCCACCGGCGGTGAAGAACGTCTGCATCAGCCCCTCTTCCTCGAGCTGCCGGAGTCCATCGTCGAACTGCTTGTAGCGCGTGTCCTTCAATCGCGCGCGGCCGAAATGCTCGGGCGGAAACCGCGGAACGTCCGGCAGCCGCAGCGGCGCGCCGGTGTGCACCGTGTCGCCGATCATGAACTGCCCAGGGTTGACGAGGCCGAGGATATCGCCCGCGTACGCGACGTTGATCGTCTCGCGGTCGCGACCGAAGAACCGGTACGCCCGCGACGCCCGGATTGACTTGCCGACCCTCGCGTTGAAGAGCGTCATGTCTTTTTCGAAGCGGCCGGAGCAGACGCGCACGAACGCGACGCGGTCGCGGTGGCGCGGATCCATGTTCGCCTGAATTTTGAAGACGAAGCCGGTGAACCGCTCGTCGGTCGGATTGACGACCCCGGTGTCGCTCTGACGCGGCTGCGGCGGCGGCGCGAGATCGACCAGCGCCTGCAGGAACGGCTCCAGGCCGAAATTCGTCAGCGCGCTGCCGAAGAACACCGGCGTCTGCCGTCCGGCGATGTACTCCGCGGTGTCGTACGGCGTGCCGGCGTGGCGGATGACGTCCAGCGACTCGCGGAAGTGCGCGTGAACGTTCTCACCGATCAGCGCGATCGCCTTCGGATCGTCCAGCTCAGAGAGGTCGACCGGCGCGCGGTACTGGCCCTGCGCCTCTCGCTCGTAGAGCAGCAGGTGCTGGCGATGGATGTCGTACACGCCGCGGAACTGCTCGGCGTTGCCGACCGGCCAGTTCACTGGCGCCGCGTGAATCCCGAGCGTCTTTTCGATGTCGTCGAGCAGCTCGAGCGGATCCTTGGCCGGACGATCGTACTTATTGATGAACGTCAGGATCGGCAGCCTGTGGCGCCGGCAGACTTCGAACAGCTGGCGCGTACGCGACTCGACGCCGTTCGCCGCGTCGATCACCATGACGACGCTGTCGGCGGCGATCAGGGCGCGGTAGGTGTCCTCGCTGAAGTCCTTGTGGCCCGGCGTGTCGAGGAGCGACATGCGCCGGCCCTGCAGCTCGAACTCGAGCGCCGCCGACGTGATGGAGATGCCGCGCTGCTGCTCCATCGCCATCCAGTCAGACGTCGCGTGCTTGCGATCCCGCCGCCCGCGGACGGCGCCCGCCAGCTCGATCGCACCCGCGTACAGCAGCAGCTTCTCGGTGAGCGTCGTCTTGCCGGCGTCGGGATGGGAAATGATGGCGAACGTCCGCCGACGGGCGACTTCACGTTCGAGTTCGGACAGTTCGGCGGAAGCGGATTCGGAAGACACTCACATTATTGTACAAGGCAAGACGGATGGAACGCAGAGACCGCTGAGAACGCAGAGAGAAATGTCCTGCTAGACCCAGACTGGCGGCGGCGTGATCGTGGACTCCGGCGTGCGGCCGGGATCGGGACGCCCGCTGCCCTCCAGCCCGCTGATCGCGCGGACCGTCATGTCGTGATCGCAGACGATCTGGCACGACAGACGGACGCCGGTCACGCCTTTCGCGGCGAGCACCTGAACTTCCGCCGCCGTGTGCGTGGCCGGCTCGCCCGCAATGAACTCGACGCGGCATGTCGTGCAGCGCGCGTTGCCGCCGCACGCGTGCAGGATGTCCACCTTGGCGTCCTGCTCGATCGCGAGCACGAGACGCTTGTCCGCAGGGACTTCCACCGTCCCGTATCCTTCAACGGTCAATTTGGGCATAGGACACTCCCTCTTCCTACTTCTTCGGTACGAGTTTCAGTATCTTCCCGTCGTTTCCATCGACCAGGACATAGAGCGCGCCGTCCGGCCCTTGCTCGACGCCGCGGATGCGCGCCTTGAGATCGACGAGCAGCCGCTCTTCGCCGACGACGCGATCGCCTGACAGCACGAGGCGCACGAGATCGCGTCCGACGAGCGCGCCGACAAACAGATCGCCCTGCCACGCGGGAAAGAGTGTGCCGCTGTAGAACGTCATGCCGGCCGGCGCGACGTCGGGCGTCCAGAAATACACGGGCTGCTCGAGCCCAGGCGTGGACGTCTTGCCGTCGCCGAGCGGCTTGCCCGAGTAATCGTGACCGTAACTGATTACGGGATGGCCGTAGTTCTTCCCCTTCTCGATCGCGTTGATCTCGTCGCCGCCGCGCGGCCCGTGCTCGCTGATCCAGAGCTTGCCCGTGCGCGGGTTGATGGCGACGCCCTGATCGTCGCGAAATCCGAGCGCGTAGATCTCGGGATGCGCGCCCACGCGGCCGACGAACGGATTGTCTTTCGGGATCGAGCCGTCCGGGTTGATGCGCAGCACCTTGCCCATGTTGCTGTCGAACTGCTGCGGCTGCATCCAGTCCGTCGAGACGATCCCGGCGCCAGCCGGGACGGTTGACGTGATGAACAACGTGCCGTCCGGCGCCTGAATCAGGCGGCCGCCCGTGCCCTCGGCGTTCAGCAGCACCCTGACGTCGTCGAGCCGTCGGTCATCCGCGGACAGATGCGCGCTGGCGACCGTCAGGATTCCCGGCGATCGCTGCGGCGGATCGGGCACCTTGCCGTCCGGCAGCACGGTGTACAAGACGTAGACGACGCGGTTCTTCGCGAAGTCGCGATCCGGCGCAGCTTCATTGAGGCCCTGTCCCCCGGCGGCGAAGAAGTTCGGCGGCATCCCGCCGATCGGGTCGGACACCTTGCCGTCTTTCGCGACGATGCGAATCCGGCCGGGCCGCTCGCTGAGGATGATCCGGCCGTCGGGAAGGAAGTGAAACGAGAACCCGGCGGCGATGCCGGTCGCAAACGTCTCGACGTCGAACGCCGCGGTCTTCGCCGGCTTCGGGGCGCGCGTTTGTCCCGCCCACTCGGGAATCGGCGCGTATCCTTCAGGCGCCGCGCTCTCAGTCGCGGGCGGCGTCTGCACCGGCGGGCGAGGAATCGGCCGAGAGGTTTGTGCGGAAGAGGTCGAGGCGAGAGAAAGAGCCGCGGTCACACACAGAACCCGGAACATGTTCACTCCAATCAAAGGCCGCTCGGCTGAAGCCTCGCGCTACGGGAGTCTGAGCAGCGCGCTACGTGAGTCCGAGCAACGCGAGCGCGTTGCCGGCGTAAATGCGCGCGCGGTCGTCGTCTGAAATCGCCAGCCGATCGATCACGTCAATCGTCTCATGAATATAGACGCCAGGCCGCGGCTCGAACGGCGTGTCCGATGCAAAAAGCACGTGGTCCACGCCGAAGAAGCTCAGCCCGCACGCGGTGCCGGCGGCTGCGCCGAACAGCGCCGTGTCGGCGTAGAACAGCTTGAAGTAGTCGATCGGCCTCCGCTTCAACGTCGCCAGTAGCGCTTTGTAGTCGACATCCGACGATCGTGTCCCGAGCTGATCCCATCCGTGCCCGACCCGCCCCTCGAAGTACGGAATCATCCCGCCCATGTGATGCGTGATGATCTTCAAGTCGGGGTGTTTGTCGAAGAGTCCGGCGAAGACGATGCGCGCCATCGCGACGCTGGTTTCGTAGGGCCAGCCGAGCGTCCACCAGATTTCGAACAGCGACGACTGCTCGGTCTTGTAATCTGCGACGTCCGCGCCGCGTGCCGGGTGGATCCAGATCGGCCGATCGCGCTGCGCCATCAGATCGAACAGCGGCAGCAGGTCCGGCGACGTGAGCGGCGCGCCGTTCACGTTCGAGAACACCTGCACGCCGCACGCGCCCAGTTGGTCGATCGCGCGACGCGCCTCATCTATCGCGGCGTCCGGCGCGTTCATGGGCAGCGACGCGACGAAGGCTGGAAAGCGATCAGGATGCCGGCGCACGAGATCGGCCAGCCCGTCGTTGGCGATCCGCGCGAGTTCGGCGGCCTCGCGCGGGCCGGCCATCGCTTCAATCGGCGGCGACGGCAGCGAGAGGATCTGCTGATAGCCGTCGCCGAACCCGTCCATCACGCGAAAGCGGCCGTCGAGATCGTGCAGCAGCGGAATGTTGCGGATCCGCTTGCCCATGTCCTTGTGGGACGGCGCGATCGCCAGCATCTTCCGGTAGTACGCCTCCGGGAAAAAGTGGTTGTAGACGTCGAGTTTTCGCATGCGGTGTAGGCCGGGTCCTTTCGGACCCGGCGCGACCATCAGGCGGGTCCAAAAGGACCCGCCCTACAGGTCATTGATTCGGCAGCGCGAATGCCACGTACTCGCCCGAGTAGGCGCCTCCGCTGATCGCCACGACGATGTACTGCTTGCCGTCGGCGAGGTAGGTCATCGGCGAGCCGCTCTGAGGCGCCACCATCCAGACCGCGCCGACCTGGCTGCCGTTTGTCTTGTCGTACCCTCTCAGCATCGCCCCGCGCGGATGCTCGGGCGTCGTCGTCAGCTGCGGATCGCCCATCACGACGAGCGTCTTCGTCACCATCAGACCAATGCCGCCGGTGGCGACCTGCCCCGTCTTCGGAATGTTCATGCCGCGCAGCGCGGGATGATTGCGGACGTTGTCCGGCGTGTCGCCGTGCGCCACCTGCCAGGTGATCTCGCCGCGATCGAGATTGATGGCGGAGATCGTGCCGTAGGGCGGCTTCACGAGCGGCAGCCCTTCGACGGCGAGTCCTCCGCCGCCACCGCCACCACCGGCGCCAGCCGCCGCACCAGCGACCGCAGGAGCCGGTGCCGCCGCGGCGGCCCGTTGCGCCGCTGTTTGCGCGGCGGCGCGAGGAGAATCGGCCGCACAGCAGTCACCAGGTCCAATGACTTCCGTGAACGGGCGTCCCGCAACACCGGACACATAGCGGATGTCCGAGAAGCTCGGCGGCGGCTCGACGAGCGACGCGGACGTCAGACCCGCGTTGTTCGCCTGCGCGAAGATCGTATGCAGCTCGGGATCGTACGCGACGCCTGGCCAGTTCGTGCCGCCGACCGCGTTCCCCATGTTGATCGCGCCGAGGATGCCGTTCACGTTGCCGAGAACCGGCGGGTTGTACATCCACGGCCCGACCTTGTAGCGTTTGAGATTCTCGAGCGCCTGCGCGCGCAGCGCCGGCGTGAAGTCGATCAGATCGTCCGGCACCTTCAGGAAGTTGCGCGCGTAGGCCGGCGGCTTGGTCGGGAACGGCTGCGTCGGGCTCGTCTTCTCGCCCGGCACGTCGGTCTGCGGAACGGGACGCTCTTCGATCGGCCACACGGGCTGTCCCGTCACGCGATCGAAGACGTAGAGCGCGCCCTGCTTGCCCGGCACTGCGACGGCTTTGATCGCGCGGCCGTTCACGGTGATGTCCGCGAGAATCGCCGCCGACGACATGTCGTAGTTCCAGAGCGGGTGATGCACGAGTTGGAAGTGCCATTTCCGCTTGCCGGTTTTCAGATCGACGCAGACGAGACTTTCGGCGAACAGGTTGTTGCCCGGCCGGTGGCCGCCGTAGTAATCAGACGTCGGCGTTTCGACCGGCAGATAGACGAGACCGAGCTCCTCGTCGACGGTGATCTGCGTCCATACGCCCGTGTTGCCGTTCACGGCCCACGACTCGTTTTCCCAGGTGTCGTTGCCGAACTCGCCCGGCACCGGAATCGTGTTGAACGTCCAGAGCAGCTTGCCGGTCCGGACGTCGAACGCTCGCACGAGTCCTTTCGTGTTGTTGTGTGTGGTGACGGTCGCGCCTTCGCGGAACGACGATCCGATGATCGCGACGTCCTTCACGATCGCGGGCGTCGCGTGCAGGCCGATTTCGCCAGATTCCAGATCGATCTGCTGGCCTTTGCCGAACACCGCGCCCTGCTTGAGATCCACGATGCCGCCCGTGCCGAAACTGTTGATCGTCGCGCCGGTGTGCGCGTTGAGCGCGACGAGCCGGTAGCCCGTCGTGATGTACAGCACGCGGTCGTCGCCGCGACCATCCGTCCAGTACGAGAGGCCGCGGCCCGACAGCTGGCGCGGCGAGATGCCGGCCCGGCGTCCTTCACGCAGGCTGTGCGACCACATCAGCTCGCCGGTCTTGCCGTCGAGCGCGACGACGGACCGCCGCGTCCCGGCAGTCGTGTACAGCACGCCGTTGATCGCGAGCGGCGTGCCCTCGAGCTTGTACTCGGGCCGCGGGCCGAAGATGTCGGTCTTGAAGCGCCACGCGACCTCGAGCTTGTTGAAGTTCGTCGCGTTGATCTGATCGAGGGGCGAGTACTTGGTCCCTTTGATGTCCGCGGTGTAGTGCGGCCAATCGCCGGCCGCCAGTGAGGGTGGGCGCGAAGCGCCTGGACGAACCTGGCCCGAGAGGCCCGTGGAGACCCAAAGCACCACCACCGCGAACAGACACAGGAGTTTCACGCTGCGCGTCACGTTCCACCTCCTCGCAAAGCCGTCGAGTGTGTGGGCGCATTGTTACATAATCCGCGCGTGCGGTGGCTCATCTGCGGCGTCGCGGCCGTCGGCTTCGCGTTCGACACCTACGAGCTGCTGATGCTGCCGCTCATCGCCCGGCCGGCGCTGCTCGACCTGACGACGCTCGCGCCAGGCAGCGCCGAGTTCAATCGGTGGGTCGGACTCCTGTTCTACGTGCCGGCCATCGCGGGCGGCATCTTCGGGATGCTCGGCGGCTATCTGACCGATCGCCTCGGCCGGCGGCGCGTGCTCGTGTGGAGCATCCTGCTCTACGGCGTCTCCGCCTGCGGCGGCGCGTACGCCTCGTCGGTCGCCGTCCTGCTGATCTTCAGATGCGCGACGTTCGTCGGCGTGTGCGTCGAGTTCGTCGCCGCGGTCGCGTGGCTGGCCGAGCTTTTCCCCGATCCCGTTGAGCGCGAGCGCGCGCTCGGATACACGCAGGCGGCCGCGTCGCTCGGCGGCCTCATGGTCAGCGCGGCGTACTACGTCATCGTCACCGTCGCGGGATCGCTGCCGGCCGTGCACGGCGGCCACGAGGCGTGGCGCTACATGTTGATCTCGGGGCTCGTGCCCGCGCTTCCTCTATTAATCGCGCGGCCGTTTCTTCCGGAGTCGCCCGTATGGCGTCAGAAACGCGACGCCGGCACGCTTGGGCGTCCCAGCATCGCCGAGGTCTTTCGGCCGCGCTTCCGCCGCACGACGATCGTCACGACCGTCATGGTGGCGTGCGGCTACGCGGCGTCGTTCGGCGCCAACCTGCAGGTGCCGCGCGTCGTTCCCGGACTGCCGGAGGTGCAGGCGATGTCCAGGGTGGCGCAAGAGCAGACCGTCGGCACGGTGCAGTCGCTGCAGGAACTCGGCGGACTGGCCGGACGCATCGCGCTCGCAGTTCTGGCCGTTCATATCGTCAGCCGGCGGCGGCTGATTCGATTCTTTCTCGTGCCAGGCATCGTCATCATGCCGCTCACGTTCTTCGTCGCGGCGACCCGCGGCCTGCGTCTCGTCGAGTTCGGGACGTTCCTCGCGGGATTCGTGACCGTCGGGCAGTTCAGCTTCTGGGGCAACTATCTGCCGCGCGTGTACCCGACGCACGTGCGAGGGACGGGCGAGAGCGTCGCGTCGAACATCGGCGGGCGCATGATCGGCACCGCCGGCGCGCTCGTCACCGCGGAGCTGACAGCGTCGATGCCGGGCGGATCGCCCTCCGCACAGCTTGCGTTCGCAGCCGGCGCTGTCGGCCTGACAGCGTTCCTGATCGCGCTCGTCGCGAGCGAATGGCTGCCCGAGCCCGAGAGCCACGAGCTTCCTGATTGACCGCATGGAGAATTCCGTGCAGCACCCGTTGACACTGCCGCGATGCACGGAAAGGATGGGCTCTCATGATTGACGAGTCCTACTTCGGCCCGGAAGGCGTGACGAACGTCGATCGTCTGTATGCCGGATCGCGATTCTCGGAGGTCCGCGCGGCGATCTTTGCGAACCCGTATGCCCCCGTGTGGGGCGCGCCCGGCGCGCGGCCGCTGCCGAGGCATGCGGTCACGCTCGGCCGCGCGCTGAGCGGCGCACTTCCCTTCGGCGACCGCTGGCATTTTCTCGAGGCGGCGAGACGGGCCGTCGACTCGCACGCCGATCTGCGATGGGGAACCGACAGCAAGGGCTTCCGCAGAATCCTGCACCCCAATGCCGTCTGTCTGACGGGCCTGTGGGAGATCGACGCGGCTCCCGCCGGCACCGCGTATACCGGCTACTTCACAGCCGGAAGCCGGGCGCTTCTGATCGCGCGCTACTCCACCTGCTGCACGGAAACGCGCCGCGGACACAATCGATCGCAGTCGCTGGTCGGTAAGCTCTATCCCACGCTCGACCCGGACCATCACGAGCCGCTGCGCACGGCGAGCTTCTTCACGCAGGAGGATCTGGGCGGCACGGCGGCCACCCACATCAACGATGTCGAGTTGCGCAACGCGCCAGACACGACACCGCTGCGGCGCGGCGCCGGCCTGCTGACGTTCATGTTGACCGGGTTCGTGTTCATTCTGTCCGACAAGGAGCCGGACAACCGGCAGCTGTACGAAATCGCCGAGCTCGGGAAGCCCGGCAGCGAGGCGACGCGTGCGCCAGAGTTCATGCGGCTGACGGTCGATCCGATGCAGCCGAGGATCGACGGCGCCGATCTCGATTTCCGGGACGAAGTCCTCGCGCAGATCTACGACAAGGGCGATCGCGAGCCGCGGCGCTCGCTGACGTTCACGATCGAAGTCTCGGATGAGGGACGGAAGGAAGGCGTGTTCGTGCAGCGGCGGATCATCACGAACTGGAAGCGCATCGGGCGCCTGGTGTTCCGGGAGGCCGTGGCGTCGTACAACGGCGATTTCGTCATTCACTTCCACCACCCCCACTGGCGCAACGACCGCAACGATCCGGCGACAGTGGCGCGGCCGCGCTGACGCGTCAGCGTTCGACCGTGATCTGGTTGCGGACGTTCTCCCTCGCCACGCGAATCGCCGTTCCGTTCAGCGTCACCTCGGTCTCGCGCGCGGTCTGCTCGGCGGCATCCTTCGCAGCCGGATTCTTGACGGCGCCGGTGAGCGTGACGATGCCGCCGACGACGCGGACGTGAATGAGACTGCCCTTCGTCGCGGGATTGTCGGCGAGCCGACGCTCGATGCCCGCCTGCAGAAGAATGTCCGACGAATCCGACGAGGTCGGATGAAGGTAGACGTCAACGTCGAGACCGACCGTCTTCAGATTGCCGCCGCACCCCGCCATGAGCAGCGCGCCGGCGATCAGGACGATCCCGATCAGGCTACTGCGGGATGAAGAGCGCGAGAAGATCGTCGAGCGTGAGCGAGTCGCCATTTCTGCCTCCATGAAGCCTGACCGTGCCGTCGAGCGCCAGGTGGGAATCCGAGAATATGCGCACGCCGTCGAGCGTCACCCATGGCGTGTCCGTCGCGACGCGGCCGCGATCGACGCGGACGTCCACGTCGATGCTCCTGTAGAGCATGGTCTGCGGCGGCGCTCTCATCTGCAGGTCGCGTACGATGGTGTTCAAAATCCTGTTCAACGTGTCCAGCTGTGTGCCGATGGAGAGCTGAAGCACGCCGGGGACGGCCTGGCTCCGGGCGGACTTGTGCATCTGCAACGCCAGGCTGATCCGATCGAGGCCCGCCGGTGTTTCGAACGCGGCCGCGCGGGCGATCGCGTCCCGCGTCAGCGGCAAGCCGTCGCTGCGCGCGGTCAGGTCGACATCGAGCTCGTCTTCGATCAGCGGCACGTGAGCGTCGTCGATGTCGAGGCCCATGGCGCCCGCCTGGATGTTGCCGAGCGTGAGCGTGAACCGGCTGTCCAGCAGCGCCCGATCCTCGCCCCAGCCCACCGCGCTCTCGAAGAGTCCGTTCGCAGTACCGAACAAGGCGCTGCCGGTAAACGGCGCGTGCAGTTCCAGACGTTCACCGGTGCCGACGTCGATCGGGGCCGGCGCGAGCGGACTGGCGATTTGACGCACGGAGATCGGCCCGGCGACGACACGTGGACTGTCAATCAGCGGCGCTCGAGCGCGGCTGGCCCGCGTCACGGTGTAGCCGGACCAGAAGCCCGCATAGTACTCGGCGTTCCACAATCCGTTCCCGGTCTCCGGCGCCGGCCGCAGCGCGTCGCTGAACGCGACCAGCAGCGCCAGGTCCCCGTCGATCGTGCGCGCAGGTTGCGCGGGCAGCGACGCGTCGAGGCGGAGCGGCGCGTACGCATCCAGAACGAGCTGGCCGTCGTGCACGGTCAGGCCGGCGCTCAGTTGTCCTGACGCGCTGAGCGCCGACCGCTCGGGGTCTCCGGTTCGCCGCACACTGATTGTCGCGGGTCCGATCGCGAGATCGAGTCCGATCGCATCACGATCGATCTTCAGCACGGGCTGGTTCGCCGTCGCGTTTCGGAGACGCACGTTCCAGCTGGCGTCAACCGGCGCTCGAGCCGCCGACGCGGGAGGCCAGAATACTCGAGCCGCGTTGTTGCCGTGCCGCGCGAGGTCGCCCGCGGTCTTCGTCAGCAGCGTGCCGACCGGATGCGCAGGCTGAACGGCGTCATGAAGCGCGCCGCGCACGTCAGCATGAAGGTCGAGACTGGTCTGAATGTCGGCGCCGTTCCCGTCCACGGCGTGCGCCGACACGCGAGAGACGTCGGTCGAGAGCGCGACCGAGGCGCGTTCTGAATTCGGCGCGCGTTCGAGGCTGACCTGGAACACGGCGACGGGCGCGGACTCGGCGATCGCGAGATCCAGCGAGCGCAGCGCCTCGGGCGAACGTCCTGGTGCGAACGCGATCGACGCGAGCGGCCCAGGTGCGACCTCGAGCCGCGCGGTCACGCGCGTGATCGTCGGTCCGTCGAACCGCAGCTCGGCGGTCACACTGTTCACGCGCGCTTTCGGCGTGACGCCGTCCAGCGACACGCCTGCGGCCGAGAGAAACGGCGTCACCGCGGCCACTGCGTCCTCGGTCCGCGCGCGCGGCGTCGCCGCGAGCACCACTCGTCCGGGCGAGGCATCGAGCGTCAGGTCCGCCAATGACGCGCGATTCGCTCCGAACAGCGAGGACGACACGCGGGTCGCGGTCTCGGCGATCGCGGTATGCGTCTCGATCCGCAGATCGCCGCCGCCATCCAGCGTCCGAATGCCAGACAGATTGGTGTCGAGCTCGAGCGCGTGCAGGCGGCCGCCGGTCAGGTCGGCGCGTTGTATACGTGAATCGATCGTTCGAATCTCGATGCCCGCGCCTGATGGACCCTGAAGCCTGATCCCGGGCCAGACGCCGTCAACCTTGAAGCGCTGCTCCGCCGCCACGTTGGGGAGAGCGAGGCACGGCTGCGTACTCGGGGCGCCGCCGGCGAACAGATCGCGTGGCGGCGCCACGCCCTTCGCGTCGCCGTCGGCGGAGAGATCGAGGCGCGGGACCTCCTCCAGGCAGAACGCTTTCGGAGCCGGCGGCGTCGTCAGACTGCTCCACCCGCTTCCGTACACCAGGCGACCCGCGCCGGCGGTCACGTCCAGGTCGCGCACTTCGGCGCGTAGCGGACCGGATTGGATCGCCATGCGCGGCACGCGCACACGCGCGCTGAGGCGGCCGTCATTCGCCGTGGTCGTCGTCGGGAGGCGGGCGTCGGCGGAAATGGAGAACGCCAGATCGGCCGGCAGCGCCGACACGATCGACTGGCGAAGCGACTCGTTCTGCTCCGGCACGCCTATCGCGCCGTTCCACACGTCCGCGCGAAACCGCAGCGGCGTCGTGGTGCGCAATTCGCCGTCCGCTGTGGTGATGGACGCGTCGAGCGCGCCGTCCACGCGCCGTGGGATCGGCTCCCCGGTCGTGGTGCCGTTGCCCGTCACCTGGAGTGAGGGAACACTGCCGGCGATCTCTGCGCCATCGCCGCCGGGCCGGACGATGAAGCGCACGTCCTCGAGACGCGTGCCGAGCGAGACGGCGTGCCGACCTGAGGTCTCACGCTGGCTGAAGCGCGCATCGGTCCTGGCGATCCGCACGCGAGCGCCGTTGCCGGAATCGACATCAGCGCCGGCAATCGCGACGGCAATCGTCTGATTCACCGGCGAACACGATGGCGCCGCCGACGCGGAAAGGTCCGCGGACGCCACGCGGAGGCGCGCGGCGCCGCGAGCGATCCCCAGTCCGGCCAGCGTGACGCGGGCCCCTGGTTGGCCGGTGAGGGACAGCGTGCCGCTGCCGCGTTCAACGTTCAGGGCCGACCCGGGAAGCGATCGAATCGTCCGCACGTCGGCGCGCGACAGATTACCTGCCCCGGTCGCGATGAGGCGCGCCTGCGGCGTCAGGATGCGCATCGCGGTCGCGTAGGTCAGCGTGCATTGCCGCGGATTGATGGCCAGCCGTGCCCGAATCGCAATCGCCGTCTGGTCATTGTTCACCGCGTCGAAACGATCGAGATCGCCGGTCGCGGTTGAAGCGGCTCCGGCGGCCTGGACGTCAACATCGACATCTGTTGAGCCCAACCCGCCGACGATCGGCGCGAGCGCGCGGACCTGGCGCAATTGGTCGGTGAGCGCCGGAGACTCGGCAGATGCGTGCGCATGAAGCCGCGCGACGATTTCACGCACCTGCGCATCTTTCCAATCGACCGTGACCTTGATCTGATCGGCGCGGATCTGTGCGTCCTGGATCCGAACCGTGTCGTCGCCGGCCTTGCTCCCGTCGCGCACGGCGGCTGAAAGGCCGGGGATCTGAACCGCGGCGATGCTCAGTACCGTGTCGTCGCGCGTGGGCGCCGGCAGTCCGGCGGCGATGGCGTCGATCCGCGCGCTCTTCATCGCCGCTGAGAACGTCTGCGGCTGGCCGCACCGGTCAGCGGCGCCGTTGACCGTAACGTCCGTCACGGCGACGCGCGCGATCGTCACCGACGACGGCGCGCGCGGCGCGATGGCGGTCAGGCTCACGCCTGCCAGCGGCAGGACGATGAACGAACACGCGAGGTCCACAGCCAACGGCTCCCAACGCTCGTAGCGGCGCGGACCGTGCCGATAGACCATGAAATACATGAAGCCGCCGGCGAGCGCCGAGGCGGCGAGCGCGAACAGCACCAACGTGGGCAGCGCCTGCGGGCCGGTGAGTGCATACACGAGCAGGGGGACCACGACTGCGGCGGCGCCGAGCGCGAGCCGGAGCGGCCATCGGTCCGTCCAGGCCGTTGCCCCCACCTTCAGAAGGATGAGCGCCGCCGTCAGCAGCAGCGCGGTGTAGATGAGGTCCCGATGAACGCGCGCGGCCAGGCGATCGAGCCGCGCGAGCGACGCGCCCGCGGCATCAATCAGCGGCTCCGCGGCGGCGAGCATCGTGTGCGTCTGCTCGCAGACATCAGGCGCCGGCGCGGCAGCGAGCCGGACGTCCACTCCGGCTGCCTCGATTGACTCAATCGCCAACGCGCCTGACTGTTTCGAAAAGACCGGCTGCGCCATCGACGCTTCACGGACGGTCACCGTGGAATTGGCAGCGGTCGTGACCTGCACGTCGCGAGCGGCGGTGTTCTTCGCGGACACCTCGACCGCTCCGATCTGCAGACGGGCTCCGGCGTCTGCGTGCACGCGCACGCCCTGCAGGAACGACGGCGGCGTGGCGCACGCGTGGAGGGCGTTGATGTCGATCTGAAGGTTGTCGAGCGCCGGCAGGCCAAGGTGCACGCCGCTGGCATCCAGCCCGGCCCGGCAGTCCTGCTGAAACCATCCGACGCGAAGCGAGCCGATCTGCAGATCGGCGCCAGCGTCACGCGCCACGCCAGTCAGCACGCGCACGAGACTCGCGGGCACGTTCCCGTGACGGAGGAAGAGCGCGGCCGCGAAGATGGCCAGGAGGAGCGCCGGAATCAGGACGATCGGCAGGACGAACGGCCGCAGCGTCGCGAACCGGAAGGGCACGGCTACGTGGCCTACTGTTGCTGCTGCGCCTTGCTCTCGGCCGTGAACGGCATCGCATCCGGCGTCACTTTCACGCCGGTCGTGAACTTGAACGGCGCATTCGTGAGTCCGCTCGCGAACGTCAGCTCGACCATGTACGCCGTCCAGCCCCGCCTCGGCGCGGCCACCCTGGCCGAGTACTCACCGGGGCCCTGCTCTGCGAGTGGCGCGCTCGCCCAGCGCGGTCCAATGCTCGTCAGCCGGAAGTCGCGCGCGCCGGGATTGCTGACCTGCCACAGCTTGACGGCCGTCGGCTTGTCCTTGGTCGTCACGTGAATCGTGCCGTCGCCGTCGATCTTCCAGTCCATCTGCGGCAGCGGCGTTCTGGTGAGGACCGCGTTGTAGCACGCCAGCGCGCTCACGAACGCGTCGGTGTTGTTGAGCGAGTGATCGCCGTTCGGGACGTACCGCAGGTACTTCACCCCTGGCAGATCGTTGAAGTAGTACTGCCATGAATCCGGCAGGAAGAACTGATCGTCCGCCGCATTGATCAGGAACTTCGGCATCGTCATGCGCGCGCGGTATTCGTACGGCTCCTCGATCTTCATCAGCGCGTGGAACTGGGGCGTCCCGAGCCACCTCATGATGCCGTGCTCTTCGTAGTCGGTCACCGACGGCGCCCAGTAGCCGTACGCCGCGAAGTGATGCTGGAACGACGGCTCGATGTTCAGCAGATCGATGACCATCGGGATGATCGCGACGACGCGCTTGTCCACCGCCGCCGTCGTCCACGTCGTCCAGCCGCGCTTGGAGGCGCCGGCGACGACGAAACTGTCCGCCCTGAGGGCGCCTCCGGCCGCGCTGCCGAGAAACGAGGTCACCGTGTCCATCGCGCGCACGGCGGCCTTGGTCATGGGCAGGCGCGCCGGCCACGTCTCGTCGTTCGTCTTCAGGAACTTCTCCCACGTGTACGCGATCACCCCGTCTTCGGTCGCCAGCTTCCGCTCGTCTGAAAAAATCAGCGGCTGGTTGGGCACCATGCGCAGCTCGGTGACGACGGACTTCGTCGTCACGGCGATGTTGGCGAGCTGGCGGTCGGCGGTTTCCGGCGCCGGGTTTCTGTTCGCGCCCCCGGTGATGAAGAGCAGCGAGGTCGTGCTCGTGACATCGTTCGGCTTGATGATCGTGACCCAGTGCTTCCAGACGTTGCGGTCGACTTCATTCGTCGACCGCCACGTCTGCGACGTCATGTCGAGCACGTACGCGGTGTAGCCCTCGCCCGCCATCGTCTTGACGAGTTCGTACTTGTAGCTGGGATCGGGTTGGGCGATGTAGCGATCGAGCGCGGTCCGATCGGAACCAACGGCCGCAGACTGGCCGTCGCCGACGAGAGACACACACGTCAGCGCCCCCAGAGCGACGACGACCAGCGCAGCAGAGCGGAAGCGATTCATCCTCTATCCCTTCGGCTTCGACAGGTACGCCTTCGATGCGGCTTCATCGCGCAGCGGCGTCTTCTTGTCGGGATCGATCCGGACCATCAAGTACGTGATGTGATCGTCAATCTTCGTGAACCAGTGCCCGGTGCCCGCGGGGATCACGATGACGTCGCCTGCCTTCAGTTGGTGCGTCACGCCGTTGCGAATCGACTCGGAGTTGTTGCCGGGCCCGTTGAACAGCCGCACGGTCTCGAGCGTGGCGGGCCGGCGCTTCTTGCCGACGAGGTCGGGTCCCGTGACGAGCGTCGCCGATCCGTCGATGATGTGATAGACCTCGCTGACGAAGTCGTGCTCGGCGACGGATTCGGCGGCCGGCGCCGTGAGCTTGCCGCGATAGACCATGCCGATTCCGACATGGCTCTTGCCGATGTCGATGTCGCGCACCTGCTGGTCAACGAGATGCTCGGCGATCGCTTTCTTCGTGTACGCCTGCAGCTCGTCGACGGGGATGTAGGTCCCCGGACACATCTTACAGGTTGGCTGCGGGTCGTCGCCCTGCGCCATCAGCGCGCCGCAGAATCCGAGCGTGCCCACGAGAACGAGAATGATTTTTCGCACGATGCCCTCCTTGGATCTGTAGGCCGGGTCCTTTCGGACCCGGCTGACCGGCGGGTCCAAAGGACCCGCCCCACATATCTATCGCGGTAACGCGAACGCGAGATACTCGCCGCTGTAGTTGCCGCCGCTGATCGGCACGACGATGAACTGACGGCCGTTCAGAGCGTACGTCATCAGCGTCCCTGATTGCTGGGCCGGCATGAAGACGTCGCCGACCTCCTTGCCCGTCCCTTTGTCGTACGCGCGGAGCATCGCTCCCCGCGGGCGTCCGGGCAGCGTCGTCGCGAGCGGATCGCCGGCGATCACGAGCGTCTTCGTCACGAGCGCGCCGACGGCGCCCGACTGCCCCGTCCGCGGAATGGTCGCGCCCTTCAGCGCCGGATGATTCCTCACACTGTCCGGCGTCTCGCCGTGCGGGACCTGCCAGAGGATCTCGCCGCGATCGAGATTGATCGCCGAGATGCGCCCGTACGGCGGCTTGACGAGCGGCAGGCCCTGTACGGTCGCGGCCGAGTTCACCGTGGCGTCTCCCGTCGTGGCGGTGGGTGCGTTCCCTCGTCCGCGACCGCTGGGCGGCACGGCGTCGGCGCCGACGTTTTCACCGGGGCCCGAGACGTAACGCACGCCGGTCAGCACGTTCGCCGACACGTACGGCAGATCGGAGAATTCCTTATTGGGCGGCGGCAGCAGACCGAGAATCGGCAGCGCCGTGAACGAGGGAATGTACGCGATGTGCGTTTCCGGATCGTAGGAGCCGCCCGGCCAGTTCGTTCCGCCAGACGATCTGAAGCTCGCGATCGGACCTTCGAGCCTGCTGACCGGCGGCGGTGTGAAGATCGGTCCGATCTTGAAACGCGCCGCGACCCTCAGCGCCTCGGCGTGCAGTTCCGGCGTGAAGTCGACGAGGTTATCCAGCATCACGCCCTGGTAGTCGTACGGCGGCGGCTTCGTCGGAAACGGCTGCGTCGGCGAAGTCTTCTCGCCGGGGACATCGCTTTGAGGAACGGGCCGCTCTTCGATCGGAAAGATCGGTTCGCCGGTCACCCTATTAAAGAGGTAGAGCATCGCCTGCTTGCCCATCGCGGCCACGGCCTTCACCGGCCGGCCGTCGACCGTGAGGTCCACGAGGATCGGCGCGGCGGCGATGTCCATGTTCCAGATCGGGTGGTGCACGAGCTGGAAGTGCCACTTGCGTTTGCCCGTCCTGTAGTCGATCGCGACGAGCGTTTCGGCGAACAGGTTGTTGCCCGGGCGCAGCCCGCCGTAGAAATCCGAACTCGGGGTCTCGACCGGCAGGTACGCGAGACCGAGCTCTTCGTCGGCCGCGATCTGATTCCACACACCGACGTTGCCGTTGACGGCCCACGACTCCTGCTGCCACGTGTCGTTGCCGAATTCGCCCGGACGCGGAATCGTGTTGAACGTCCACAGCGGCTTGCCGCTGCGCACGTCGAACGCACGGACCATGCCCTTCGTGTTGTTGTGCGTCTTCGGCGTGCCGCCTTCGAGAAACGCCGAGCCGACCATGACGACGCCGTCCTTCGTGATCGCGGGCGTCGCGTGCAATCCGATCTCGCCGGTCACGAGATCGATCGGCTGGCCCTTGCCGAACACGGCGCCGTCCTTGAGATCGACGATGCCGTCCTTCCCGAACGTCGGAATGCGGCTGCCGGTCTTCGCGTCCAGAGCGACGAGCCGATACCCGGTCGTGACGTAGAGAATGCGTTCGTCGCGGCCGTCGGTCCAGTACGCGACACCGCGTCCCGACAATTGGCGTGGCGATGCCGCCGCGCGCGCGCCTTCCAGTTCCGAGTGCACCCAGCGCAACTCGCCGGTGGCCGCGTCCAGCGCGACGACGGCGCGTCGAGTGCCGCCCGTCGTGTACAGCATGCCGTTGACGACGAGCGGCGTGCCTTCGAGTTTGAACTCCGGACGCGGCCCGAGGCTGTCGGTCTTGAACCGCCAGGCGACTTCGAGCGTGTTGAAATTGGCCGCTGTGACCTGAGCGAGCGCCGAGTAATGGTGATTGCGGAGATCGCCCGCGTAGGACCGCCACTCCATCGGCGCCGGCGCTGACTGGCCCGCGACCTGGCGTCCCGGCCACGCGCCGATTCCCAGCACGACCAGCACAACCAGGATCGTCGGCGCGGCGAAGTTGCGTATCCTCATGGCGGTCTCTCCGGAGCCGCCATTATGGGCGCGACCGCGCGTACTCTGCTACCTGTCTTTCTGATATTTCTGCCAGAAATGAAACGGGTCCGGCTGAAGCCGATACTCCCGGCTCCTGACTCACTCAGCGCGAAGCGCGATCACGGGATCGACGGCGACCGCGCGGCGTGACGGCAGCCACACACCGACGAACGCGACCGCGGCGAGCACGAGCGGAGCCGCGACGAAGACGAGCGGATCGCGCGGCGTCACGCCGAACAGCAGGCTCGCGATCACGCGCGCCAGGCCGAATGACGACGCGAGACCGACGGCGACGCCGACGAGCGCGAGCGTCATCCCCTGGACGATGACGAGCCGCCGCACGTCGCCCGCGCTCGCGCCGAGCGCGAGGCGAATCCCGATCTCCTGCGTCCGCTGTTCCACTGCGTACGCCATCAGTCCGTAGATGCCGATCGCCGCGAGCAGCAGCGCCGCGCTGCCGAACACGGTCATCAGCAGCATGTTGAACTGCTGGCGCGAAATCGATCGCGAGACGACATCGTCCATCGACCGCACGTCGGACACGGGCAGACCGCTCACTTGCCGCAGCTGTTCCTGGATCCCGGCACTCGTCGAGTACGGCGGCACGCGTGTCCGGACCACCCAGGCGATCGGCGTGATCCGGAGGTTCAGCGCATTCGCCGCATCGGGGAGCTGCGCCTGCGGCACATACATGATGGGACCGGGATCGCTGTTGAGCCCGCCGTCGCGGATATCCGCCACGATGCCCACGATCTGCCGCGGCTGCTCGGACGCAAACTCCCGCATCGCGCCGCGGCCGATGATCAGCCGATCGTTCAGGGGATCGGCGCCGTCCTTCCAGAAGCCCTTGGCCAGCGTCTCGTTGATGATCGCGACGGGCGGCCCGTTCTTCTCGTCGCGGTCGTTGAACGTGCGTCCGCGCTTGACGGGGATCTTGAACACCTCGAAGTAGCCCGGCGAGACGGTCAGCCAGCCGGCGCCGCCGTGAAACGGCCGATCGGCCAACGGCCGGCCGTCGATGATGAAGCTGAGGCCGTATCCGCCTTCGAGCGGGACGCAGCACGTCGCCGACGCCAGCTCCACGCCTGGCACCGCGCTCAGCCGCGCGACGCCGTCGTGCACGAGCTGTTCGACGACGTCCGACTTCACGAACTTCTGCCCGGCGAGCGACATCCGCATCGTCAGCACGTTGTGCGGATCGAAGCCGGGGTTGACCGCGGCCAATGCCATCGACGTCCGAATCAGCAGCGCCGATCCGATCAGGAGAATCAGCGCCAGCGCCACTTCCACCACCACCAGGATCGATCGCGCTTTGTTCTGGCGGAAGCCGGTGCCGGAACGGCCGGCGCTTTCCTTCAGCGCGCCGCTCACGTCCGCGCGCGACCCCTGCAGCGCGGGGATCAGTCCGAACAGCGCGCCGGTGCCGAGCGACACGGCCGCCGTGAACAGGACGACGCGCCAGTCCACGCCGACGAGCGCGCCGCCTTCCGCGACGCGCGGGAGCCCCGCGGTGTTGATCGAGAGGAGCGCGCGAATGCCCGCCACGCCGAGGGCGAGACCGAGCGTGCCGCCGATGGCGGAGAGCACGAGGCTCTCGGTCAGCAGTTGCCGGATGATGCGCCCGCGGCCCGCGCCAATCGCCGTACGGATCGCGATCTCGCGCCGGCGTCCTGTCGCGCGCACCAGCAGAAGGTTCGCGACGTTGGCGCACGCGATGAGCAGCACGAAGCTGACGGCGCCCAGCAGCACGAGCAGCGTTGAGCGCACGTTGCGGACGAGCACGGTCTGGATGCGCTCCACGCCGAACGACGCCTTCACCGGGAGCGCGGTGGGAAACCGCTGACGGAAATCCTGCGCCGACAGATCGAGGCGCGCTTTCGCCTGCTCGAGCGTCACGCCCGGCTTCAGCCGCCCCATCGCCCTGAAGTAGTGGCCCTGATCGGTCGACTCGCGATCGAGTTGGAATGGCACGTACAGTTCGGGGCTCGGGCCAAGGTCCTGCACATCGAATCCGGGGCCGAGCACGCCGACCACGACGTACGGCTCGCCGCCGAGCAGGAGCGGCTTGCCGACGATGGCGGGATCGGCCCCGAAGCGCCGCGTCCACAGGCCATGGCTCAGCACGGTGACGAACGGCCCCTTCGGACGATCTTCCTCATCCGTGAACGTTCGGCCCAGCACGACCGGCGTGCCGAACAGTCGGAAGAAGTCGGCGCTCACCTGCCCGGCGCGGAGCTGCTCCGGCAACGCGCCGCCCGTGTAATTCACGACGTTGGTCGTGACCGCGGAGACATCCTGGACCACGTCGGTCTGACGGCGATAGTGGGCCCACTTCGCTGGCGACGCGGCAGGGCCCGACGACCCTTGCGCGGACACGTTCATGAACATGACCGCGCGATCGGGATCCGGAAGGGCGATCGGCCTGAGCAGCACCGCGTTCACCACCGAGAAGATGGCGGTATTGGCGCCGATGCCGAGCGTCAGGGCGGCGATGGCCGCCAGCGAGAACGCCGGCGCCTTAATCAGGGTCCGGAGTGTGTACTGCAGATCTTTGAGCATGGCGCTGATTAGACGCTTCAGCCGCTCAGGTGGTTGTGCCTCAGCGCTTCGCGCCCTTGCCGAACTGATCCGACGCGCGGACCGGCTTGCCGTTCGCGAAATCAATCTCGACGACCTTTTCGCTCTCGACGTCCTGCCCGTGCTCGTCCTGCAGCGTGCCAACGATCTGCTTCGTCTTGACGTCGATCATGTCGCCGGTTGACGAGAACGCGATCTTGCCGTCCAGGCTGAACGCGACCCAGCCCGGCTCGTCGCGCAGATGGACGCGCGTCTTCTGCACCGGCGGCATCTTCGTCGCGTCGAAGATATGGAAGAAATGATTCGTGTTGTCGGACACCCAGATCTCGGTCTCGTCCGCCGTCATCCCGATGCCGTGGCTCGGCGTGCCGTGGACCGGCGAGTTCTCCGTCTTCAGTCCCTCGACGGCCACGCGATGCAGAACCTTCCCGGTCGTCAGGTCGGCGACTTCGAAGCCGAGCAGGTTATTGGTGTTCGCGTAGATCAGCGTCTGCTTGCCGTTGATCGTAAACGGCCGCGCAATATCGCCGAACGGACCGATCTGTCTCACGACGGAGTGCGTCTTCGCGTCGACGACGGTGATGTACGGCGTCACGCGCCCCTGGTTCTCCAGATACGCGAAGCGGCCGTCGTCCGAGATGATCGTGTTGTGCGGCGAGCCTTCCTTGTCGATCGACGTGATCAGTTTTCCATCGGCCGCGTTGATCACGTACCACTTGGGCAGGCCGGCCGCGGGCGCGTACAGCGTCTTGCCGTCTGGCGAGATCGCCATGCGGTCGCAGCACTTGCCGCCGTAGTTCTCTTCCCAGACGACCTTATCCGTGGCGAGATCGAACGCGGCCAGGCGGCGGCTCGTGCTGACGAACAGCCGTCCTGTCGCGGCGCTCGCGGCAATCCCCCTGACGCCTTCCGCGGGCCGACCTTCGGGCGACATCCACGTCGGTATGCGTTTCACGAACGTGTAGCCGTGATCCATGTCGAAGACGAGGATGCCGACACCGCCGTGATCGACGGCATTGCCGACGCCAGGCACGCCGGCGTACAGGAAGCGCTGCGGCTGCTGCGCGTGGCTGCGCGGAATGAGAGCGATAGCCACTGCGACCCAGAGCGCGAAGGCGAACGGCAGTCGTCGGTTCATGCGGACCTCTCAGGTGCCGTAATGATGAGCGCGGAGGCCCATCCATTACAATGCGGACATGGCTTATCCTGATTTTTTCGTCGCCCCGATGCGTCGCGAGCTAACCGACCTGGGCGTGCGCGAACTGCGGACCGCGGCCGAGGTCGACGCCGCCGTGACCGGCACGTCCGGCACCCTGATGATCATCGTCAATTCGGTCTGCGGCTGCGCCGCCGGCAAGGCGCGGCCCGGCGTCGCGCTCGCGCTGCGCCACGCCGTGCGTCCCGACGTCGTCGCGAGCGTCTTCGCGGGGTTCGACGTCGAGGCGACCGACCGCGCGCGCGAGCACTTCGCGGGGTACCGGCCCTCGTCGCCCTCCATCGGGCTGCTGCGCGACGGCAAGCTGGTCTACATGCTGGAGCGGACGTCGATCGAGAATCGCGACGCGCTGGCGATCGCGGGCGAGCTGACGGCCGCGTTCGAGAAATTCTGCCGGGCGCCCGTCGCCTGAAGCACGAGTTCACGCTCGAATCCTCCTTCCGGCGCATCTCGTCTAAGAGAGAACGTTTTGCCGGAAGGAGCCTTCATGCCCCGACTGTTCGCTCTCGCAACGGCCGTGGCGTTATCGGTCAGTTCCGCATCCACGCTCACGGCGCAGGCGCCCGTCGCACCCGCGCCCATCGTCTCCACCGCCTGGCTGCAACAGCATCTCGACGACCCGCGCGTCCGCGTCATCTCGACCGGCGATGAAGGGATCTTCAGCCGCGGGCACATTCCCGGCGCGCGATTCGTCGAGCACATGGACACGCTCGAGAACGGGCATCATCTGCTGGCGCCGGAGAAGCTCGCGTCACGGCTCGCCAAGGCGGGCGCGGCCGACGGCGTGCGCGTCGTGCTCTACGGCGACAGCCCGATGACGACGGGCTGGATCTACATGGCGCTGGCGTCCATCGGGCATGCGGACGACGTCTCGATGCTCGACGGCAACATCGATCTGTGGCGGTCGGAACAGCGGCCGGTCGACACGAAGGCGACGCCGGCCGCGTCAGGACAGCTCACGGTCAAGGCGGCGCCCGACGTCGCGGTGGATCGGTCGTGGGTCCGCGGGCATCTGCAGGCGCCAGAGATTCGCGTGCTCGACGTCCGCACGAAGCAGGAGTGGGACGGTGGCCACCTTCCCGGCGCGACGCTCGTGCTCTGGCAGAACCTGTTCGCCGATCAGCGGATGCTGAAGTTCAAGTCGATGGACGAGATCCGCGCGCTCTTCACGACCGCCGGCGTCCAGCCGACACAGCAGATCGTCACGTACTGCGCCGTCGGAATGCGCGCGAGCCTGATGTATTGGGCCGCGCGCGCTGCCGGCTTGCCCGCGCGCGTCTACGTCGGTTCGTATCAGGACTGGCAGCAGGATTCCTCCGATCCGATCGTGAAATAGCGCGGGGAGTGTGCGATGCTTCGCTCGCGCAGGCGCGCCGGACGGTGATGCCGGCGCCCTGAACGAGGAGGGTGAACGATGAAGCGCTTCGCACTCTTGACGGCGTTGCTCGCGTCGGTGACAGTGGCGGTCTCGGGCCAGGGCCGCGGAGGCCGGGGCGCCGCCATGGCCGCGGGGGCTGCGGGGGCCGCACCCGCGACGACGCAGCTCATGTTTCACATCGACGAGGACTTCTTCAAGCTGCCGGACAACATCTGGCCGTCGGAGGCCGTCGGCGTAGCCCTCAACTCGAAGGGCCACATCTTCCTGTTGAACCGCGGCAATCACCCGCTGCTCGAATTCAATCCTGACGGATCGTTCGTCCGGTCGATCGGCGACGGCTCGACGATCTTTCACGCGGCGCACAGCGTCCGCTTCGACGCCGACGACAATATGTGGCTCGTCGACGCGGGCAACAACGTCGTCGTGAAGTTCAACGCGAAGGGCCGCATCATCCAGGCGCTCGGCCGCCGGCTCGAGCCGTGGGTCTACATGACGCACGGGATCGAGCGCGCGATTCCCGGTCCAGCCGCGTTCTACCAGCCGACCGACACCGTCGTCGGACCCGACGGCAGCACGTACGTCACCGACGGCTACGGGAATTCACGCGTCGCGAAGTTCACGAGGGAAGGCAACCTCGTGAAGTACTGGGGCGACCGCGGCACGCGGCCGGGACAATTCAACACGCCGCACAGCATCGTGATGGATCGCGGCGGCCAGACGCTCTACGTCGCCGATCGGCAGAACAGCCGCGTGCAGGTGTTCGACACCGACGGGAAATTCAAATCGGAATGGGATCTCGACGGCCTGACGTGGTCGATGTGCATTACACCGGGACCGACGCAGGTGATTTTCATCGGCAGCGTCGGCAAGGTCTACAAGATGTCACTCGACGGGAAGATCCTCGGCACGTTCGGCAAGCTGGGGCGGCTGCCGGGCTGGTTTGACTCCATTCACGCGATCGCGTGCCCGGACGAGAAGACGATCTACATCGCGAACGAATTCAGCTACCGCTTCGACAAAGTAATCTTGGAATAGGCAGGTAGGGCTGGTGAGGCCCCACCGGCCCCTCATTTCAGCGTCACTTTCTGGGCGCGCCAGTTCCAGACTTCGCCGACCCAGACCGTGTTCTCCGAGCGGCAGTCGATCGCGTTGACCATGCCGAAGTCCTTCGGCATTTTGCCGGCCTTGCCGAACTTGCCGACGATCTGGCCGTTGAGCCGGACCTTGTAGATCTCGCCGTGGTCCATGCTCTCGGGATCGTTCGAGTTGGAGCTGTAGAGGTACTGCGTCGATCCGCCTGAGACGCAAATCGCCTGCGGCGTGCCGACGCCGGCGATCTGCGACTTGAACGTGCCCTCGCCGTCGAACACCTGGATGCGGTTGTTGCCGGAATCGGCCACGTAGAGATTGCCCGCCGCGTCGGCCGCGATGCCGCGGATTTTGTTGAACTGTCCCTGCCCGGATCCGGTCTGGCCCCAGGTCTTGATGAAATCGCCGTCCTTGGTGAACTTCGCGATGCGGTTGTTCGTGCCGAATCCGTCGGCGACGTAGATGTTGCCCGCGCGATCCCATGTCACGTCGGCCGGGTAACTGAAGCCGTCGCCGTTGATGCCGGCGCCCGGCGCGCCGCGCCCGCCGCCGCGCCCGCCGCCTTCTCCGCCGCCGCCGCGTCCCGCGCCCGCCGCGGCTTCGGGTACCACACCGCCGCGCGCCGGCACGCCCGGACCCGGACGCACGTTGATGTTCTCGGGCTTGCGGCCGAGCACGAGCACGTACCGGCCGTCGGCGTCGAACTTCACGACCTGATTCGATCCGGCGTCCACAATCCAGATGTTGTCCTGCGGATCGACGCGCACGGCCTGCGCGAAGTTGACCGCGTAGACGCCCTGGCCGATCTCCTTCACGTACTTGCCGCTCTGATCGAACTCGAACAGCCGCGATCCGCCGTGATAGAACGTCCGCTCGTCACCGAGTGTCGCCACGGCGTGTCCGGTCCGCGTGTAGACGAAGACGTGGCCCTTCGAGTTGGTTGCCACGCCGGCGACCTCACCGAAGTACGTGCCCTGCGGCAGCTGCAGGACGTCGGCGTTGGCGTCGTAGTTGATGTCGGGCGCGGTCTGCGCGAAGAGCGTGACGCCGACGACCAGCGCCAGGCCCGCGGTGACGTAGAGGAAACGCGTCAGTGGCTTCATGCGCGCCTCCTGCTCAGCGGCCAGCCGAGGTGGACGTGGCTGTTGGACGCAGCAGGATCTTCTGCACGCGCCACGCCGTGATCTCGGCCACGTAGATTTCGTTCGGGTTGCGGCAGTCCATCTGATGGATGCTGCTGAACTCCTTGAACGCGTGCCCGGCCTTGCCGAACCGTCCCAGCACGGTGCCGTCCAGCTCCATCTTGTACACTTCGCCGGTCATCGAGGCCTGATCGAAGTTGTTCCCGGTCGGGAACGAGTTGGACGTGTACAGGTATTGATGCGGCGTGTTCGTGATGCAGACGGCCCACGGCGCGCCGACGTTGTCGTACACGGCCTTCTGGTTCAAATCGTTGTCGAGCACGACGATGCGCGAGTTGCCGCGATCGGCGACGTAGACCATGCCTTTCGCGTCGACGGCAATCGCGTGCGGCGTGCTGAACTGCAGCGGGCCGTTGCCGCGCGTGCCGACCGACTTGATGAAGCGGCCGGTCTTGTCGTACTTCACGACGCGCGAGTCACCGTAGCCGTCGGAGACGAAGATGTTGTCCTGCGGATCCCACGCGACGTCGGTCTCGCGATGGAACGAGTACGGCTTGTTGGCGCCCGAGTACTGGCCGCCGCCGGGCATCAGCGAGAGCTGCTCGAGCGGATCAGGCCGCTTGCCCAGCACCATCGTCAGCTTCGCGTCCGGGCCGAACTTCATGATCACGTTCGAGCCTTCGTCCACGACCCACACGTTGTCGTACTTGTCGACGCGCACGGCGTGCGCGAAGGAGACGCCGTAGGTGCCGCCGGCCCATTCCTTGACGAACGCGCCGGTCTGATCGAATTCGAAGAGGCGCGTCTCGCCGCTGCGCGAGTACACGAACACGTGCCCCTTGGAGTTCGTCGCCACGCCGACGCCTTCGCCCATATAGAGGCCGGCCGGCATCTTGAAGAAATTGGGCACGGAGTCGAACGGTATCTCGGGCGTGGTCGCCCGCGCCTTGGCGGGCCCCGAGACGTTCTGCGTGAACACGCGCCCACCCATCAGGACAACGCCCACCAGGACTGCCAAGGCCACGACGACGCCGGCGCTGAAACGTCGCATCATGCTTCCTCCTCCGGTCGTGAGAAAAACGTACGCGAAGCCTATCGGCTCGCCTGGGCAAAGTAAAGGCGTTTACAATGCGCGCATGAAACGTGGATTCCTGCTTTTCGCACTCGTGTTGGCGGCCGGATTCGTCGGCGGAACCGGCCATGCGCAGACACAGACGGACGTGACGGCCCTGGCCGGCCAGGTGCGCGACACCGAACGCGCCTTCGCGAAGACGATGGCCGATCGCAATCACGCGGCGTTCGTCTCATTCCTGGCGGACGAGACCGTCTTTCTCGGCGACGCGCAGACGTTGCGCGGGAAGCCGGCCGTCGCCGCCGCGTGGAAAGCGTTCTACGACGCCCCGCAGGCGCCGTTCTCGTGGGAACCGGATCAGGTGGAAGTGCTCGACTCGGGCGCGCTCGCGCTGAGCAGCGGCCCCGTGCGCGATCCGGCCGGCGCGCGCGTCGGCACGTTCAACTCCGTGTGGCGCCGCGACGCCGGCGGAACGTGGAAGATCGTGTTCGACAAAGGATGCACCTGTCGGTGAATTGGGTAAGTGCGTAATTGGGTAAGTGCGTAATTAGGTAAGCGCGTAATTGGGTGATGGAGTAATCGCGCCCCGTTACTCAATTTCCCAACTACTCAACGACCCAATTCACCTACCAGC
>Ga0326726_10000537_pt1 | contig 35055 bp, 33 predicted proteins | sample MHFenrmetagenome_2_FD_207603 | JGI IMG/M metagenome (GOLD analysis project Ga0326726, IMG submission 207603) | Lab enriched peat soil microbial communities from Michigan Hollow, Ithaca, NY, United States - MHF15MN | ecosystem: Environmental > Terrestrial > Soil > Wetlands > Peat | place: USA...
GCTCGCGGTCATAGCTCCTGACACACGCCTCCTGCGCCTGGACCTCTGCGAAATCGAAGCTGAGCGGCACGCTCACCTTTTCCTGCAGCGCGCGGATGACTCTTGGGACCAGCTCCGGGTGGGCAACGGCGTGCGCGCCGAGGTGCACGTCGACATAACTCGCGCCGGCCTCCGCCTGTTTGAGCGCGAGGTCCTGCAGGCCAGCGAGATCGCCGCTCTCGATCAGGGCTCGGGCGCTCTTGTAGCCGGGGCTGAGGCGCTCGCCGATGATCGTCAGGTCGAACTTTTCTGGCGCACTCATGCTGCTCTCCCGGTCGCGCCACCGGCACCGAAGCCGATCCGTGCGACGAACGTCTTTTGAAACTGTGGCGTCGAGCTGAGCTCGACATAGCGGCAGCGATTGGCAAGATCGGACGCATGCAGCCGATCGCGCATCGAGGCCAGGGTGCGCTGCACGCCGAGTCCTGCCGCATTCCCCACCTGCTGGAAGCGTTCAGCCGGAATATCGGGAAAGAGCCCGATCTCGATACCGCTTGGCACCCTGATGTAAGAACCGAAAGCACCGGCGATGATGACGCGCGCGATCTGCGATTCTGCAATGCCGGCGAGGTGCAGCAGGATGTCTGTGCCCGCGCGGATCGCAGCCTTCGCGAGCTGAACCGAGCGCACATCATCCTGGGTGAAGCCCACGCCCGGCGCCAACAGCGCCGTACGCGTGTCGTGTACGACCTCAATCAGCGGGTGATCAACGCCAATGCGACCGCTCGAATCGATGGCGCCGGCCCGACGCAGCGCTGCGAGCGCGTCGACGACCCCGGACCCGCAGAGCCCCACGGGCTCTTCGTCGCCGATCACTTTGAGCGCCAACTTGCCATCGACGAGTGCCACACCCTCGATCGCGCCGTCGGCTGCGCGCATGCCGCAGGAGATGTGCCCACCCTCGAGAGCGGGCCCGGATGGGCAGGAAGCGGTCCAGATCTCACCGCGGTGAATGAGCGAGATTTCCGTGTTGGTACCGATGTCCATCAGCAGGCTCGTCGGCACACGGGACCAAAGGTCTTCGGTCGCGAGCAACGCGCTGACGTGGTCGCCGCCGACGAACCCCATGACGTTCGGCATGAAGTGCACATAAGCGCCCTCGCAGACACTCAAGCCGAGGTCGCGTGCTTTGACCTCCATCGCTTCGCGTATGGCCGCCACGAACGGCGCCCGACCCAGTTGCGCAACCGGCAAGCCCAACGCGAGGTGATGCATCGCCGTATTTCCGCACACCGCCAGGTCCACGATGTCGGAAGTCGCTGCCCCGACAGCCTTGCACAGATCGTGCGCGAGGGCGTTGATGGTCCCGAGACCGCTCGCCCGAAGTTCCGAGCCACCGGAGCCGCGGATCGCGACGTTGAGACGGCTGACGACATCGCCGCCCCATGCAACCTGGGGGTTTTCGATTGCCAGGCTCGCGAGGCGCACGCCGCGATCGAGATCGACCAGGAAGGCTGCGACATTCGTCGTTCCCAGATCGACGGCGAGGCCAAGGCTAGGCCGATTCCCGCGCGCTACATCGATCAGTTCCCCGGCGCGCACGCGGACCCGCACGTGGCCGTTGGCCTGGCGCAGCAGCCCGGACAGATGTCGGGCCGGGGCCAGATCGATACTCTGCACCGCGCCCGCCGGCAGTACGCCCAACAACCGCTCCGCGTCCGCGCTGGGTCGGGCGATCGATGGAGCGGGCACGACGACGTCGTAAGTGGTCACGGCCGGGTCGCAGTGCAAGTCTGTCGCACCTCGCGCTGTGACGTCGGCGCGGACCACCGGCGCCAATGAGCGGGGCGCGACTTCGATCGTGCAATCCGAGCGCACGTTAGCCTGGCAGGCCCGGATCCATCTCTTGTCCCGGAGCTTGATGTCGGCGACGTGCACACGTTTGGGTGAGTAGTCGACCTGCCCCGCGACGACGTGAACGATGCAGGTGCCGCAGGTGCCGCGACCGCCGCAGGCGCCGACGATGCGGACACCACCGCGCCGCGCACTCTGGTAGATCGTCTCAGCGGGACCCGCGGCAATGGCGCGATCGAGCTGGGGAAAGGTCAGCGTGAACTGGGGTGTGTTCACGAGGGTGCCGCACTGCTCGTCTGGGCGACGCGGCAGCGCTCCAGCGACGGGCAGTAATCGCAACGCGACCAGTTCACGTGCGGCAGCTCGCGGCCGACGCCGAGCACCATCGAGGTCGACTTGAGCGGTCGCATGAGAAAGCCGCTGTACAAGGTGATACCGATCGCATCAGCCTCGGCGAGCCGCAGTACGGCAGCCTGCGTTTCGAGCGCGAGGCCCGGATCGCCCGCGCGCAGTTCGCCCGCCATCATGAGCCCGCGCTTCTTCGTATCCGCCAGCATGCGGTCCTGGGCTCGCCGTGCGACGGCGAACAGGAGGTCGTTGCCGAGCTCATCGAGGGCCACGGCGAGCGCCGCGCTGCGGCCGGCAAAGAGCTCACTGACTCGTGCCTCGAGCGCCGGGCCGATCGTCGCGACACCGCAAGCGACGGCGGTCAGCTCGCCGGTGGAGGGTACAAGCCACGGCGCATCGAGGACCTCTCCCTCGAGGCAAAGCGTACGTGCGGCGGGGCGCTCGAGCGGCACAATGCGGTAGCTATACGCTGGCGCCAGCAGCGCTTCGCGCTCGAGGAGCTCGAGCGCCTTCATGCGCAATCGCTTCCCTACGGCCGACCAGGGCGTTCGCGGGCGCGCATCACGAATCCCCCGAATAACGTCAAAGCCGCGGGCGGACGGCATTCTGGCTCCCGCTCAGCCCGCGTACTTGCGGGCGGCCGCGAACATAGCTCGTACGTTCTCGACCGGCGTTTCGTCGGGAATGCCGAAAGCGCAATCGAGGATGAGCTTGCCGCCCTTGTGGTACACGTCTTGCGCGAGCCGCTTCACGGCGGCGTCCACGTCTTCGGGCTTGCCTGTCGTCATGAGCGAGGCGCCCAGATTACCGCGCAGCGCAACGACGTCGCCCAGAACCTCGTTCGCCTTGACCATGTCGGTGCGCTCGAACCAGTAGATGCAACTGGCCCGCGGGATATCGCGGATGATCTCGAGGCGCTTGGTGCAGTCCGCCTCCCAGAGCGGCATGGGGACCAGCCCGGCTTCGACGAGGCCGATGAGCATCTTGCGAAACGAGGGCCACCAGAAGGTACGGAATTGCGCGTCTGACATGAACGAATCCGCCGCCCAGTGAATCGGAATGAGCACCACCGGATTGCCGGACGACTTCGCCGACTTTACGGTCCATCGCACCAGGAACACCTGTGCCTTGTCGAGGGCGGCCAGTAGCTTGTCCTTGTGCCGGAAGAGATCGGTCATGATGCCGCGCGCGCCGCGAAAGTAATCGGCGATGAAGTCGTAAGGCGAGACTGAGGTGATGCCGTTGGTGGGTGGGTACCCGAGAGCCGCCATGCGCTTAGTAAAGGTGACGTGGTGTTCTGAGAAGCGCTGCACTTCCTCGGCCGCACGCGTGACGTGCTCGAGCGCCCGGCGCACGCGCGGGTTCGCGAACGAGCGGATGCCGGCGACCAGGCGGAAATAGTGCATGCCGGGAAACAGCGGCAATGCTTCGAAGCCTTCGAACGCACTGGCGACACGGGGCAGGTACGTGTGCAGATAAAAGCCAGTCGGATCGAAAATGAAATCGTCGTATTCCTCCGCCTTCATGTATTCGCTGTCGAGGTACTGGTACGGCTGGTTGTCGCCCACGCCATGTCCCGGCCACTGCAGCTGCTTGTACCCGATCGCATCGAGCGATGGCCCGGCAGCGGACGCGAACAGCATCGGGGAGTAGGCGTCGGGATCGAATTCGACCACCACGCGCTCGGAGAGCTCGCGAGTCTTCTCGTAGTCGTACATCAGCTGTTTGCAGCTGATAGCGCCGTATTTCGCCAGCCAGAACGTCGCGTAGAGCGCGACCGGCATGCGATCAGGCTGGCGCAGCGCGATACAATCGAGAAAGCGCTTCCAGCGGGTATCGTACGCAACCTGCGCGGATGCGTCGGTGGTCGACGTCGGCGGGGCGACGCTCACGCGGTGGCGCCCAGCCAGTTCTTGCAGAGCGAAACGGCCGTTATGGCGTTCGTGCCGAAGGCATCGGCGCCAGTGTAGCTGCGCACGGCATCATCGATCTGGCCGCCGCCGATCATGATCTTGAGGTTCTTGCGAACACCCGCGGCCTCGAGCGCCTCGATGGTTTCCTTCATGGAGTCGAAGGCGAGCGTCAGGAATCCCGAAAGACCCAGCACGGCGGGCTGGAAGGCATTCACCTCGTCGATGAACTTCTGCACCGGCACGTCGATGCCGATGTCACGCACCTCGAAACCGTTGATGTCGAGCATGAAGGTGACGATGTTCTTGCCGATGTCGTGCAGATCACCATGCACGGTGCCAATCAGCACCTTGCCGAGTTTGCGCGGCGCAGTGCCCGGTTTGTTCTGGATCAGCGGCTTGGCGATGGCGCCGATCTTCTCGAGCATCTCGCCGGCGAGTACCAGCTCCGGCAGGAAGTACTCGCCCGCCTCGAAGCGCTTGCCGACGATGTCCATGGCGTTGCGGCAGAGCTCGAGCACGCGCAAGGGATCGGCGTTTTCTTCGGCCAGCATCGCCGTGGCGAGCGGGAGAGCGTCCTCCTCTCGCATGTCGGCCAGCCATTCGACGAGTTGCTTTTCCCGGTCGGTGAGGTCACTCATGGGTATCCCGCTGATCGATTAAGTCATCATTCGACGTGGCCAGCGCGTTAATCAATCCGCAAAAGCCGTAATCGGTCGCGTCAGAAGCAGTCTGCAGGATAACTGCGGAAAGTACCTAAAGGGAACGCGACGTGCCGATTGACGGTCTTCGTAGCGGAGCACGTTCAGGGGAGGCGAGCCGCAGTGGTGCCGGGAACAGGAATCGAACCTGCACGGGGTCGCCCCCGGTGGATTTTGAGTCCACTGCGTCTACCAGTTCCGCCATCCCGGCGCCGGGGCGTGGAGTATAAGGATTCGATCCCAACGGCGCGACGGTTTGGCCGCATCGCGCATCCAATGTGGCAATGACGCGCCTGATCGACATCGAGATTGGCCGGGACGCTTTGGTACGTGCCCAGGCCGGCGAGCCCGAAGCACAGGCGCAGCTCTACCAGGCGTTCGCGCAGGCTACCTACGCGCTCATCCGCCGGGTCATGCCGCGCCGGGCAGTCGCCGACGACCTGTTCCAGGACACCTTCGTCGAAGTGCTGCAGAGCCTGCCTTCCTTCCGCGGGGAAGCGCCCCTGGGTGCCTGGATACGCCGAGTCGCGGTCAGCAAATGCCTCATGCACCTGCGCTCGCCCTGGCATCGAAGTCTGTTGTGGCTGGACCAGCTTGCGGGTGACGGCGGCGACGCGCCGCCACCCGCGCTCGCTGCAGCCGCAACCGACGGCGACCCTTCCCTGCAGCAGGACCTGGAGGCGGCGCTGGCGCAGCTTCCGGCCCGCGCACGCGCCGTCGTGTGGTTGCACGATGTTGAGGGGTTCACTCACGAGGAAATCGCGTCGCAGTTTGGCCTGACGGTCAGTTTTTCGAAATCGCAGCTCATGCGGGCACACCTGCGCTTGCGCGAGCTGCTGCAGGAACATGCGGAGAGTTCGACATGCATCCCCGTTTCGACCAGCTTCTGAGCACCGCGTTGGAGGAGGAAGTCGCGGCTCATTTGCGCGAATGCGCCGAGTGTCGTGCCGCTGCCGACAGCGCACAGCACATCGCCGCGAGACTGCGCGAGCTGCCCGTGCGAACCACAGCACCCGACCGCTGGCCCGCGGTCAGGGCTGCGTTGCTGCTCACGCGCACCTCGGCGCAATCGGCGCGACACATGCGCCGACCAGGTTGGCTGCTGCCAGCGGCGAGCGCGTTGCTGGTGGCGGTCGCAGTGCTCATCACAGTGAGCAGCCAGGGACCGCGGCAGCCAAGTCACTCGCAGAGCGCATCAATCGAAAACCCACGAGATGGCGGCATGCCCGTTCATGCGGCGCCTGCGGCACTGGTCGCCGAGTCGCAGCGTCTCGAGGCCGTCCTGGCCTCGCTCCCGGCTGATGCGCGACTGACCCGCGCGGGTACGGCGCTCACCGTCGCGGATCTCGAAAACCGCATTCGCTGGGTCGATTACCGCCTCGACCTCGCCAGTGAGGCCGGAATCAATCCGCGCCAGGCGGACCTGCTGTGGCGCGAGCGGGTGGAATTGCTGAACTCACTGGTTGCGGTGCGCTATGCCGACGCGCGCACGCGCGCCTTCTGACACGATCAATACAACACGAAGGATCTGGAGTAACCGAATGCACACGCACAAGCGAACCCCTGTTTTGCTAAGCGCACTGCTGTGCGCCGCACTTCTGCCAATCCTGGCTCTTGCGCAGGAGAAGAATCCGTCCGACCTCGAGGCCAGGCTGGCCGAGGCGCGCGAGCGGCTCGAAGCGGCAGCGCGCGAGGTGGCGGAATTGAGCGGCCAGCTGAGCGGGCCAATCATGCAAGACTACATGATTGCGGGCGCTTCCGCCGTGCCGTCGCGCGCGATGCTCGGCATCAGACTGGGGGATGATCGCCAAGCCAAGGATGGGGCGCGCGTTCAGGGCGTCACGCCCGGCGGACCCGCGAGCGATGCAGGGCTGAAAGCCGGCGATGTGATCGTCGCGATCGACGGCCAGAGCCTTCGCGCCAAGGACAAGCCTTCCGCGGTCGCCCTGGTCGAGCATATGCGCACGGTAGAGCCCGGCGACAAGGTGAAGGTCGAATATCTGCGCGACGGCAAGAGTCACAGCGCGGACATCACCACAGAGGAGTTTGGAGCAGGAAGTCTTGTGGTAGGCACGCCCGATCGCTTTTTCACGATGCACGTGCCGGGGCCAATGATGGGCCCCGGCGCGCCGGTTCCGCCGATGCCGTTCACGATGGCGTTTCCCGCCGTGAGCGTGCTCGACATGGAGCTCGTCGCCATGACGCCGAAACTCGGCAAGTATTTCGGCACTGATAAGGGCGTGCTCGTAGTGCGTGCACCGCGGGCCTCGGAGCTGAAGCTCGAGGAGGGCGACGTCATTCTCGACATCGACGGCCGCGTGCCGCAGAACGGTGCCCACGCGCTGCGCATCCTGGGTTCCTATCAGCCGGGCGAGAAACTCGCCATCAACGTTCTGCGCGACCACAAGCAGGTCAAGCTGGCGGTCACCGTGCCGGCGCGTGATCCGATGGGCATGCCGGGCAATGCCGGGGCGATGTGGTTCAACCACGAGCTTCCGGCGGTGAAGCCACTCGAAGGTACGATTGACGCGGAGTCGCTGATCGAGGGCGACGGGCCAACGTAACCTGAGGAGCAGTCACGGGCGGCCATCGGGTGATACCGTGCCGACGTGCGCCGGATCACGGCCATTGTTACCTGATAGATGAGAAGTTAAACCCGCAAACACAAGTAGCCGGCGCAGTCGGCAGATATCACCCGATGTCCACCCGCTCCTGCGTTGACTAGCAAGAGTTAGTTAACTTCTCCTCTAAGAGGAAGAGGTCCGCGGAGCGGACCTAAGAGAGAGCACTCCCAACGGGGTTGAGGCAGGACGATTCGGACACTGGCGTCGAGGGTCTACCAACTCGGGCGAGCAGTGTTTGCGGGGATACATCTTCGGATAGCACGGTCATTGAACGTTGGTCAGCCCGAAGTTGGCACGGCCCTCACGCCAGTGGCCGGATCGGACTGCTCTGCTACCATCCGCGCCGCATGCGCCGCAGCGATTTTCACTACGAGCTTCCGCCGGAGCTTATTGCCCAGACGCCGACGCCCGAGCGTAGCGCGAGCCGTCTGCTGGCGCTCGATGGCCAGAGCGGCGAGCTGCAGGACCTGCGCCTTCGCGACCTCCCGCGGTTGCTGCGTGCGGGTGATCTGCTCGTGTTCAATGACACACGGGTGCTCAATGCACGCTTGTCGGCGCGCAAGCCGAGCGGCCGCCAGGTGGAGTTGCTGCTGGAGCGCGCGCTCGATGAACGTCGCGGACTGTTTCAGGCGCGCGCCAGTAAGACGCTGCGAGCCGGATCGACACTCGAGCTGGCAGATGGACAGCGTGCGCGCGTCGTGGCACGGCGCGGGGAATTCTTCGAGCTGGAACTCAGCACTGCGCTGCTCGGCTTTCTGGCTCGGCACGGTGCAGTGCCGTTGCCACCGTATATCGAGCATGCGCCTTCAGCGACGGACGAGGAACGCTATCAGACCATCTTCGCGCGAGTTGATGGCGCGGTCGCCGCGCCGACTGCGGGCCTGCACTTCGACGAGGCGCTGCTTGCGCAGCTCGAGTCGGCCGGGGTGGCGCGTACCACCATCACCTTGCATGTCGGCGCCGGCACGTTCCAGCCGGTGCGCGTAGACGTGCTCGATGAGCATCGCATGCATCCGGAACATCTGGAGGTCGGCGCGACGGCGTGCGAGGCGATCAATGCGACCCGTGCCCGTGGCGGGCGCGTAGTTGCGGTAGGCACGACCGTCGTCCGGGGCCTCGAATCGGCAGCTGCGAGCGGCACCCTCGCGCCTTACAGCGGTGAGACCCAGCTTTTCATTCGCCCGGGCTATCGCTTTCGCATCGTCGATCGACTGCTCACCAACTTTCATCTGCCGGAGTCGACGCTCCTGATGCTGGTCTGCGCCTTCGGCGGGTTCGCCCACGTAATGGCCGCCTACGCCCATGCCGTGGCGGCGCGCTATCGCTTTTTCAGCTACGGCGACGCGATGTTTCTGACGCCGTCGAAGGCGGCTGCGGGCAAAGCATGAAGTTCGCGCTACTCGCCACCGACGGCCGCGCACGCCGCGGGCAGCTCGAATTCGCGCGCGGCACCGTCGATACGCCCGCGTTCATGCCCGTGGGCACCTACGGTACGGTGAAGGCAATGACACCCGAGGAACTCACCGGCCTTGGTGCCCAGATCATTCTTGGGAACACGTTTCACCTGATGTTGCGGCCGGGACCGGCCGTAATCCGCGCCCACGGCGGGCTCCACCAGTTCATGAACTGGCCCGGGCCTATCCTCACCGACTCGGGCGGGTTTCAGGTATTCAGCCTAGCGGGCCGCCGCCGGTTGAGCGAAGAAGGCGTGCACTTCCGTTCCCCGGTCGACGGCAGCGAGGTGTATCTCAGCCCCGAGATCTCCATGCAGGTGCAGCGCGATCTCGGTGCGGACATCGCGATGGTGTTCGATGAGTGCACGCCGTACCCGGCGACCGAGCGCGAAGCGCATGAGTCGATGGAGCTCTCGCTGCGTTGGGCAGCGCGCAGCCGCGCGGCCTATGACGCGGATGTACGACCCGGGAGCCTGTTCGGAATCGTGCAGGGCGGCGTGCACGAGGCGTTGCGTGCGGCTTCGGTCGAGGGCCTGCTTGCGATCGGCTTCGACGGCTATGCGGTAGGCGGTCTCGCGGTCGGCGAATCAGCCGGGGAGCGCGCCGCAGTCCTCGAACACACGGTGCCGCGCCTGCCGGCCGAGCGGCCGCGCTACCTCATGGGCGTCGGTCGGCCCGAGGACATCGTCGCGGCCGTCGAGCGCGGCATCGATCTGTTCGACTGCGTGATGCCGACGCGCCATGCCCGCAATGGACATCTGTTCACGTCGACCGGCGTCATCAATATCCGTAACAGTGCCTATCGCGAGGACCTGCGGCCGCTCGATACGGCCTGCGGCTGCTACACCTGCGGCCATTACAGCCGTGCGTACCTGCGGCACCTGGATCAGGCGGGCGAGATCCTGGCCTCGCGCCTCAACACGATTCACAACCTCTTCTTCTACCTGCGCCTGATGGCCGACCTGCGAACGGCGATCGAGCAGGGCCGGCTGGCGGATTTCGCCCGCGATTTCGGCGCTGCGCGGCAGGGCGAGGGCGCTTCTGTATAATACCGCGCTCTTTTTGCCAGCCGTCCCATAGAAGGGCGGTCAACGATTCGAAGGAACCACCATGAGCTTCCTGATTGAGAACGCCTGGGCCCAGAGCGTGCCTGGCCAGTCCGGCGGGATGATCAATTTCGTGATCCTGATGGGCCTGTTCTTCGCCATCTTCTACTTCATGCTGATCAGGCCCCAGAGCAAGCGCGCCAAGGAGCATCGGGCGATGCTGGCGGCTCTCGCGGCCGGAGATGAGGTCGTCACCAGCGGCGGCATTCTCGGGCGAGTCACCGAGATCGGTGACAACTTCATCACGGTGGAGGTCGCGGACGGTGTGCGGCTGAAGATCCAGAAGGGACAGGTTTCCGCGCTCATGCCCAAGGGCACGTACAAGAGCGCCTGAGGACAGGAAGCGCGCTGATGAGCCAGTTCCCACGCTGGAAATCGATCACCGTCCTTGTCGCGCTGATCTTTGGAGTCCTGTTCGCGGTGCCGAACCTGTTCGGCACCGATCCCGCGGTGCAGCTCGCCGCACGCAACTACGAGTCGATCACGCCCGTCCAGGAACGATCGGTCGAAGGTTTTCTGCGCGAGAGACAGGTCGCCTTCATCGACAGCTACCTCGAGGATGGCAAGCTTGCGATTCGTTTCACTCGCGTGCCCGAGCAGCTCAAGGCGCGTGACCTGATCTCCGAATCGCTCTCCGACACCTACATCGTCGCTCTCACCAGTGCGCCGCGCACGCCCAAGGCACTGCGCGCCCTGGGCATGCGCCCGATGAACCTGGGGCTCGACCTGCGCGGCGGGCTCTACCTGCTGTACCAGGTCGACGTCGAGGGTGCAGTCAAGCAAGTGCTCGATCGGCTGGAGCAGGATTTCCGCCGCACGCTGCGCGATGAGCGTATTCCATACCAGAGCGTCGAGGCCGGGTCGGGTGGAGCGGCGAGCGTCCAGAACCGCGATCCCAACAGCGTGCGCATCGTGCTGCGCGATGCCTCGAATCTGGAAGCGGCGCGGGCAGCGCTGGCGAAGGCCAATCGCGACATGACGTTCGCGATCGACGACAGCACCGGCACACCGACCCTGGTCACACGCCTCAGTCCACCGCAGGTCAAGGAGCGCCAGGACTACGCAATCCAGCAGAACATCACGACGCTGCGCAACCGCGTCAATGAGCTCGGTGTATCCGAGCCGATCGTGCAGCGCCAGGGTCTCGATCGCATCAACGTGCAGCTGCCGGGCGTGCAGAATTCCGCCGAGGTCAAGGACATTCTCGGTAAGACCGCGACTCTGGAGTTCCGCCTGGCAGACACCGCGAGCGACCCGTACGAGGCGGCGCGGCGCGGCAGCGCACCGCTCGGCACCAAGCTCTACTTCACGCAGGACAAGCGACCGGTGCTCCTCAAGCGCGACGTCATCGTGACGGGAGATCAGCTCACCGATGCGAAATCGCACATAGACCCGCAGGAGGGACCCGCAGTGTCGGTGCGCCTGGATGCGCGCGGCGCGGCGGAGATGCTCAAGACCACCCAGGCCAATCTCAACCGCCCGATGGCCGTGGTATTCATCGAGAAGGTCCGCCATTACGTGAATCGTGATGGCCAGAGCGTGCCGGTCGACACCACCGAAGAGCACGTCATCAACGTGGCCACGATTCGCGGCGTGTTCTCCAACAGTTTCCAGATCACGGGCTTGAAGCTGGGCGAAGCGCGGTCCCTGGCGCTGCTGTTGCGCGCGGGCTCGCTCGCCGCGCCGCTCTACTCGATCGAGGAGCGCGCCATCGGTCCGAGCCTCGGTCAGGACAACATCGATCGCGGCGTGCGCGCCCTGCTGGTCGGGAGCCTGCTGCTGTTCGCCTTCATGGCGATCTACTACAAGGCGTTTGGCTGGATCGCGAACGCGGTGCTCACGTTCAACGTCGTGCTCCTGGTCGCCCTGCTCACGCTGCTGCAGGCGGCCCTCACCCTGCCGGGCATCGCGGGCATCGTGCTCACCGTTGCGATGGCGGTGGACGCCAACATCCTCATCTATGAGCGTATCCGCGAGGAGCTGCGCAACGGCAATTCGCCCCTGGCGGCAATCTCGGCGGGATTCGAGAAGGCTTTCTCGGCGATCACGGACTCGAACATCACCTCGCTGATCGCGGGCGTGGTGCTGTTCGTGCTCGGCACCGGGCCCATCAAAGGATTCGCCGTCGCGTTGTGCCTGGGCATCCTTACTACGCTGTTCACCGCGCTGCTCGGCAGCCGTGCGCTGATCAACGCGATTTTCGGGCGGCGCGCGCGCATCGAGCGCCTGTCGATCTGAGGAGCGGGTAAGCGATGGAATTCTTCCACAAGGTCACGCGCATCCGCTTCATGGCGTCGCGGAAGTGGTGTTATGCCATTTCCGCCGCGCTGATCGTCGCCTCGATCGTGGCGCTGATTCGTCCGGGACTGAACTACGGCATCGACTTCACGGGCGGCGTGGCCGTGGAAGTCGCGTTCCCGGGACCGGCGGATCTCGACCGATCCCGGCACGCCGTGGTGACGGCCGGGTTTCCCGAGGCGCAGGTGCAGAACTTCGGTACCTCGCGTGATGTCGTGATCCGTCTCGAGCCGCACGCGGGCATGAGTGGCAACGTGATTGGCACGCGCATCATAGAGGCGCTGAAGACGGTGGACTCGGGCGTCGAGCTGCGCCGTGTCGATGTCGTTGGTCCCCAAGTGGGCGAGGAGCTGCGCCAGAAGGGCTATCTGGCAATGCTCTTCACTTTCATCTTCATCATGGCGTACCTGTGGTTCCGGTTCGAATTCAAGCTGAGCTGCGGCGCGATTCTCGCGGCACTGCATACGCCGATCATCATCCTGGGATTCTTCGCCGTCACGCGCATGACCTTCGATCTCACAGTGCTGGCGGCTGTGCTCGCGGTGGTCGGCTACCAGATCAACGACACTGTGGTCGTGTTCGACCGGGCGCGCGAGCGTTTCCCGCTGATGCGCGGCTCACCGCCGGCGGAAGTGCTTGATGCGGCGATCAACCAGACTCTGTCACGCACGGTCATCACGCACGGCGCGACCTCGATCGTGGTCACGACGCTGCTGCTGCTCGGGGGCGAGACGCTGCGTGGCTTCGCGACGGCATTCCTGGTCGGCATCATCGTGGGAACGTACTCCTCGATCTACATCGCCAGCGCATCGGCGCTCGACCTGGGACTTTCCGCGGCCGATCTGCTGTCGACGCGCAAGGGCAAGGCTCCGGTCGACGACCTGCCGTGAACGGCAGGCGGTGTCCTGCCGCAATTGCGCCTCGACCGCGGGCGTTCCTGGCTGTTGAGCTCGTGTGGTGATGAACGCACTCGTCTGGTCGGCATTTCTCGTTCTGTTCCTCGCCTTGCTGTGGCTCGACCTCGGCGTGCTGCATCGCGAGGCCGACGAGCTCAACGTCCGCCAGGCGCTCAAGGCTACGTTCGGTTGGGTCGTGGTGGCGCTCGGCTTTGCGACGCTGGTGTACGGCCTGTACGAGTACCGCTGGCTCGATTGGAACCCGGGAATTTCGGGTCAGTCGGGCGGCCGCGACGCCTTCATCGCCTTCGTGACCGGATACGTGCTCGAGTGGTCACTCTCGGTCGACAATATTTTCGTTATCGCGCTGATCTTCGCTTACCTGCGTGTGCCGGCGCGCTTTCAGTACCGCGTGCTGTTCTGGGGCATCGTCGGCGCGATCGTGCTGCGCGGCGCGATGATCGCAACCGGCACGGCGCTCATCCACGCGTTCGACTGGATGTTCTACGTCTTCGGCGCCATCCTGCTGCTGTCGGCACTGCGCATGCTGAAGGAGGATGCGGGCGAGTACGATCCGAGCCGCAGCTTGATCGTGCGCGCGGTGCGGGCGGTGTTTCCGTTGAGCGAGCAGCTCGACGGCCAGCGCTTTTTCACACGCGTCAGCGGCAGGCTCACGGCGACACCGTTGTTTGTCGCGCTGATCCTGGTCGACTTCGCCGACGTGGTATTTGCAGTCGATTCGATTCCCGCGATCCTCGCGGTGACGCAGGATCCGTTCATCGTCTTCACATCCAACGCGTTCGCGATCCTCGGCCTGCGCGCGCTGTATTTCGCGATAGCGGGACTGATGGAGCAGTTCCGCTACGTCAAGTACTCCCTGGTGCTGATCCTGGCGTTCGTCGGCGTGAAGATGACGCTCATGCTTCACTACCACATCCCGAACCTGATCTCCCTGGCGGTGATCGTTGCATTGCTGGCGGGCGGAGTGCTGGCGTCGATCTTGATCAAGCCGCGCCGCCCCGTCCCAGCGGACAGCGGGTCACACGAAAAGCCCGCAAAGCGCTAGCTGGCGGTATCGGCCTGGCGTGCGAGAACGCTCGAGCGCATCGAAAACGCGAAGTACACGACCAGGCCGAGCGTCATCCAGGTCGCGAAATAGCGCCAAGTGTTCGGGCTGAGGTGACTCATGAGCCACAGGCATCCGAGCACGCCGAGGATCGGCACGACCGGCATGAAGGGTGTCTTGAAGGGCCGGTGCAGATCCGGACGCTTGTAGCGCAGGACGATTACACCGATGCAGACGGCGACGAAGGCCGCCAGCGTGCCAATGTTAGCCATTTCCGCCACGGTCCCGATCGGCGCGAAGCCGGCGATCGAGGCCAGGATCATACCGGCGCCGATGATCACGGGAATCGGCGTCTTGGTACGCGCGTTGATGCGTGATAGCGCCTTCGGCAGCAGGCCGTCGCGCGACATCGCGAGCAGGATGCGGGTCTGTCCGTAGAACACGACCAACATCACCGTGGTGAGACCCGCGATCGCGCCGAAAGCGATGACGCCCGCAAAGGAGTTGAATCCGAGGTTCAACATCGCCTGCGCGACGGGTGATGGGTTATTGAGCGTGCTGTAGTGAGCGATCCCGGTCAGAAGAGCGGAAACCAGGATGTACAGGAACGTGCAGACCACCAGCGAAGCGATGATGCCGATCGGCAGATCACGTTGCGGATTGCGCGCCTCTTCCGCAGCGGTCGATACCGCATCGAAGCCGATATAGGCAAAGAAGATCAGAGATGCGCCATTCATCACACCGTTGAAACCGAACGGCATGAAGTCGTGCCAGTTCTCCGTCTTGACGTGACCCGCGGCGACGAAGATGAAAAGGATGACCACGGTCAGCTTGATCAGCACGGCCGTGGTATTGACCCACTTGCTTGCCGTGATGCCGACGCACAACAGCACCGTCAACGCGGCGATGATGCCCATCGCGGGCAGATTGACCAGACCGCCCTGACCCACGTGAGGTGCAGTGGCGATCACCGCGGGTATCGGGAAGCCGATCGCCTGCATGCCGTTGGCGAAGTAGCCCGACCAGCCGATGGCGACCGCCGAGACCGCGACGCCGTACTCGAGCATCAGCGCCCAGCCGATGATCCAGGCAATGATTTCGCCCAGCCCCGCGTAAGCATAACCATAGGCGCTCCCTGACCCCCCGACCGCGGCCGCGAGCTCTGCGTAAGAGAGGGCTGCCAGCGCGCACACGCCGCCGGCGACGACGTAAGAGAGCACGATCGCCGGACCGGCCTTGGTCGCCGCCGCGATGCCGGTCAGCACGAAAATTCCGGCGCCGATGATGGCACCGATGCCGAGCAGCGTGAGGTCGAAGGCGGTCAACGCGCGCTTCAGCCCGGTGTCCGCGTTGCAGTCGCCGATGGGCTTGGTTCTGAAAAGACTCATGCGGTCCGCTCCCCCGAGAATCTGCGCCGGTCGGCGCACATTGCGGCGCAATGTACTCTACGCCCTCGATGAATGCGAGCGAGCAGCAGGCGCTGCAGGCCTTCGTGCGCAGTATCACCGGCGCTGCGAACGCAGCATCAGAGTTCGCGCAGTCCCTCGGGCACGTGAGGTGCGAGGCATTCCACAAGTGCGGCATACACCTTGGGGCTGCCCGCGATGATATTTCCGCCCTGCTTGTATTCAGCGCCCGTCAGTGTGCCGATGAGACCGCCGGCCTCGACGATCAGCAGCGAGCCCGCCGCCGTGTCCCACGGGTTCAGACCGATCTCCCAGAATCCGTCGAGCCTGCCGGCGGCGACATAGGAAAGATCGAGCGCTGCGGAGCCGGGGCGGCGAATTCCTGCGGCTGCGGACATCACCACCCTGAGCATCTCCAGGTAGCTGTCCAGCCAGCGCGCATTTTCCCGGTACGGAAAGCCGGTACCGATGAGCGCGCCTTCGAGGCCGCGCAGGTTGCTGACGCGGATGCGCCGGCCGTCGAGCAGCGCACCCGTCCCGCGCGAGGCCGTAAACAGTTCCTGCCGCATTGGATCGTAGACCACGGCCTGCTCCAGCCGCCCACGATGCTCGAGCGCGATGGAAACGGCGAAGGTCGGAAAGCCGTGCACGAAGTTCGTGGTGCCATCGAGCGGATCGATGATCCACACGAACTCGCCCTGACCGCTGCGGCCGCTCTCCTCGGCAAGAAAGCCGTGATCCGGATACGCGCGGCGGATCGTGGTGACAATCTCCTGCTCAGCCAGTCGATCGATGTCGGTGACGAAATCGTTGCGCCCCTTGCTCGCGACCTGGATAGACGCCAGGCGCGGCAAGCTCTTCACGATCAGGTCGCCAGCGCGGCGCGCGGCGCGCACCGCGATGGTGAGTAGGGGTTGCATGCGTGCGCTGTCGGCGGGTCGGCTTTGATGCTACGGGAAGGGAAGTGAGCCGGTAGAATAGCAGATGGGCCTGCAGCATCAGGTCACGACCGTCAATGGATCATGGGCTCAGCCATTCGTATCGTGCTCATCGACACGACGCATCCGGGTAACATCGGAGCCGCTGCGCGCGCGCTCAAGAACATGGGGCTCCACGATCTCGCGCTGGTGCGCCCAGAGAATTTCCCGCATGCGGACGCGACAGCACGTGCGTCCGGAGCGGCCGATGTGCTGCAGAAGGCAAGAGTCTTCGCGCGGCTCGAAGACGCGATAGGCGACTGTGGCCTTATCGTCGGAGCGTCGGCGCGGGAGCGCGTGCGTCATTTCGATGTACTTGCGCCGCGCGCGGCAGCGCCGCGCGTCGCGGCTGCGGCGGAGCAGTCCGGTGTTGCGGTCCTGTTTGGTTCTGAGCGTGTGGGGCTCACCAACGAAGAACTCACACACTGCCACTGGCTGATCCGCATTCCGGCCAACCCCGAATACGAATCGCTGAACCTCGCGATGGCGGTGCAGATCGTTGCCTACGAACTGCACCTGGCGTGTGGCGGAACACTGCCGGCACAGGCGCGCGATACGCCGCTGGCCACCGCGACCGAGATCGCGCGCTTGCGCTCGCATCTCGAGGAGGTGATGACCGAGGTGGGCTTCGCCGATCGCACGCAGGCCGGCACGCATCTCATGGACCGGGTCCGCAGGATGCTCATGCGGGCGGAGCTCGACCAGAATGAGGTCAATATCCTGCGCGGGCTGCTCACCGCCATCCAGGGCAAGCGCCGCACGGCGGGCGCCGGCCAGCGCGCGCTGGACTAGGCTCATGGCAGTTCCATCACAGCCTGTCATCTATATGGACTATGCGGCAACGACGCCGGTGCATCCGCGCGTTGCGGCTTCGATGGCTGAGTGCCTGACGCTCGACGGCTGCTTCGGCAATGCGTCGTCGATGGGGCACAGCATCGGGGCGTCCGCCCGGCGGCGCGTCGAGGAAGCGCGCGCGCAGGTTGCGCAACTCATCGGTGCGCACACGGCGGAGATCACCTGGACCTCGGGGGCCACGGAATCGAACAATCTCGCCATCCTCGGCGCGGCGCGCTTTCATCGCGACCGCGGTGCGCACGTGATCACGTCGAAAACCGAACACAAGGCCGTGCTCGATCCCTGCCGGCAGCTGGAGAAGGAAGGCTTCCGCGTCACGTACCTGCGACCGGACCGGCTCGGCATCGTCGCCCCGGAGCAAGTCGCCGAAGCACTTGCGCCCGATACCGTGCTCGTGTCGCTCATGCACGCGAACAACGAAATCGGTGTCGTCCAGGATATCGCGGCGATCGGCCGCTTGTGCCGCGAGCGCGGTGTGCTGCTGCACACGGACGCGGCCCAGAGCGCGGGGAAGATTCCGATCGACGTCCACACGCTGCACGTCGATCTGCTTTCCCTTACGGCGCACAAGTTCTACGGGCCGAAGGGGAGTGGCGCCCTCTATGTACGTCGGCGCCCGCCCCTGGGCCTCGTGCCGCTCATGTTCGGCGGCGGCCAGGAGGGCGGATTGCGATCGGGGACTCTGGCGACGCACCAGATTGTGGGGCTCGGCGCCGCGTGTGCGATCGCAAGCGCGGAAATGGCTGGCGACGCGCTGCACATCGAAACCCTGCGTGCCAGGCTGCTTGCGGGCCTCGAGCGTCTCGGGGGCGTGCACCTCAACGGGCATCCCACGCAACGCATCGTGCATGTGCTCAACGTGTCATTCGAGGGCATCGAGGGCGAGAGCTTGATCTTCGGGTTGCCGGGCCTTGCGGTGTCGACCGGATCGGCCTGTAACTCGGCCACGCAGGAGCCTTCTTATGTCTTGCGTGCTCTCGGGCGCAGCGATGCTCTCGCGCAGGGTTCAGTGCGCTTCAGTCTGGGCAAGTTCTCCACTACCGCGGACGTGGACTACGCGCTGCACGCAATTACGGAGGAAGTCGTGCGACTGCGAGGGCTGAGTCCCGCGGCACAGGCTTGAGAGATCCCGGGCATCCAGGTGAGCGAGGAGACCTACAACGCCTTGGTTCGTGAACTGTTTCTCACGGCCCAACCGGTGCGCGCGGGAGCGGTTGCGGGTCGATGGGTGAACGGAGAAGCCGGCGGCATCGCGGCCGGGACCTGGGTGCGCTTGAAACTGCAGATTCAGGACGCACGTGTGACGGACGCCCGGTTTCAGGTCTACGGATGTCCGCATACTGTGGCCGCGGCAGCGTGGCTGGTACGGCAGATTCGCGGCAGAGCGGTGGCGCAACTGCTACCGGAGGGCATCGTGGAACTGTGCCGGCCACTCGAGGTGCCGGTCGAGAAACTGGGCCGTCTCCTGCTGATCGAAGATGCCGTGCGAGCCTGCGAACGGCAGGCGTAAGTGTAGAATTAGTTCCAGTTGAAACTGTGGTCTCGAAGGTGCTGACAGTTCGATGGCAATCAAGCTGACTGAGGCGGCCGCGGGCCGCGTCCGAAACTTCATCGATTCACGGGGACATGGCGTCGGCCTGCGCCTCGGGATCAAGAAGACGGGCTGTTCCGGCTTCGCTTACGTGGTCAACTACGCCGACCAGATCGACAGCGGCGATGTCGTGTTCGAGGATCGCGGCGTCAAGGTCATCGTCGATTCCGAGAGCCTGCGTTACATCGACGGTACGGTGGTCGATTTCGTCAAGCAGGGCCTGAACGAAGCGTTCCGGTTCCTCAACCCCAACATCAAGGGCGAATGCGGCTGCGGCGAGAGCTTCACCGTATAGCGCCAGAAACCGGAATCTCCTTTCGCGACGCGGACTTCCGCGCGTCCGCTTCATTGCGGCGGGGCCGGGCGGCAGGTATAGTTGCGCGCCGAATAAGACCCCGACCGCTCGAAAAATCCCCGAGGTTCATGCATGGCGCTGGAGCGCACCCTGTCTATCGTCAAGCCCGATGGCGTCGAGAAGAATCTGATCGGCGAGGTATACCGTCGCTTCGAGAAGGGCGGCCTGCGCATCGTCGCCGGCCGCATGCTGCGCCTGTCGCAGGCGCAGGCCGAAGCGTTCTATGCCGTGCATCGCGAGCGTCCGTTCTACAAGGACCTCGTGCGGTATATGACCTCGGGGCCGGTCATGGTGCAGGTGCTGGAAGGGGAGCACGCGGTTCAGCGCAATCGTGACATCATGGGCGCGACGGATCCTAAGCGCGCCGCGCCGGGTACGATCCGCGCTGATCTCGCAGCCAGTATCGAGCAGAATGTCGTGCACGGCTCGGATGCCGCGGACACCGCCGCGCGTGAGATCCGCTTTTTCTTCAGTGACAGTGAGATCTGCGAGCGCGCACGCTAGGCGGCGAGCGCAGCGTGTAACTCTCATGAGCAGCTTACCCATTTCAGCGACGCGCACGAACCTGCTGGGGCTGAATCGCACGGCGCTGGAAGTCTTCGTGGCCGGCCTGGGGCAGAAGCCCTTTCGCGCCCGCCAGCTGATGAAGTGGATCTACAAGCAGGGCGCGAGCGACTTCGCGGCCATGACCGATCTCGCGCGTGACTTTCGCGCGCTGCTCGAGGAGCACGCGGAAATCCGTGCGCCTGAAATTGTCACCGCGCAGCACTCGGCGGACGGCACGCGCAAGTGGATGCTGCGCATGGACGAGGCGCAGGGTATCGAGATGGTGTTCATCCCCGAGCCGGGGCGGGGCACGCTGTGCATTTCGAGCCAGGTGGGCTGCGCGCTCGACTGTTCGTTCTGTTCCACAGCCCAACAGGGCTTCAATCGCAACCTGAGCGTGGCGGAGATCATCGGTCAGGTCTGGCTGGCAAAGCGCGAGCTCGGCTTCAGGCCCGGCGATGAACGCATGATCAGCAATGTGGTCTTCATGGGCATGGGAGAGCCGCTCGCGAACTATCGCAATGTGCTGCCCGCGATCGAGGTCATGCTGGATGACCTGGGCTTCGAGCTGTCACGCCGGCGCGTGACCCTGAGCACTTCAGGCCTGGTGCCGCAGATCTACCGACTGGCCGAGGACTGCAACGTGGCGCTGGCGGTGTCGCTGCACGCCCCGAACGACGAGCTGCGCAATCAGCTGGTGCCGATCAATCGCAAGCACCCGATCAAGGAGTTGTTGGAGGCCTGTTGGCATTACCTCGAGGAGCAGAATGGCCGCAGCATCACCTTCGAGTACGTAATGCTCGACGGCGTCAACGATTCTCCGGCGCAGGCTCTCGAGCTGGCGCGCCTGCTGCGTGGACGCGCCGCCAAGGTGAACCTGATTCCCTTCAACTCGTTTCCGGGCACGCAGTACCGGCGCTCGCCGCCGGAAGCGATCAGCCGCTTCCGCGATTTGCTCAACGCGCACGGCGTGACTGCCACGACCCGCCGCACCCGCGGTGATGACATCGACGCGGCCTGCGGCCAGCTGGTCGGGCGTGTGCGCGACCGCACGACGGTGCGCCTGGGCCGCAAACTCCTCGGTGTCGCCGTGGAAGCATGAGCAGGACGCGCCTCATTCTCGGTGGCCTTGCGCTGCTCGCGCTCGGCGCGTGCACGTCGACGCCCACCTCGCCCTCGGGCCGGCCCACCTCGCCACCGGAGGCGGCCAAGTACAACGCGCAGCTCGCCATCGAGTACATGCGCAAGGGTGACCTGGCTGTGGCGCGTGAGAAAATCGATCGCGCGTTGACGCAAGACCCCAACAGCGTTTCCGTGCAGATGACTGCGGGCCTGCTCTATGACCGGCTCAACGATGAAAAGAAGGCGGACGAGCATTACGCGGCGGCGCTGCGGCTCAAGCCGGACGATCCAGAGATGCAGAATAACTACGGCGGATACCTGTGCCGCAGGGGCAAGACTGCCGAAGGCGAGAAGCTGCTGCTCAAAGCCGCAAACGATCCCGTGTACCGCACGCCGGAGGTTGCGATCACGAATGCCGGCGTGTGCATGCGCAATGCGGGCAGGCTGGATGAAGCCGACAGATACTTTCGGCACGCGCTCAGCATCAGGCCGCGGTTCGGTGATGCGCTGCTGCAGCTCGCCGATCTCGATTTCCAGCGCGGTACGAAGGCCAGCAACGACGAGGCGAGCGCGCTTATCAAACGTTATCTCGCCGTCCTGGCCGCCCCCGGGCCGGAGATTCTCTGGCTCGGCGTGCGGGTGGAACGTGCGCGCGGCGACAAGGCGACCGCCGACGCCTATGCGCGGCGTCTGAAGAGCGAATATCCGCAGGCCGAGCAGACGCGGGCGCTGCTCGCTTCCGAACGGTAGGCGGATGAGCGAGGGGCGTGGCAGCCCGAGCGACTCAAGCGCGAGCGCGGCGCCAGGACAGCGGCTGAAGGCGGAACGGGAAAGCCGCGGCCTGAGCGTGCAGCAGGTGGCCGAGAACCTGCACGTCGGCGTCGATACGATCGATGCGTTGGAAGCGGGCCGCTTTGCCGCACTGGGTGCCCCGGTTTATGCCAGGGGCCACTTGCGCAAGTACGCGCGGATGCTCGGGCTCGATGCTGAAACGCTGGTGTCGGCCTACGAGACGGCACAGGCACCGCTGCCGGAGCTGGTGCCGCTGAAGCCGGCCACGCGAGCCAGCAGGTTTCGGGTCAGTCCGGCGGTGGTCGCGACTGTGATTGCCGCCGCTGTGACCGCCGCCCTCGGCTGGGTCGTGATGAACCGCGCCGAGAGGCCCGCGCCGGTGCCGGCTCCACCTGTCACCGTGAGCCAGCCCGTGACTGCGACTGAGGCGTCGACCGGACACCCGGTTGCGGAATCGCCGCCGGCGGCGATGCCACCGGCTGCAGTCGCCCCGCCTGCAGCGCCTCGGCAGGACAGTGGGCGGCCCGAGGGCGGGGCGGAACGCGTGCGAGTGCAGATGAGCTTTACCGCGGACTCGTGGGTGGAAATCTACGACTCCTCCGAGCAACGAGTGTTTTTCGACATGGGAACGACTGGAACCACACGTGCCGTATCCGCCGCAGCACCGCTGCGCGTATTCCTGGGATTCGCCGACGGCGTGCAGCTGCTGCTCGATGGACGTGCAGTCGCCGTGCCGCCGGAAGCGAAGCGCGGCAACCTGGCCGAATTTTCGCTCGATGCCCGCGGCCACGTGCGCCCCGAGCGGAAGCGCTGAACCCTGGGGCGGGCGTTGAGCAACATCATTCAGCCGGTCCGCGGCATGGGCGACATCCTGCCGTCCGAGATCGCCTGCTGGCAGCGACTCGAAGAGGTGGCGCGCGAGGTGCTGTCCGGCTACGGCTACGAAGAGATGCGCGTGCCGGTCGTGGAGCAGACCGACCTTTTCAAGCGCTCGATCGGTGAATTCACCGACATCGTCGAAAAGGAGATGTACAGCTTCACCGACAAGGGCGGGGAGAGCCTCACCCTGCGCCCCGAGGCCACCGCCGGCATGGTGCGCGCGGCGATTTCCAACGGTCTCACTCACAACCAGCGCCTGCGTGTGTGGTGCATGGGGCCGATGTTTCGGCACGAGAAACCGCAGAAAGGTCGCTACCGGCAGTTCCACCAGATCGACGTGGAGGCCTTCGGCTATCCCGGACCCGATGTTGACACGGAGCTGATCCTGATCGCGGCCCGCCTGTGGAAGCGGCTCGGCATCGGGCCAGTGCGACTCGAGGTGAATTCGCTCGGTACGCCGGACGCGCGCCGCGCCTACCGCGAGCAGCTGCTGCAATACCTGCGTCGGCACGAGCGCGCGCTCGATGAGGACAGCCGCCGCCGGCTCACCGGCAATCCACTGCGCATCCTCGACAGCAAGAATCCCGCAATGCGCGCCGTGATCGACGCGGCGCCGCTGATCACTGATCACCTGGATGAAGAATCGCGCCGGCACTTCGACACGCTGTGCGCGCAACTCGGCGGTGCCGGAATCGAATACCGCATCAATCCGCGGCTGGTGCGTGGGCTCGACTACTACACCCGCACGGTGTTCGAGTGGATCACGGACGCCCTCGGCGCGCAGGACGCGGTGTGTTCCGGCGGCCGTTATGACGGCTTGTTCGCACAGCTGGGCGGTGAGCCCACGCCCGCGGTGGGATGGGCGATGGGCCAGGAGCGCGTCGTGGCCCTCATGGCCCAGACGAACGCAACGCTGGTGCAGGCGCAACCGCACGTCTATCTGGTGATGGTGGGTGAGCAGGCGGAAAACCTGGGCCTGCAGCTCGCAGAACGACTGCGCGACGCAAACCCGCAGCTGCGCGTGCAGTCGAACGTCGGCGGCGGCAACTTCAAGTCCCAATTCCGTCGCGCCGACCGCAGCGGAGCAGCAGTGGCGGTGGTCCTGGGCGAGGATGAGATCCAGCGCGGCGTGGTCGCGGTGAAACCGCTGCGCGGAGAAGGCGCGCAGGTCGAATGCCCGCAGCAGCAGCTGGCGGAGCGCATCGGCACCTGGGTATCGGTAGCGAAAACCTAATAGAGCATGGAGTGAAGTGGTGGACGATTTTCTGACCGAAAGCGATCAATGGGAGCGGGTAAAAGCCTTTATCCGCGAGAACGGGCTAGCGGTGCTCACGGGCGTCATGCTCGGCGGGGCTATGCTGTACGGCTATTCCTGGTGGGGCGATCACGTGACGGCACGCTCGCAAGCCGCCGGCGCCCGCTACGTCGATGTGCTCGAGGCGCTGGAGCGCAATGACAAGGCGCGCGCGATCGAGCTGACCGACCAGCTGCAGAAAGACTATTCCGCTACGCCCTACGGCGACCAGGCACAGCTCGCGCTCGCGCGCTGGCACGTCGAGCGCGGCGAGCTCGAGGATGCGGCGCGACGCCTCAAGGGTGTCATGGAGAACTCCAAGGACCAGCAGCTGCGCCCGGTGGCCCGCGAGCGCCTGGCGCGGGTTCAACTGGCGCAGGGCAAGGCGGACGAGGCGCTGAAGACCCTGGACGACGGCAAGGCACCAGCGTTCACGGCGCGCTACCAGGAGATCCGGGGCGATGCGCTCCTGCAGAAGGGCGATCGCAAGGGAGCGCTCGCAGCATACCGCGAAGCGCTGGCGGCAATGGAACCCGGCGTCACTGATTCCGGTCTGTTGCAGCTCAAGATCAACGATCTCGCTGCGACGGAGCCCGCTCAGGGGAGTGCGGCGCCGGCGGCGAAGACGAAGGAACCCGCTTCATGACGACTCGATGGCTCCCAGCAGTTTTCGCGCTGGCGTTCCTCGCAACACTTGCCGCGTGTGACAAGGACAAGGAGGTCGATCCGCCCGCCGAACTCGTCAAAATGAAGCCGCGCATCGAGGTCGACCGGCTCTGGAGCACGGGGCTCGGTGGCGGTACCAAGGAGCTGCGTCTCGGCCTGCGCCCGGCTTCGGACGGCGAGCGGCTCTACGCGGCATCGCATGATGGCGATGTCATCGCGTTCGATCTCAAGACCGGTCACACCCTGTGGCGCACGAACACCAAGCTGGCGCTGGCGGGCGGACCTGGTGCCGGCGCCGGCCGCGTCGTCGCCGGTTCCAGCGAAGGCGATATAGTTGCGCTCAACGCCGCCGATGGCACGCAGGCGTGGAAGGCACGCGTCAATGGCGAAGTGCTGGCTCCACCGGCGGTCGGCTCCGGCGTCGTTGTGGTGCGCAGCGTCGACGGACGCCTGCAGGCGTTTGATCTGAAGGATGGCCATGAGCTGTGGATGACCGAGCAACAAGTGCCGCGGCTGACGCTGCGTGGCACGGCCGCTCCCGTGATCGTCGGTGAAGTCGTCATCTGTGGCTTCGATAACGGCAAGGTCGTCGCCGTCGGGCTCGCGGATGGCGATGTGCAGTGGGAAACGCTGGTTTCCTCGTCGAAGGGGCGCACCGAGCTGGCGCGCCTGGTCGACATCGATTCCTCGGCGGAGATCATCGATAAGGATGTGTACGTCGCCGGATTCCAGGGTCGCACTGCGATGCTGGCGCTCGATTCCGGCCAGATCTGGTGGTCGCGCGATGAGTCGAGCGATCGGGGTCTGACGGTCGACGCAGATACCATCTACATCACCGACGCCAACGGCGACATTCAGGCGCTTAAGCGGCGCGATGGCACGCCGCTGTGGAAGCAGCCGGCGCTGCATCAACGCGGCCTGAGCGGCCCGGTCCTGGACGGCTCGATGCTCATCGTGGCGGATTTCGAGGGCTACGTGCACTGGCTCGATGCCGCGACCGGCGACCTGCTGGCGCGCAGCTCCACCGACGGAAACCGGGTAACGAATCGCCCGCTGGTCGTCAACGGAATCGTCTACGTGCTCACGGACGGCGGCCGGTTGAGCGCATTTCGCCCGGAGCCTCCGCGCGAGCAGAAGGGCTGAAACCGCAACCGAACCAACGCCAGGTCGTGATCCCGTGCTGCCCGTCATCGCGCTTGTCGGTCGACCCAACGTCGGCAAGTCGACGCTGTTCAACGTTCTCACCGCCACGCGCGATGCCCTGGTCGCGGATCAGCCGGGCCTGACCCGCGATCGCAAGTACGGCTTCGGGAAAGTCGGAACGCCACCTTACATCGTCGTCGACACCGGCGGCCTGATCGAACATCCGGGCGGCCTGGAAGCGCAGATGGCCGAGCAGAGCCTGCGTGCCGTGGCGGAGTCCGACCGCGTCGTGCTGGTCGTAGACGCGAAGGAAGGGCTCACGCGTGCCGATGAGTTCGTCGCGCGCAGCCTGCGGCGCAGCGGCAAGCCGGTGGTCATCGCCGTCAACAAAAGCGAGAGTCGTGCTGCCGAGATGGCGAGCGCCGAATTTCACGGCCTGGCCCTGGGCGATCCGGTGTGCATTTCCGCCGCCCACGAGCAGGGCATCCGGGCGCTGATGGAGCGCGTGCTGCAGGGCCTCACCGCAGTCGAGGCGCCCGCCCCGCCGGAAGAGGGCATCCGCGTGGCGGTCATCGGCCGACCCAACGTCGGCAAGTCCACGCTCGTGAATCGACTGCTCGGCGAAGAGCGCGTCATCGCGAGCGAGGAACCCGGGACTACGCGTGACAGTATCCTGATTCCCTTCGAACGTGACGGCATGCGGTATACCCTGATCGATACGGCGGGTGTGCGGCGTCGCGCGCGCGTGGACGAGGGCGTGGAGCGCTTCAGTGTCATCAAGACGCTGCAGGCGATCGATTCCGCGCACGTCGTGATCGCACTCCTCGATGCGCAGGGAACCGTGGCGGAGCAGGATGCGAGCTTGCTGGGGTTAGCGGTCGATCGCGGCCGAGCGCTCGTCATTGGCGTCAACAAGTGGGACGCTCTGCCGGCCGAGCAGCGCGAGCTGATTCGCTCCCAGCTCGCTGTGCGGTTGCCCTTCGTCGATTTCGCGCCCCTCCATTTCATCTCGGCACGCCATGGGAGCGGTGTAGGTGAGCTGATGCAGTCGGTGCATGAGGCGTATCGTGCCTCGATGCGGGAGATTGCGACCCCGGATTTGACCCGCACGCTCGAAGGCGCGCTCCAGGCGCACCAGCCACCACTGGTGCGGGGCCGGCGCATCAAGCTGCGCTACGCGCACCAGGGTGGGCGCAATCCCCCGGTGATCGTGATCCACGGCAACCAGACGGAGCACGTACCGGAGGCGTACCGGCGCTACCTCATGAACGTGTATCGCAAGACCTACGGTCTGCAGGGCACGCCAGTGCGCATCGAATTCCGTTCGGAGGAGAACCCATATGCGGGGCGGCGCAACGTGCTCACGCCACGGCAACGGCGCAAACGGCGGCGAATCGTGAGAAAGTAGCTGCGTATGAGCGCGCGCCGCATCGTCAGGTTGAGTCAGCCGTTCCCCATGCGCCTGGGCGGTTCCCTGTCGGGCGTGGAGATCGCCTATGAAACCTGGGGCGAGCTCAACGCAGCGCGTGACAACGGCGTGCTGATCTTCACTGGCATGTCACCATCGGCGCACGCGGCTTCCTCCCGCGAGGATCCGGCGCCCGGCTGGTGGGAGGACATGGTCGGACCGGGTCGGCCGATCGACAGCGGGCAGTGGTTCATCGTGTGCGTCAATTCACTCGGCAGCTGTTTCGGTTCGACCGGACCCGCATCGATGGACCCGGCGACGGGACAGCCCTACCGGCTGAGCTTTCCCGTGCTCACGATCGAAGACATCGCGCGCGGCGGCTACGAGGCGATCCGCAGTCTCGGTCTCGAGACGCTCGCCGCGGTGATTGGCCCCTCGCTCGGTGGCATGAGCGCGCACGCGTTCTGCGCGATGTTCCCGGGCTTCGCCCGCAACCTCGTCTCGATCTCCGCGGCCGCACGCTCGACGCCGTTTGCCATCGCGCTGCGCTCGCTGCAGCGTGAATTGATCCGGCGCGATCCGGGCTGGAACGAGGGTGAGTACGCTCCGGGAGAGGGCCCGATCATCGGTATGCGGCTCGCGCGCAAGCTGGGAATGATCACTTACCGGTCGGCCCAGGAATGGCAGGTGCGCTTCGGCCGCGAGCGCGCCGGGCACGAGCACAAGTCGGGCGACCCGTTCGGCATCGAATTCGAAGTCGAGGGCTATCTCGAGGCGCATGCGAAGAAATTCGTCGGCCAGTTCGACGCCAACTGCTATCTCTATATTTCCCGCGCCGCGGACCTCTTTGATCTCGCCGAGCACGGCGGCTCACTGCCCGGTGCGCTCAGGCATTGTGCGTTGCGCAGTGCCCTCGTCATCGGCGTGGAAACCGACCTGCTGTTTCCGCTGTGGAACCAACGCGAAATCGCCGAGAGTCTTTCACAAGTGGGCGTGGCGACGCATTTCAAGGCCCTGGCGTCGATCCAGGGCCACGACTCGTTCCTGGTCGACATGGAGCGCTTTCGTCCGGCGATCGGCGATTACTTCGCCGACCTGTGAGCGGTGCTAAACTGCGCGCCAGCAGGTAGACGCATGTCCTTCCCCGGTGCAGAACCCCTCGTGTCGCTCGTGGATCGAGCGGTGGCCCACGACGACGTGGAGCAGATCGTCGATGAATTGCGGGCCGGACTCTGTGAGCTGATCCGCTCGGCGAGCGTGACGCTGCCGCAGGAATTCCACCGCACCTGTCCGGATCATTACGCGCGGCGCCTGATTCATCGCGACGATGCACGCGGCTATTCAATCGTCGCGATGACCTGGGCTGCCGGCCAGTCCACTCCGCTGCACGATCACGGCGGCATGTGGTGTGTGGAGGGTGTGTGGGACGGCAGTATCGACGTGCAGCAATACGAGCTCGTCGAGCACAGCGCCGATCGCTACCGCTTCGAGAAACGTAACTCCTTCGAGGCCGGGACCGGCAGCGCCGGTTGTCTCATCCCGCCGCACGAATATCACCGCATCGCCAACCGCACTCCGGACACCGCGATTTCGATTCATATCTATGGCGGCGACATGGATCACTGCTCGGTGTTCGAGCCCGCGGGGGGTGACTGGTTCTTGCGGCGCGAGAAAGCGCTGGGCCTGGATATGTAGCGTTGTCGAACGCCGTCAGTGAGAGGGCGTTGTTACAGTTGGCGCAGGCAGCGGGCTCAGGAACAGCGCCGGATCGACAAAGGCGCGATTGAGGCTCACGCCCCAGTGCAGGTGTGGGCCGGTCACGCGGCCGGTCGCGCCCACCTTTCCCAATACCTCGCCGGCCGTCACGTGCTGGCCCGGCTGCACCTCGATCGCGCTCAGGTGGCAGTACATCGTGATCAGCCCCTCGCCGTGATCGAGGAATACGGTGCGGCCATTGAAGAAGTACTCGCCGGTGTCGATGACGGTGCCCGACGCTGGCGCCTGGATCGGTGTGCCGGCATCGGACGCGATGTCCATACCGCTATGCGGATTGCGCGGCTCGTCGTTGAATACGCGGCGCAGACCGAATGAGCTCGAGCGCGTCCCCGGCACGGGTTGCGCCAGTCGAAGATCCTCCGGCGCTGTTCCGCTCCACGTCTCCAGCGCGGCATCGATCCGAACCCGCTCGCGCGCCACGCGTTCCTCGTCCTCCTTGGAGAGGTTCACCTGCGCGGGAGGGACCGTGAGCCGCTGGACGGCATATTTCTTTGGGCCGATCGCGAACGTCTTGTAGCGCGGCTCCGCGCCCGCCTGCTCGATGCGGACCCGCTGCTTGCCCGGCTTGGTGGCGAGCGGCACGCCAACGACGGCGCGCCAGCGCGCGGAGTGTTCGAGCACCATGACGCGATGGTCGTTGAAGAACACCTGCGGCGGCTCACTCGCTACCGGGCCGAGGTCCAGTATGACGACGCCGCCCGGGACTGCCGCTGCCCTCGGCAACGCAGACTCTGCATGCGCGCTCTGGAAGATCAGCAGGGCGAGGAGGCCGAAGAGGCCGAGGAGGCGAGAAACGAGCGTCGGCCGCATCATTCACCGACATCCTTCACCAGCGCGGTGATACGACCCTGTGACAGGCGGGCCTCAATGTCATCGCCCACCTGCACCTGTGTGGCCGAGCGGAGCAGCAGTCCGTCCGCTCGCCGCGTAACGATCGCGTAACCACGCTCGAGCGTAGCCAGCGGGCTCACGGCATTGAGGGCGCGCAGCGCCAGATCCAGGCGCATCCGCGCCGCGCCAACGCGGCCCTCAATCGCATTGCGCAGCCGCAATTGCTGCTCGGCGCGCCGGCTCGACAGCTCTCGAATTCTCCCTGCAGGCGAGACTCGCGCGAGGTGCAGCCGCTGTGTGTGCAACCGCGAGCTCGCATCCTCGAGACAGCCGCGCGCGGAGCGGGCGAGACGTTGCTGCAGGTCATCGAGCCGTTGTGCCTGGTGCAACAGCCGCACGCCCGGATGCGCCTGTCGCAGCCGTCCGACGAGCCACTCGTGCGAGGTCGATCGATCCCGCAGGCGGCGGCTCATCGCGCCGGCCACCCGATGCAGTATGGCATCGAGCCGCGCCTGCCATTGCCGTTGATCGGGAGCCGCGAGCTCTGCGGCGCCGGAGGGGGTCGGCGCGCGCACGTCGGCCACGAAATCAGCGATGGTGAAGTCCACCTCGTGCCCGATGCCAGTGACGGTCGGAATGCGGCACTCGGCCAGGGCGTGTGCCAGGGCTTCGTCGTTGAAGGCGCGCAGGTCTTCAAGCGAGCCGCCACCCCGGGCCAGGATCAGCACGTCGCACTCGGCACGATTCGAGGCCAGGCGTACTGCCGCGGTAATCTCGCGCGCGGCGCCGGCGCCCTGAACCGATACCGGATAGATCAGAACCGGGATTGCAGGGGAACGCCGCCGCAGGATATTGAGGATGTCGCGAATCGCCGCGCCCGTGGGTGAGGTAATAACGCCGATGCGAGTGGGCAACGAGGGCAGGGGGCGCTTGCGCTCGGCCGCGAACAGGCCCTGTGCCTGCAGTCTCGCCTTGAGCAGCTCGAACTGGCGGCGCAGCTCGCCTTCACCCGCCTCCTCGAGGTGATCGATCAGCAGCTGATACTCGCCGCGCGGCTCGTAAAGGCTGACGCGCGCTCGCGCGAGGACGAGCAGCCCGTTGCGAGGCTGGCACTTCGAGAGCAGCGCACGCTGCCTGAACATCGCGCAACGCACCTGCGCCGAGGCGTCCTTGAGCGAGAAGTACCAGTGGCCCGACCCGGGCGCAGCGAAGTTGGAAATCTCGCCCTGGATCCACAGCGCTGCCATGCCTTGTTCGAGCAGCAGCCGGGCCTCGCGGTTCAGGCGTGAGACCGTGTACACGTCACGGTTCGTGACAGTGGCACTGACAGACGCGTCGATGAAGCTCACAGGCGGATCATACCGGGCAATTTCCAGGGCTCCGAACCGAATGCATCTTGCGGTTTACCCGGCCGCGTCGCGCGCGTACAATCGCGCCCTTTATTCGCGGGGCGCCTCCTTGGGGTCCCCGACGAGACCGGGCAGAGCCGATGCGTATTCTGGAAGAAGCCCTGACTTTTGATGACGTCCTGCTGGTGCCGGCGTACTCGGAAGTCCTGCCACGCGAAGTCGATCTCTCCACGCGCGTCACGCGCAAAGTCAGTGTGAATCTCCCGGTGCTGTCCGCCGCCATGGACACGGTGACCGAGGCGCGCCTCGCGATCACGATCGCGCAGGAAGGCGGCATCGGCATCATCCACAAGAACATGACGATTGCAGGCCAGGCGCGCGAAGTCTCGCGTGTCAAGAAGTACGAGAGCGGCGTCATCGTCGATCCGATCACTGTTACGCCGGACAAGACGATTCGCGAGGTGCTCGACCTCACGCGCGCCAAGGGCATCTCCGGTGTGCCCGTCGTCATGGGCGACAAGGTGGTTGGCATCGTTACGCACCGGGATCTGAGATTCGAAACCAAGCTCGACGCGGCCGTCGCCAGCGTGATGACGCCGAAGGAACGCCTGGTGACCGTGCGCGAGAACGCACCCAAGGACGAGGTCCTGCAGCTCCTGCATAAGCACCGAATCGAAAAAGTGCTGGTGGTGAACAGCGCCTTCGAGCTCAAGGGCATGATCACCGTCAAGGATTTTCAGAAGGCGACCGAATTTCCGCGCGCCTGCAAGGACGCCAGCGGCGCGCTGCGGGTCGGTGCAGCGGTCGGCACTTCGCCCGACACGATCGAGCGTGTCACGGCACTGCGGGAAGCGGGCGTTGACCTCGTCGTCGTCGACACCTCGCACGGCCATTCACGCGGCGTGCTCGAGATGGTGAGCCGCCTCAAGGAGGCGTTTGGCGATCTGCAGGTCATCGGCGGCAACATCGTCACGCCCGAAGCGGCGAGGGATCTGGTGAAGGCCGGTGCCGATGGCATCAAGGTCGGTATCGGCCCCGGCTCGATCTGCACGACCCGGGTCATTGCGGGCGTCGGCGTGCCGCAGATCAGCGCGGTGGCCCGCGTGTCCGAGGCCCTCAAGGGAAGCGATATCCCGATCATTGCCGATGGTGGCATCCGCTTTTCGGGCGACATTGCCAAGGCCATCGCCGCGGGTGCCCATGCGGTGATGATCGGCGGTATGTTCGCGGGTACCGAGGAATCTCCGGGCGAGGTCGAGCTCTACCAGGGCGCTTCCTACAAGTCCTACCGTGGCATGGGCTCGCTCGGCGCGATGGGGCAGCAGTACGGCTCGAGCGACCGTTATTTCCAGGACACGACCACCGAGCTCGAGAAGCTCGTGCCCGAGGGCATCGAGGGACGCGTACCCTACAAGGGCAGCCTGGTGACCATCCTGCACCAGCTTGCGGGCGGGCTGCGCGCGGCGATGGGCTACACCGGCAGCCACAATATCCAGGAGTTGCGTACGCGACCCACCTTCGTGCGCGTCACGAGCGCGGGCGTGCGCGAGAGCCACGTGCACGACGTCAACATCACCAAGGAAGCGCCCAACTACCGCGTCAGCTGAGAATGGCCGCCGAGCAGCCCCAGTCCGTCAAAGCCCCCGCCGCGGACATCCACGCCCACCGCATCCTGATTCTCGACTTCGGCGCCCAGTACACGCAGCTGATCGCGCGCCGCGTGCGCGAGATCGGTGTCTATTGCGAAATCTTCCCCTGGGACGCGAGCGAGGCGGAGATTCGCGCATTCAAGCCTCGCGGGATCATCCTGTCGGGCGGGCCGGAGTCGGTGACGGATATCAAGCCGCCTCTTGCGCCTGAGCTCGTCTACCAGGCCGGTATTCCGGTGCTCGGCATCTGCTACGGCATGCAGGCCATGGCGCAGCAACTCGGCGGCAAGGTGACCGCCGCGAAGCATCGGGAATTCGGCTTCGCGCGAGTGACGAATGCGGCGAAGGCGTCCCTCCTGCGCGGCCTGAGCGATCACACCGATGCTGAGGGCCGCCCGGTGCTGGATGTCTGGATGAGTCACGGCGACCATGTGGATGTCCTGCCGCCGGGATTCAGCGCGGAGGCGAGCACCGCGACGATTCCGCTCGCCGCCATGGCGGACGAGAAGCGCAAGTTCTACGGGGTGCAGTTCCACCCGGAGGTGACGCACACGGTGCAGGGCCGCGCGATCCTCGAGCGCTTCGTGCGTGAGATCTGCGGCTGCGAAGCGCTGTGGGATGCCGGAAATATCATCGCGGACAGCATCGCGCGCGTGCGCGAACAGATCGGCAAGGGCAAGGTGCTGCTCGGTTTGTCGGGCGGAGTGGATTCTTCGGTCGTCGCCGCGCTCCTGCATTGTGCGATCGGTCAGCAGCTCGTCTGTGTGTTTGTTGATCACGGACTCCTGCGTCTGGGTGAGGGCGAGCAGGTGATGGATACCTTCGCGCGCCACATGGGTGTGAAGGTGATTCGGGTCAACGCCGAGGATCGCTTCCTTGCGGCGCTGAAAGGCGAGACGGACCCGGAGAACAAGCGCAAGGCGATCGGACGGCTCTTCATCGAAATATTTGAAGAGGAATCGAAGAAGATCCCCGGTATCGAGTGGCTGGCACAGGGCACGATCTACCCGGACGTGATCGAATCGGCCGGCGCACGCACCGGCAAAGCTCACGTCATCAAGTCACATCACAACGTCGGCGGCCTGCCCGAGCGCATGCACCTCAAGTTGCTGGAGCCTCTGCGCGAGTTGTTCAAGGATGAAGTGCGCCGGATCGGCGTGGAGCTCGGCCTGCCGCAGGAGATGGTGTTTCGCCATCCATTCCCTGGCCCCGGTCTCGGCGTTCGTATCCTGGGCGAAGTCACGAAGCCGCACGCCGATCTGCTGCGCCAGGCCGATGCCATCTTCATCGAGGAGCTGCGCCGTCACAGTCTCTACGACCGCGTCAGCCAGGCGTTCGCGGTATTCCTGCCGGTGCGCTCGGTCGCGGTGATGGGCGATGGCCGTCGCTATGACTACGTCGTGGCGCTGCGCGCTGTCGAGACAGTCGATTTCATGACCGCGCGTTGGGCGCACCTGCCGTACGAATTTCTCGATCACGTTTCCCTGCGCATCATCAATGAAGTGCCGGGCATCTCGCGCGTGACCTACGACATCTCAGGCAAGCCCCCCGCAACCATCGAATGGGAGTAGGGCCCCATTGCCGACTTCGGACATGTGGAAATGAGAAGGCCCCAGCGGTTCGCGCCGAGGCCTTCGAGGAAGTGAGAGCGCCGACCGCGGTGGCCTGCGGTCGCCGAGGCTTCTGATGCGCTACTGCTGGGCGCGGCGCTTGCGCATCAGCAGAAACACTGCAACCACGACAATCGCGGCCAGCACGATCCAGAGTAGCCGGCGATTCGGTTGCCCTTCGGAGGCGGGCTTCGTGCCTTCATCAGTCGTCACCGCAACCGGCGGCGCGGCAGGCGCCGCTGTCGGCTCCTCGGCAGGCGCGGCGGGAGCAGTCTCGGCGGCCGCGGCAGGCGCTGCGGGCGGTGTCTCGGCCGGCAACGCGGGAGCGGGCGCCGCTTCCGGGGCAGCGAGCGTAGCCTGCACGTCCTTCTCTGTAAGAACCTCCGGCGGGCCGGACGTGACGATGGTTGCCGTCAATTGGTCGCCTTCCTTCAGGTCCGTGACGCGAGCCCGCTTGCCGTCCATGTATATCTCGACGCCGCGCTTGTCGAGCTCGCTTTGCGTGAAGCGGCGGGTGCCTTCCTGGGTACGCACGCTCACGGAAGTACCGACCTGACGCGTGACCACACC
>Ga0326726_10000538_pt1 | contig 35045 bp, 45 predicted proteins | sample MHFenrmetagenome_2_FD_207603 | JGI IMG/M metagenome (GOLD analysis project Ga0326726, IMG submission 207603) | Lab enriched peat soil microbial communities from Michigan Hollow, Ithaca, NY, United States - MHF15MN | ecosystem: Environmental > Terrestrial > Soil > Wetlands > Peat | place: USA...
TCGGCTCCTCGCTCGCCGCTGACGCGCCACCCGTTAGGCGGCGGAAACGAGCTTATGGCTGAATCCAGAACGCGAATCACCACGATGGCGCGGCTTGCCTTGAGACGCGCGACCATCACAGCGGCGCTCGTCCCGACGCTTGCGTGCGCGTCGTCGGCGAGCCAGCAGCGTTTGGAGCAGGCCTACGCGCGCCGTTGGGCCGTAAACGTGACCTCGCAACCCGCGGACGTCAAGTCTTGCCAGTTGGTTGCGAGCTTCACCATTGCCAGCCTGCCATGCACGAATGTCCTCCACGACGTCTACATGGCCGGGACGGAGTGCGCCCGATTCTGGACGGTCGATCGCGGCGGCGACACTCTGCTCGTGAAGGGTGGAAGGGCCGGCGATACGTACGAGAAAGCGAATGCCGGTGACGCGTACGTCTGCAACGCCCCGCTCCTAGCTCCAGAGCATTAGGAGTGACCAGGTGAGACCGCCGCCTAACATGCGCCTGCAGCGGACTCGCTCATCGCCTTCGCCTCCTCACTCGCCGCTGACGCGCCTCCCGTCAGGCAGCCTGAAGACTGAGGTAGGTATGAGGGAGGGCCACGGATGAAAAGGCTCGTCGGTTTGGTGGCGACACTGAGTTTTGCGATGTTGGCACTGTCGGAGGAGGTGGTGAAGCCGACCGCGGAGCGGAAGGGCTCCTCGCCGCTCATGGTGCCATACGCGGAGCTGAAGTGGATCGAGCTTCACGAGGTAAGGGGAACGCAGTTCGCAGTCATCTCCGGTGACCCCAGGACTGGGCCGTACAGGCAGATGCGGAGGGTTCCTGCAGGAACTGACAATCCGCTGCACACACACAGCAGCCAGATTACGAACGTGATCATCCAGGGTGTGTTGTACACCGGAGTGAACTCGGTAGCCGCCAAGGACTTTGGTCCAGGGTCTGTCATCGTCATGCCAGCGGACTGGGTGCACGTGAGTGGCTGCCGCCCCGGAAGCGATTGCGTGTTCTACCAAGAGGGGAAGGGGAAGTTCGACTACCACCCCGCTCCGGCGTCGACTGCCAGGTAGGAGCAGGATGATCATTCCACCATCATCCAGCATGCATGAGTGGCCGCCTAATACGCGCGTGCAACGGACTCGTTCGTCGGCTTCGCGTCCTCGCTCGCCGCTGATGCGCTGGCCGTTAGGCCGCGCAAAGCACGGATTGACGGAGAGGGATAGATGAAGTTGAAAGAGGGTGTCTTCTGTAAAGTGGTCGCCGGCACGCACAAAGGCAAGTCCGGCACCGTACGCGACATCAACAAGAGCAAGAGCGGTCACGTCACCATCACCGTGGTGCCACCGAGCGGGCCTCGTTTCAAAACGCTGGCAAAAAATGTCAAGGTGTAGGACGCGGCCTAACACGCGCGTGCAGCGGACTCGTTCGTCGCCTTCGCCTCCTCACTCGCCGTTGATGCGCTGCCCGTTAGGCGGCCAGGCAGGAACATGAAGGAAACGCGTCGCTCGGTGAGACCGTTGACCTCATCCGGGAACGGCTTGGCTTACGCTCCCGCGGTCTTCACCGATCACATGGGTGTCTCCGTCGTTTGGAAATGCGGCGGATGAGAGATGTCGGCGACGCGTCACCGGCAGCCGGGCGCCTGGAGTTTGTGGATTCACTCCGAGGGTTTGCCCTCTTTGGCGTGTTCTGGGCGAACCTGCTGATCTTCTCGGGTATCGAGTACCTGAACGAGGAACAGCGGGCTTCGTTGTTCCGGGGTCGGCTCGATACCGTCGCCTATTTCGTCGAGCGGTTCCTCATCGAGAACAAGTTCATGGGCCTCTTCTCGCTTCTTTTCGGCATCAGCTTCTGGCTGTTCTTGAGCCGAGTGGGCGGCAGAGCTGCGTCGGCGACCGCACTCTTCTATCGGAGGATCTTCTGGCTGTTCGCGATCGGGGCAATCCATGGTTGGCTCCTGTGGTGCTTCGACATTCTGCGCTTTTACGCCCTCTGGGCCGTACTCCTCCCGCTCTTCGTGCGAACCGCGCCGAGGCGCCTGCTCGGAATCGCCCTGGCGACTGGCGTGCTGCTCCCAGCGCTCGTCGCGGCCGCGGACGCCGGACTGACCCACCCGGTCACGGCAACGATCGATTACGACGCGATGGCTCTCGCCGCATTCAGCGGTGGGAGCTACAGCGAGGTCCTGAAGGCGAACTGGCGGTACGACTGGCATCTGACCCTCTCCATCGATCAGATCGGATATCAAGTGGCCATCTTCGGGCGCCTCATTCTCGGGCTCTACGTTGCCCGCACGCTCAACCTGGGGAACCTCGGCGGGCATCGCACGTTGCTTCGAAAGGTCCTTCTCGTCGGAGGACTCGTTGGCGTAGTCGGAAGCAGCATTTTCGCCGGGAAGCTCCTGACGGGCGCTCCTGACAATCCGTGGCTGGCTTTCAGTCGGCAGCTGCTCGTCGAGGGAGGTCAGTTCGGGCTGACATTGGCCTACGCGTCCGCCGTCGCTCTGGCGTTTCTCGTAGCACGCTGGAGGCGAGTGGTGAGCCTGCTCGCCCCGATGGGCCGGATGGCCCTGACGTGGTATCTGTTCCAGACCCTCTTCGGCATCTGGATGTTCTACGGCTTCGCACACGGGCCGGCGCTCATGGGAAAAGCGGGACCGGCGGGACTCGCTGCCGTCGCCCTCGTAGGCTACGTTGTGCAGGTTGTGTTGGCGCGAGCCTGGATGACGCGATTCCGTTTTGGACCAGCAGAGTGGTGCTGGCGGAGTCTCACTTACGGTAAGGTGCAGCCCTTCCGATTGGCCACGTCGGTAACAGGGGAGTCAGCCAAGGGTTGAGCCGCCTAACATGCGCGTGCAGCCCTTCGGCTACGCTCAGGGCAGGCTCCCTCGCTCGTCGCCTTCGGCTCTTCGCTCGCGGCAGATGCGCAACCCGTTAGGCGTGCCCACTTTCTCTTGAGGTAGCGTCAACTCGTGAACGTTCGCCAGCCCAGCCCCAACGCACAGTTGTCCGCGATCCTGTCGCGGTTTCCCCCCGAGATCGTCGCGCTGGTGAAGCGATGTCTGCCCAAACTCCGCCGCGCTTTTCCCGGTTCCTATCAGCTCGTTTACGACTACTCCAACTCTCTCGTGGTGGCGTTCGGTATGTCAGATCGCGGATACGAGGCCATCGTCGCCATCGCTATCTTCCCGCGCTGGGTCCGGCTGTACTTCGACAAGTCCCTGCCCGACCCTAAAGGTCTTCTCGAGGGCTCCGGCGGCAAAGTGCGCAGCGTTGCTCTGAAGGCCGCATCAGACCTCGATCACGGGGATATCCAGGCACTGATCAAGGCTGCGATCAAGCACTCCGGGGTCGCGTTCCCGCGCACTCGCTCGATCCGCATGGTCATCAAGTCGGAGTCGAAGAAGCGGAGACCCCGGAGAACCGGGCACGCCTGACATGCGCGTGCAGCCCTTCGGCTACGCTCAGGGCAGACTCCCTCGCTCGTCGCCTTCGGCTGTTCGTTCGCCGTTGACGCGCCACCAGTTAGGCGCCGGAATAATTCTCTCCTCCACCGTCGCCGCTCAGGCGGTCGCTATTGGCGTCACCCTATTGGGGTGGGCTTGCCTGGCCGTAGCCCTCGCCATTCCCTTCCTGCGACGCAGCGGCAGGACGCGAAGCCGAGACAGGTCCTCGCTCCTTGGCATGGCTCTTCAGGGCGTTGGTTTCGGCCTCGTGTTCTCGGTTCGTCATCGCTGGGCCAGTCAGCCCTCCATTCAGGTCGCGCTCGCGGCTCTCTCGGTGCTCCTCGATGCGGTTGCAGTAGCATTTGTCCTGGCCGCTCTTCGCGCTCTCGGCAAGCAATGGAGCCTCTCGGCGCGTGTACTCGAGCAGCACGAACTCATCACCACGGGGCCGTACGCCGTCGTCCGGCATCCAATCTACTCGGGCTTCCTGGCGCTACTTCTGGCCACGGGCGTTGCAATGTCGTCGCCGTACGCTACTGCCAGCGCCCTCACCTTCTACGTTATTGGCACGGTCCTACGCACTAGGAGTGAGGAGCGCCTCCTTCGGAGTACCTTCGGAAGCGAGTACGAGCAATACGCCAAAAGGGTACCGGCCCTCATTCCGTACCGCTGGTTCGGCGCCTGACATGCGCGTGCAGCCCCTCGACTACGCTCAGGGCAGGCTCCCTCGCTCATCGCCTTCGGCTCTTCGCTCCCCGCTGATGCGCTGGCCGTCAGGCGGCCTTGAGGGCTTGACGTCTTAACGTCAAAACGCTAGACTCGGCCCATGAGTCATGCCAAGCGAGCCACCGTGTATTTCGAGCCGGAGATCCATCGGGCTTTGCGGCTCAAGGCCGCGACCTCGGACAAGTCGATCTCAGACATGGTCAACGATGCCGTGAAGCTGACCCTGGCCGAGGATGCCGAGGACCTCGAGGCGTTCGAGAAGCGCAAGCGGGAGCCGAATCTAGACTTTGAGCAGTTCATAAAGGCTCTCAAACGGCGTGGCAAGCTATAGGGTTCTGATCAAGCCGTCCGCGGCCAAGGAGATCGAGGCCGTTGACCAGAAGACGGATAGGCAACGCATCGTGGCGAGCATTCTCGCGCTCGCCGACGAGCCGCGGCCAGTTGGGAGCGAGAAGCTTGCTGGAGAGCGCGACCGGTACCGCGTCCGTCTGGGGCGATACCGCGTTCTGTACTCCATCGCCGACGACGAACTGCTCGTTCTCGTCGTGCGAGTTGCGCACCGCAAGGACGTCTACCGATAGGCCGGCTAACACGCGCGTGCAGCAGACTCGCTCATCGCCTTCGGCTCCTGGCTCGCGGCTGACGCGCCACCCGTCAGGGGGCTCGTGGTGACAGATGCGCTGACGACCACCTCGACGGAGGTACCATGATTGGCGTATTCGTAACGTTTCGCTACGCGGAGAATTTCGATGAGCGAGCGGTGCGGACGATTGCTGAGTCCGCACGCGCGAGGTTCGAGGGAATGCCAGGATTACGCTCAAAGGCTTTCACGCTCAACTCCAGAAAGCGTGAGGCCACGAACTTCTACGTTTGGGACTCGGAGGATGCAGCCAAAGCGTTTTTCACGGAGGAGCTTCTCGAGCGAGTAGCCAGTCTTTACGGTGTGCGCCCTGGCGTCGAGTTCGTGCAGATCGTCACGCTCGTGGAGAACATTCGGGCATGACCTGGCCGCCTGACATGCGCGTGCAGCACTTCGGCTACGCTCAGGGCAGGCTCCCTCGCTCGTCGCCTTCGGCTCTTCGCTCGCCGCTGACGCGCCACGCGTCAGGCGGCCGAAGCCTCAGGGTTGGGCTATGAGCGTCAGGAAGATTGTGATCAGCGGTGTCCTGATCGTCATTGGACTGCCTCTGGTATTGGCGTTGATCTTTGCGGCGTCGGCCTTCGTGCTCAATCAGACGAACGGCAGCCTCGTCTCCTCCGGCCAGAAACGCGAGTACCTGCTTCATGTCCCGCCGAATTACGACCGTGCCAGGCCGACGCCGCTCGTGATCAGCATCCACGGCGCGGCGCTGTGGCCGGCCGCTCAGATGAAGACCAGTCAATGGAACAAGGTCGCCGACGAGCAAGGGTTCATCGTCGTCTACCCGTCGGGAACCGGCTTTCCCAGGATCTTTCCCATGGAGGGGGCCGCCCTGACGGCCGATGTGAAGTTCATCTCGGATTTGATCGACACGCTCGAGGCAGGCTACAACATCGACACAACGAGAATTTACGCGGACGGTTTCTCCAACGGTGGCGGCATGGCCTTTGCGCTGTCGTGCACGCTGTCTGATCGGGTCGCGGCGGTCGGGATGGTGGCGGGTGCGCAACTGTTGCCATGGAGCTGGTGCACCGACTCCCGGCCGGTGCCGATGATCGCGTTTCACGGAACGGCCGATCCGATCGTGCCGTATGACGGCGGTACGACGTGGAAGTCCCCAACGCGCGCGCCGTTTCCGAGCGTCCGCAAGTGGGTGGCAAATTGGGCCGGAAGAAACCGATGCGGCGCAGAAGCCGTGGAGTCGACCGTTGCCGCCCACGTCTCTCGTCTCGAGTACGCGAAATGCGCCGACGACGCGACGGTAGTGCTGTATACGGTTGGCGGAGGCGGCCACTCCTGGCCGGGCGGCAGGCCGATCGCAGAGTGGTGGGTCGGGCCGACGAGCCAGGAAGTCGACGCGACCGGTCTCATGTGGGCGTTCTTTCGCGCGCATCCACTTGCGAAGAGGTAATAGGGTCGGTCGCCCGACACGCGCGTGCAGCGGACTCGCTCATCGCCTGGCTCTTCGTTTACCGCTGATGCTCTGCCCCTCAGGCAGCGCAAACGTACAGGCCGGCTGCGCGGTCAGACGGTGTTCGGGGCGTTCAACGCCATCGCAGGGGAGGAACATCTGTGAGTGCGCGCAGTAAGTTGAGTTCGATTGGTCAGCTGGTGCCGGAGCTGCCGGTTGCGGATGTCGAACGCTCGCAGCAGCACTATCGCGATGCGCTCGGGTTTGAGATCGGCTGGCTCTATCCCGGCAAAGCGATTGGGGCCGTGTCACGCGGAAACGTGGCGATATTCTTTCGGAAAAGAGAGCCGCCGTTCGAGCCGGCCGTTCACTGGGTGTTTGCAGAAGACATCGATGCGTCGTACCGCGAGCTGCAATCGTCAGGTGCGAACATCGTGGAACCGCTGGAGAAGAAGCCCTGGGGTCTCAGGCAATTCACCGTGGAGGACCTGGACGGCAACCGTTTCTATTTTCACCATGACTAGCCGGCTGCTGAAAAAGGGATGCGGGCGTCGCGGCCGGGGCTTTCGGCCGCAGGCGTTCGCCTCGCGAACGGCGGCCGAGAGGTTTTGCTACCGGAGCCCGTCATCTCGAGTTCCCCTCGAGCCGGGAACAACTCTCCGCCCATGTCGGGCGCGTCGAGCGCCTGCCCGAGAACTTCATCGCTCCTCGGGCGTGTCGAAGGCATCGCCGTCGTCGCGCTTCCTTGCATCTGACCCCGCGGCGCTCGTAACGACATCCCACACCCTTTTTCAGCAACCTGCTAGCGGTTCAGGGCTCGTCTCGCGACCAGCCACCGTCGGGCGACTTTATCCACCGATTGCCGAGCATGTCGAGCCATTCGCCGACCGGCTTGTCCTCCTTCGGCTCCGAGCCGAACCGCAGGACGTTGCCGTCCGGATCCTCGATCTGCATCTCGTACGCCCATGCGTAGTTCGTCGGCGGATGCCTGATCCTGGCTCCGCGGCTCCTGTAGTCCTCGTAGAGAGCCCCGGCGTCCCCGACGCCGATCCAGACCCAGCCGCCGGCGTGTCCCTGATCCCCCTGACACAGGAAAAGCGTGCAGCGACCGCGGGACACCGACCCGAAGACGCCCGGTTCCTGCCAGTCGAGAGTGAAGCCGAGGACCTCGACGTAGTGTTCGATGCTCGCCGGGAGATCTCGCACCCGGAGAATGGGCGTCGTGCCTTCGAACTCGACCGGGGGGACCGCCCGGGTTTCGCTTCCAGCCATGTCGAGCCCTCCTCTCCCCTTCTCGCCCTCAGGCGACGGATTCCGCGCGGGCGACGAAATAATAGTTCTGGACGACCGGCGAAAACAGGCGTTCCAAAAGGCTGTCGCTCGCGTCGACGGCGGCGGCGAGCGAGCGGGACCGGCGCAGGAACGCCGGGAGCCGGTTGAAGGAGTTGCGCGGCAGGAAGCCGTAGCGGCCGAGCTCCTCGACCCGCAGGCGGGCCTCCGAGCAGAGCCTCCGGATGTCCTGCTCCGTGAAGCGGTAGCGGTGGCAGCCGTCCCAGGCGCTGCCGCCGCCGGCCCCGCGCAGGAGGCGGCTCGCCGCCTCGATGTAGCTGTACCGATTCGGGAGGTGGTAACAGACGAGCGCGCCTCCCGGAGCGAGAACGCGCCGCAGTTCCCGGAGGCTCGCGAGCTCGTCGCCGCCCGTCTCGCGAACGTGCTCGAGCACTCCGACGCTGAAGGCCGCCGAGAACTCGCCGTCCGCGAAAGGCAGAGCGCTCGTCGCGCCGGGCGCCCCCTGCACGAACCTCAGCCTGCTTCGCTCGTCCGGCGAGAGCGCCGAGAAGATCTCCGGCGCGTGCTCCAGCGAATACGCCGTCACGCGGCAGCCGCGCCTGACCAGCGCGTAGGAAAAGTGGCCGCGGCCGCAGCCCCAGTCGAGGACCCGGTCGCCCGGCCCCGCGTGCCGCCCGGCGAGCTCGTACAGGCGGCGGTACTGGCTCGCCGCCGGCAGGCTCCCGAACTGGTCGTTCGTGAGGCCCGGATCGTCCCGCTGGATCGCAGCGAAGATCTCGGCGACGGCTGGATCGATCGCCATCCTTCGGGATGCCCCGTCAGGCAGGCGGGGGCCCGACGACGCTGCCGAACCCGAGGACGTGCCCGTCCCGGTCTCGAACCGCGAACTCCTGCATCTGGTACGCCTCCTGCAACACGGGGCCGTAGACGACTTCGGCGCCCCGCGCGGAGAGCTCCGCATGCAGCGCGAGGGCGTCGTCCACCCAGAAGAAGGCGTCCCACGAGCCGCCCTGCGCTTCGGCCGGGCGGATGAGCTCGGGCGCAGCCACCCTGCGCAGCATGACCGGGAGCCCGTCGCGGCTGCAGATCGCGAATTCCGGCGGGTCGCCGGCGAGGTATTCGGCCTTGAATCCGAAGACGCGCTCGTAAAATTCGGCGCTCGCCTTCACGTCGGCCACCGGGAAGTACGGCGCGCACCGAAGGAGTCTCGCCCGATCGCTCTCTTCCGCGGCCCCGGAGTCTCCCTCGGGCGAATCGCCGGCGTCCGCCGTGGCGTCGTCGCCGATCCCTTCGACGGGCACGGGCAGAGTCGCGAGCAGCCGCCGGGCAACCGCCTCGTCCTCTTTCATCACCTGGACCTGGATCGGCCCCATCGCGACGTTGTATCCCGTCCCGACGCTGCCCCAGCCGAAGAGATTCTGGACCCGTTCGTTTCTCGCGACGCTGAAGATTCCCGCGCCGTCCAGCACCGACTTCGCCACCGCGACGAGGGTCTGGTCACCGGTCTCGAGGACCGTCACGTAGTCGGGCGCCGGGGGCTCCGGTTCTTCGGGCGGCAGCGCGTCGACGAGATCGACGTCGCAGTCGTTGCAGCGCGTGAAGCCGGCCCGGAACTCGTCCTTGCACTTCGGGCAAAACATGACTAGAGACCGCTCATGCCTTCGACCCTGCCTTTAGAGCCGTTTCATGCCGACAGGCTATCGCGCCAGGCCGACGCGCCACCGGCGAAGTGCCGCCTACTTGGGCCGAGTGGTCCTCGGCTCGCTGCACGAATCGAACGAGAGGCGGTCGAGGCTGCGGTGGTACGCCTCCGCATCCTTGCAGTAGTCGTACAACATCCACTCCAGGCGGTCGTCGAGCTCCGGATCGCGTCCTTCCTTGACGGCCTTCTCCGCGGCGGCCTTCAACGCGACGGCCCGGCGATTGAAGTCGCTCCAGTGGTGGCGCTCGTGCTGCAGGACGTCCTGCAGCTTCGCTCCCGACACGTCGTTTCTCACGAGGATCCGCGTCTTGAACTTCACGACGCCGTCGGTGACGTCATAGTCCCAGAGAAAGCACCCGGTCTCCTCGCCACTGCAATCCCGCTTGATCACGTCGGGATGAAGTTGCTGCGGCGCCGGGGCGTGTTCGTGGCCGGACATCTTGATGCTCATCGGAGCGACGTGTACTCAAGGTGGCTCCGGTTGTCAAGGTCGGGGACCACTCGAGCGAGCATCGGCAGCGCCGGTTCAGGCGTTCGGCCGCACATGGATGAACCTCATGGCGGCTGCGCCCGGCGGCCAGCCGCGCTCGCGGACGAGCTGCACCATCAGCATGGCGAGCGGCTCGAGATGACGGGCCTGCTTCAAGCCGCCGCAGTCGACCGGAGTGAGGCCGCAGGAAGTGACGAGTTCGGAGACGCTCGCTCTGGCCGCCTCGTCGTCGCCGCAAAGGAAGATGGATGGAGCGATCCGCTCGAGGGTCTCCGGATCGCGGAGGAGCTCCGCATAGAGGTAGTTGAACGCTTTTACGACACGCGCCCCCTTCGCGCCCTCCGCGAGAATCTCAGCGCCCGAGATCGAATGCCCGACCGCCAGGCTCCTCCCGTCGGCGGCCTCGGGATTGGAGGGGTCGAGGAGTATCTTGCCGGAGAGGTCGCCGAGGAGGGCGATCGTCTCGGCCGAATGCTCCCAGGGAACGCAGAAGCACACCAGGTCGGCCGCCTTCGCCGCCGCCTCGTAGCCCGACACCCCTGACGCTCCGATCGCTTTCGCGAGCGCCCCTGCGCGCCGGGGAGATCGAGATCCGAGGATGACGCCATGGCCATGCCTCGAGAAAAGCGCCGCCAGAGCCGAGCCGATGCCCCCGGTGCCGACAACGGCGATTCGCATTTGCGTATCCTGTTCCCTACGTCGTCTCGGCGCCGGGGCGGTAGGTGCCAAACGTCCAGGCATGCCCTTCCAGGTCGAGGGCATGGTAGTCCCGCGAGCCGAAATCCGTGTCTTCGGGCAAACCGATGATCTCCGCGCCCGCCGAGCGCGCGCGCTGGAAATGGGCGTCCACGTCCTCGACGCTCACGTAGAGCGCCTGTGTCGCGGCGCCCAGGGCTCGCGGGCTCGCCAGGCCCTCGCCGGGCCTCACCGAACCGAGCAGGATGAGGTTCGTGCCGAGCCTGAGCTGCGCATGACGCACGATCTGGCCCGACTCGGGAACCGAGAAGAGCTCGACGAAGCCGAAGGCCGCGCACAGCCACCGGACGGCGGAACGAGCGTCGTCGTAGCGAAGGACCGGAAAGATCGTCTGCATGTTCTCCTCGGCAGCCTGACGGGCAGCGGACCGGCGGCGAGACTCGAACCGAGGCCGTCAGGCGGATTCGCTTGCCCCCGGGTTCAAGAGGCTTTCTTGCGGTGTCGCGTCCGTGCGGCACGTCGCGCAGCCATGGCCTTTGGCCGGGCATGGCGAGGCTGATAAACGCCAAGTTTGCCGCCGCCCGGCAACTTGACCTCGGTCAGGAGCCCCCAGCCTAGATTCCGAACGGGCGTGCACGACACGCCGCTTGCCCTCATTTCCTCGACGAACGCGCCGACGTCCGCGCACATCAGATAGAACTCGTGCACGTCATTCTTCCTCGAGGGGTGAACGGCGACTTCGGCTGGTGGCAGGCCGAAGATGAGCCATCCCCCGCCGACGTCCACGTTCGGAAGCTTCAACGTGTCTCGCAGGAAGGCGCGATCCGCCTCGGGCTTCGCGCTGTAGATGATCGAATGAGCGCCTACGATCATGACGAGTCCTCCGGGCCAGCCGCGAGCCTACCGGACTCCGGGTCGAAAGGGGAATGGACCCGGGCGGGTCAGGCCTCAGCTTCGGGGCGGGGGCGGCGAGACGTCGTTCCAGATGTCGACGACGCACTTCCACGCGCCGTCCCTGCCGCGCCTCCAGACGGTCACGGCTTTCCCCTCGAGCGTCCCCTGCGTTCCGTCGGGATTGTTGAAGGTCACGCGATTCGTCCCGGTGGCGTAAGCGAGGTCGCCGCTTTCGGACACCTTCACATCGGTCGTTTTCCACGAAATCCCGAAGCCCGGAGTCTGGAAGCTCTTGACCACGTATTCCCGGATGGCGGCTTTTCCCGCCACGGGCGGGCTTCCCGGCGGATACACGACCGCGTCGTCCGCCCAGTAGGAAACGACCCGGTCCGCGTCGCGCGCCTCGGCGGCCTGCGACCACTCCCCGTCGAGGCGAAGGATCTGGGCCCGCGGATCCGCCGGCGTGCTCGCCGGCCCGCAACCCCCGAGCACGCCGACCACGATGGCGGCAAGCGGTCGAAGTACGCCGACCCTCCGGGACGCGGGCGCGGGCGCCGAGCCCGGCTCAGCCAAGGGTTGCCACGAGGATGGCCTTGATGGTGTGCATCCGGTTCTCGGCCTGGTCGAACACCACGGAGGCGGGCGACTCGAAGACGTCCTCGGCGACCTCGAGACCTTCCATGCCGAACTTCTTGTAGAGTTCCTCGCCCTTCGTCGTCTCGCGGTTGTGGAAGGCCGGCAGGCAGTGCATGAATTTCGCTCGGGTGTTGCCGGTCGCCTTCATCAGCTCGGCGGTGACGCGGTACTTCTTCAGGAGCTTGATGCGCTCGGCCCATTTTTCGGCGGGCTCCCCCATCGAGACCCAGACGTCGGTGTGCAGGAAGTCGCACCCCTTGACCGCCTTCCTCGGGTCTTCGGAAAGTGTGATTTTCGCGCCGGACTCCTTCGCGAGCGCCCGCGCCCGCGCGACGACCGACTCGGCCGGCCAGAGCGCCTTCGGGGCGCAGAGGCGCACGTCCATGCCCATGCGCGCGCCGACGAGCAGGAGCGAGTTGCCCATGTTGTTGCGGGCATCCCCGAGGTAGCAGTACGCGACGTCGTGGAGGGGCTTGTCCGAGTGCTCTTCCATCGTCAGCAGGTCCGCCAGCATCTGCGTCGGGTGCGACTCGTCCGTGAGGCCGTTGTAGACCGGGACGCCGGCGTTGTCGGCAAGCTCCTCGACGACGGTCTGCCGGAAGCCGCGGTACTCGATGGCGTCGTACATGCGCCCGAGCACGCGGGCGGTGTCGGCGATCGATTCCTTGTGGCCGATCTGGGACCCCGACGGATCGAGGTACGTCACGCCCATCCCCTGGTCGTAGGCCGCGACCTCGAAGGCGCAGCGGGTCCGCGTCGAGGTTTTTTCGAAGATGAGGCAGAGGTTCTTGCCGCGCAGGCGAGGCACCTCGGTGCCGGCGTACTTGGCGCGCTTCAGGTCCCGCGACAGGTCGAGAAGAAAGCGAATCTCCTCCTGCGAGAAGTCGGACATCTCGAGAACGCTGCGGTTGCGAAGGTTGAACGGCATGGGGCTATTTTCTCCTATTCGACGTTCCGCGGGTTCAGCGGGCCCACGGGGGCGGCGGCACGATGCCCACGGCGCGGTCGGCCTCGATCGTCGCGGCATCGACACCCTTGCCGATCCGGTCGAGCGCCTCGCGATCCGGCATGCCGGGAGGAATCGAAATGGGCTCGCCGAACGTCGCCACGCAGCGCGAGAACGGCGCGGGCACCAGGAAGCGGTCCCAGGACTTCGCGAACCAGGGCCGCGAGCTCGCGCCGGAGACCGGCAGGATGACGGCGCCGGTCTGCCGGACCACCTCGAGAACGCCGCGTTGCGCCTCGCGGGGCGGGCCCTTGGGGCCGTCGATCGTCAGCGCGGCGGCGTGGCCGGCGCGAACCCGGTCGATCACGACCTGCAGACCCGCGACGCCGCCCTTCCGCGTCGAGCCGCGGGCGGCGATGTAGCCGTTTCGCTCGAGCCACTGCGCGACGATCTCGCCGTCTTTCGAACGAGAGGCCATCGTGACGATGCCATGGTTCCGGCGGGCGAGAATGCAGAGGACCATCCGCCCGTGCCAGAGCGCGTAGACGATCGGAACACCCCGGGTCTTCAGGTCCGTCTCGCGCTCCTGATGGATCTCCTCGATGCGGATCGTCGAGCGAAGGCCGAGAACCCCTGCGCCGATGACGCGGGCCGCGACGCGGGCAAACAGCAAGGCGCCCCGTCAGGAGCGGGGCGCCGCGAAGCGCGCCGCCACCTTCTCGTACACGCGGGGGATGATTTCGGGAACGGCCTTGACGCCCTTCGTGAAGACGGCGAGGACGAACTCGGAGCCGTTCGGCAGCACGATCAGGGACACGAGGTGGTGGTAGTCGTAAGCGTCGCCCGACTTGGCCCAGACACGGCTGCCCCTGGGAAGGCCCTGGCCGGCCAGCCGGGCGTCCTCGGGCTCCACGTCTTCGAGCGGCTTCTCGGACGTGATGTCGCGCGAAAGCAGGGCCATCATTTCGTCCGTGAGCTTCGGCCCCGCGACCTCGCCCCGCGCGATCTCCTTGAAGAGGCGCGCGGCCTCGAAGGCCGACATGCGGTTGCGGTTCCTGCCGCCGTCCCGGAAGGCCTGCTCGCGCCCGTAGGCGTCCTCGCAAAAGGTCTTCTGGTTGGCGTTCAGGTTCGTGTAGCCGCGCGCCCGGTAGTAGTCGTTGACGACGTTGCGGCGCGCCTTCCATTTCCTCCACTCGGCGGCGTCGGCGATCTCGGGCCCCGAGGTCGTCCCGGTGATCGAGTCCACGACGAACCCCGTTGCGTCGTTGGAGGAGATGGTGATCATGTCCTGGACCGCGCGGACGAGCTCGGGGCTGTCGGCCAGGCGGCCGGCGCCCTTCTCGGCCTCGTAGTAGGAGAGAAAGCAGATCTTGACGACCGAGCACGGGTACGAGCTCTCGTCGGCGCGAAAGCCGCCGGACGGGTGCGCAGGCCCGGCCCTGCCCGGCGTCAGATCGATGAGGGCGATCGACAGGCCCTCGGCCTTCAGGCCTGCACCGGCGAACTCCTCGACGGTCTCGGCCGCGACCTGCGCGAGAAATGCGTCGAGCTCGGGACTCGGCTGGAGCTTCGAGACGGGAGCCGGCTGCTCGGCAGGGGAAGGCGCCGGCGCGGCGCCGACGGCCGCGAGGGCAAGAAGCATCGGGGCAAACCTCAGAGGCGGACTCCCGTGTCGGGGAACGAGAGCGGCGCCGGCGGACGCGGCAGGCTCGCTTCGAGGCGGCGCCTGGCGCGCCTGACGGCGACGATCATCGCGCCGACCATCATGAAGGGAACGCCGACCATGAGAAGGATCGACCAGTACATCCCGCGCCACACGTTGTTCTGACCGGCCTGATCGGCGTTCGAGGCGGCATCCCTGCAAAGGGGGCACGCCGCGGCGAGCGCAGGCAGGACGAACGCCACCAGAAGCACCAGGGCGAGGACGCGGACGGCTGGTTTCATCGCCCTCACCTTACCCGAATCGGGCCGGGGGGGTAAAGCTGGTAGAGCATCGTGTAGATGACGACGCCGGTTACCGATACGTAGAGCCAGAGCGGGAACGTCCAGCGGGCGATCCGGCGGTGCCGGGAATCCAGCCGTTTCAGGCCGAGGAACAGGGTCCGGAGGACGAGGGGAACGATCGCGGCGGCCAGGATCGTGTGCGAGATCAGGATCGCGAAATACACCGCCCGGACCGGGCCCTGGCCCGTGAAGTGCACGGACCCGACGCGCGCGTGGTAGACGAGATAACAGACGAGAAAGACCGTCGAGACCGCCGCCGCCGAGAGCATCAGCCTGCGGTGGCGCTCGACGTTGCGGGCCCGGATGGCGCGATAGGCCAGCACCAGCAGGACCGCCGACGTCGCGTTCAGCGTCGCGTTGACGGCGGGAAGATCGGTGATTTCCAAGGAACGGTCTAACCCGTGTCCCGAATCCCGGCTAAATCAGGTACACGATGGCGAAGAGGAGGATCCACACCAGGTCGACGAAGTGCCAGTACAGGCCGAGGGTCTCGATCCCGAGGTGGTGTTCGGGCGTGTACTTGCCGAGGAAGGCCTTGCCCGTGCAGAACGCGATGCACACGACTCCGCAGAAGACGTGGAAGCCGTGAAACCCCGTCATCGTGTAGAAGGCCGAGCCGAAGAGCGAGACGTGCGGGTTGAAGCCCTCGTGCAGCAGGTGGCGGTACTCGAAGATCTGCACGCCGAGGAAGATCGAACCGCCGAGCAGCGTCAGGCACATGAAGAGCTTCATCTTCCGCGTGTCGCCGCGCTGGATCCACTCGAGCGCCTTGACCATCGTGACCGACGAGCAGATCAGGATGAAAGTGTTGGCCGCCGTCAGCCAGATGTTGAGGGTCTTCTTCGGGTCGGGCCAGTTCGAGCCGTACCGCAGGACGATGTAGGACCCGATCAGCCCGGTGAAGAACATCACCTCGGAACAGAGAAAGATCCACATCCCCATCTTGTCGTGGGGAATGCCGGTCGAGGTGCGGTCCTCCTCCGCGTGGGGATCGAAGGTGATCGCTTCAGCGTGCTCCATGGCTCTCTTTCCTGCCTACTGGCTGTTGACGACGCCGTGCGGGTAGCCCGGCCGGGGCAGGCGCAGCTCGCCGATGCCCACCGACACCAGGATCATCCCGAGGATCAGGGTCGAGGCGAACAGGATACCCATGGTCCTGCGCTCGAATTTCAGGTGCATGAAGTACAGGGCCACGAGAACGGCCTTGACGATCGCCATCGCGACGATGCCGCCGGCGAGGACGAGCTTCGAGTGGTGCGGCAGGATCGCCCAGCCGATCTCGACGATCGTGAGGCCGAGCAGCCACCAGAAGATGGCCATGTAGTTGGGGATCGTGTGTCCGTCGGTCGTCATCGCGTCTTACCTCGATCTCAATGTGCCCGCGAAATGATGAAGAGCAGCGACCCGATGAAGAGGGCCGCCGCCACGGAAAGGAGCAGCCAGAGCACCCGGCGGTTGGCCGACGCCGACGCGCTCATCGGTCGAACACCATGAGGCCGAGGACGAGCGGCAGGTACAGCACCGACGCGAAGAAGAGCCGCCGCGCGGCGCCGGCCGAGCGCTCCCAGGCGAAGAGCACCGCGCAGCCGAGGAAGGCCACGCCGAGCACGAGGGCGCCCCAGAGGTACCCCTTGCCCGCCGCGGCCAGCAGCCCCGCCGCGAGCGTCACGGGCAGGAGAGCCGTCGCGTAGAGAACCGCCTGGCGCCCGGTCGAGGATCCGTCGCGGTCGGTCACGGCGAGCATCGGAAAGCCGCCGCGCGCGTAGTCGTCGCGATAGAGCCAGCCGATCGCGAGAAAGTGCGGCAACTGCCAGAGAAAGAGGATCGCGAAGAGCCCCCAGCCGGCCGGGCCGAGACTCCCCCGCGCCGCCGCCCAGCCCATGAGCGGCGGCAGCGCGCCGGGGACTGCTCCGACGACGGTCGAGAGCGAACTGACGCGCTTCATCGGGGTGTAGACGAGGACGTACGACGCGAGCGACACCGCCCCGAGCAGAAGCGTCAGCGGATTGACGAGCACCAGCAGGGCCAGTCCCGCTCCCGAGAGCGCGAGCCCGAAGGCGAGAGCCTCTTCGGGGCACAGCCGCCCGGCCGGCAGGGGGCGGCGGCTCGTGCGGGCCATGAGCGCGTCGGTGTCGCGCTCGTAAAACTGGTTGAGCGCCGAGGCGCCCGCGCACAGCAGCGCCGTTGCGACCATGAAGAGAAGGAAGTGGATGGCCCGGAAATCGCCCGGGCTTCCGATCGAGTAGCCCACGGCCGCGGTCACGAGGACGAGCGACGTAATCCGCGGCTTCGTCAGCTCGGCGAAGTCCGCGGCCCGCGACGGCGCGGCCTCCGCCGCAGGCGCCGGCGCTCCGGCGAGCTCGGCCGCTCGAACTACTTCCACGCGGCCGCCCTCCCCGTCGCGACGGGGCGCATCGGGATGACGTTGCCGCGGCGCAGCTCGGCGGCAAGCGCGCCGAGCCCGAACGCGAGGGTCGAACCGAGGATCAGGGCGCCGGTGGCGACGTGCGCCGTCGTCGGGATGACCGCCTTGCCCGTCAGGACCGTGACGGCGCCGAGCGTGACCTGGACCGCGACGAGCGCGGCCAGCCACAGGGCGGTCTTCTCGAGGCCGGGCCGGCGGGACCGGAAGGCGCGCGCGACGCAGAGGCCGACGAGCACGAGAATCGCGAGAGCGCCCACCCGGTGCGCGAAGTGGATCGCGACCGGAAAGGTCGACAGCGGCGGCACCACGCGGCCGAGGGCGAGCGGAAAGTCCGGGATCGCGAGGCCGGCCTTCGTGTGGCGCATGACGGCCCCCACCAGAAGTTGAACGTAGACGAGGGCCGCCGCGGCCGAGGCGATCCGGGCGACCGGGTTGGCGGTGAAGGCCGCGCGCAGGCTCAGGGGCTCGCGTTCCTTCCACCGCGGCGAGGTGACGATGGCCAGCGTCACGACGAGGCAGAAGAAGGTCTGCGCGAGGCAGGCGTGCGCGACCGACACGGCGGGCGGCAGGAAGAGCAGGACGGTCAGCCCGCCGAGCAGTCCCTGCGCGACGACCGCGGCGACGGCGAGCCAGCCGAGGCGCCGCACCCAGCGCCGCTCCTCGCGCCTGGCGAGCCAGAGTGCCAGGACGACCGTCAGGATGCCGACCGTGGCGGCGATCAGCCGGTGCGAGTGCTCGAAGCGGATCCCTCCGACCCACTTCGAGAGGGGGAACGTGAACATGTTCTGGCCGTACGTCGTCGGCCAGTCGGGCACCGAGAGGCCCGACTCGGTCGAGGTCACGAGGCCGCCGGCGACGATGAGAGCGAGCGTCGCCGCCGCCGTCAGGACGGCAAAGCGATGAAGGCCGACGCCCTCACCCGGCCGGCCGGACCGGCCAAAGGGTTTCTCAGGCATGCGCCTTCGCCGCAACGGGGCCGGGGGCCTCGTTCTGGGGCCAGTAGTCCGAACCGTGGCCCGGCGCGCTGTACTCGTAGGGCCCGCGGTAGACGGTCGGGACGCGGCCGACGAAGTTCTCGTGGGGCGGCGGCGAGCTCGTCTGCCACTCGAGCGTGTTCGCGTGCCACGGGTTGGGGCCGGCGAGCGGGCCGCGCCGCATCGAGAGGAAGAAGTTGAGGACCAGGATGACCTGCCCGGCGCCGAGCACGAAGAGCGAGATGGTCATCATCTGGTTCATCGGCTGCAGGCCCTTCAGGTGCGTGTACTGCGAGTAGTCGTAGATGCGGCGCGGCATTCCGCGCATCCCGAGAAAGTGCATCGGGAAGAACACGAGGTTGAACGTGACGAAGGTGATGGCCCAGTGCACCTTGCCCCACGTCTCGTTCATCATCCGGCCGAACATCTTCGGGTACCAGTAGTAGAGCCCCGCGAACGCGCCGAACAGCGAGCCGCCGAAGAGCACGTAGTGGATGTGGCCGACGATGAAGTAGGTGTCGTGGATGAAGATGTCGACCGGTGTCGAGGCCATGAACACTCCCGAGAGTCCGCCGATGACGAACATCGAGACGAACGTGAGGGCGTTCAACATCGGCGTCGTGAACCGGATGTTGCCGCGCCACAGCGTCCCCAGCCAGTTGAACGTCTTGATCGCCGACGGCACCGCAATGACCATCGTCGAGATCATGAAGGTCGTGCCGAGGATCGGGTTCATGCCGCTCTGGAACATGTGGTGGCCCCAGACGATGAACCCGAGGCCCGCGATGCCGCACATCGAGTAGGCCATCGCGCGGTAGCCGAAGATCGGCTTGCGCGCGAAGACGGGCAGGATCTCCGAGGTGATGCCCATGGCGGGCAGGATCATGATGTAGACCTCGGGGTGCCCGAAGAACCAGAAGAGGTGCTGCCACAGGAGCACCTGCCCGCCGCCCGCGTTCGGCCACGCCTGCCCGGAAACCACGAGACCGGCCGGGAGGAAGAAGGTCGTGCCGAGGATGCGGTCGAAGAGCAGCATGATCAGGGCCGCCGAGAGGACCGGCAGCGCGAGCAGCAGGAGCAGCGCCGTGATGAAGAGGGCCCAGGTCGTCAGCGGGAGCCGGAAAAACGTCATCCCCGGCGCGCGCAGGTTGATGATCGTCGTCAGGAAGTTGACGGCCGTCAGCAGGGACGAGAGCCCCAGGATCAGGAGCGAGATGAGCCACAGGGTCTGGCCCTTCGGCTGGATCGCGGAGAGGGGCGCGTACGAGGTCCACCCGCCGGCCGCGGCGCCGCCCGTCACGAAGAACGACCAGATGATGATCACCGCCGCCGGCACCGCCACCCAGAAGGACGCCATGTTGAGGTGCGGGAAAGCCATGTCGCGGGCGCCGATCTGAATCGGCACGACGTAGTTGCCGAACGCGCCGATCAGGATCGGCATGATCGCGAAGAAGATCATGATCGTCGCGTGCATCGTGAAGAGCGAGTTGTAGTACTCGGGCAGCATCAGGCCGCCGGGCATGCCCTCCGGGGCGATCTTGCCCATGAAGGCGAGCGGCCGGCCCGGCCACGCCAGCTGGTAACGGACCAGTGTCGCGAGCAGGCCTCCGACCACGAGCATCGACAGCGCATAGAGGAGGTACTGGATGCCGATCACCTTGTGGTCGACCGAGAAGACGTACTTGCGCCAGAAGGAGGTCGGGGCGGCGTGGACCCCCGCGTGGTGGACTTCCCGGGGTTTCGCGACCGTGCTCAAGAATTTCCCCCTTTTTCAGCGACTCTCTCCGGCGCCGAGCCCCCGCTCTGCTCGGCCTCGACGCCGGCGCGGCGTTCCCCCGCCGCGGGCGCGGAGACCGGCTTGACGTCCGTCGCCGCGGGCACCGTGGCCTGCTTCTGCTCTCCCGCCTGTTCCGCGGCCTGCTCGGCCAGCCATTTCTCGTAGTCCGCCGGCGTGTCCACCGTGACGAACCCCTTCATCCGGAAGTGGCCGAGCCCGCAGAGCTCGGCGCACGCGATCTCCCAGTGGCCGACCTTGTTGCCCTCGAACCAGATGCGCGAGTGCATGCCCGGCACGGCGTCCTGCTTGACGCGAAACTCCGGCAGAAAGAAGGAGTGGATGACGTCCTTGGAGGTCAGCGTCACCACGACGGGCTTGCCGACCGGGAAGTGGAGCTGGTTCAGGGTGAGGATGTCGTCCGGCGTGTCGAACTTGCCGTCTGGCCCCGGGTACCGGAAGTTCCAGGCGAACTGCTCCCCCGTCACGTGGACCTCGAGGGCGTCGTGGGGCATGTGCTCCTTGATGTCCTCCCAGATGCGCCGCGACAGCAGGGCGAGCATCACGCAGATGACGGCGGGGATGATGGTCCAGACGACCTCGAGGCGGTTGTTGCCGTGGGTGTAAGTCGCCACGCGCCCCTCGCGATGCCGGTACTTCCACAGGAAGAGGAGCAGCATCGCCTCGACGATCACGAAGATCACTCCCGTGATCCACATGATGAGGTGGAAGAGCCGGTCCACTTCGGGGGCGTAGGTCGAGGCCTGCTCGGGCAGGCGCAGCCAGAACGGCAGCGCTCCCGCCGCCGCCGGGGCGAGCGCCGCGGCCGAAAAGAAGAGCGCCGCTCGGAGAAGCCGGGCGGCGCGGGGAAACCGATTTGTGTTCTTCACGGCGGGATAGATTATCGGACTATCCCTTGAAGGTGAAATCGACCGTTTTCGGCTCGCTGCCGGTGACCGTCACGTTCTGGGTCTGCGTGCCGTACTTCTCGTGCCAGGCTTCGATGACGTAGTTGCCCGGCGGGAGATTCTTGATCTCGAAGGCGCCCTGGTCGTTGGTGACCGCGAAGAAGGGGTGGTTGAAGACGCCCGTGTAGGCGCCCATCCACTTGTGCACGTCGCACTTGAACCGGATCGGCACCTCCGTGTTGTCGAACTTCTTGACCGTCTCCATGCCCTTGAACGGCTGGCCGATGTTGAACTCGGCGTTCTTCTTCGGAAGGGCGTGGATGTTGTGCAGAGTGCCGTCGCTGTTGAGGACCTTGAGCGGCTGGCCGGCCATCATGCCAAAGACGTGCGGCCGGTACTGGCAGCCGTGCTGGTCCAGGGTTATGGCTTCGGTCGGCACCGGGTAGGTCCCCGTCACGCCTTCCTTGACGTACACGAGCACCCACTCGAGCGTCTTGTTGGGGTTGACGACGACTTCCTGCTCGTAGACCGGCTCCTTGTGCTCGGACTTGCAGAAGGCGTCGGCGTCCATCTTGATCTGGGCCATCGCCGGCGCCGTACCCTCGAAGTTCACCTTGCCCGTGATCGTTGCCCCGCCCGCGGCCGGGGCGGCGGCGGGGGCGGCGGCCGGGGCGGCGGCCGTCGAGGAGGCGGCGGCGGGCTTGGAGCCCTCCTCCTCCATCAACGCGTCCTCGTCCTTCTTGCCTCCGCAGGCCAGAAGTGCCAGGGACGTCGAGGCCACCAGGAGCAGAAAAAGACCGCGCTTGAACATAAAACTCCTTCGTGAGATTTCGGCCGCCGGCCTGCCGGCGCACACGCGCGCGGACGTCGCCGAAAGCCGCGCAATCTTATCGGAGCTTTCCGCGTCTTTTCAAGCTCCGGAGGGGCCGGGCGGCACCGATGGTATCGTCCGAGCGCCCGTGCCGACGACGACGATCGCCGCCGAAAACCTCGACAAGTCCTTTTCGGGGACGCCGCTCTTCTCGGGCCTCTCCTTCTCCGCCTCGCGCGGCCTCGTCGCGGTCGCGGGCCGAAACGGCAGCGGCAAGACGACCCTGCTGAAGATCCTGGCGGGCCTCGCGCGCCCGACCTCCGGCCGGGTGCGCGTCGAAACTGAGGCAGGCGCGGCCCTCACGGGTTTCGAGCGGCGCCTGGCCGTCGGCTGGGCCGGGCCGGACCTCGAGCTCTACGGTGAGCTGACGGCCATCGAGAACCTGCATTTCTTTCGGAAGGCCGCGGGCCGCGACGCCGGGGCCGCCGACCTCGTTGCCCGGCTCGCCGCGGTCGGCCTGGCCGAGGAGGCCATGGGCCGGCGCGTCGAGGAGTACTCGACCGGCATGAAACAACGGCTCCGGATCGCCTTCGCCGTTCTCTTCGACCCGCCCGTCCTCGTCCTCGACGAGCCCATGGTGGGCCTCGACGTCGAGGGCCGGGAAACCGTGTACCGCGTGCTCGCGCAGGCGCGGGAACGGGGCCCCGTGCTGCTCGCCTCCAACGACGAGCGGGACTTCGTCGACCCGGACCAGCGGATCGAGATGAAGGGCGCCCGGAGGAAGGGGCCGTGAGCGGGCTTTCTCGCGCCTGGGCCGTCTGCGCCAAGGACGCGACGCAGGAGCTGCGGCGCAAGGTCGCCATCGTCGCGGTCTTCTTCTTCGCGGCGACGGCGCTGACGCTCGTGTCCTTCGCGATCGGGCCGTTCGGCCTGCCCGCGGCCGACCGGCCGGCGCTCGAGGCGGCGCTGCTCTGGATCATTCTCTTCTTCGCGGCCGCGACGGGCCTTCCCCGGGCGTTCGTGGCGGAAGAGGAGGCGGGCACGGGCCTCGCGCTGCGCAAGACCGTGCCGGCGGTCGTCGTGCTGGCGGGAAAGAGCCTCTTCAACTTCGTCCTCTTCCTCGCGATGGCGCTCATCACGATCCCGGGCTTTCTCATCCTCCTCGACTGGAAGATCGGCTCGCCCGTGGCCGTGGCCGCGACGATGCTCGCCGGCGGCTACGGGCTGGCGGTCGTGTCCACGTTTCTTTCGGCGCTCGTGGCGCGGGCGGGGCAGCGCAACGTGCTCTTCGTCCTGATCGCTTTCCCCGTCATCCTGCCCCTTCTCCTGACGGCCATCGCCGCCACCATCGAGGCGACGGCCGGCGGGTTTCCCGTGACGCCGCTGCGGGTCCTCATCGCCTACGACGGCGCGGCGACGTGCGGCGCGTATATGCTGGCCGCCGTGGCATGGGAAGACTGATGACCATTTCGAAATTCGAAGCTCGAGAGGCGAATTTGGGGCAACCACGATGAAGTTCCTGAAGCTCCTCCTTCTCCCTTACATGGCCGCCGTCATCGGAGCGGCCTTCCTCTGGCCCGAGCCGGCCAAGGGATTCATCGGAGAGTCGTCGCGGATCGTCTTCTTCCACGTGCCCTGCGCGTGGGCCTCGACGCTCGCCTTCATCGTCGCCGCGGCCTACTCCGCCGCCTTCCTCTGGAAGGGCAAGCCCTGGTACGACGACATCGCCGCCTCCGCCGTGAGGATCGGCCTCATGTTCGGCGTTCTGACGCTCGTCACGGGCTCTCTCTTTGCGAAGGTCATGTGGGGCTCGTGGTGGAACTGGGACCCGCGCGAGTCCTCGTACCTGCTGCTCGTCTTCCTGTACTCCGCGTACCTCTTCCTGCGCGCCGCCGTGGAAGACCCCGAGCGGCGCCCCCGGATCGCCGCCGCCTATGCCCTCTTTGCCGCCGTGCTGATGCCCTTCCTGACCTTCGTGGCGCCACGGGTCACGGCCTCGCTGCACCCGCAGACCGTGATCAACCCCCAGGGCAAGATCCTGATGGACACGCCCACCCGGGCGGTCTTTTTCGGGGCCATGGCGGGCTTTTCGGGCCTGTTCTTCTGGCTTCTCTCGATCGACGCCCGGGCGGCCCGCCTGCGGCGGACGGGAGCGGGCGTCCCCGCCGACTGATACATTTTCATCAGCCGGGGAGAGCCTGTCCTGAGCGACAGTTGCATGGGACGCTGAATAGGAGAACACTCAACGCCATGTCGAGTCTGGGATATCTGGCCGCCGTCAACGTCGTGATCTGGATCGGGCTCTTCGCCTACCTCTGGCGGCTGGACCGCCGTGTCTCGGAGAAGGAGCGCTCCTCGTGAAAAAGGGCTATTGGATCGCCGCCGTCATGACTCTCGCGTTCGTGGGCTTCGGCCTGACCGCCTTTCAGAAGACGCTGACGCCGTACCTCTCCTTCGAAGAGGCCCGGAAGGCTCGCGGGGTCGTCCAGGTCATGGGTGCCCTCGACAAGGAAAGCGACCGCTACGACTCGAAGAGCGAAGAGCTCAGCTTCGATCTCGTCGACCCCAACGGCCACCGGATGCCGGTCGTGTACCGGGGCGTGCGGCCGGGCAACTTCAAGGATGCCATCTCGATCGTCGCGATCGGGCGCTTCAGCCAGGGCCGCATCGACGCCGAGAAGCTCCTCGTGAAGTGCCCGTCCAAGTACCAGGGCGCCGAGGTCGAGAAGTCCTACGCGTCCCAGCCCGCGACGGGAAAGACCTAGGCCATGTACATCTGGCCGGGCGTCGCGGCGATCTGGAGCGCCCTCTTCGCGGGCCTTGCCTCGGCGGTCACGTACGTGCTCGTGGACCGCGGGCGCAAGGATCTGCTGCAGCTGGCGCGCACCCTTTACACGGCCTTCGCGGTTTCGGTCCTGGCCTCGGCCGCGATCCTGATGACCCTTCTGATGCAGCACCGGTTCGACGTCTCGTACGTCAACTCGTACTCGGCGTCCGATCTGCCGCTGCACTTCCTGATCTCGACGTTCTGGGCCGGACAGGAAGGCTCGTTCCTGCTCTGGTGCTTCTGGGGATCGATCATCGGATTCTTCGTCTGGAGGAGCGCGAAGGAGCAGGAAGCCCCGGTGATGGTGGTCTACCTGTCGACGTTCCTCGGCATCATCGCGATCCTCTGCAAGCAGAGCCCCTTCAAGCTCCTGCCGCCCCCGGCTCCCGCCGACGGCGTCGGACTGAATCCTCTGCTCCAGGACCCGTGGATGGTCATCCATCCTCCCGTCATGTTCCTCGGGTTCGCATCCCTCTCGGTCCCGTTCTCCTTCGCGATCGCCGCGCTCTGGAAGAAGCGGTGGGACGGCTGGATCACGCGGGCACTGCCCTGGGCGCTGCTGACCTTCCTGACGCTCGGAACGGCGATCCTGATGGGCGGGTACTGGGCCTACAAGACGCTCGGCTGGGGCGGCTACTGGGGATGGGATCCGGTCGAGAACACGAGCCTCGTGCCGTGGCTCTTCACGACGGCGCTCGTCCACGGCATGTTCCTGCAGCGCTCGAAGAAACGCCACCGCAAGGTCAACCTGCTGCTCGCCTGCACGGCCTATGCCGCGATTCTCTACGGCACGTTCCTGACGCGCTCGGGCGTGCTCGCGGACTTCTCGGTTCACTCGTTCATCGACCTCGGCATCACGGGCTGGCTCGTCGGCATCCTGGGGACGTTCATCGGCCTGTCGGCGATCCTGATCGCCTGGCGGTGGCGCTCGATCCCGAAGGCGGAGGGCGAGGAGCCGGCACTTCTCTCGCGCAGCGTCTTCTTCATTCTCGGGATCGCCGTCTTCTGCGCCCTCGCCACCGTGATCCTGCTCGGGACCTCGGCCCCGATCCTGACGCGCCTGGGCGGAACGCCGTCGCAGGTCCAGACGAGCTTCTACGGAAAGACGACGACACCGGCCGGTTTCCTCCTCGTCCTGCTCGCCGGCCTGGTGCCCTTCGTCGGCTGGAAGGGCGAGACGGGGCGCGATCTTTTCAAGAGCTCGCGGCGCTCCCTGGCCGTGGCCGTCGTGCTGACACTCGCGGCCTTCGGTTTCGGGGCCCACAAGCCCGAGACCCTCGTCCTGCTCTTCACGGCCTTCTTCGCCGCCGACATGAACCTGCGCGCCGTGATCCGCAAGGCGGGCAACGGCAAGCTCGGCGGCGCCGGCGGATACCTCGCCCACGTCGGGGTGGGAATCATGCTGGCCGGCATCGTCGTGTCGGGGGCCTACGCGGTCTCCAGGCGCGTGACCCTGCCGCTCAACGTCCCGAAGAAGGTGGGCGACACGACACTGACCTTCCTGCGCATCGTCCCGGGCTCCGCCGACCGCAAGCAGGCGATGGAAGTCCGCGTCGAGCCCGCCAAGGGCAAGTCCTTCTACGCCTATCCGAAGATGTACGAGAACACGCGGACGGGACAGCTCATGGTGAATCCCTCGATCCGGAACTCGGCCACCATGGACCTCTACATCGCGCCTCAGCAGTACGACCCGGGCCAGCCCCAGATCGTCGGGCGCGACGTGCGCTTGACCAAGGGAACGACGACGAGCATCGACGGAACCGGCTTCACACTGCACGACATGAACGCCGACCGGGCCGCCATGATGAGCGGCGGCAAGACCGTCCTCGTGCTCGCCGACCTGATCATCACGCCGCCGGATGGATCGAGTCACGACGTCACGATCAAGTACGTCTTCCACCTCGACACGCAGGAGGCGGAGGCCGCCGAGGTCGCCCTGCCGGGCTACCCGAACGCGAAGGCCCGGATCCTCGCCGTTTCGCCCAACGACGGCGCCGCCATCCTGCGAATGACCGGCGTGTCGAAAAACCCGAACGAGGAGTTCCAGGCCGCCACCACGGAGTCGCTCTCCGTGGACGTGACGCACAAGCCCCTCATCGCCCTCGTGTGGGGCGGCTTCTACGTGATGATGGCAGGGGGTCTGCTCGCCTTCGTGAAGCGCTCGGGCGAAGCCCGCCGCGCGGTCCTGGAAGGCTCGCCGCGGGAGATTCGCTCCGAGTCGCCCGTCGCACCCACCGGCCCCGTGATGCCGGCGCACACTCGATCGCCGCTGCGATAGAGGCAGGGACCGGGCCCCCGGCGAGTCATCCCGAGCGCAGCGAGGGATCCGGGACTTCCTTTGCCGACGATGCCGCCCGGCTCTAGGCCTGCCGGGATTCCGCTACGGCTCGACCTCCAGCTCCTGTCCGTCGTACGCGACGGTGACCGCGCAGCCGGGCGGGTTGGCGGCCGCGAGCTTGTCGAGCGCGTCGCCGAGTGCCTCCTCCCCCATCTCGATCGGCCCCTGGCCGAAATGGGAAAAGATCGCCCGCAGGATTCCGTGGCGCGCCAGCCAGCCGAGCTGCGCTCGCGCCGTGGTGTGGCCGATCAGGACGCCGCTCGAGTGGCGCCGCACGAGGGAGTCCGTCAGCGTCGAGCCGTCGCCGAGGTAGAGGTCCGCTCCGGCAAGCGCCGTGTCCGGGTCCTCGAAGGCCACGATGTCGGCCGCATAGACGAGCGTGAATCCGCCGACCGCGATCCGCGCGCCGACGCACGGGCAGCGCACCGAGTGGATCACCGGCTGCGCCGACAGGCGAAACGGTCCGATCGGGGCGGCCTCCCGGGGTGCGAGGACGACACGGTTCAAGAGCGGCAGCTCGCGCAACAGCTCGTGCGTCACCGCCGAGGCGTACACGGGCAGATCGGTCCCCTCCCAGAGGCCCCAGGCGTGGTCGGGGTGCGCGTGGGAAACGAAAATCGCGTCGGGCCTGATCTTCTCCAGCATTCCCTTCCGGTTCTCGCCGAAATCGCAGAGAAGGCGAAACCCGCCCTCCTCCAGGACGAACGCCGAGTGCCCGGCATGCTGGCGCGAGGTCTCCTTCACGTAGCCCTTCGTGCCGTAGAACTGGAGCCGCACGGACGCAGTCTAGAATCAACGGCGTGCGTTTTGGCTTTCTTCTCGTCGCCTTCGCTTGCGAGGGATCTGCGCGCCTGCGGCGCGCACCGGCGTCCGGCTCGCCCGGACGCGGGCTCGACCGGACGCCTGACCCCTCTCTGCGCTCCGGCTCCCGCATCGCGAACCTCCTCCCTCCCTTCGGTCGGGAGACTATTCGCGATGCGAACTCGACGTCGAGTGCCGCTCGAGGAGCCTTCCGTTGCTACTTGCTCGCCTCGTGAAGGCGACGGTTACTGCCCGACGAGCTGCCCGCCGGTGCGCCCTCGGGGCGCAGATCCCTCGCCGCGCGTAGGCGACGGTTATGGCCCGACGGAGGCCGCGGCGACGAAGACGCCCCAGCGGCGGGCCGGAGGCGTGTCTTTGTCGGAGGGCTTTCGGTAAACCAGGTCGAGGAACGCTCCGCCGCCGGAGACGACCCGGAACTCGAAGGTCTGCGTCCCGCCGGCACCCGCGGCCGCCCTGGCGGGCGGTTCGAACTTCGGTTCGCCGACCGGCCGCAGGACCGACGGGGCGTTGCCCGAGATGGTCCACGAGAATCCCGTGGACGGATTGGACGGCAGCCGCACGAGGAGCTGCTCGCCCTGCGTCAGGAAGATGTCCGAGCCGCCGTCCGGCAGCTCGAGGATCAGGCCGCGCGGCAGGACCGTCTCCTTCACGGCGACCTGGACTCGGAAGAGTCCTCCGGGCGGCGCCTGCGGATCGGAGGTCTTCAGACAGGCGAGGCCGAGACTCGCCGAGCCGGTCGTGACGGCCTTGTAGCGGAAGGCCACGGCGGCCGGATCGGGAGGTTCGGGCTTGAGGACGTTCGGGTCGCCGAAGGCCGGCCCCCACGTACAGCCGGACGCGCCGGCCGCCAGACGCACTTCGAGCGTGTCTCCCGGCGCGAGGTTCACGGAGCCGCCGTCGTAGAGGTCTCCGATCGTCACCGTCTGAATCGCGGCCGACGCGGCGGACGCTCCGGCGAGCAGGACGCAAGCCAGAGCGGCGCGAACACCGGGCCGCATCAGACTTCCCGCAGGGCGGTCGTGATCTTCAGCCGCGCGGCCCGCGCCGCCGGGAACAGGCCTCCGAGGATGCCCATCGCCAGCGCGAAGCCGAGCCCGCCGGCGATCAGCTGCGGCGTCATCCGGAAGTTGAAGAGGACCTCCGAGAAGGTCCGGAAGTTCATGGTGCCGGTCGGCCGGGTCAGGAACAGGTTGAACACGAGGAAGGTGAAGACGACGCCGAGAACGCCGCCGGCCAGACACAGCATCAGGGCCTCGATCACGAACGAGAGGAGGATGGAACGCCGCGAGAAGCCGATCGCTCGCAGCGTTCCGATCTCGCGGGTGCGCGCCGAGACCTGCGCGTACATCGTGTTCATCGCCCCGAACGCGGCGCCGATCGCCGTGAAGATGCCGACGAGAAATGCCAGGGCCTTGATGGGCGCGCCCGTGATCATCTGCTCGTCGAAGTACTTGCGCTCGGTCTTGCCCTCGAGCTTCAGGCGCTGGTCGCCCTTGATCGTCTCGATGAAGCGGCCGGCCGCGTCGGCGTCCGGAAGCCGGATGAAGACGGTCGAGTAGATGTTGCGCTTGGTCTGTTGCTGCAGGTCCGTGACGTCGGTCCAGATCTCCGACTCGTAGGCGCTGCCCTGGGCGTCGAAGAGCCCGACGATGACCCACTGAAAGCTGCCGGACTTGAGCGTTTCGCCCACCTTCATGCTCGCGAAACGCTTCGAGAGGTTGCGCGAGACGATCGCCTCGTTGGTGGCCGGCGTGAACATCCGGCCGTCCACGATCTTCACGCCCGGCCGGATCTCGAGCCCGATCGGCGCCATCCCCCGGACCTGCACGTTGGAGTACGTCTTCCCGTCCGAACGGGGCACGTTCAGGAGGGTCAGCAGTTCCGGCGAGACGTACGGCTTGCCGGCCCCGCTTCGCTCCGGGCCGGGAAGCGACTCGATCTGCTCGGCCTGCTCCCGGGTGATGACGCTCTGCATCTCGGCCTGGGCGCCCACGCGCATCGCCAGGACGTTGCGCGTCGAGGCCGTGACGGTCAGGGTCCTCGTCACCCCCTGCACGAGGGCGAGGACGCACAGGAACACCGCGACGACGAGCCCGATGACGAGCGCCGTCATGCCCGTCGAGGTCTTGCGGGCGACGAGGTTGCGCAGGTTGTACTTCAGAGGAATCGCCACGTCACACCACCCGCCGCAGGCCGTCGACGATGTTGAGCCGCGAAGACCGGATCGCCGGGATGAAGCCGGCCAGGATTCCGACGCCGACCGACACGCCGAACGCGAGGGCGAGGGTCTGGAGCGTGACCTTGAAGTTCACGAGCCAGATCGAGATCGACGTCTTGTTGCCCGCCGCCACGAGCGCCGGGATGAAGAAGAACTTCGCGAGCAGGACGCCGAGCACGCCGCCCAGGAGCGACATCAGCACCGACTCCGACAGGATGAAACCGAGGATGTGGCCCTGGCCGAACCCGAGCGTGCGCATCACCGCGATTTCCGTCACGCGCTCGCGCGCCGACATCGCGACCGTGTTGGCCACGATCAGCGTGACCGCGAAGAGGATGATGAGCGAGATGCCGTTGATGAGGAACTTCACGTTGCCCATCATCTCCATGAACTGGAGCTGGAACTGCTTCTCCGTCAGCGTCTTCGTGGGCGCGTCGCTGTTGACGAACATCTCGTCGATCGCCGCCGCGACGCGCGGCACGTTCTCGCCGCTGTCGACCTTCAGGTAGTAAATGCCGGTGTACTTGTCGGCGCCGAACCACTTGGACTGGTTCAGGTACTCGTTGTGGAAAAAGATGTTCGTTTCGTCGCCCGCGTTGAACGGCCCGATGTACACCAGGTCGAGGTCGATCGGGATGTAGGTCCCCTTGAGGACGATGTGCTCGCCCTTCTTCCAGTGGAATTTGTCGGCGATCTTCTGGCCGGCCACGAAGCCGTTGCGCGTCGCCTTCCACTCCGCCTTGACGGCGGGGTCGATCGTGGCATCGTCGAAGACCTTGTCGAAGTAGATTTCGGGGTCCGTCGAGAGCTGGCCGATCCAGTTCTCCGGCCTGTCGTCCTTGTAGACCCCGCCGAACCAGATCTGCGGGGAAACCGCGACGACGCCCGGGATCTGCTCGATCCGCTGGCGCTGGGACAGCGGAAGGAAGTTGCCGAGCCCGGTGGCGTGCTGCACGACGAGGCGGTTGGAGCCGCGGCCCCCGGACGGGTCGGCCTGCATCGCCTGCAGGAGCGACGTCAGGATCACGATCAGGACCAGCACGAGAACGATGGAGCTCGCGGTCAGCGTCGTCCGCAGTTTCTTGCGGAAGACGTTCTTCCAGATCAGGTGAAGGTACTTCATACCGACCTCAAGGTGCCGGTCCGCTCGTCGGCGTGGAGGACACCCTTGTCGAGGTGAACCATGCGATGGGCGCGCGCGGCCGCCTTCGGGTCGTGCGTGACCATCACGATCGTCTTGCCGAACTCCTCGTTCAACCGGCGCAGCAGCTCGAGGATCTCGTCGCCCGATTTGGCGTCGAGGTCGCCCGTGGGCTCGTCGGCGACGAGGATCTTCGGGTCGGACACGATCGCGCGCGCGATGGCGACCCGCTGTTCCTGGCCGCCCGAGAGCTGCCGGGGGTAGTGGTCCATCCGGTCGGCGAGGCCGACGATGGAGAGCGCGGTCTCGACGTGCTTGCGGCGCTCGGACTTCTTCAGGTGCGTGAGCAGCAGCGGCAACTCCACGTTCTCGTGCGCCGTCAGGACCGGCAGCAGGTTGTAGAGCTGGAAGATGAAGCCGACCGTGCTCGAGCGCCAGCGCGCGAGCTCCGTCTGCCCGAGCGTCGCGATGTCGCGCCCGCCGACGAAGATCCGCCCCCGGGTGGGCGAGTCGATGCCGGCGATCAGGTTCAAGAGCGTCGTCTTGCCCGAGCCCGAGGGGCCCATCAGCGCGACGTACTCGCCGTCCGGGATGTCGAGGTTCAGACCCATGAGGACCGGGATCTCGATCTGGTCGCGCCGGTAGACCTTTTCGACGTTGTCGATGCGAATCAGCGGTTCGGCCATCGTCAGTTCTCCTGTCCTTCCACGCGGACTCGTTCGCCGTCCTTGACCCGGGCGCCGGCGGCCAGCGTGATCAGCCGTTCGCCGCCCTGAAGGCCCTTCGTGATTTCCACCTGCCCCTGCACGTCTCCCCCTGCCGTCACCGGCGTGAACGCGGCGCGGCCCTCGACGACCCGGAAAACTCCGGTCCGGCCGTCCACGGTCGTCAGCGCCGCCTTCGGCACGACGACGCGGGAGTGCGCCTGCTTGCCCTGCGTGGGCGCCGCCGTGAAGGCGACGCGCGCCGAGAGGTCCGGCAGGACCCGGTCGTCCGGATCGAGGAACGCGACCTTCACCCGGACGGTCGCCTTCTGGCGGTCGGCCGCCGGAACGATCTGGCGCAGGCGCCCCTGGTACACCTTGTCCGGCACGGCATCGAGCGTGATCTCGGCCGGCTGGTCCTTGCCGAGTTTCGAGAGGTTCGCCTCGTTGACGTCCGCGCCGACGTAGAGCGAGGTGAACTCGACGATCGTCGCGATGGCGCCGCCGGAGCCCCCGCCCGAGGGCGAGGACCCGAACGGCGAGACGGCCTCGCCGACGAAGGCGCGCTTGGCGGTGATGACTCCGGCGAACGGGGCGCGGATGATCGTGTAGTCGAGCAGGGCCTCGACGTACCGCACCCGGGCGCGGGTGGCCGCTTCGGTCGCGACTGCCGCGTCGAGCGCGGACTTGGGCGACAGTCCCTGGTCGTAGAGGTTCTTCTGGCGAGCCAGTTCCGCCCCGGCGTTGATCCAGTTCGCCTTGGCCTCCGCGAGCTGGGCGTCCAGATCGGTCGAGTCGAGCCGGGCGATCACGTCGCCCGTCCTCACGCGGGTCCCCTCCGTCACGTTCAGCTCGGTGATCCGCGACGTGATCTTCGGCGAGAGGTCCGCCTTGCGTTCGGCCTCGACGTAGCCGGTGGCCGAGAGCAGCGTCGTGGCCTGCCCCTCGGTGACGACCGACGCCGTGACCACCTCGACCTTCGGCGGCCGCAGGCTCCGGCCGGCGAGGAGGTAGGCGCCGGCGCCCGCCCCGACGACGAGGACCGCGCCGAGCAGCAGCCAGCCCCGGGCCCCGCTGCGGCGTTCCGGCTCGCGGCGAATGCGGAGGGCCGAAAGGTCGGCCGGCTTGTGTGCTTCCTGGCTCATGGTCCCCCGGTTCGAGTTCGCCATTCTAATCTCGACCCCGGGCAGTCCGGGAGAGCCCTATCTCCTTCATTCGGCGAGAGGTCCGTCGGGTCGGCCGACGGGCGGACCGGCCGCCCGGCGGGGCCCCGGCGTGGTACCCTTTTCGGGGGAGATTGGTCATGAAAAATCGCCTGCTGATCACGGGGATCCTCGTCGCCTGCGCTTTCACGCTGCGAGCCGAGGAAAAGTTCTACCAGATCGACATGGGCGCGGCCGGCAAGGTCATCTCGAAGGACCTCCCGGTGACGAAGGGCACCATGGTCGTGTTCCACGGCTACCCGAGCGGCTATCTCATGAGCGTGCCGCGCTCGAGCGTCAAGCAGGTCGTCGCCATCCCGCCGGACAGCGCGAAGTCCACGAACCTCGCCGAACAGGTCATTCCGATCGGCAACCTCGCGATGCAGGGCGGCAGCTCGCAGGCCGGACCGCAGAACGCCCGCACCGTCGGAGCGGCGAAGGCCGCGGCCGCGAACAACTCGGGGCTCGGGACCGGCTTCTACTCGAACGTCGTCCCCGGACAGTCCGAGGCGATGCCGAATTCGGCCAACGACTATCAGGTCGGCCGGACGTACGCCTACGCGCCGTCCAACGCGACGCAGTCTTCGTCCGGGGCGCCACCGACCATGCCGTCGGCGACGAGCGGATCGAACCCGCCGCAGTAACGTCGCTCGCGCTTGCGAGGGGGTCTGCGCCGTGGCGCGCCGCGCCACCGGCGCACCGGCGTCCCGCTCGCCCGGATGCGGGCTCGACCGGCCGCCAGAACCCCACGCAGCGCGCTCGCTCCCGCGGCGTGCGCCTCCACCCTCGCTCCGCTCGGGTGACTTCGCACGCCGCGAGCGATGGTCGCGGTGCCGCCTGGATGGGCACCCCCTAGCTCCAGGGTGTGTGACAATGGTTCAAACAAAAGGGGGGACACCATGCGGCTGATTCTGGTCGCCCTGTTCCTCGCGTCGGCGGCGACCGAGGAAACTGCTTACTATCGGATCGACCTGGCGCCGTCCGGCAGCCAGGTCTCGATCGGTGCTCCCGTCGTCAAGGGCTCGATGGTCGTGTTTCACGGGTATCCGGACGGCAAGCTCATGAGCGTGCGCCGGTCCGAGGTCAAAGCCTTCGCCCGCATCACGCTTCAGGAGGCCGCGGGCCCGCCGGCGAAGAGCCTGACCTCGATCGGCAACCTCGCCATGCAGGGCAGCTCGGCGTCCGCGCCGGGCGCCGCCCGCCCGGCCGGGTCTCAGGCGCCAGGCCAGCCGCCGCACATCGTCCCGACCCAGGACGGGCTGGCGATCACGACCAGCGCCGCTCCCCCGAAATAGGAATCCTGGGCGACGCTTCGCGTCGCGTCTAGATGTGAATGGCGTGACCCGAGACGGCTTCCGCCGCCTCGTGGATGGCCTCCGAGAGGGTCGGGTGCGCGTGGATGGTCTTGACGAGCTCTTCCGAGGTCGTCTCGAGCCTCATCGCGGCGCAAGCCTCGGCGATCAATTCCGTCGCGGCGGGGCCGATGACGTGGACGCCGAGCACCTCGTCGTACTTCTTCTCCGCCACGATCTTCACGAAACCCGACGCCTGGTTGAGGATGCGGGCCTTGCCGATGGCCGAGAACGGAAACTTGCCGACGACCACGTCGTGCCCGCGCTCGCGCGCCTTCGCTTCGGTCAGCCCGACCGAGCCGATCTCGGGCGAACAGTAGGTGCAGCCCGGCACCTGATCGTAGTTGATGGGGCGCGGCGCCTTGCCCGCCATGTGCTCGACGGCGACGACGCCTTCCTCCGAGGCGAGGTGCGCGAGGGCCTGGGTGGGCAGGACGTCGCCGATCGCGTAGACGCCCGGAACGTTCGTCCGCATCATGGCATCCACCTTGATGTATCCGCGGTCCGTCGCGACACCGGCAGCCTCGAGGCCGATCCCGTCGGTCAGGGGACGGCGCCCGACCGCCATGAGCACCTTCTCGGCCCGGAACGTCTCGGTCTTGTCGCCCGCGGAGCGCGCGATGATCTCGACCCCGCCCTCCCCCTTCGTCATCCGCTCGACACGCGTGTCCGCGTAGATCGCG
>Ga0326726_10000540_pt1 | contig 35023 bp, 35 predicted proteins | sample MHFenrmetagenome_2_FD_207603 | JGI IMG/M metagenome (GOLD analysis project Ga0326726, IMG submission 207603) | Lab enriched peat soil microbial communities from Michigan Hollow, Ithaca, NY, United States - MHF15MN | ecosystem: Environmental > Terrestrial > Soil > Wetlands > Peat | place: USA...
CACCTGGGGCAGGATCAACCATCCCTCCGAGGTGGTCGAGCTCGACCAGCCGATCAAGGTTGTGGTCGTCGGCTTCGACGAGAACACCAAGCGTGTCTCGCTCGGCATGAAGCAGCTCGAAGCCCATCCGTGGGAAAACATCGAAATCAAATATCCGGTTGGCATCAAGGCTCAGGGCCGCGTGGTCTCCATCACCGATTACGGCGCTTTCGTCGAGATCGAGAAGGGCATCGAGGGTCTTGTCCACATCTCCGAGATGAGCTGGACGCAGCACATCAAGCACCCGAGCCAGTTCGTTTCGCTCAATCAGGAGGTCGAGTGCGTCATTCTCAACATCGACAAGGAGCACACCAAGCTGTCGCTGTCGATGAAGCGCGTGTCGGAAGACCCGTGGATCGCCCTCTCCGAGAAATATGTCGAGAGTTCACTGCACAGAGGCACGGTCAGCAACATCACCGACTTCGGTGTGTTCGTCGAGCTGGAGCCTGGTGTTGACGGTCTGGTGCACATCTCCGACCTGTCGTGGACCAAGAAGATCCGCCACCCCAGCGAGCTGGTCAAGAAGAATCAGGAGCTCGAAGTCAAGGTGCTGAAATTCGACGTCAACGCCCGCCGCATCGCTCTCGGCCACAAGCAGATCAACAGCGATCCGTGGGGCGAGTTCGAGCAGAAGTATGCCGTTGGCGCTGAATGCAACGGCGCGATTTCGCAGATCATCGAGAAGGGCGTTATCGTCATTCTCCCCGGCGAAGTCGATGGCTTCGTGCCGGTGTCGCACCTGTTGCAGGGCGGCGTGAAGGATATTCACTCCTCCTTCAAGATCGGCGACGAGCTGCCGCTCCGCGTGATCGAGTTCGACAAGGAGAACAAGCGCATCATCCTCTCGGCGCTCGAATATTTCAAGGACAAGAGCAAAGAGGAGATCGAAGCCTATCTCCAGGCCCATCCGAACGAGAAAAAAGAGATCGAAGCCGCCAGCGCCGAGCTGGAGCCGCAGCCGAAAGGCCGCTGATCGCACCGGTTGTTACAGCCAAAGCCAGAAAAACCCCTTCATTCGTGGAGGGGTTTTTCTTTTTGGGGAAGGGAAGAAAATTGATAATGGATAATGAACAGAGTTCTGAAGCATGTCCACAACGTCCACCCCGTCCAAGCTGCTTAGTACCCGTAACTTTTGAGCAGGTTCTTTTTCTTGCGCCAGTCGGGGCGGATTTTTACGAAAATCTCCAGGTATACCGGGCGATCGAGCAGCTCTTCGATCTCTTTCCTTGCTGCCTGGCCGAGCTTCTTGAGGGCCGCGCCGCCCGCGCCGACGATGATCTGCTTCTGGCTGTTGCGCTCGACGATGACCGAGCAGCGGATCAGCTCTTTGCGGCGGGGATCGTTTTCGTGCTGCTCCCTGAATTCATCGATGACCACCTCGGTCGAGTAGGGAATTTCGCGCCCATACATCAGGAATATTTTCTCGCGGATGATCTCGCCGACAAAGAAGCGCTCCGGCTCGGTGCTCAGAATATCGTCCGGATAAAGCGGCTCGTCGAGCGGAAGCAGCGGGCGGATGAGATCGACCAGTTCGCCAACGTTGCGGCCATCGAGCGCTGAGACGGCCGTAACGGCCACGGGCTTGAAGCTCTCCATGATCTCGCGTTGTGCATCCTTCACGACGCTTTCCGGCGCGAGGTCGGCCTTGTTCAGGACGATGATGAAGGGTTTGCCAGCGGGCTTGATCCACTTGCTGACCAGTTCGTTGGCAAACGCTCTGTCGAAAGGCTCTTCCGCTTTCTGAAGCGGGATGAGGCCGACGATGAGATCGCATTCCCGCAGTGACTGGCGGGTTATTTCAAGCATCGACTCGTGCAGCGACTGTTTCGGATCCATGATACCCGGCGTGTCGAGAATGACGATCTGGCTACGGTCGTCGTGATAGATGCCGGTAATTTTTTTTCTTGTCGTTTGCGGTTTTGGTGTTACAATCGATAGCTTGTGATCCAGAAGACGGTTCAGCAAGGTCGATTTTCCGGCATTCGGCGCACCAACAAAGGCGACATGGCCGCATGAAAATGAAGATTGCTGCACAGCGATAGTGTTCCTTGTATGATTTGGACGCCGAAAAACTGGTCGAAACGCAGTTCCGGCGGTTTATGATTCTGTTTCACGTCAAGATAACATGATATACCTCCTCTTTGCTCTCAAGTGATGGAAAAGTACAACAAACTCGATTTTTTATGGCTTCTCGTACCCATGATGGGGCTGATCGTCATGGGGCTTATGGCGGTGTACAGCGCGACCAATGGTTCGACTGAAGCGGTTTCCCTGTTCTACAAACAGCTTTCATGGGCGGTAGCCGGAGCCGTCGCGGCCACCATTATATACTATATGGATTATCGCATCATAAGAGATAACTCCTACTTCATTTATGCTGCTGGCATTCTTCTGCTTTTGGTTGTGCTGGTTTTTGGCAAGAAAATCGCCGGACAGACCAGCTGGGTACGTATCGGCATGTTCAGTTTCCAGCCCTCCGAGCTTACCAAGATGTTCACCATCATCGCGATGGCGAGGTTTCTCTCCGATGACCAGACCGATCTCAGCAACATCATGGATCTGGCCAAAGCGCTTGGCATGGCGCTGGTTCCGGCGGGACTTATCATGCTTCAGCCGGATATGGGCACAACCCTGACCTGTCTTTCATTCATCGTCCCCATGATCGTACTTGCCGGTTTCGAGCTATACTATATTCTTCTTGCGATGGTTCCGGTTGCGTTGATGCTTTCCGGTTTTTTCAATTTTACCATTCTTGCGACCATTGCCGTTGTTTCCATGATCATGTTTGTCCTGCTCAGGAAAAAGTTTTATTTCCATCAGTTGATGGTTACGGGAGGAGGTTTTCTGAGCGGATTGCTGACCTGGAAGTTTACGGCTTCGATTCTCAAACCTCACCAGATCAAACGAATTCAGATATTTCTCGACCCGACCTCCGACCCGCAGGGTGCGGGTTACAATGCGCTTCAGGCCAGAATCGCCATCGCCTCCGGCGGGCTTTTCGGTAAAGGTTTTCTTCACGGCACGCAGACACAGCTTCGCTATATTCCCGCGCAGTGGACCGATTTCATCTTCTGCGTGATCGCCGAAGAGCTCGGATTTTTTGGTTCAACGGTGTTGCTGCTGTTATTTCTGACGCTCGTGCTTCGCCTGATCTGGATGGTTGGAGCTATCAAGAACCGCTTCGTCGAACTGTTGCTTGCCGGATATGCGTCGTTGCTTCTGACCCATGTGGTGATCAACGTGGGTATGACCATCGGCGTCATGCCGGTTATTGGCGTGCCGCTGCCTTTTATTTCATATGGAGGATCGTCTCTTGTCGCAAACATGATGATGGCCGGTCTTGCGATGAATTTTTCGAAAAATCGCAGACATATCGGCTATTGAAATAAGCGGGATTTTTGATAAACAAAGAAAGGCTGCCTTGACAGACAGCCTTTCTCTCGAAAAAACGATGTGGTTTATTCCATTATTTCTTCGATCATTTCTTGATCTGATAAATGAAGCGCTTGCCACCTTCACCAACAGGAATGCGCTCGATTTCAGCATCCTGGTTGCCGTATTTGTTGAACCAGAGGCTGACAGCAGTGCCTTTCGTCTGAAGAGCAGCCGCGATTTCGCGAGGCTTGAATGCCTTGTCGGGATTGGCCTGAAGCAGAGTCTTGATCGATATGCCGAGTTTTCCGCGTCCAAATTTTGCCGGTGCGGGTTTGGCTGCGGGAGCGCCTTCCATCTTCGAAAGATTGCTTTCGAGCTTTTTGATAATGGCATTCAATTCAGTTTCGTAAGGACGAATGCTTTCCTCGAACTGAACCTGCAATTCAGCAATTTTTTCCTTCAGTTCATTTTTCTGCTGGTTCAGAACCTTGAAATCATCGATATTCAGGATGTACAGATCAAATTTGTCCGGAGCGGATTCTTTTCTCATAGTAGTCATGATTTGCATTGTGATAGATACAGTTTGAAGACAAAAGAAATATAACAGGTTTGTATGCAATAGTGCAATAAAAAAAATTATCTGTTTTTTTATTTTTTTAAATGTAAATGCCGTAATATGAATGTATATGAAACTTGTCTTCATCTTGCAGCGTGCTCGTTATCTTTCAATTGATTAAAAAGATTGTATGTATTATGAAACAGAAAAGTGTTGCTGCTGTAACTCTTGGTTGTAAAGTAAATTATGCCGAAACATCTTCCATTGTCGATATGCTGGTCGCCGAAGGATGGCGATTGAATGCCATCGATGACGGGGCGGATGTAATTATTATACACACCTGCGCCGTTACCGGTGAGGCGGAGCGGAAGTCACGGCAGCAGATTCGAAAAATTATAAGAAACCATCCGGAAAGCAGGATTGGAGTGATCGGTTGCTACGCGCAGCTCGATCCGAAAAGGGTTGCCGAAATCGAAGGCGTTTCATTCGTGCTGGGCACAGCCGACAAATTTGATATATCATGGTACAGCTATGAACCATCTCCTGATAGTCATGTTCCACTGATAAAAGTATCTCCAGCCGATGAAGCGAAAATCGCGCATCCGGCCTGTTCGATGCTTTCCCAGCCGGACAAGGAAAGAACGAGGGCGTTTCTCAAAATTCAGGATGGATGCAGTTTTGGTTGCGCTTATTGTACTATCCCACTGGCGCGGGGGCGTTCTCGTTCGGTTTCGCTTCCGGTGTTGCTCGATCAGGCGCGAAGAATTGCCGATGCCGGATATAGCGAAATCGTGCTTACGGGAATCAATCTTGCCGATTATCGGGATGACGATATTCGGCTGGCTGGTCTGCTCAGGCAACTTGAAACCATCGACATCGGCCGGATTCGCATCAGCTCGGTCGAGCCGCAATTGCTCGATGACGAATTGATCGACATGGTCGCTGCTTCCTCCAAGATCATGCCGCACTTTCACCTGCCGTTGCAGAGCGCCTCGGACAGGGTGCTCCGCAGCATGAGGCGGCATTACGATACGGCATTTTATCGCGAGCGGCTCGCGAAGACGGTTTCGTCGATCGAGGGATGCGCGATTGGTGCGGATGTGATGGTCGGGTATCCGGGCGAAAACGAGCATGATTTTGAAGCGATGTGTCGCTTTATCGAGGAGTTGCCGGTGGCTTACCTGCATGTGTTTACCTGTTCGCCACGGCCCGGCACGAAGCTCTTTGCGGAGATCGCTGAAAAGAAGCTGAGCCGCGTACCATCCGCCGAAGCGTCAGCAAGAGCGGCCCGGCTTGGAGTGATCGGCGAGCGAATCGAGCGGCGGTTTGCCGAAGCGTTTATCGGCAGCCGTCTGAAGGTGCTGTTCGAAGAGTCGTCGGTGGTTGCCGAAGAAGTGGTGCGCTGGAGCGGCTACAGCGAGAATTATCTCCGGGTGAGCGTCGATACCGGCGCCGAAGTCGTCGGCAAAGAGCTGCGAGGCGAGGTGCGGGAGGTGCTTGTCGAGGGGTTCGGCGAGGGTTTGCAATTACAGGGCAGACTCTTATCTTAAAATTTTGCATGTAAAGGGTGTTTTTCGGCGGCGTTGCGCCGATAGCGCCCTTTATGCGGCAGTTTTCATCAATACCGAAAAACCTCCACGCCCATGCCTATCAAATCCAGAATCCGCACCGTGCCCGATTATCCGAAAAAAGGGATCATGTTTCGTGACATCACCACCCTGATCAAGGACCCGGTCGGCTTCCGTCTCGTGATCGACAACATGACCCAGCACTACCTGTCCAACGGCGTCGATTTCGATGTGATCGTGGGTATCGAGGCCCGAGGTTTCATCATCGGCGGCGCCTTGGCCTACACGCTCGGCAAGGGATTCGTGCCGGTCAGGAAGCCGGGCAAGCTTCCGGCGGATGTGGTGCAGCTCGAATATGAACTCGAATATGGCAGCGACAAGATCGAGATGCATACCGATGCTCTGGTTCAGGGGCAGCGTGTGCTTCTGGTCGATGACCTGCTCGCTACGGGCGGCACGGCTCTTGCTGCGGCGGCGCTGGTCGAGAAGCTGGGCGGCGTCGTGGCCGGCATGGCCTTCATCGTCAATCTGCCCGATATTGGCGGCGAGAAGAAAATCCGCGAGAAAGGCTATAACATCTATGCCCAGACGGAGTTTGAAGGCGACTGATGCCTTTTGAAATCTGACAGACTCATGAAGCCTTTCTCTGGCTTTTTGAAACGTAGCTCGGCCACGGCGGTAATGCTGGCGCTCTTCTGCGCCGCGCCGTCCGTGGCCTTTTGCTCGACCGGCGACGCGACGCACTCCGCACTCCCGCCGCTCTGGATGGCGTTGCCCTTCGTGGCGTTGCTCTTGATGATCGCCACCGGACCGCTTTTCTATCCGAAATTCTGGGAGCATCACTACAAGAAAGTTTCCATTGCTCTCGGCGCGGCGGTGTCGCTCTGGTACGCTTTCGCGATGGAACGCGGCGCGCAGATGCTGCTGCACACCCTCGAAGAGTATCTCTCCTTCATCGCGCTGATCTCGTCGCTCTTCGTCGTGGCGGGCGGGATTCTGGTCACCATCGGACTCCGGGGTTCGCCGCTGGTGAATGGGGCGCTGCTCTTTTTTGGCGCGATCCTCGCCAACGTCGTCGGCACGACCGGCGCATCGATGCTGCTCATCCGGCCCTATCTCAGAATAAACGAAGGGCGGCTCCGGCCTTTCCATATCGTCTTTTTCATCTTCATCGTCAGCAACATCGGCGGCGGACTGACCCCAATCGGCGACCCTCCGCTGTTCCTCGGCTTTCTGCGAGGCGTGCCCTTTTTCTGGGTGATCGGCCATTTCTGGCTTTACTGGCTGGTGGCGGTTGTCGCGCTTTGTATGATCCTCATGGCGCTCGATGCACGGTTCGCAGCCAAGGCTGATGCGTCTGAAGTTGCACGGGAGGCTTCGCGCTGGATCGAGCTGAAGGGAAAGAGGAATTTTCTCTGGCTCGCGTTGCTCATCGGGTCGGTCTTTCTCGATCCGGCGGTGATCGAGGGATTCCCGAGCCTCCAGGAGCGGATTCATCTGCCTTTCGGCATCCGCGAGCTGATCATGGCCGCTGTCGCCGTGGCGGCTTACAAAACTTCGGATAAAGAGGCCCTCAAAGGCAACGAGTTCAACTTCGAGCCGATCAGGGAGGTAGCCTTCCTCTTTATCGGCATCTTCGCCACCATGATTCCCGCCTTGCAGCTCATCGGCGCGTATGCGCGGGATCATGCCGCCGGATTCAGCGTCACGAAGTTTTACTGGTTCACCGGTTTTCTCTCAGGGGTACTCGACAATGCGCCGACTTATCTGAACTTCCTTGCCGGGGCGCTCGGCAAGTTCGGTCTCGATCCGAACAGCACCGGCGATGTGCTGAAGTTTGCCGCGGGCATGCCGTCGCCAGTCGCCGGGGACGCCTCTTCGACGCTCTATCTGCTCGCCATATCGGCAGCGTCGGTCTTTTTTGGCGCGATGACCTATATCGGCAATGCGCCGAATTTCATGGTTAAAAACATCGCAGAACAAACCGGCGCGGAGGTTCCAGGCTTTGTCGAATATGTGTATCGCTATTCGATACCAGTGCTCCTGCCGCTCTTCGGCGTGCTCTGGTATTTCATGTTCAACCGATAGACATGCGGACACCTGCCGTTTCAAACAACAACGGCAGGATTGAATCATGAGACGCCGAGTCGCCCATCTTATACGTACAATAGAGTAATAACTGCCGTTCTGTCAGCAGTTTTCCGGAAACATGCGAGAGTCCGTTTTCAATGTCTGGCGGGGTAAAGCGGAACCGCTATTCATCGTTTTTCAGGCTTTCGCTCACCGCCAGCTTGAACTCTTTGGAGATTTTGAACGTCGGCACGTTTTTCGGCTCGACGGTCACCTTCTCGCCGGTTCTGGGATTTCTGGCCTGCCTCAGATTCTTGAAGCGGATGTTGAACGACCCGAATCCGCGAATCTCGATGCGTTTTCCGGCCTTGAGAGAGTCGATGATGCTCTCGAACAGGCAGTCGACGACCGCTTCGGTTTCGTTCTTGGTCAGACCTGTGCGCTGGGCGATCACGTTCACCAGGTCGGCTTTGGTGGTTGTCTGTCCCATGGTAGTGTGTGCTTGGGTGTTAGTTGTTTACCAAAATTGCTGATTAATACCAAAGGCGGATAGCTACTACTACAAGAAAAACTGCGAACATGCGTCTCAAGAGGTCGCTTGAGAGTTCGATGGCCAGCCGTGCTCCGAAAAAAGCACCGGCGAACAGCCCGAGCGCGATGACGAGCCCGAACCAGATATGCTCGGTCGAAATCTTACCTGCGTGGTAATATTCGTAAACCCCGAGCAGCCCGACCGGGAGCAGGAGCGCCATGAGCGACGTCGCGCTCGCGCTCTGCTGGCTCATGCCGAAAAAGAAGACGAGCGCCGGAACGATGATCACTCCGCCACCGACGCCGAACATGCCGGACAAAAGTCCCGCCGCGATTCCGGTGATAAACAGAATGAGATACTGCATGATCGCTTAAAAAAATGTTCCGTTGTTGCGTTCTCAGCGTCACTCACGCCGGAGAGCCTGCGATGGCCCCATCCGACTTGATTATGATTTCGATTTCATCCGAATCGAGCGACTCCTTTTCAATCAGCCGCGCGGACATCGCGTGCAGAATCCGCATATGCGCCGTGAGAATCTTGCGTGCGTTGTCCATGCACTCAGTGATGATCCTTCTCACCTCGATATCGATCTGAAGGGCGGTATCCTCGCTGTACTCCCTTACGTGCGAATAATCCTTTCCGAGAAAGACCTCCTTGTGGCCATCTCCATAGTTGATAGGGCCCAGCTTTTCGCTCATGCCCCAGTTTCGGACCATCTTCCGGGCGATCTCCGTCGCCTTCTCGATGTCGTTGGCCGCGCCGGTGCTCACCTCGTCGAAGACCAGCTCTTCAGCCGCGCGGCCTCCAAGCGCATAGGTAATCATGGCGATCAGGTACTCGCGGTTCTGCGTGTAGCGGTCTTCGAGCGGCAGGTACGCGGTCTGGCCGAGGCTGCGGCCTCTCGGAATGATCGTCACCTTGTGGATCGGGTCGGAACCGCTGGTGAACTTCGAGACGATCACATGGCCCGCCTCGTGATAGGCGGTGAGCTTTTTCTGGTCGGGCGAGATGAACATGCTCCTGCGCTCCGGCCCCATGAGCACCTTGTCGCGCGCCTCTTCGAAATTCTGGACGGTGATCTCCGTCTGTTCTTTTCTTGCCGCCAAAAGCGCAGCCTCGTTGACCAGGTTGGCCAGGTCAGCACCTGAAAAGCCGGGCGTGCTCCGGGCGATGCTCGGCAGTTCGACTTCTGCGGAGAGCGGCGTGTTGCGAGTATGAATCTTCAGAATCGCCTCGCGTCCGCGTATGTCGGGCTTGTCGATGACCACCTGCCGGTCGAATCTGCCGGGACGCAAGAGCGCCGTATCGAGCACGTCGGGGCGATTGGTGGCGGCGATGAGAATCACGTTGTCCTTGGTTGTGAAACCATCCATCTCGACCAGAAGCTGGTTCAGCGTCTGCTCACGCTCGTCGTGACCTCCGCCGAGACCCGCGCCACGGCTCCGGCCAACGGCGTCGATCTCATCGACAAAGACGATGCAGGGCGAGTTTTTCTTGGCGGTATCGAACAGGTCGCGCACTCTCGCCGCGCCGACGCCGACGAACATCTCGACGAAATCCGCGCCGGAGATCGAGAAGAAGGGCACCTTGGCTTCACCCGCAATCGCCTTGGCGAGCAGGGTCTTGCCGGTGCCGGGCGGGCCGAGCAGCAGCACGCCTTTGGGAATCTTGCCGCCGATCTTCTGGAACTTCTCGGGACTCATGAGGAACTCCACCGTCTCCTTCAGCTCTTCGACCGCCTCATCGACCCCGGCCACATCCTTGAAGGTCACTTTCACATCAAACTCGCTGACAAGCTTGGCGCGGCTCTTGCCGAAGCTGAAAATGTTTTTCGATGCGCCGTTCTGCATCGACATGCGCCTGAAGATGAAGAAGTAGGCGAAGCCAAACAGAACCCACGGCAGCGCCAGTATAAGAATATTGGAGAGGTCGTCGCTGCTCTGCACGATCTTGAGCTGAACGCCGCTCGCCGCCAGACTGTCGGCCTGGGCACGGTCGAAGCCCGGAATACGCACCATGAAGCGGTCGGCGTGCACGGTAGCGCCGTTGGTCAGGTGCAGGTCGCTGGCGGCCTTGAGCTTAGCGGTAAGCAGCGCGGAGCGATCCTGACTGGTTTTGACGGTCACTTCAGCAAGCGAGTTGCCAATGAGGAACGTACGGTATTCGTTATATGATATTTCAGGTGAGATGTCCTGGGAAAAAAAGCGCTGGAAAACGAACAGACCAAGCACCGCAAGCATCAGCAAAAGGATAAATTTGGGGAATCCTCCTTCGCGGCCATCTTTTCCGGGAAAGCTTCCGTCAGGCTCCGGACCTTTGTCCGGCGGCATGAAGCGGTTATTCGGACGGCCTTTTGGACTCTTGTCGCTGCTTTTATTAGGCTGCATCGGCTGCTGTTGGGATGATGCAAGATAACTTACGGAATAATAAGTAATTAAAAGTAAAACTTCAGCAGAAACCAAAAAGTTTTCGCGCAGCGTCTCCAGCAAGCATTTTCAGACGTTATTTTCTTGCTTTAATCGCGGATATGGTTCCCGGAGGTAGTCTTTCATTCTTTTCTCTTGCGATTGCCAAATGCAGCGAGTTTTTCTTAAATTCCATGCGCTTTGAAGGCGGCGCCGTCTCGTCCGGCATTTCGAATGGCGAGAACGATGCGCTGCCGCGACAGTTTGCCGTTATCACTAAATCTTGATCCTTCGTACTATGGCCGGTCAACGGGTTAGAACGCGATTTGCCCCATCTCCAACGGGATATCTCCATGTCGGCGGTCTGCGCACCGCACTGTACAACTATCTCTTCGCCAAGAGAATGAACGGGGATTTCGTCATCAGGATCGAAGACACTGACCAGAGCCGCAGGGTCGAGGATGCCGAGAGGAACCTCATCAGCACACTCGAATGGGCCGGTATCATCCCCGATGAAAGCCCGATGCACGGTGGCAACTACGGCCCGTACGTGCAGTCGCAGCGCCTTGCGATCTACCGCGACTACTGCGCCCGACTGCTCGAAGACAAAAACGCCTACTACTGCTTTTCGACCCCCGAAGAGCTCGAAGAGAACCGCCAGCTCCAGCTCAAGCAGGGATTGCAGCCCAAGTACAATCGCAAGTGGCTGCCCGAGGATATGGGCGGCAACGTGCCGGAGTCGGAGATCAAAAAGAAGCTCGCCGAGGGCGCGCCATACGTGGTCAGGATGAAGGTGCCTGATTACGTTTCGGTCTGGTTCGAAGATATGATTCGCGGACCGATCGAGTTCGACTCCGCCACCATCGACGACCAGGTGCTCATGAAGTCCGACGGCTTCCCGACCTACCACTTCGCCAGCGTCATCGACGACCATCTGATGGAGTTCACCCACATCATCCGTGGCGAGGAGTGGCTCCCCTCGATGCCGAAGCATCTGTTGCTCTACGAATTCTTCGGCTGGGAGCCGCCGAAGTTCGCGCACCTGCCGCTCTTGCTCAATCCCGACCGCTCCAAGCTCAGCAAGCGCCAGGGCGACGTGGCCGTGGAGGATTACATGCGCAAGGGTTACAGCAACGAGGCGATTGTCAACTTCGTCGCGCTGCTCGGCTGGAACGAAGGCGAAGGCAGCGAGCAGGAGGTGTTCAGCATGGATGAGCTGATCTCGAAGTTCTCGCTCGAACGGGTGGGCAAGGCCGGAGCCGTCTTCAACGTCGAAAAGCTCTCCTGGCTGGAGAAGCAATATATCAAAACCCGTCCGGTCGAAATGATCGTGGGCAACATCAAACCGGTGCTTCAGGCGAAGCTGGCCGAATTCTCGCCCGAGATGCCGGTCGAGCGCATCAGTTCCGACGACTATCTCGGCAAAGTGGTCGAACTGATGCGGGAGCGCGTCAACTTCGAGCACGAGTTTGTAACCTTCAGCAGCTACTTCTTCTTCGAGCCGGAAGCCTACGAAAAGGAGGCCGTGGCCAAGCGCTGGACTGCCGATGTGCCGGCGCTTATCCAGGAGTTCATGGAGGTGCTCGAATCGAACGACGATTTCACCGCCGAAAACATCGAGGCGCAGCTCAAGGCATTCGTGGCCCCGAAAGGGCTGAAACCTGCCGTCCTGATCCATCCGCTCAGGATCGCCGCCTCCGGCGTCAGCTTCGGCCCGAGCCTCTACCACATGCTCGAAGTGCTCGGCAAGGAGACGGTGCTCCGCCGAATCCGCCGCGCCATCGAGCGCATCGAAGTGCCCGTGGCGTGATCGTCGCCGACTGCGGGGCACTCCGGTGCCTCGCAGCAAAAAAAGTTTTTTTCTGTTTTGAGTTAAAAGGTGAATTGCTATATTCACCTCACCCAATTGGACAGATAGCTCAGTTGGTAGAGCAAAGGACTGAAAATCCTTGTGTCGGGGGTTCGACTCCCTCTCTGTCCACCACTCATACCCATCTCCCAAGCCCCGGAACTTCCGGGGTTTTTGCATTTGTGGCGGTTCGGTTTGCCCGTTGATGTACGTCAGAGAGTTTTGATGGTGGACGGGTGAACAATTCTTAAATATTCCGTATCTTTTAGGTAGTAGTATCCTGAGCAGTACCCTTTTACTGAACCCCTAATTTCACGGATATGAAATCAAAGAATACTATTCAGCAATTTGGTGGAGACTGGACTCAGCAGAAGCTTATACGTGTAAAGAGTTATCTGAGTGCGTACACTCAAGCGTTGAAAAATACACCGTTTCAACTTTCTTATATCGATGCGTTTGCTGGTACAGGATATAGGGAAATTAAAATTGAAGAATCACAGCAATTATTGTTTCCCGATTTAGTGGGTCATGATGCTGAAGAGTTTCATGATGGCTCTGCAAGAATAGCTTTGGATACATATCCCCCTTTTCATGATTATTATTTTATTGAGGAGGATGGAGTGAAATGTGAAGAGCTTGAAAAGCTAAAAGCCGAGCACCCTGATAAAAAAATCCAAATTGTCAATATGGATGCGAATAAATGGATAAAAGAATACTGGTGTGCTAAAGCCAAGAGAAATTCATCTCTGCGAGCTGTTATGTTTCTCGATCCTTTTGGGATGTCGGTATCATGGAATACGATACAGGCTATTGCTGAAACCAGAGCGGTTGATATGTGGTATCTGTTTCCATTGGGCGTTGGAGTGAATAGATTGTTGAAAAAAGACGGGAATATCCCTGAATCCTGGAAAAGAAAGCTTGACGAAGTGTTTGGGAACTGAGATTGGGAAAACATATTATATGCAAAATCTGAGACTTTAGACCTTTTTGGTGAAACTCAATTATCTGTAATAAAAGGTGGATTCTCAGAAATTTCTGATTATTTTATAAGAAGATTGTCTGAGATATTTCCCGGAGTGAGCAAAAATCCTTATATGCTATACAATGAAAAAAATAATCCTTTGTATATGCTCTGCTTTGCTTGCGGGAACGAAAAGGGTTGCAAGGTTGCTTTGAAAATAGCTGATCATATTTTAAAGATGTAATTTATGGCTAAATCTCATATAGAATGGACGGAGTCAACCTGGAATCCGGTGACGGGTTGCACGAAGGTTTCGGAAGGGTGTCGCCACTGTTATGCCGAGTCATTCGCGCGTCGGCTTCAGGGGATGGGGGTTGAAAAGTACCGGGCCGGGTTTCATCTGACTTGCCATCCGGAGGCGCTGCAAGAGCCGTTCAGGTGGAAAAAGCCTCGGGTTGTGTTTGTGAACTCGATGAGTGATTTGTTCCATAAGGATATTCCGCTCGATTACATCCAGAAGGTTTTCAGCGTAATGAGGCAGAATCCGCATCATGTGTTTCAGGTGCTTACCAAACGAGCGGATGTTCTGAGGTATTACGATAGCGAAGGGTGGCTGACCTGGCCACATAATGTCTGGATGGGCGTGACTGTTGAAAATGCCGACAATGTTGGGCGGATAGAGTTGCTGCGCCAAACGGGAGCAAAGGTGAAATTCCTTTCCTGCGAGCCGCTGCTCAGCGCATTGCCTGATTTAGACCTCAATGGAATTGATTGGGTCATCGTTGGCGGCGAGAGTGGGCGAGGTGCAAGAAAGATGAATGAAGAGTGGGTTCTTGAAATTCGAGAAAAATGCCTTGCCGCCAATGTTCCGTTTTTCTTCAAACAATGGGGAGGAGTCAACAAAAAAGCCGCGGGCAGGTTGCTTGAAGGGAAGGTGTATGATGGAAGCCCGATGGAGTCTGTTGGTGGGGAGCGGTTGCTGTGAATCTACGATCAAGAATAAGTTTAAATTGCATTAAACGTACTGAAAGTTGTCTATATTAATTATGATTTTTATGGGTATGGATAATTCTGTTAAATGGACGGATATCGGTATATTTTTAGTTTCATTAGCGAGCTTTTTTCTGGCTTGTGTGGGGGCGACTCAGTGGCTTAGGTTAAAGAAAAAAGAGGATGCGTACTATGTATCCAAGAAATATCTTGATGCATTAGATGGGCTTGCGGAAATTTTGAATAAAATTAATTATGAGTATTTTTATTTGTGCCCTGATGTTGGTAGGTTACGTGAATCAGATGAAAAGGTATTGGAGGGATTAGCAAAAGTTGATGGTTTGGTTGGCCCTGTTCTTTATGATGGAATATGGCAGGTTGTGAATGTAAGACATCAATTAAGTTTTTGGGGAGTTTCTTTACGTGATAAGTATATTCAGAAGTATGAGTCAATAATAAATGATGCAAATAGTATATTGACAATATCTAATATTATGAATACTCAGTTGCGTGATTTTCATTCTGATGAAGTGAGGTGCATTGATAAGATGAGTAGAGTTATCACATCAAAGAAGATGTTTGATGAAAAATATGTTGCTGTTATGAATATGGTGACTTATCAAAAAAATGATAAATTTGAAGATATATTCAAATTGTGAGTTGATAATCAATGGCAACCGACTTATTTCTTTTCATTTTCAGAACTGTGGGTTATATGAGCTGATAGCGTCTCAGGTCTGACGAGTGAGACTCATGTTGTCATCCCGGACACGCCACAGTGCTGATTAATCCCCCCAAAAGCGCTATCTTGGTGAAATTATTTGACTTTTAGGTCGGTAGTTGTGGGTTTAACAAGATTGATGGCGAAGTTTTTTACGTATGCGCATCCGAATCCTTCTCTCTTCTCCAGCTTCCCTTACGCGGGCTGTCCAGCTTTTCCGACGGTCATGCGGTGATTTGGCCGCGCCGTCCGTCCACCAGCGCATCCCGGCATGAAGATCACGACCGATTCGCTTCAGGAGGCTTTCTTCTGGACTCATTGCCTTTCCTGTTGTAAATCGTATCTTTCGACCCTCACAAACAACCTTGTAAGACCAGCTTTATCGATACCGGAGAGACGCCCGTGAAAGTGAACCTTGACAGAACATCATCCGGATTCTGCATCGGCGTGCAGGGGACGATCCATGTTGCGGAAGAGAAACTCCGGGAGTCCGGCTCGCTCTACTCCCTTGGAGACGTGGTGCACAACGAGGTCGAGGTCAAGCGGCTCGAAGGGATAGGCCTCGAAACCATCGAAATCCCGGCATTCGAAAAGCTCCAGGACGTGGAGGTGCTCATCCGGGCGCACGGCGAACCGCCCTCGACCTACGAGACGGCCCGGAAGAACAACCTGACGATCACCGACACGACCTGCCCCGTGGTGTCGAAACTCCAGAAGACCGCCAAACTGCTGCATCAGCTTGGCTACCAGGTGATCATCTACGGCAAAAGCGCCCACCCGGAAGTGATCGGCATCAACGGCCAGTGCGACGACCGCGCCATCATCATCAAGCATCCCGACCTCTGCGACGCCGCCGAAATCGCGCCGTTCGACCTCAAGCGCCGCACCGCGCTGATCTCGCAGACCACGATGGATGTGCCCGGATTCTACGAGCTGAAAACGAACCTCGAAAAACTCTTCGCGGCGAACTCGGATAGCGAAGCTTCGTGGATGGCGATTCGCGACATCGACATTACGGCGGAGATGACCGGCGTCAAGCCGATGCCGCAGCTGGTTTTCAAGGACACGATCTGCCGCCAGGTGTCGAGCCGCAACGGCAAGCTGCGCGACTTCGCGCTCTCGAACGGCTGCATCGTCTTCGTGGCGGGGCGCAAAAGCTCGAACGGCCAGGTGCTGTACGGCATCTGCCGCGACGCCAATCCACGCAGCTACTTCATCGAAGATGTCGAAGAGATCGATCCGGCCTGGTTCGTCTCGGACGACGGTTCGCCGGTCAAGAGCGTCGGCATCTGCGGCGCGACCTCGACGCCCATGTGGCTGCTCGAAAAGGTGGCGCGATACATCGAAACGAATTTCGGCCCGGACTCCCCCTCCCCGTCAGGCGAAGCAAAGCAGCAGTAACGGCAACCATGAAACGACACCGACCATGACCTCCGTCAATCTCACCATAGATGGCCGCCGCCTGCTGGCAACCGAGGGCGAAACGATCCTCGAAGCGGCCCGCCGCCACGGCATCGATATTCCGACCCTCTGCTTCCACGAGGCGCTGCCCTCGCGTGGCTCGTGCTGGCTCTGCATCGTGGAGATCAAGGGGAAGAACCACTTCATCCCGGCTTGCAGCACGAAGGTGAGCGAGGGGATGGTGGTCGAAACGGCCAACGAGGAGCTTGCCGCCATGCGCCGCCAGAGCCTCGAACGCATCATCGCCATGCACTGCGGCGACTGCTTCGCCCCCTGCGAGCTGGCCTGCCCGGCGGGCTGCGACATCCCGGAGTTCATCGCCGCCATAGCCAGCGGCAACGACCGCGAGGCCATCGACATCATCCGCCAGACCATCCCGCTGCCGGGCATCCTTGGCCGCGTCTGCCCCGCTCCTTGCGAGGAGGCGTGCCGCCGACACGGCGTCGATGAGCCGGTCTCGATCTGCGCCCTCAAGCGCTTCGCCGCCGACCGCGATATGGCGCACGGAGCAGCGCTGCCGGAGCGCAAACCCGCTTCGGGCAAGCGCGTGGCTATCGTCGGCGCTGGCCCGGCGGGATTGACGGCGGCGTGGTACCTGTTGCTCGAAGGGCACGAGGTGACGATTCTCGACGCGAACGAAAAGGCGGGCGGCATGATGCGCTACGGCATCCCCAAGTTCCGCCTGCCCGAAGCGGTGATCGACGCCGATGTCGAGCCGCTCGTGAAGATGGGCGCGACTTTCCGCTATTCGACAGAGTTCGGCAAGGATGCAAACTGGACGGAGCTGAAAGCGAATCACGACGCCCTATTGATTACCATCGGCGCATCGATGGCGTCGAAACTCGGCATTCCGGGAGAAGAGCTGGCGGGCGTGAAGAGCGGCATTGGCTTCCTGCGCGAGATCGCTCTCGGCGCGGCGACGCAGCCCGGCAAATCGGTGATCGTCATCGGCGGCGGCAACACGGCCATCGACGCCGCGCGAAGCGCTTTGCGGCTCGGCGCGGAATCGGTCACGCTGCTTTACCGCAGAAGCCGCGAAGAGATGCCCGCCAACCGGCTCGAAATCGAGGAGGCCATCGCCGAGGGCGTCGAACTGCGCCTGCTCGCCGCGCCGGTCTCGATTGAAAAGGGCGCGGATGGACTTATCGTCAACGCCATAAAAATGCAGCTCGGCGAACCCGACGCCAGTGGCCGCCGCCGTCCGCTGCCGGTCGCCGGTTCGAAGTTCACGCTACAGGCGGACACGGTCATCGCCGCCACCGGCCAGCAAGTCGATCTGCCCGCCGAAGCCGCACCGGGCGTCGGCGTTGAGCGAAGCGGGAATCTGCGGATCGACGCCGCTTCAATGCTGACCTCGGAGGCGGGCGTGTTTGCCGCCGGAGATTGCGTCACCGGCCCTGATCTGGCCATCGAGGCCGTCCGGCAGGGACGCCTGGCTGCGGAAGCCATCGACCGGTTCCTGAACGGCGGCGATCCGGCCCGCGCCGGGGAGTCGCGCTTCAACTCATCGTATGGCGAGCGCGACAAAGCGCCGCGCCGCTTCTACGAACGGGCCAGGCCAGCCGCGAGAGTGGCCGTGCCGGAGCTGGAGGCGGAATCGAGACGCTGGAGCTTCGAGGAGGCGGTGACGGGATACGGAATCGATGCTGCACGTGCGGAAGCCCGTCGCTGCCTGCGCTGCCGCTGCCAGGCGGTGGACAATTGCCGCCTGCGCGATCTTGCGACCGCCTCGGGCATCGCCTCGAATCCCGCCGTGGAGGTGGTCGAAGAGGAGTACTTCAGCATCGACAGCGCGGGCAACATCCGTTTCGAGCGCGAAAAGTGCGTCGATTGCGGCATCTGCGTCCGAACCATCGAATCCTTCACGGCTGATGCCGCCGAGCTGCAAACGGAGCTGACGGCGAACTGCCCGACTGGAGCCATCAGCGCAAGAGGCTACTGAGGGTCAATGATAATTCCCCCCGTCATTGCGAGGAGCATAGCGACGTGGCAATCCATGCGAATTCAGCGAAGGCTGTTAAAGATGGATCGCCACGCCCCGACAAGTCGGGACTCGCGATGACGAATCCTTATAATGCTATCTCATTGTCTTTCTGACGGTTGTCGGGTATAACAATCAGATATCGCCCTCGCTCACTTCTTCCCCTCTTCTTCCGGCTGATCGTCGTGCTTGAAGAGCCAATCGACCACCTTCATCACCCCCTCGCTCTTGTGCACCGTCTCTTTCACCGACTTCTCGGCCTTCTTCGCCTTCTCCGCCGGATTTCCCCCATGCCAGCTTACCCAGGCGACATAGAGAATGCCGATAGCGATCAGCACGAGCGCGAGCCTTATGATCCTCTTCGCGAACGACAACACGATCATGAGGGAGATGATGACGGCAATGCCAAGCGCGATTGGATGTGCGGTCAGGTAGTTGATGATGGTATTCATGGTTCGTCGGTCATAGATATTCAAGCAAAACGGAAGCCACATGCCGTGACGGCGAATCGGAAGAGAGACGCGCACGCGCCTGCTGAAGCTCTTTTCTCATGGCCGAGTTCACCGCCGCATCGCCAAGAATGTTCATCGCCGCGCAGGCGATTTCCGAAGCGTTCGCCCGGTGCTGGATCAGCTCCGGCACGGCTTGCCGCTCCGAAAGCAATCCGCAGGCGACGATGTTGGCCAGCGAGATATTGTGCAGCTTCACCAGCCGCTTGCCAATAAAATAGTTCAACGGCGCGGTTTTGTACAGCACCACCATCGGCACCGCGAAACAGAGCGACTCAAGCGTGGCCGTGCCGGAGGTGACGAGCGCGAGATCGCTATACTGCATCACTTCGTACGAAGAGCAGAAGCGCGGCTCGATCCCCGCCTCGTGCAGATGGCGTTCATAGAGCGATAGATTGATATGCGGCGAGCGACCAAGCAGAAACACCGTTCTGGCGTCATTCCGGATGAGTTTCGCCGCGCCGAGCATCTCGGGAAAGATTTTCTCGATCTCCTGGCGACGGCTACCGGGCAAGAGACCGACGATGCGGGCGGAGGGATCGATGCCGATCCGCTCGAGAAACTCCGGCTTCGGCGCGAACTTCAGCTCCGCCAGCTCCTCGACCACCGGATTGCCGACGAACTCGGCCTCGATGCCGTGGCGGCGGTAAAAATCGACCTCGAAATCGAAGATTACCAGCAACCGGTCAACGCAGGCGCGAATCTTCTCGACGCGCCTCTCCTTCCAGGCCCACACCTGCGGCGAGATGTAGTAGATCACCGGAATGCCGAGTTTGCGGAAAAACGCCGCCATGTGCAGGTTCATGCCGGGATAGTCGATCAGAAGCGCTGCGTCGGGTTTTTCGCGGATCACCGCCGCCTTGAGGTCGCGGATCACCTTGCGCAGAAACGGCGCATGTTTGAGCACCTCGACGAAGCCCATGATGCTCATCTGGTCGGTGGTGTAGAGCAGCTCCGCGCCAAGTTCGGCGAGCTTGCGCCCGCCCACGCCGAACACCTTCATGCCGGGCCGCGCCGCGAGCAGCTCGCGCACGGGGCCAGCCGCGTGGAGGTCGCCGGAGACCTCTCCGGCCAGAACGAACAGCTTCTTTCGGCGCGTCGTCGGCGGTAATTGCATCATCGAACAGGAAAACGTATTTTATATACCATTACTGCATCAGAGTACAGGAAGAGGAGTCGGCCAGTCAACACCATTATATTAAATCCACATTAGAATGCAAGTCAAATTCGGAACCGACGGGTGGAGGGCAATTATAGCCAAAGAATACACTTACGACAATCTCAAAGTGGCCGCGCTTGCCTCCGGGAAATATTTTCTCGCGCATCCCGACAGATCGAATGGCGTCTGCGTCGGTTACGACACCCGCTTCATGTCGAAGGAGTTCGCCCGCTACACGGCGGAGGTGCTCTCGTCGATGGGCCTCAAGGTTTTTCTGGCCAACAGCTTCGTGACCACTCCGGCGGTTTCGCTCTATACGAGGGATCACAAGCTTGCCGGCGGCGTCATGATCACCGCCTCGCACAATCCGCCGATCTACAACGGCTTCAAGGTCAAAGCCTCCTATGGCGGCCCGGCGCACCCGGAGGTGATCGACGAGATCGAAAGTCATCTGCCCGGAATCGATCCCTCGACGCCTGTGGAACCCGCGGAGAACCTGATCACCATGACCGACATCAAGTCGGAATATGTGGCCTATCTCGTCTCGAAGCTCGACCTCAAGCTGATCCGCGAGTCGGGAATGAAAATCGCCTACAACGCGATGTATGGCGCGGGCCAGGACATCATCACCCGCCTGCTCGACGAATCGATCATCAACTGCTACCACTGCTCGGTCAATCCGGGATTCGATGGCATCAATCCCGAGCCGATTCCGCAATATATCAGTGAATTTGTGGAGTTCTTCAGGGAGGTCGAGACCGATGTGGCCGTCATCACCGACGGCGACGCGGATCGTATCGGTATGCTCGACGAAAAAGGCGAGTTCGTCGATTCACACAAGCTGTTCGCCATCATCCTCAAATATCTGGTCGAACAGAAAGGCCAGCGCGGCGAGGTGGCAAAAACCTTCGCATTGACCGATGTTATCGACAGAATCTGCCAGAAGCACGATCTGAAAATGCACCTCCTGCCGGTCGGCTTTAAATATGTCAGCCGCCTGATGACCACCAACGACATCCTCATCGGCGGCGAAGAGTCCGGCGGCATCGGCATCACCTCGTTCCTGCCCGAGCGGGACGGCGTCTATATCGGCCTGTTGATCCTCGAAATCATGGCTCGCCGCCAGAAAACGCTGACCGGCCTGGTCGAGGAGCTGTATGCGGAGTACGGATTTTTCAGCTACAACCGGCTCGACATGCGCGTAGCCGAATCGAAAAAACAGGCCATCATCACGGCGGCTGCCGGTGGCGCGCTGAAAAGCATCGCCGGTTATCCGGTCACGGGCTTCAACGATCTCGACGGCTTCAAGTACCACTTCGAGGGCGGCTGGCTGCTCATCAGAGCCTCGGGCACAGAGCCGGTGCTCAGGATCTATTGCGAAGCCGATTCCACGGAAAAGGTGGAAAAAGTGCTCGCATTCGCCTCGAAACTTGCCTGACCGGCGCAAGATCGTCGCGCGGTTGTCGTCTCATAACCAATACGCGAAACCGGGTTGCGGAAAACGAGGCGCGTTTTTTTAATTTGATCAATCTGCCGCGGCTTTCCACTGAAACCGGAAAGCCGCGGTACGAGCCGGTGAACCGGCTTTTTTCGATTTGCATTAACACTCGTCCCTTGCAGCAACAGGCCATAACATCAGGAGCACGCTTTTTCAGCGAACTGGTTGCCGAACACCAGGATATGGTCGTCAATACCTGCTACCGCTTCGTGTTCAACCGCGAGGATGCCGAGGATCTCGCGCAGGAGGTGTTCATCGAAGTTCATCGCTCGCTCGACAAATTCCGTGAGGAGTCGAAACTCTCCACCTGGATCTACCGGATTGCGGTCACCAAGTCGCTCGATCATCTGCGCAAGCTGAAACGCAAGAAACGTTTCAGTTCGCTGAAACGGGTGATCGGCATCGACGATCCGGCGGACTCGATACCTGCGCCAAGCGATGACAACCCCGCCGACGTGCTCGACGGCAAGGAGCGCGTCACCGTGCTGCAAAACGCGCTCGACGCGCTGCCCGACAACCAGAAAACGGCGTTCCTGTTGAGCAAGCAGGACGGATACAGCAATCAGGAAATTGCCGACATTCTCCAGACCACCATCCCGGCGGTCGAGTCGCTGATTCACCGGGCGAAAAAAAATCTGCAATCGCGTCTTGAACGGCACTACCGGTCAGACAATTAAGCGCTTTGAGCGGCACAAGAATTGAAATGTTTCGACGTCACATTTGATGAAACTGTAACGAACCATGAACAGAACTACTGAACAACGCAACGCAGAGGTCACGAAGACCCTTGAAATGCTCGACAAGATGCCGAGGATCGAGGTGAATCACCACTTCAGAGCGCGGCTCTTGCAACGAATCGATGCGATGGAGGTCAGAAAAAGCACCGGAGCAGTAGTACTCGGCGGAGCCTTCAGCCCGAAGCTCGCCTTGATGACGCTCTTGCTGGTGCTGAACATCGCTTCGGCTGTGATGCTGTACATGCATCAATCGCCACAGCTTGCTGGTGCTTCGGGTGCCGTGGCCGAATCGATGAGCGAAGATTACGGCGGCGGCCCGGCGCTCTCCTATTACGACGATCAGTCGGCGGTCAGCCGCTGAGACAGGGGCGAGGGACTCTGAACAGCGAACAATTGCAACGATGAACAGCATCGAACGGGCAGTTCCCTTGCGTTTATAACATTTTAGAGGTTACCGATGGACTTTCTTTCTTCCAAGCGATTCGTCACGACAGCCCTGGTGCTTCTGGTCGTGCTCAATGGCATCCTGATTGGGGTGCTCTGGTGGCAGAACTTCGTCACCAGAAGTTACCGCTCGGTTGAAGTCACGCGATTTTACAACGGCGGCCCCGGCGGAGGCGCTGAGCTGGTGCTGAACGACAAGCAGAAAGAGGCGTTCAGGAAACTCCGGCAGGAGCATTTCCAGAAGAGTATGCCGACCGTTCAAAAAATCATCGACTTCAAAAAAGCGCTGATCGCCGAAGCGGTCAAGCCTGAGCCCGACAGGAACAAAATTTCAGCTATCGCCGACAGTATCGGTCATCGGCAAGCGTTCCTCGAAAAGGATCTGGCGCTTCATTTCCATGAGCTTGCCGCGCTCTGCACCCCCGCCCAGCGCGATTCGCTGCAAAAATTTCTCGGCAACATCTACGCCGTGCGATTCCAGAAGATGAACTCATGGCATGGCAGGCCTCATCGAGATCATGACCGTGATGGTGACGATCGTCCTCGCCCCCTTCCGCCGCCACCCCCGGAACACTGACCGGACACTGAGATGTCTGCAAACCAGTCGTTCAAGTGGAGGGTCTTTATCAGCGCCGGACTGGCTTTGGCTTTCCTCGTCATGCTCGTCTCCGGCCTCGTGCTCTACATCTCTCCGCCGGGAAGAGTGGCGAACTGGACGGACTGGAACCTCTTCGGACTGAGCAAACGAGGGTGGCAAAACCAGCATGTCATGTTTGGATTCGCCTTTATCGTCCTCTCGATCTTCCACCTCTTCGTCATCAACTGGAAGGCATTTCTCTCCTACATCAAGAGCAAAGCCTCGAAGGACTTGAACCATCCGGCGGAGCTTGCCGCCTCGCTTATCCTCTTTGTGGCGCTGGCTGTCGGCACCTTCTGGCACCTCCCGCCATTCGAGCAGATCATCGCGCTTGGCGACCGGCTTTCGGGATCGTGGGAGCGCAAAACCGGCGCTCCGCCCGTGCCGCACGCCGAAGCGCTCTCGCTCGACGAACTTGGCAAACTGCCGCAGGTGGGCGAACCGGGCAGCGAACTGCTCAAAAAGCTTCAGGCGGCGGGATTGAAGGCTCGCGACACCAAACAGACGCTGCTCGAAATCGCCTCCGAAAACGGCGAGCAGGTTCAGCGGCTGTACGACATTCTGGTTGCGGGCAAGCGTTCCGGCGGGCTTACCGAAGATGGCGGATGGGGCAGAAAAACGCTCGGTGAGGCTGCCGAGGCTTGCGGCGTCGCTCCGCTCGCCCTGCAACAGGCGCTGAAGCAGCAGGGCATCGAGGCTACGCCCGATGAAAGATTATCCGAAATCGCCTCGAAAAATGGCCTGAAAATGCCCGAACTGATCCAGCGCATCAACGCTATGACTGAAAAGAGATAACGGGAAAGCATCGGATGTTCGCAGAGCTATCGATAGCGCGACGGCTTATCGCGGACGGCAGATCGCGCCGTACAGCTCGGGGCGGCGGTCAGCGAAAATATCGTTGAATTCGTTGAAGCTCTTGTCGCGACAGATACGCGGATCGATCTCGGCCACGAGTACAACGTCGCCAGACGGCGCGGCCAGGGCGACCGCTTTGCCGAAGGGATCGTACACCGCCGAACACCCCTTGAAATCGAGCATCTCGCCCTCTTTGGTTTCACTTCCCGCCCGATTGGCCACGGCCACATACACCTTGTTCTCGATAGCCCGCGCAGGCATCACCTTCCACCACGCATCGGTCACGAGATTCGACGGACAGGCGATGATCTCCGCCCCGTTGAGCGCAAGCACCCGCGAAACCTCGGGAAAACGCCAGTCGTAGCAGAGCATGATGCCAACCGACACATCAAGCCGCTCGTCGCGGATGACCGGAAACGGGGTGTCGCCCGGCTCGAAAACGAAGCGCTCCTTGTAAAAAAGGTGCGGCTTACGGTAGATGACCGGCTCGTCGATGCCGGGACGGAACACGAACACCGAGTTGTAGAAGCGCCCATCCGCCGCTTCGGGCATTCCGGCGACGATGATCGCCTGCTTCGCTTCAGCGAGGCGCTGGAAAAAGTCGCACGCCACGCCGCCAGGCGCTTCGGCAAGCGGCGCAAGCTCCTCTTTGGAAACGAAATAGTAGCCACTCGTGCACAGCTCCGGCAGCACGACGACCTCCGCCTCGACCAGATCGAGCAGTTTGCCGATCGCGTCGAGGTTTGCCTGTCGATCCCCGAGAACCGGCGTGAACTGAACGGTGGCGACGCGAATCATCGGCTGCCGGAACCTCCCGCCGGACGCAACTTCTTCCGCGCTATTCTGACGACCGCCGACGCCTCGCTACGGAAAATGAGCACGCCAAGCGCGAGATAAAGCAGCACAATGAGCAACTTCACCAGCAGAGCGAGCACGCCACCGATGCCAAATCCGGCAAGCCAGACGAGCAGGTCATCATGCCACACCGCGAACGCCAGCCCCGCGCCAAGCAGGAGCGACAGGCGGCCCCAGTCATAGCTGACGGGATAGAACCGCACCGAGTACCACCCCATGCAGAGGCACATCACCGCCGTGCCGCAGAGAATCGCCACCGCAGCGCCATCCATGCCGCCCAGCGGAATGAGAATCCAGCACGCGAGCGTCGTCACCACCGCCCCGGCAAAAGTTACCACCGGCAGGTACTTCGTATTTCCGGTGATCAACAGACCGGCAGAGAGGTTGGTCGAGATCATGTCGAACACGTAGCTGAAAAAGATCCACGGCAGAATCGACATGCCCATCCAGTATTTTGGCGGCAAAAGATAGAGCCGTCCGCCCCAGTGGACGCGCACCAGATCGGGCACGAAAAAAGTGCAGGCCACGGCAAGCACGATCACGGCGATGCCCGAGAGGTTCATCACCTGCCGGAAGAGCGGCTTCGCTTCGGGATCGTCGGCATGTTGCAGGAAAAAGGGCTGCCAGGCGAAGCGGAAAATCTGGATGAACATCTGAAGCGCCACGCCGAACGCCGCCACCCGCCCGTAGATGCCGGTGATGTCCGACGCCTGGAACCCCGCGCCGTAGAGCCGCTCGATGTCATGCTGAGGAATGCGGATCAGGAGATTCCGGTCGATCAGGTGGATCAGGAGGCCAGCGATGCCGGTCGGCACGTAAGGCAGGCCAATGCCGAGCAACTGCCGGTACATGCCGGGCGAGAAAAAGGGCTTGAGATTTTTCAGCACAGGCAGGATGAAAAGCAGGCTGACCAGCGAGCCGAGCGCCTCGCCGATGAAGACGCCGGAGAGTCCCGCACGGAATCCGAGGATGAGCACGAAGGTGCTGATCACGCCGCCGACCACGCCCATGATTTTGGCGAGCGCAAACGGAATCGCCTTGCGCTTCAACCGGAGTTCGGCGAATGGCACCACAAGCATCGTATCGAGAAAGAGGATCGCCGCAGCATACCGGATGAAAAGCCCCGATTCGGGCGCAAGTCCGATGGCGACGGCAATCGACGGCGCGAAGAAGAGCATCAACGCGGCGAAGAGGATCGATGTCACAAAGAGGCTGAAGAAGGCCGTCGAAAACAGCGGTCGTTCATCCTCGTTCCGCTTGATGGCGTCGGAGGCCACCTTCAGATAGGAGGTTTCGAGACCGTAGGTGAACAGGACATTGGCCAAGGCGATGTTGGCATACACCACCGCCTGAATACCGTTGTCGAAGGTGGTCAACTTGTTGGCGTAGAGTGGAACGAGCACATAGTTCAGGCTGCGGGCCAAGATGGTGCTCGCGCCGTAAATGACCGTATCCTTCGCGAGAAGCTTGAGTTTAGAGAACATCCGAAACAGGCGTCAGTTCTTGCCAGCCACAGGGCCGGTCGAGCCGTTGGTTTTGGCGGCGCTCTCCTTCTGCTTCTGCACCGCCTCGTAATCGACCTGGAACTTGCCGTCCTTCTGGATGACGGGAATCTTGGAGATCACCTCGCGCAGATGCGCCTGCGCCTCGGCCTGCTGCTGCTTCATCTTTTCAAGCTCCTCGCCCGACAGCCCGACCGGATTGTCCTTGTCGATCAGCGTATCCTTAAGCGATTCGATCTGGAGGTTCTGCTCCATCTTCATGTGATTGACGAACTTGGAGAGAAAAAACATGAGCAGAAAAAAGACCGCCAGGGCAAATCCGAGAATTAAAATCCAGCTCATAATCCGCAGGTTATGGTTAGCATGAACAGTTTCCGGGCGCCGTACGAAGCTGCCGCGTCACGACGCCTCCGCTGGCGACATTCCAGCGCTTTCGGCCCGGGCTTTGAAAATATCATGAATTTTCCGGATTATAGCGCTGATTAGCGGATTAAAAAATGAATATTTCCAGTTTTTAGCGGCGAGTCGATCCCCTTCGCCGGAATCAATTCAAGCAAGATGAAAAATATCGAAACCACCGTGCAAGAGGGAAAGAGCATCCTTCGGCAGGAAGCCGACGCTATCCGTCTGATGAGCGAGCGGCTGGACGAGAACTTTTCCAGAGCGGTCGAGCTGATGTTTGCCTGCGCGGGCAAGATCATCATCTCAGGCATGGGCAAATCGGGCATCATCGGCCAGAAGATCGCCGCGACGCTCTCCTCGACCGGCACCACGGCCATCTTCCTCCATCCGGCGGACGCGGCGCACGGCGACCTCGGCGTGGTTTCGGAGCGCGACACGGTCATCTGCCTCTCCAAAAGCGGCATGACCGAGGAGCTGAACTTCATCCTCCCGGCGCTCAGGGAGCGCAAAGCGACCATCATCGCCTTCACCGGCAACCCGCGCTCCTACCTCGCGATGAACGCCGACGTGGTGCTCAACACCGGCATCGATCAGGAGGCGTGTCCCTACGATCTCGCGCCGACCACCTCGACCACGGCGATGCTCGCGATGGGCGACGCTCTGGCGATCTGCCTGATGAAAAAGAAAAATTTCACCGACCAGGAGTTCGCGCTCACCCACCCCAAAGGCTCACTCGGCAAGCAGCTCACGATGCGAGTCGGCGACGTGATGGCCACCGGCGAGACGCTGCCGCTGGTCAGCGAAGGGGCGACCGTCTCCGACCTCATCCTCGAAATGACCTCGAAACGCTACGGCGTCAGCGGCATCATCGATACGGAAGGCCGCCTCACCGGCATCTTCACCGACGGCGACTTGAGACGATTGGTGCAAACCGGCGAATCATTCCTCGACAAAAAAGCATCGGAAGTGATGACCCCCAACCCGAAAACCGTCACCCCCGACATGAAAGCCAAAGCCTGCCTCGAACTCCTCGAAACCTGGCGCATCACCCAGCTCATGGTGTGTGACGAGGACAAGCGCCCGGTAGGAATCGTGCATATTCACGATCTCGTGACGCTGGGGTTGTAGGGAATGAATGGGGCGGAAAGGACGAAAAGGACTATAAATAAGATATAAGTCAGCGTTCGTTTAAGTAAAAGCTTTTTAATAGATTTAAACAAAACAATTGTTTTAAAAGTCTCATTTATTTTGGCATCACTGCACAAACGATTGAGCGACGCAATATCGCACTCTCTTGCTCTACTCCGCAGTGCTGAAACTTTGTCTGCCAAGCTGAAACTTCGCTATGTATGGAGACATCATCTTGTACGACCATATCAGTGTTACTACTGACGCTGAGATACTCCATCCACTCAACAGGAACCTTGTGGTAGCGACCATCTCCACCGTAAACAGAAACATAACCAACCCGTTCAATGCCTTTAAAGCCATACGCAGTAACGCTAACAATTTGTCCTCCGTCCTCATCTGCTTTCGATTGTGTCTTTAGAATACTTCTCGTAATGCAAGCCGGGTGCTGAAACCGCTTCTCACCGAAGTAATTTGCGATAGATTCGTGCTCCCATAAACATGAACTTCGGCCATATGCATCCTTGTAGATATCGGCGTGAGACCGATGTTGCTGATATAATGGTATAACAAGCAACGGAGCAAGGCCGAAAAAGAATGATTTAAAAAAGTCGTTGTGATAATTATTGAAATACTTCCTTGCTAAGGAAAGCTCGTATGCGTAAAATTTAGCTGGATCTGCATTGATATCTGTTGCCGCCATGTGCCCCGACTCAACAATGTTTATCATGTGCTGCTTCAAAAAATAAAAGTCATCTCCATATCCAACTTCCTTGTCTTTCAGTAATGTAAGCATTTCTTGCTGCGCCAAGGGTGTGAAGAGAAGTCGAAACTGAACCTCATGATCACGATCCGTTGCGCCAAACAAAGCATCAAACTCGCGGTTCGACATAACAGTAAATCCTTTTCCTTCTCCAATGTCACGAGACTTGGCTTCGAGCTTTTTGACTGCATACCGCTTTCGCAAGTTACTGACCATGCCTTCTTCCAACTTTGACAACTTGCTGGGACTACGACTAAACGATATATCTGGTGCCGCCTCATTACCATAAACAACAAATGTCCGATGACCATATTCAGGAAATGGCTTTTCTAAGGATGCGTGCAAAGTTTGATACCTAGTCACTGTACTATATTTTCCAGATGAATCGCGTACTTTCTCGGTCCAACTGATATTTAGTGACCCTTTATAGGTTTTTGTGCCCATCCAGTGGTCCAAGGTACGAAACAAAACAAATGGATTTCCATTCAGCACTCCGCTATGATTGAAAACAACAGAACAATCTCTATTAAAAATATCATTCCATCCAAAAATGTTGCGAAGTTCATCCAGACGTCCGTTCGTGAAATACGGATCGATTTCAAGCCGTGGTACGGTTTGCTGTACCAATTTCGCTACTATATTCCAATCGTATAGTTGGTTTAATGGCAACATTTGCTGCCAAGCCTCTTCAAGTTTATCATTAAGTTGTTGCTTTAGCTGTTCAAGTCGGCTAACAACATCTTTCACCAAGGGATTGAGCTTAAAGATTACCAAAGCAGCCGCTACCAAAGGCCCTATTAACCACAATAATTCTTGATATATCTGCGCAAAAAACAAACAAATGACACCAACTATGGTCACAAATACTCTTAAGGCCTTCCACCACACACTGATAGAGTTATCTTTAGTCACCTGATGTTCGAGTATTCGAACATCTTTGACGGTTTTGATGTTTGCATACTCATCAATTCCTGATTTTCGTACAAGGTCTTCAAAGTATTCAGAGGTGTTTCTGGCGTGGGTCTCTTTAAACACCGACTTGTAGAGCTCAACTGGCTCGTGAATATCCTCAATCAAAAGAACTTACTCCCCGAGATTTTCTTTATCTCTGCTGATGCAATAAAAGGAATACGAGTTGTGTACCCCTCTCGAGCCGCTACGATTTGATTTGTTGGCCAAGAAAAAATATCTTGATTCCACAATCCTACGGTGTCATTATAAAGAGTTCGAGCGGCAGTTATCTCTTTCTGAAGATAGCTGTTTTGGCGCATTGCGTCTGCAATGGTTGCATGAGCTTTTAGTTCTGGATAAGCTTCAAAAGCTACATTAATGCGAGAAAAGATGCTATCAAGCTGCTGAGAGGTCGAATTTCGTTCCGTATCTATATTTACATTACCACCACCGCGATATGCTGCTACTGTTTTCATGACATCCTTATCTAAATTGATTGACTTCTCAACAAGTCCGACAACATTGCTCAGAATAACGACACGCTGCTCCAGATAGTTATCAATCTGAGAGGCGTCCGTCTGTATCTTCTGCTGCAATTTTTGCAAATAAGCTTTCGCATTGGTCTTCATAAGCTGGAAAACAAGCCCTGGAAAAACACCAGCTACCATAAGGCAGATACTCTGCAATACAGGAAGGGTAGACGTAGCCAGAATGATAGCACCGGGAATCATACAAACTGTCCAAAGTGCAATTTCGAAAATCTTAGTCCCAATGCCAACCTTCACCGTAATTTGTTTACTGATAACATTGACGTCTCGGCCATCACTGCTGATTGGCCCCGTTACTTCGTCCAACTCATTAGCCATTATTAATTCTCCCTTTTAATTAAAAAGCACTTCAATAAGTTGTGAGTTTTTTTGTGTTTTTTCTAATCTCGCGAAACGCATAAGAAGAAACAAAAGCCATAATTATCATCAAGTATATAGAGTAAAACTGTACAGCTGTTTCAAAATTATATCTATTCAATAGTCGCCATCCAACAAGCAAAACTCGCAATGTAATAAGTCAACGCACCAAAGAGAACTAATTTCGCCAGACAGCAAAATTAACAACTTATATTATAGAGATTACATCTAATATTCAAGTATTTAATACTACCTTTTTTCCAGATCGAGTTCAACGCCATTGAGGGGCGAACGGCGGAAAAATTCCGTCAGAGGCTCCTGCTTTCTCATCAGATTACAATAATCCTTCATCGAAAGCAGAACCGCCGCATCCTTTCCATGCCGCGTAATTGCTTGCGGCCCTTGCTCTTCCGCCTTGCGGACAAGATCGCTGAAATGATTTTTCGCCTTCTGTATCTGCCAATGCTCCACAACAGTTCCTATATGTTACCATGACGCAATTTCCTTTTTTAAATCCTCGCTTGAAATCGTCTTTCCTTCTTTTATCGCGCTTTCACCCTTCTTGACTTTATCGATCACATACAACTTATACATAATCTCATCCAAATCCACATTTTCCGGCAATGCGGATATAACTTTGATAGCTTCCTGCTTGAGACTTTCCATGATTCATCCTGTCTGAAATTAATCGGCTCTCACCCACAACCACAATATAGATACTTCGTCAGCAAATCTCACAATCCCGGAAAGTGGACAGGCGCGGTTTTGCATCCGGAGCAGCCTTTGTCCTCAATCGTGTCAGTCCTGATCTCAACCTCTGCCGAGGGCCTTCAGCATGGTTGTGGCGAGGTCGGTGAGGGCTTCTGAATTGACCGGCGAAATGCTGCGGCGGTTCGGATTCTGAAAAGAAAGATGTACCTTTAGAAGGTAGAATAGTTCGAACCCCTGATGTTCTTTGCGCGCCCCTCTGCCGGCAAACCCGGTATGCGCAAAGGAACGAACTTATAATACAACACCATGAAAAAGCTGAGACAGAGCGGCGGCTATCGCAAGGCTGCCAGTTTTCAGACAGCCACGCTGATCTACGATGCCACCGGTCTGTTTTGCGAGAAGTTCGTCGATTCGAGGTCGCGGATGCTCGACCAGATGACACAGGCGGCCCGTTCAGGACGCCAGAACATCGCGGAGGGCAGTCGCGCGGCGGCGACCTCATCGCAGACGGAACTGCGGCTGGTCAACGTCGCCCGTTCGAGCCTCGAAGCGCTGCTGCTCGACTACGAGGACTACCTGCGCCATCGGCGTTTGGCGCAATGGGCGCTTTCGAGCGATGAATTGCGTGCTGTTCGCGAAGTGCCGAAGCGGTTCCGGCAAGAGCGGCATGATCAGGCTGATCTGACTGATCTGTCGGATCGTGAGCGCTGGGCGCTGTATGCTCCGTGGCTGGAGCATGAGCGTGCCGAGGTGCGGGCAAACGCGATCATCTGCCTGATTCATCAGGCCAGCTACCTGCTCGACCGGCAGATTGCCGCGCTGGAGGAGGCGTTCGTCGAGGAGGGCGGCCACAGCGAGCACCCTGCCGCCGCACGGCTGGACTCTCGTGAGCGCCAGAACACAGAGCCTCACCGTCAGCCGACGCCAGCCGGGGCGACGCCCTCATGCCCGAAATGCGGCAGGCCGATGACGTTGCGCACCGCCAAAGCTGGCCGGAACGCAGGCAAGCCCTTCTGGGGCTGCACCGGCTACCCCGACTGCAAAGAGGTGGTGCGGGTGTGAGAGATCGGCAGAATCGGATTATGGCTCTGACAATTACTATTCTTGATGCTTGCCCCGGATTTCAGTGACAAGTCAATACCAGCAGTCTTGTACATTCCGCGTCATTGCGAACCTCACGTATCCGGTACGATACCGCGCACGCAGCTTGAACAATAGTACTCGATGGGGCTGGATCGGGACAGGAAATTATAAGAGTTGTTTTTGTATGTCATTCTGAGGAGGCTTGCCGACGAAGAAACCAGTTCTTTCGATTAGCGCCAAGGCATTTCGACTGGATGCTTCACTTCATTCAGCATGACAGGAAAAAAAGAAGATATACTGAAATAACAACGCATGTTCATCGCGAGCCGCGAAGCGGCGCGGCAATCCATACGGATTCAGTGCGATAACGAAAAGGGATGGATCATCACAGCGCGGCGTCGGTTTGGGTTGTGACAGGGTGATTGCTGCGTGCGCTATCGGCTACCGCATGTTTCGGCTGATTTTATCATCGGGTATAAAATGGCCGAATCATCAGAAGAGTGCAACAGGCAAGAGGATATCGCGGGTGTCAGATGAACTCTTGAAAGCTTTCAGGGATTGTCAATCATTGATAATAATTGTTATACTCATACTGATTGTGCAGATGTATAGCGTTGAACCCATTCTAACCCGTTGATAAAAAAGGAGCTGCAAGTATGTCGGTCAATGTCAATCTGACCCCTTACCTTGAAGCGATGGTCAGACAAAAGGTTCAGTCAGGGCGATATTCGTCGGTCAGTGAAGTTGTCCGGGAAGCATTGCGCCTGATGGATGCGCAGGATGCTTGTCAGGCATCAATAAACAAGCCATTGCAGCAGGAAATCCGCGCCGGTCTGGAAAGCGGCGCGGCGGAACCGTGGGACGTAGAGGAGTTCAAGAAGAGCGCCAAAGCGCGGAGACAAACCGGCAAGCAAGGCGGGTGACATGCCGGTAATCCTCAAACGCCCTCTCGTATCCGAAGACCTCTATGAGATATGGGAGTATATCGCGGAAGATTCCGGGAACAGGGCGGATGCGTTTCTCGATGCATTCGATAAGAAATTTCATGAACTTGCCGAGTCCCCTCTGCTCGGGAGGAATCGCCCGGAGCTGACGCCGGGATTAATGAGCTATCCGTTCGGGCGGTATGTCATTTTCTACTTGCAGATTAGCGGAGGGATCGAGATCGTCCGGGTGCTGCACGCTGCACGGGATATTGATTCGATTTTCGAAACAGAATAGCGTTCATCCGCCGCCCGGCTGGACTCGCGGGAACGCCAGAGCAGGGAGCCTCACCGTCAGCCAACGCCTGCCGGGGTGATTCCTTCGTGCCCGAAATGCGGCAGGCCAATGACGCTGCGAACCGCCAAAACTGGCAAAAACGCTGGCAAGCCCTTCTGGGGCTGCACCGGCTACCCCGACTGCAAAGAGGTGGTGCGGGTGTGAGAGATCGGCCGGATCGGTTGATGGACTGTTGCCGAGCGTGGAGACTCGACGGAGCTGCTGACCGAAATCACCTGCCCGACGCTCGTCGTCAACGGCATGGAGGACATCATCACCACGATGGCAGTCGCCGCCGGAATGCACACGCTGATTCCCGACGCGAAGCTCGCACTGATTCCCGAAGCGGGCCACCGCTCGAACATCGACCAGCCCGCCATTTTCAACAGCAACATGCTGGAGCACCTGCGGAGTTTGTAAAAAGAGAAAACCCCCAACCGGTTGGATATTCACCAGTTGGGGGTTTTGCTTTTCTTGCCTTTGCTGTCCCGTCTCCCCCAGTTCTCTACTGGCGCAGCTCTTCAATCAATACATATATCGCGAACCTTCACACGCTACGAAACACTTTCTTTATAACTTTTTGCGGCAACACGCAGGCAGGGATTTTTAGCACTGAACTTCCTACGAAGAACTAAAATTTATAAATTCAGCACTTTTCTGTCCTTCGAAGCAGCAACCCCCTGCTTGCGTGTAGGCTCTGTCATGCCACGTTATTATATTAGTTGATTTTTATAATATTCAAATGTTTCTCCAGTTAAAAAAAACTGATCAAAATGCTTTTTAATTCCCATTCTATAAATAATGTCTTTTGATATATTAGTTAAGGAATGTCTTTTCTTTAAATAATGTATTATCAATTGACAACAATAATCTGCTAAAAAATGGCCGAAGCAGTATTTCTGCGTATTTAAATTGTGTTTTCTTCCATATAACAAGGCTTTTCTCTTTGTAATACCTTTTTCAATGATTCTCTTTTCAATTTTATCTTCTTGGTTCTTCGCAAAATATCGTGGAAAACGCTTTTTTGGATTACGTCATCGTGAGATAGCCATGTTGAGTTTGCCGCAGTAAAACAGAATGCGGGTACGGTAACTCTCGAAACGGTGAAATCCTCTG
>Ga0326726_10000541_pt1 | contig 34972 bp, 31 predicted proteins | sample MHFenrmetagenome_2_FD_207603 | JGI IMG/M metagenome (GOLD analysis project Ga0326726, IMG submission 207603) | Lab enriched peat soil microbial communities from Michigan Hollow, Ithaca, NY, United States - MHF15MN | ecosystem: Environmental > Terrestrial > Soil > Wetlands > Peat | place: USA...
CCTCCGCGAAAGATTGCCGCCAAAGTCTATTCCGATGCAAAGCGTCTCGCACCCACCGCCGCGCGCTTTCCGCGCGCCGCTAGGCCTGCGCCACCGGCATGTCCAATCGTTGCTCGCGGCATCGCCGTTGCGGCAGTGGCTCTTGCGACGCCGAGCGCGCGCCTTGCTCGCGGGAGCGCGCCGCGAGGTCGTCGACTGCGGAGACGGCGTCCGGCTGCTGGGCATGCATACGCCGGCGCCGGGCGGAAGTCGCGGCCTCGCGATCCTGCTGCACGGCTGGGAGGGTAGCGCCGAGGCGACCTATGTGCTGTCCGTCGGCGCAACTCTGCACGCCGCGGGCTTCGACGTGTTCCGCCTGAACTTTCGGGACCACGGCGATAGTTATGCGCTGAACCGCGAGCTGTTCCATTCGTGCCGCATCGACGAGGTCGTCGCGGCGGTGCGCGCCACGATCGCCGCCCACCCGGCGCCGCGCACATTCGTGATAGGCCATTCGCTCGGCGGTAACTTCGCGCTGCGCGTCGCGGCGCGCGCGCCGGCGCACGGCATCGACCTCGCGAAGGTCGTCGCGATCTGCCCGGTGCTGAAGCCGCAGAGCACGATGCGCGCGCTCGAGACGGGACTCTGGATCTACCGCGAATATTTCTTGCGGCGTTGGCGACGCTCGCTGCTCGCGAAGGCGGCTTGCTTCCCCGACCTCTACGACTTCGGCGACCTGCGCCGCTTCGGGACGCTCACCGCGACGACCGAGTTCTTCGTGAAGCGCTACACGAGCTTCCCGGACCTCGACGCCTATTTGAGCGGCTATGCCGTGACCGGCGACGTGCTATCGAACCTGCGCGTGCCGACGCGCCTGATCGCCTCAGCCGATGATCCCGTGATTCCGGTCGCGGACCTACGCGATCTCGCAACGCCGCGCGCGCTCGCGATCGATGTGCTCGCGCGCGGCGGCCACTGTGCGTTCCTCGAGAGCTACGGGCTTGAGAGCTGGGTCGATCGCGCGGTGCTCGCCGAGGTGGACGGCTAGCGCGGCGGTCTCAGCCCAGTGCCGTCGGTGCCGGCGACGCGCTCAAGTCTGTCGCTTCTCTTGGAACGTCACGGGCTGCGCGCCGCTCATCACCTTGATCTCGCCTTCGATCACCGCGCCCTCGGCGACCGCGATCGAGTTGCCCGACAGGCTGCCGGTGACGCGCGCGGTGCCCGCGATCTCGACCCGCTGGCGCGCAACCACGTCGCCCTCGACGATGCCGGCGACGACCACATCGTTCGCCTTCAACGTGCCCTTCCAGCGGCCGCCCTCGGCGAGCGTGAGCGGCCCGTTGATGTCGCAGTCGCCTTCGACCGTGCCGCAGAACACGTACGGACCCTGGCCCGTGATCGTGCCGACGATCTTCGTCGACGGCGCGATAAAAGTGGTCGGGCCCGTCGGAACGTCCTCGATGCGGCGCTTGAAAATCATCCTGCTGATCTCCTCGGGAGCCTAAGCCAAGTTAGCCGAGCAGCGAGCGCGGCGCGAGCACGCGGTTCACGCTCGAGGCCGGCGACGGATTGCCGACGCGCGGCAGTTTTGGACCTGTTATGTCACTGTGACGCGCTTCACGGCCGCGCCTAAGCCGTTGGTTCGTAACACCCACTCTCGTGGCACGCGACTTGCCTCGCTCGAGCCGGTTTCGAGAATCGTGCGACGAACGAGGAGCGCCGATGGACGCCGGCAACGAAGTGATCGCGGTCGTGTTGAGCGAGTCGCAGCGTTGGCACGCCGGACAGCTCGGCAAGGGCGCGCAGCGGCTCGTCCGTCACTCGGACGGCACGGTCGGCCTCGAGCCGGTCGCGTCGGAAGAAGAATTCGAGCGCATCGCACGCTCGACCGGTTGCTTCCGACGCGGCAAGCCGATCCGCGATCCCGCTACGCGCGAGGTGATCGGTTACGAGATGGAGCTGGTGCCGCTGCTGCGCGCGGCCGGCTGAGTCAGTGGCCGTAGCCTAGATAGCGCACGTCGGTCACGTAGCCGTACTCGATCCGCACCTTGGTCATCAACTGACTCGGACCGAAGTTGTAAGTCCATTCCTCGACGCGTAGCTCTTCGCGAAAGCCGCGATAGACGCGGCCATTCGGATCGATCGGCGTGCGCACGATCGGATAGGTTTTCACGCTCTCGGGCTGGCCACAGAACTCGAGCAACTTGTCGACGGTGTCGCCGTTCGAAATGACGGCGGAACCGCAGTGCATCGCATGGGCTGGCGCCGCCGCGAGCAGCGCCAGCAGCACGAAGGCGGGGTAGCAGCGGCGCGGCGTTGCTGATCTGCTGACTGCCGTCTTGCTGGCTGCCGGCCGGAGCATGGGCCGACCGTACGCCCAATCCGCGCGGCCGGCAAACCCGGCCCTATAATGCCGCCTGGCAATGGCAGATCGGTCTCCGCGTGGCTCGAACCCGCTCGCAATCCGGACGGCATCCGCCGCGCGGCCCGCTCGCGTCGCGACTGCGTTGGTTGCACGAGCCCGGCAACGCGGCGCTCGTTCGCCGCGGCTTACGCGGCGTGGAAAAGGAAAGCTTGCGAGTCGACCCGAACGGCCGATTGTCACATCGTCCGCATCCGCGCGCGCTCGGCGCGGCGCTGACGCACCCGCATCTCACGACCGACTACTCTGAATCGCTGCCCGAGTTCGTCACCTCGCCCCAGCACAGCAACTGGGAGACGTTGCAGCTCCTTTGCGACTTGCACGTGTTCGCGCACCAGCGGCTCGACGGCGAGCTGCTGTGGCCCGGCAGCATGCCGTGCGTGCTCGACGCGGATGCCGAGATCCCGATCGCCTACTACGGCACCTCGAACCCGGGTTTGCTCAAGACGATCTACCGGCGCGGGCTCGGCTACCGATACGGGCGTGCGATGCAGGCGATCGCGGGCGTGCACTTCAACTATTCCCCGCCGGTCGGCCTCTGGCCGGCCTATCGCGAGCACGAAGGACGGCGTGAGCCGGTCGAGGAGTTTCGGTCCGCGGAGCTCATGGGGCTGGTGCGCAATTACCGGCGCCACGCGTGGCTCGTAAGCTACCTGTTCGGCGCGTCGCCGGCGCTGTGCAAGTCGTTCAAGCCCGACGGGCACGAGCTCTTGACCGAGCTCGACCGCGGGACGTGGCATGCGCAGTTCGCGACCTCGCTGCGGATGAGCGACTTGGGCTACCGCAACAAGACGCAGGGACGCCTCGCGATCTCCGCGAACTCGGTCGGCGAATACATCGCGGCTCTCGCGGCCGCCGTCACGACGGTCGAGCCGCGCTACGAGCAGATCGGCGTCGTCGTCGACGGCGAGTGGCGCCAGCTCAACGCGAACATCCTGCAGATCGAGAACGAGTACTACAGCTCGATCCGTCCAAAGCCGAGCAAGTCGTCGCATCACCGGCCGCTCGGCGCTCTGCGCCTGTCCGGCGTCGAGTACGTCGAGGTTCGCACGCTCGATCTGAATCTCACCGATCCCGTCGGCATCAATCAGAGCCAGCTGCGCTTCGTCGAGGCGCTGCTGCTGTATTGCCTGTTCGCGGACAGCCCGCCGATCGACGCCACGGAGCAGAGCGAGATCGATCGGCGCGATCTCGTCGTCGCGCGAGAAGGCCGCCGGCCCGGTCTCGAGCTGCCGGTGGCGGGCGGAACGCGACCGCTCCCGGACTGGGGACTCGAGGTCGTGGACGCGGTGGCCGAGCTCGCCGAGCTGCTCGACGCGGACGACGAAGGTTATGTGGCCGCGGTCGAGCACGCGCGCACGGCGCTGCGCGATCCCGAGCGGACGCCCTCGGCGGCCTTGCTGCGGGACCTCAAGACCGAGCGCGCCACGTTCTTCGAGTACGCGCTCGGGCTCGCCCGCAGCCACCGCGAGTACTTCCTCGGGCTCGAGCTCGGCGCCGAGCAGGCGCGTCGGCTCGCGGACCTCGCGGTCGAGTCGCTCGCCGAGGCGGAGGCCCTGGAGCGAGCTCCGGCGCCGCCCTTCGAGGTCTATCTGCGCGGTTATTTTGCGGATGTCTAATGAGTCGGCCCCGGAATTTGTGATTCCGTTAACCGCGCGGGCTCGGCCCGGCCGCGATACTGGCGGCCCCTGACCGGCCCGAGATCATAATGAAGGCGACGTTCTTTCTGGCGCTATTCCTCGGGTTCGCCGGCGTGCTTGCCGCCGGCCATTTCGTGCCGTGGGGCGCTCACGTGCGCCTACCCTCGCAAACGCGCGTCGTCGCCAACGGCGGCCGCGCCGAGCAGTTCCTGATTCGGCTGCCGGCCGATCGAATCGATGCCGCGGGAGCCAAGGCGGCGGGACTCCGCGCCGCGGCGCCGCGGGGCGCGAGCGCGCTGCCGCCGCAGCTCACGGCCGAGCCGCTGCTCGTCGAGCATTTCAAGGTTCGCGACGCGGCCGGCAACGTGATCGGTCTCGCGGCGCGGCACTGGAGCGCGGACGCGCGCGCGTCGGGCACCGCCTGGTCGTTGATGATCCCGAGCCGCGGCGCGCTCCTGCTGACCGCGCCCGGCGAGCAGCCTGCGGCGCTCGACACGGCGCTGCGCAATGCCGGCTACAACGCCGGGACCGCGTGGATCGGCGACGTCCGCGTCGCGCTCGCGCCCGAGGGTGTCGACACCGCGATCGTGGCGGCCGGCAGCGACGAGTTCTCGGGCCTCGGCGGCAAGTACAGCGAGACTTGGACGATCACCGGAGTGACCGACGGCGGCGAGCTGCACGGCACGATCGAGCTCGCTACCGTGACCCGGAAAGGCACATGAGGTACCTCCTTCTCGCGGCCCTCGGACTGTTGATCGGCGCGGCCGCCGCCTGCGCCGCGATCTACTACAACCCGTTCACCATGACGAAGTCCGCGCAGCTCGACGTCGCGGATCGCGCGCTGCATTACGCGTTGCCGAGCGAGGTGATCGGCTTTGCGCTCGGCGACGAGGTCGTGCCGCCGGGCACTCCGAAGCGGGACGACTCGCTCTGGGAAGAAACGATCGACCGCACCGCGATGCTGAGCCTCGTGCTCGACGATGCGCACGACAACCCGACCGCGATCGCCAGCCGCTTGCTCGCGGTTTCGCCGCGCACCGACTTCGTGCTGTCGGGCGTGCGCGTGAACGACTATTGGCTGCTCACGTTCCCCGGCGAGGGCACCCTGTTCTTGCGCGCGGAGACGAACGTCTGGCCGTTCCTCAAGGAGACGTTGCCGGTCTGGTATCTCGGTCGACCGTGGAAGGGACCGTCGGAGTACAGCCCGACGGCCGGGCCCGGCGAGCAAGGCGCGGCCGTCGTGATCGGCGCGACGGGGCGCTTCGTGGGCCTCGAGGGCACCGCGATCGAGAAGTATCGGCTCACCGATCTCGATCCCAACGCACGCAGCGCCGCCGCGACGGGCGAGATCGACCTTCGGCTCGGGGCGCCGCAAGTCGCGAAGAGCGAGTAGCGTCGCGTAGCTCCGCGCGCGGCGGTCGGGCGCGCGTCGCCGGCGCCACGGCGCGCGCGAATCAACCCAACGTCAACGGATCCGTGCCCGGATCGCGCAGCACGTCCGCGTCGATCGTGAACGCGGCGCCGATCAGCTTCTTGGCGTGCGCGAACTCGCGCGCGCTGTTCACGGCGTCGAGCGCGATCAGGCGCCGGTTCGCGAGGTAGTACACCGCGAAGCTCTTCTGCGCGGGCTCGCCCCGCAGCACGGCCGTGTCGTAGCCGTGTAACAGCCCCACGATCTGAATCTTCACGTCGTACTGGTCCGACCAGAACCACGGGATCTCGGCGTACGCGCTTGGGCTCCCGAGCAGCGTCGCGGCCGCGACCTTCGCCTGATGGACCGCGTTCGGCACCGACTCGAGGCGCACCGAGCGCGCGTAGAGCTTGAGCGGATGGCTCGTGCAGTCGCCGCACGCAAGCACGTCGGGATCTTTGGTCCGCGCGTGCTCGTCGACGCGAATTCCGTTCGCGCACTCGAGGCCCGCGGCCGAGGCGAGCTCGACGTTCGGCACGACGCCGATCCCGACGATCACCGCGTCGCACGGAAAGCGCCGGCCGTCCGCCGTCTCGACCGCGTCGACGCGCGCACGCCCGTGCAGCGCGCGGACCGCGGCGCCGACGTGGATCTCGACGCCGGCCGCGCGGTGCAGATCGGTGAAGAACGTCGACACCTGCTCGCAGACGACTCGCCCGAGCACGCGATCGGCGGCTTCGAGCACGGTGACCGCGAAGCCGCGGTGGCGTGCGACCGAGGCCATCTCTAGGCCGATGTAGCCGCCGCCGATCACGACGACGCGCGCGCCGGGCGGCAAGCCCGCGTTGAGCGCATCGATGTCCGCGATCGTGCGCACGTGATGCACGCCCGCGAGCTCGGCGCCCGGCACGGCGAGCGTGCGCGGGCGGCTGCCGGTCGCGATCAGCAGCTTGTCGTAGCGCAGACTGCGGCCGTCGCGCAGCCGCAGCGCATGCGCGGCCGCGTCGATTTCCTCGACTCGCGCGCCGACCTCGAGCGCGATGCCCTTCTCCGCGTAGAAGGCCTGCGGCCGCAGCAGCAGGCGTTCGCGCGGCGTCTCGCCCGAGAAGTACTTCTTCGAAAGCGGCGGTCGCTGATAGGGCGCGTACGGCTCGTCGCCGAGCAGCGTGATCGCGCCCGCGTAGTTGTGCAGGCGCAGCGTCTGCGCGGCCTGCGCGGCCGCTTGACCCGCGCCGACGATCACCAAGTGCTCTGCCATTCGGGTGTTAGTATGCGAAGCGAACGCGAAGTCTAGCAGTCGATCACGAGCGGTGACGGGCGAGGACGGGCAAGAGGTGCGGGCGATCCAATTCGACCGGTTCGGCGGGCCCGAGGTGCTCGAGTATCGCGAGGTCCGCGTCGCCGAGCCGGGCGCCGGACAGGCGCGCGTGAAGCACACCGCGGTCGGCGTGAACTTCATCGACGTCTATCACCGAACGGGCCTCTATCCGCTGCGGCTGCCGAGCGGTCTCGGCAGCGAGGCCGCCGGCATCGTCGTTGCGACCGGCGCCGGCGTGACGCACGTGAAGCCCGGGGACCACGTCGCCTACAACGCGGCCGGATCGCTCGGCTCGTACTCCGAGGAGCGGCTCGTCGACGCGCGCTGGCTCGTCAAGCTGCCGCGCGCGATCGACGATCGCGCCGGCGCGGCGATGATGCTCAAGGGGCTCACGGCCTGGTACCTGCTCAATCGCACCTACAAGGTCGCGCGCGGGGATTCGATTCTGCTCTACGCCGCGGCCGGCGGCGTCGGCCTGATCGCGGCGCAGTGGGCGCGGCACATCGGCGCACGCGTGATCGGAATCGTGAGCACCGAGGAAAAGCGCGCGCTTGCGATGGAGCACGGTTGCGAGCACGTGCTGCTCGCGAGCGATGACATCCGCACGCGCGTGCGTGCGCTCACGGACGGCCGCGGCGTGCCGGTCGTCTACGACTCGGTCGGCCGCGACACGTTCGTCCAATCGCTCGACTGTTTGCGGACGCACGGGCTGCTCGTGAGCTTCGGCAACGCGTCCGGCCCGGTCGCGCCGTTCTCGCTACTCGAGCTCACGAAGCGCGGCTCGCTCTATGTCACGCGGCCGACGCTCGGCGACTTCATCCGCGAGCGAGCGGATCTCGAGGCCGGCTGCGCCGAGCTGTTCGGGCTCGTCGAGCGCGGCGTGGTCAGGATCGAGGTCAATCAGACCTACGCGCTAGCCGACGCGGCGTCCGCGCACCGCGACCTCGAGGCGCGGCGCACGACGGGCTCCACGGTCCTGCTGCCCTAACGCTTTTCCGGTCGCTTGCGCGAAATTCGCGCATCGCACGCGCGGGCCGCGGACGCGTAGCTTTGCCTGGCATGCCAACGGAGGGCTCCGATGCCGAGGCAACGTCACGAGACGCGGCTCGAGGCGCCGATCACGAGCGTGTTCGCGGCGCTGATCGACGTCGTCGCGCGCGGCCGGTGGGGCGCGGCGCACATCGTGCTCGACGCTCCGCAACCGCGCCCCGGCTGCGAATACGCGCAGCAAAGACGCACGGTGCTGCGGCGCGGCAAGGTGCTCGAATGCTTGCGGCCCGTGACGCTCACGCTCGAGGAGACGCTGCTCGACCGGCCGTGCCGCGTGAAGCTGCGTCTCAAGTGGCGGCTCGAGCCGCTCGAGACGAGCTCGTGCGTGCTGCTCGAGGCGAAGTACAGCTTGAACGGCGCCGCGTCGCTGCGACGCAGGCATTGGGACGAGCGTATCCATGGCCATTGCACGCGGATGCTCGGCGCGCTGCGCCCGCAAATCGCGGCCGCGCAGCGCGCGCTCAGCGTGGCGCCGCCGGCGCGGGCCGCTACGCCGATGCATGAGCAATGGTTCATCTCGGCACTGCGCGCGCGCCGAAACTGAGGAGTCGGTCTCACGACTCGCCGCGAAACGTGATGGCGGACTCAGTCCTCGCTCGATCGGTTGCTATACTCCGCTGCAACGGCATTGCTCTGCCGTCGCCGGCAGCGCGCCGCCACGAGCGGAGAAGGATTGCGCGCGAAGCAGCCTGAAAAGATTCGCCCGGTTGCGAATCTGCAAGAGTTCTTCAAGGACTCGGTGGCCGACGCCATGGAGAAGCAAGGCGTCGCGGCCGACGACCACACCGCTTATTACGTGGTCAATCTGCTCACGCTGTTCGCGCGCTCCGAGAAGCTCTATGACCGCCGCATCGACGGACCCGGTCCGCCGCCGCTCGCGCTGTTGCTCGCGGAGGCCGCGGCCGCGCCCGACCTCCAAGCGCGCAACGTCGTGCTCCAGCGTGTCGGCGATACCGCGCTGTTCGTCGCGGGCTTCTTCCAGGAGGCTTTCGCGCGCAAGCTCGTCGACGTCGACTACTACATCGAGGTCGGCGGAGCCGCTTACGGGTCGCTGTCGGAGAGCGTGCGCGGCACGATTCGCGGCCGCGCTTTCCGCGGCGTGTTCGCCGAGCTCGCCGCGAAGTTCCGCGAGTTCGTCGACGTGCTCGCCGAGATCCGCGATTCGGCGCGCGCAACCGACGATCACGACATCCTGCGTCTCTACGAGGTCTGGTTGAAAACCGGCAGCTTGCGCGCCGCACGCGTGCTGCGGTCCCTCGGCATCGAGCCGAGCCCGTCGCTCGACACGACGACACGCCACTGACCCGCGACGGCATGCGCCTGCACGGCTTTCAAGATCTGCTCAGCGATCTCTACGCGCTCGATCTCGCGTACGAGGTCGACGACTTCGTCACCACCGATGCGAACCTCGCGCGCGCGCTCGACGCGGGTGGACGCGAGCTCGACGAGAAGCTGTTGATCGCGGAGACGGACGGCGAGGCCGACGTGTCGCTCTACCTCGATCCCGGCGTGCTCGGGCGGCTCGAGCGCAGCGACCCGCTCGAGCGGCTCGACGCGGACAACATCGAGGACTTCTGGACCGTGTTCGAGGGCGTGAGCCACTTCATCTACTACGCGTGGAACGCGCAGCGCGAGAAGCGCGTGACGATGCTCGAGATGGAGCTGCAGGCGGAAGTCGACAAATACGTCGCGACGGCGCTGTTGCTGCTGCGCCAGGGCCAGCGCCCGCGCGCGCTGCATCACTGGCTGTTCGAGATGCCGCGGCTCGACGAGCGCCTCGACGGCGACGAGCTCGACCGTTACCGGCGCGCGAACCGCTGGGCGGGAAAGTATTGCCGCCGGCTCGCCCCCGCGATCGCGAGCCGCGCGCCCGACGAGGCCACGCGTATGGAGCTGCGCCGCTTCTATCGGCTATCGCAAGCGTCGAAAATCGAGCACATCGACGCGGACTGAGTCAGGCGCGCACCGCGACCATGCTAGCCGCGGCGCCGAACGTCCGAGCCGTCCACGCCTACGTCGCCACGGCCGTCTTCTCTGCCGCCTCGGCGATTCGAATCGAAGACTCGCTGCCGCCCGCGAGCCAGGGCGCCACGACGACTTCAAGCCGTTGAGCCGGGAGACGCCGCAGGGTCCGCAGGGCCGAGGAACAGGCGGTACGCGGGGTTGTCGGTCTCTTCCCAGCACGCATACCCGAGCGCCGCGAGGTGGCTCGCGAAATCGGCGCGCTCGGCCGGCGGCACTTGTATGCCCGCGAGCACGCGACCGTAGTCGGAGCCGTGATTGCGGTAGTGGAACAGGCTGATGTTCCAGCGCTGGCCGATCGCCTTCAGGAACGCGAGCAGGGCGCCTGGGCGCTCCGGGAACTCGAAACGATAAAGATGCTCGTCCTCGAGGGCCGGCACGCGGCCGCCGACCATGTGGCGCACGTGCAGCTTCGCGACCTCGTTGCCGCTCAAGTCGAGCACCGGGTAGCCGCGCCGCGTGAGCGTCGCGAGCAGGTCGCGCGCCTCGTCCTCGCCTCGCGCGAGCGACACGCCGACGAAGATCCGCGCGGTCGCGCCGGCCGCGTAGCGGTAGTTGAACTCCGTTACGTTCCGAGACCCCAGCGCCTCGCAGAACGCGAGAAACGCGCCGCGCCGCTCCGGGATCTCGGCCGCGATCAGCGCTTCGCGGTGCTCGCCGATCTCGGCGCGCTCGGTCACGTGGCGCAGGCGGCCGAAGCTCAAGTTCGCGCCGCTGTTGATCGCGATCAGCGTCTTGCCGCGGACGGGGTTCTGCTCCAGCCAGCGTTTGAGCCCCGCGACGCCCAGCGCGCCGGCAGGCTCGACGACCACGCGGCTGTCCTCGAAGATGTCCTTGATCGCGGCGCAGATCTCGTCCGTGCTCACGAGCACGACCTCGTCGACGACCTCGCGCGCGAGCCGGAACGCTTCGTCGCCGACGCGGCGCACGGCGACTCCGTCCGCAAACGTGCCGACGTGGTCCAGCGTGACCGGTGCGCCCGCATATAACGACTTCGCCATGCTCGCGGACTCGAACGGCTCGACGCCGACGATCCCCACCTCGGGATAGCGCTCTTTCACGTACGCGCCGATGCCGCCGATCAGGCCGCCGCCGCCGACCGGCACGAAGATCGCGGCCGGTGGGCGCCCGCCCCATTGACGCTCGAGCTCGAGCGCGATCGTGCCCTGGCCCGCGATCACGTCGGGATCGTCGAACGGGTGCACGAACGCGCGCCCGGTCCTGGCGGCGAGCTCGAGCGCGAAGCGGTTCGCGTCGTCGTATGTGAGCCCTTCGAGCACGACCTTGCCGCCGAGCGCGGCGACGGCCTCGACCTTGATCGGTGTCGCGGTCGTCGGCATCACGATCGTCGCGTCGAGGCCGTGCTTGCGCGCCGCGAGCGCCACGCCCTGCCCATGGTTGCCGGCCGAGCTGCAAATCACGCCGCGCTCGATCATCGCGCGCGGCGCCTGCGCGATCTTGTTGTACGCGCCGCGCAGCTTGAACGAGAACACGGGCTGCAGATCTTCTCGCTTGAGCAGCACGGAGTTGTCGAGGCGCGCCGAAAGCCGGCGAGCGTGGTCGAGCGGCGACTCGATCGCGACGTCGTAGACGCGCGCGCTCGCGATCCGCGGCACGTAGCTCGCGGCGATCGGGCGTGTGGTGGGCGCGGGGCTCATCGAGGCGACCCGCGGCGCTCGCTAGCCGGCCGGCTTCAGCAGATCGGCCATCCGGCGCGTCATCTGATCGTACTGGAAGCTCGCGAGCTTGTAGCGCCAGGCCATCACGTGCGCGTTGATCCGCTGCGCCTCGGCGGTCGGATCGGCCGCCGCTGGCTCAGCGGGTTTGGCGGCTCCGCCGTCGGCCGACGCGGGGCTCTCGCCGGACTGGCCGGCGTCGGGCTTCGTCGCGTCGGCCTCGCCGGCCGCGCGAGGTTGCGCGGCCTTCGCCGCCGCTTGGTTCTGCGCGACCCGATCCGCGTCGACGCCTGCGCTGAATGCGACCCACGCGTCGTCGCCGCGCTTCGCGCCGACCGCGCGCACGATCAGGCCGTCGAACGTCCGGAACTCGACCTGAACCGCCTTGTCGGGCGTGGTGTTATCGGCGCGCTCGACGTCCTCGAGATTGAGCTCGCGCAGCGCATTACCGATCACGTTCGCGACGCCGGGGTAGAGCAGCTCGCGGCCCTTCGGTACTCCGGCCACGTCGAAATTCGTCGCGTCGGCGTTCGGCTTGCTGATTGTTACGACCTCGCCCTCCGGGTGCTTGATCGTGACCTCGCGAACGCGGTTGCCGCGCACGTCGAGGATCACGGGATCGAGCCATTGAGCCGCGGTCTTCGGGAAGCTCGGGTCGCGGTCGATCAGGTAGCTCTGCGCCTCGTTCGCGCGCCGCGCATAGCGCTGCTTCGAGCCCTTCGCGTCGCCCAAGATCAGTGTGCCGAAGTCCTTGCCCGGCACCGAGATCGCAACGCCGAGGCCCGTCGCCTTGTCGCTCGCGATGTCTTGCACGCCGAGCTTGTCGTAGAACGAGGGGTTCGCGGTTTTCGTCTCGAGGATCTTCGCCTCGGCGAGCGCGCGCAGGTTCTGGCGCAGCTTCGCGACGTCGGCCGCGTAGCCGCCCTTCTCCGCGACGGCCCAGCCGTCGGCGTGCTTCTCGATCGTCGCGACCGTTTCGCCGCCCGCCTTCGTGATCTTGATCTCGGCCACATCGTTGAGCGCGGCTTGGAGCCCGGGCAGGATCGGTCCGCCCGCCGTTGGCGCGGTCGACCGGCCGCGCTGCCCCAAGAACGCGAGCACGCCGAGCACGACGAGCGCCACGGCGAGCGCGATCAGACCCTTGCGGCTCATCGCGCCGCCTTGCGCCGGCGCGCCGCCGCGACGAGCAGCAACAAACCGATCAGAACGACCGGCATCACGAGGACGTTGATCACCTTGAGCGTCGTGCCGAGGTTGGTGATGTCCTGATCGAGCTCGTGGCGCACGGCGCGCAGCTGCTGGCGGATTTTCACCTGCTCGCCGAGGAAGCGCTGTATCTCGTCCTGCTGCGCGGAGTTCATCAACGCCGAGCTCTTGTCGTTGCGGCCGGCCTGGAGCTCGCCGAGCTTGCGCTCGGTATCCGATAGTTGGGCCTGGAGCTCCTTCTCGGTCTCGCGGAACTTCGCGTCGGCGTCGCGGCGCAGCTTGTCGACTGTCGTGAACGGCCGCGAGTACGTCGCGCGGCTGCGCAGGCCGATCAGGTCCGCGCTGCCCGAGAGATTGTCGAGCGCGTTGATCACGAAGTCGCCGTTGTTCGCGAACGCGTTAACGAGGCGCTGCCCCAAGAAGTTCTGCACCTGCGCCCAGAGCCGGTCGCTGAGCATATCGACGTCGCCGACGAGCACGAGGTTCGCGCTGTCGGTCGAGGTCTCGTGCTCGGTCTTGAGCTTGTCGTCGACCGGCGCGTCGCGGCCTTCGGGCGCCTTCGGCGGCCCGTCCGGGAACGCGCTCTTGAGCGGCCCTTCGAGCCGCGCGGCGATCGTGTACTGCATGCCGGTCGCCTTGAAGCCGTTCAAGAGCTCGCCCGGGTCGGGCAGGAATTGGAAGCGCATGACCGGCAGCGTCTCGGCCTCGGTGCTCGACTGGAGCAGCGGCGTGAGCTTGCTCGTCGCGCCCTCTGCGGCCTTGAAGTAGCCCGCGAGGCCGACGTTCACCGTGCCGAGCCCCGACGTGATCACGTCGTCCTTGCTCATCGCTTCCATGTCGAGCCCGAGCAGGCCCACGTGGCGCACGGATCGCTGGCCCTGCCGGATGCCGAGCGCGTAGCGGTTGTCCGCGACGACGTCGCTCGCCGAGAACTCGACTCCCCAAGCCTTGAACAGCTTGTCGAGATTCGAGCTCGGCGGCGCCGCGAGGCCGGTCGGCTCCTGCGCCGCCGCGAGGATCTCGGCCATCGGATCGACGAAGATCAGCGCGCGGCCGCCGCGCATCACGAACTGGTCGATCGCGTACTGCGTCGCGTCGTCGAGCATCGCGGGGTGCACGATCCAGAGCACGTTGATGTCGTCGTCGATCTTGAGCGTCGTCTCGGGCAGCATCCGCAGCTCGAACACCTGCCGCGCCTGCTCGACGATCACCCAAGGCTGCGTCGGCTGCTGGGTCTGCGGGTCGAAGCTGCCGCCGATCGGCGCGCCCGAGAGCAGCCCCACGACCGTCTTCTTCGGGTTCGCGAGGTTGTAGACGAGCCGCGCCAAGTCGTATTCGAGGAACGCCTCTTTCGACGGCTCGGGGTCGAAGAACGGGATCGTGTCGGTCGTGCCGACGCTGTTCGAGCCCGCGAGACCGAAGTACACGTTCTTGTCGCCTACGTTCGCGGCCTGGAGCCCGAACTGCTCCGCGCGGTCCTCGTCCTCGGAGAACGGCAGCGGGTCGACGACGTGCAGCACGAGCTTGCCCTCGGGCGCGTGTGCCGCGAACTCCTGGAGCGTCTCCGTGACGCGGTTCGCGTAGGCGCGCAGCGCGGGCAGCCCCTGCGTCTCCTGGTTCGAGAAGAAGAGATAAAGGTTGATCGGCTCGTCGATCTTTTGCAGCACCTTGCGAGTTCCGGGCGACAGCGTATAGAGCTGGTTCTTCGTGAGGTCGATGCGCCACCCGCGCAGCAGCACGTTGCTCGCCATCACCGCGACGATGAACGCAAGCAGCATGAGCACGAGCGTCGAGTAGCCGATACGTTGCCGAACGCGTGTGCTCATCGCGTCAATCCGCCTTCTTCAGGTGCAGGACGATCGTATTGGCGTAGAGGCAGACGCCGATCAGCAGCGCGAAGTAGACGAGGTCGCGCAGGTCGATCATGCCCTTGCTGATGTTCGTGAAATGCGTGAGGAAGCTTAAGGATGCGATCGCGTCGAGCAGCGCCTGCGGGGTCCAGCCCGAGAAGAAGTTCAGCACGAGGTCGAAGCCCGCGAGCAGCAGCAGGAAGCAGGTGACGACCGAGAGGATGAACGCGATCACCTGATTCTTCGTCGTCGCCGAGATACACGACCCGACCGCGAGGAATCCGCCGGCCATCAGGAAGCTGCCGACGTAAGCCGCGAAGATCACGCCGTTGTCGGGCTGGCCCAAGTAATTGACCGTGATCCAAATCGGGAACGTGAGCGCGATCGCGATCCCGGTGAAGAGCCACGCCGCGAGGAACTTGCCGAGGACCGCCTGCCAGACCTCGATCGGCAGCGTCATCAGGAGCTCGATGCTGCCCGACTTACGCTCCTCGGCCCAGAGACGCATGCTGAGTGAGGGCACGAGGAACAGGAACAGCCACGGGTGGAACGTGAAGAACGACGTGAGGTCCGCCTGGCCGCGCTCGTAGAAGTTGCCGATATAGAACGTGAACGCGCTCGCGAGAATCAGGAAGATCACGATGAACACGTACGCGATCGGGGTCGCGAAGTAGCTCGCGAGCTCGCGCTTCATGACGGTGATCACGCCATTCATGCGGAGGCTCCGCCCGTAATCGACCGGAACACCTCGTCGAGGCGGCGCGACGGGACCCGTCCCGCGAGCCCCTGCGGCGTGTCGTCGGCCAGGATCTTGCCGTGCGCGATGATGATCGCGCGATTGCACACGGCCTCGACCTCCTCGAGCAGGTGCGTCGAGATCACGATGATCTTGCTCTTCGCCATCCGGCCGATCAGCTCGCGGACCTCGTGCTTCTGGTTCGGATCGAGGCCGTCGGTCGGCTCGTCGAGGATCAGAACCTCGGGGTCGTGCACGATCGCCTGCGCGAGGCCGACGCGGCGCTTGTAACCCTTCGACAGCGTGTCGATCGTCTGATCCAGCACCTTCTCGAGGTGCAGGAGCTGGAACACCTCGTCGAGCCGCGCCTTGCGCTTCTGCGGCGGGACCTCGCGCGCGGACGCGATGAACTCGAGGAACGTGCGCGGCGTCATCTCGGGGTAGCACGGCGCGCCTTCGGGCAGATAGCCGATCCGGCGCTTCGCATCGGTGGCCTGCGCCTCGACGTCGAACCCGCAGACGGTCACGCGGCCGTCGGTCGCGGGCAAGAAACCCGCGACGATTCGCATCGTCGTCGTCTTGCCGGCTCCATTCGGACCGAGGAAGCCGAGCACCTCGCCCGGCTGCACACGGAACGTGAGGTCGTCCACGGCGCGGAGGTGGCCGTACTGTTTGGTGAGGCCCTGGCAGTCGATCATCGGATGTCTAGTTTGCAGCTCGACGGCGAGTGACGCGGCGAATACGAATAGCAGCACGAAGCGGCGGACAATTCTGCATACAGGTCATACCTCTTTCAAGCCGGGAGCCGGCGTCGCTCAAGGCGGCGCGATCGGTTTGCCGTCCGCGTCGATGACTGCGATCTCGCCGAAGCCGAGCGCTCGCACTTTGCTCTCGACGACGTTGCGATCACCGACCACGACCCATGTGAGCCGATTCGGAGCGAGCAGTCGCTTCGCCGCCGCGTCGACTTCACCGACAGTCAGGCGCGCGACGAGTTCCGCATACCGGCTCCAGTAATCGTCGGGGAGATGAAAACGCACGAGCGCCGCAATGTCCCTCGCGACCGAGCGCGAAGTCTCCCAGCGCCCCGGCAGGGTGAGCGTGCTGCCTTTCTTGCTCGTCTCGACCTCTTGCGCGGTCGGCGGTCGGACGGCGACGAAGTCGTCGAGCTCGCGCTTGATCTCGACCATCGCCTCGGCGGTCTTGTCGGCCTGGACCGGCGCGAGCGCGAGGAACGGGCGCTGCGCCTGCGTGTCGACGATTTCGGTGTCGGCGCCGTAGGCCCAGGTCTTGCCCTCGCGCAGGTTCATGTTGATCCGCGACGTGAACGCGCCGCCCAAGATGTCGTTCATTGCGTCGATCGCGATCTCGTCGTCGGGCTTCTTCGCCGGCACGAGCTCACCTGCGATGATCGTCGTCTGCTCGGCTCCCGGCCGGTCGATCAGGAACACGCGCGGCTTCGCCGGCAGCGTGACGGCCGGCAGTGCCTTCTTCGGCACGTCGCCGCGCTGCCAGCGCGCGAATAGCGCCTCGAGCTTCGGGCGAATTTCGGCGAGCGTCGTGTCGCCGACGACGATCAGCGTTGCGTTGTTCGGCTTGAACCACGTCGAGTGGAATTTCGCGAGGTCGTCGCGCGTGATCGCAGCCACCGACTGCTCGGTGCCCGTGCCCGTCATCGGGATCGAGTACGCGTGGCCGTCACCGTACAAGAGACTCGGCAAGATCCTGAGCGCCATCTGCTCGGGCGTGTTCTTCTCCTCCCGGATCTCCGCGAGCAGGAGCCGCTTCGCACGCTCGAGCTCCTCGGGACGGAACGCGGGGTTCAGGATCACGTCGGCGTAGACGGCGAGCGACGCGTCGAAGTTGTCCTTGAGCGCGGACAGGCTCACGACCCCGAAGTCGAGGTTCGCGCCGACGCTGAGCTCTGCGCCGAGGCTCGCGATCCGGTCGTTGATCTGTAAGGCGCTCAGCGTCGTCGTGCCCTCGTCGAGCATGTCCATCGCGAGGTTTGCGACGCCCGGCGACGCGAACTGATCGGCGGCGAAGCCCGAGTCGAGTTGCAGGCTCAGCTGCACCACGGGCACCGCGTGGCGCTCGGCGACGATGAGACGAAGCCCGTTCGCGAGCGTCGCTTGCGCGAGCGGCGGGAACGGCGCGTCGGGGAATTGAGTGGGCTTCGGGATCTCGGTCCGATCGGCGCCGTCCTTGCCGGCGGCGAGCGTGGTCGGGAACGGCTGGACCTCGAGCGCGAGCGCGTCGCCCGTGAGCCAGCGGCGCGCGGCCGCGCGCACCTGCTCCGGCGTCGCGGCGTTCATCACGGCGAGCGAGTGCTTGTAGAAGTCGGGGCGGCCGCCGAGCACCGCGTTCTCGGCGAGGATGTTCGACTTGCCTCGGAATCCGCCGACCTGCTCGATCCCGCGGATGAACGCGCCCTTGAGCTCGGCGCGCACGCGGTCGATCTCGGCTCGCGTCGGTCCGTCGCGCAGGAACCGCGCCATCTCCTCGTCGACGGCGCGCTCGACGGCCGCGAGGTCTTGCCCTTCTGCCGCCGTCGCGTACACGACATAGCCGCCCGCGATCTCGCCGTCGATCGGGTACGCCCCGATGTCGGTCGCGATCTGCGCGTCGTAGACGAGCCTGTGGTATAGCCGCGAGGACTTGCCGGACGTGAGCACGGCATCCGCGAGCTCGAGCAGCGTCGTGTCGTCGCTGCGCCATTCGGGGCCGCGCCAAACCTTGTAGATGCGCGCTTGCGGCACGCGGTCCTGCATCACGATGCGGCTCGCGGGCACCGAATCCGGGATCCAGCGCTCACGCACGACGAGCGGCGGCCCCGGAGGGATGTCGCCGAAGAAGTGCTGCACCTTGGCCTTGGCCGTCGCGAGGTCGATGTCGCCGGCGAGAACGAGCGTCGCGTTGTTCGGGCCGTAATAGGTCTGGAACCAGCGCTTGACGTCGTCGAGCGTCGCGGCGTTCAAGTCCTCCATCGAGCCGATCGTTTCCCACGAGTACGGATGACCCGGCGGGAATAGATTAGCGACGATCTGCGCGTAGACCTTGCCGTAAGGCTGGTTGTCGTCCTCGCGCTTCTCGTTCTGCACGACGCCGCGCTGCTCGTCGAGCTTCTTCTGGTCGAGCGCGCCGAGCAGATGTCCCATGCGGTCCGATTCCATCCACAGTGCGAGGTCGAGCGCGCTCGTCGGCACGGTCTCGAAGTAGTTCGTGCGGTCCGAGTTCGTCGTGCCGTTCATGCTCGTGGCGCCGACTTCCTCGAAGGGCCGGAAATATTCGTCGTTGTAGTGCTCGCTGCCGTTGAACATCAGGTGCTCGAACAAGTGCGCGAACCCGGTTCGCCCAAGAGTCTCGTTCTTCGAGCCGACGTGGTACCAGATAGTGACCGCAACGATCGGCGCTTTGTGGTCCTCGTGCACGATCACGCGCAGGCCGTTGTCCAAGCGAAATTCGGCGAACGGGATGTCGGGATCCTTCGCGAGCGCCGGGCGCAGAACCGCGCACGCGAGGGCTGCAAGCGCGAGAAATCTTTTCATTCTTCGGTCCTTCCGTCGGCGCGACTAGAGACTGCGGCGAGCGAGGCGAGTTCCTCGTCCCGCGCGTGCCCGCGGCGGCCGCCGACTGTGGCGCGCGCGCGGCCCGGGGTGGCATTCTTCGAACGGGGCCGAGTATACGAGGACGGTCGGCGGCCGACGAAGGCGCGAGGATGCGAGCCGAGTGAAGAGACGCGAGATATACGACCCGATCGAGCCGTTCGAGACGGGCTATCTGCAGGTCGGCTCGGGACACGAGATCTATTACGAGCAATCCGGCAATCCGCGCGGGAAGCCCGCGCTGTTCGTGCATGGCGGGCCCGGCGGCGGCGGCGACGTCAACGCGCGGCGCTTCTTCGATCCCGACGGCTATCGGATCGTGATCTTCGATCAGCGCGGCTCGGGGCGCAGCCGCCCGCACGCGTCGCTCGAGGCAAACACGACTTGGGATCTGGTTGCCGACATCGAGGCGCTACGCGGCCGGCTAGGCATCGACCGCTGGCTCGTGTTCGGCGGCTCGTGGGGCAGCACGCTCGCGCTCGCATACGCCGAGACCCATCCACGTCCAGTCAGCGAGCTCGTGCTCCGCGGCATTTTCCTGCTGCGCCGCAAAGAGATCGACTGGTTCTATCAATGGGGCGCGAGCATGCTGTTCCCCGAGGAGTGGCGCGCGTTCGTCGCGCCGATCCCGCCGGAAGAACGCGGCGATTTGCTCGGCGCGTATCATCGGCGGCTCACGCAGGCCGCCGCGGCCGAGCAGCTTGCAGCGGCGCGCGCATGGTCGATTTGGGAGGGCGCGACGAGCTCGCTTTGGCCGAACGCCGAGCGTAAGACACAATTCGCGCAGCCCGAGTTCGCGCTCGCGCTCGCGCGGATCGAGGCGCACTACTTCGTGAACCGCGGCTTCTTCACCGACGAGGACCAATTGTTGCGCGGCGTGGATCGAATTCGCGACATTCCTGCCGTGATCGTGCAGGGCCGCTACGACGTCGTGTGTCCGATCGAGACTGCGTGGGAGCTCCACGAGCGCTGGCCGGAAGCCGAGTACCGAGTCGTGCTCGAGGCCGGGCACACGGCGTACGAGCCCGGGATCACTTCCGAGCTGGTCGCGGCAACGGACCGTTTCTTAGGTCTCGGAGCGAGACCATGAGCGCGCTCGCGATCGTCAACGCGAAGCTCGTCAACGAGGGCCGGACGGTCGCGACGGACGTGCTGGTTCGCGGCGACAGAATCGAGCGGATCGGGGCTGGTGGGGTGCCGTCGGGTGCGCAAGTCGTCGACCTCGCGGGCAAGCACTTGCTGCCCGGGCTGATCGACGGCCAGGTGCACTGCCGCGAGCCGGGCCTCACGCACAAAGCGACGATCGCGAGCGAGTCGCTCGCCGCGGTCTGCGGCGGCGTCACGAGCTTCCTCGAGATGCCGAACACGACCCCGCCGACGACCGATCGTGCGGCGCTCGCGGCGAAGAAGCAGATCGCTGCGGCCACGTGCCATACGAATTACGGGTTCTATCTCGGGGCGACCAACACGAACCTCGAGGAAATCCGGCGCGTCGGTCCCGGCGACGCCTGCGGAATCAAAGTTTTCATGGGCGCCTCGACCGGCAACATGCTCGTCGACGACCCCGCGACGCTCGAGTCGATCTTCCGCGAGGCGCGTCTGCCGGTCGCAACGCACTGCGAGGACACGCCGATGATCCGCGAAGCGGAGAGACTTGCGCGCGAGAGATTCGGCGATGCGGTGCCGATGTCGGAGCATCCGAAGATCCGCTCGGCCGAGGCGTGCTACAAGTCGTCGTCGCTCGCCGTCGGACTCGCCCGCCGCCACGGGACGCGCCTGCACGTGCTGCACTTGAGCACGGCTCGCGAGCTCTCGCTGTTCGACGCTGGACCCATCGCGGGCAAACGAATCACCGCGGAAGCTTGCGTGCACCACCTCTGGTACGACGATTCCAGCTACGCCGATCTCGGCGCGCGGATCAAGTGCAATCCGGCGATCAAGACGGCGGCCGATCGCGACGCCTTGCGGCGCGCAGTCATGGCCGACGTGATCGACGTAATCGCGACCGACCACGCGCCGCATACGCTCGCCGAGAAGGCGCGGGGCTACTTCGAGGCACCGTCCGGGTTGCCGCTGGTGCAGCACTCGTTGCTGATGCTGCTCGAGCAGCACCGCGAAGGTCTCTACTCGCTCGAGAAGATCGTGGAGAAGGCCGCTCACAATCCGGCCGTGCTGTTCGGGATCGAGAAGCGCGGGTTCGTGCGCGAAGGGTATTTCGCGGATCTCGTCGCGGTGGATCTCGACGGGTCGACGCTCGTCGACGCGGCCGAGATTCGCTACAAGTGCGGTTGGTCACCGCTCGAGGGCACGCGGTTCCACTCGCGCGTGCTGCTGACCGTCGTGAACGGCGTGCCGGTCTATCGCGATGGGCAGCCGACCGGCGCACGCACGGCGCGTGCGCTCGAGTTCCGCGCACGCTAGACGCCGTTCCTTGCCAACGAAGCGGGGCTTGTGATTCAGTTCGGGCGATGTTGAAGCGGACACGATTCGCGACGCACCTCGTCACTATCGCGGCCGCGGTGCTGGCCGCCGCAGCGTGCAGCAAGTCCACGCCGTCGCCTGAAGCGAAGCCGCCGAGCGCGGCGTCCGCCGCGCGGCCGAAGCCTGCCGCGCAGGCGCGCGATGGGCAGACCGCCTCTCCGGCGGCCGAGGCGGCGCCCAAGGCGCCGCTGCTCGAGCAGGAGGTCGCCTACGGCGAGGCGCAGAGGCGCAACCTCGTCGGCTTTCTCGCCATGCCGGGGGACGCGGCCGAGCCGCTGCCGGGGCTCATCGTGATTCACGAGTGGTGGGGCCTCAACGACAACATCAAGGCGATGACGCGCAAGCTCGCGAGCGAAGGCTACGTCGCGCTCGCCGTCGATCTCTACGGCGGAGCGACGGCCGGTACGCCCGAGAAGGCGCGAACGCTGATGGCCGCCGTCGTCGGCGATCCGGATGCGGCGCGCGCGAATCTCAAGCAGGCGTACGACTATCTCGACAAGTACGCGCTCGCGCCGAGGATCGGCAGCGTCGGCTGGTCGCTCGGCGGCGGTTGGTCGTTGCAGACCGCACTGATGCTTCCCGATCACCTGCGCGCGATGGTGATGTACTACGGGCAAATCTCGGGCAGCGACTCCCAGCTCTCGACGCTCGGGATGCCGGTGCTCGGGTTCTTCGCCGGCCTCGACGAGAGCCTCCCGATCCGCGACGTGCAGCGGTTTCGCTCGACGCTACTGAAGCTCGGGAAACCCGCCGAGATCATCATTTATCCGAAGGCTCAAGCTGGATTCGCGAATCCCGACGGCGGAGCCTACGACGAAACGGCCGCAACGGAATCGTGGCAGAAGACGCTCACGTTCCTAGCCGAGAATCTCAAGCCGAAGGCGCACTGACCGCCGCCGCGGGAAAAGAAGAAGTAAAAAAAAAGAGGGCCGGGTGCAAGAACATCCATGTTCTTCAGGACGAAGACAGGTCCATGTTCGCTGCCGGAAACCCGGCCCCCCGAGAACGGCCGTCCGACTCGGCCAGCGGACACCACGGGGGGAGGAGTGGTGGCCGCTTGTTCCTTTGCTCAGCCGTGCACAGGCGTCGTGTTGTTCGCGAGCTCGACTTTGGGCGCCGGCGTACGCTTCTGGCTCTGATCGAGCGTAATCCGCAGCTGACTGTTCAGCGTGCGGACGTAATTGTCGATTTCCGCGCGAAACACGCCGGGCTCGATCCTGAAGACTGAAGACGCCGAACCGTAAACCACGATCTCCTCGGTCGCCGAGGCCTGCTGAGCGAGCAGGCCCACGGACAATCCGGCGATCACGGCCGCCAGCCGATTGCGTGTAACCTTACTCATAACTTCCTTCCTTTTCGAACCCTTCGGTGGGTCGACTCATACACTTACTTGCGTGTAGGTATTGCATGCTGCGTGCCAAGCGCGATTGATTTAATAAACAGATACTTAGTGATTTCAAGTGATCGCGGTTTTCCGTGATTCACGGGAAATCGTTGTCTGGGGCAACGGAATTTCGTAAAATGCGCGCATGTCATTCGATGACCGCTACCAGTGGCTGTTCCGGAAGAGCCCGGCTCTCACCGTGCTGCTCAACGAGGAGGGCTATTTCCTCGACGCGAGCGACGCATGGCTGCGGCGCTTCGGCTATTCGCGCGATGAGATAACGAACGTTCGTCCGCAGGATCTCGGCAGCCCCGACTCAGCAAAACGGATTTCCGAGGAATTCATGCCCGTGTTGCGTCGCACCGGCCGGCTCAACGGCGTGCCGGTCGATCTCAAGACCAAGAAGGGCGAGCGCGTCGATTGTCTCGCGAGCGCCATCGTCGAGCGCGGGGCCGAGGGCGACTATCTGCGCACGGTGGCGGTTTACACCGAGGTCGGCCAACAGGCGCGGATCGAGCAGCGCTATCGCGAGCTGTATCGCGCGACGCCCGCGATGCTCCACACGGTCGACGCCGGCGGGCGGATCATTCACGTGAGCGATCGGTGGCTGCAGAAGCTCGGCTATCGGCGCGACGAGGTGCTCGGGCGGCTCATCACCGATTTGATGGGCACCGAGTTCCAAACCACTCTCGGCGGCGGCCGCCTGCAGGACGTGATCGCGCAGGGCGAGCTCGAGAACGAGCCGCGCAGCTACGTCACGAAGACCGGCGAGCTCATCGAGGTGGAGCTGTCCGCGACGGCGGAGCGCGATAGCAGCGGCGCGGTCGTCGCGCTGTTGGTCGCGTCGAAAGACGTGACCGAGCGCAACCGCCAGGAGCGTCAACTGCGCGCAGCGTTCGAGGAGAACGCCCGGCTGCGCGCCGAGCTCGAGCGCGAGCGCGACTATCTGCGCGAGGAAGTGCGCGTGTCGATGAACTTCGGGCGCATCATCGGCGAGAGCCCGGCTCTGCAGAAGATGCTCGCGCGTATCGAGGCGGTGGCGCAGACGTCGGCGAGCGTGCTGATTCAGGGCGAGTCGGGCGTCGGCAAGGAGCTCGTTGCACACGTGATCCACGCGCGCAGCCCGCGCAGCGAGGGTCCGCTCGTCAAAGTGAACTGCGCTTCGATTCCTCACGAGCTGTTCGAGAGCGAGTTCTTCGGGCACGTGAAGGGCGCGTTCACGGGCGCGCATCGCGACCGAGTCGGGCGATTCGAGCTGGCGGACGGCGGCACCATCTTCCTCGACGAAGTGGGCGAGATTCCCCTCGACTTGCAAAGCAAGCTGTTGCGCGTCTTGCAGGAGAGCGAATACGAGCGCGTCGGCGACGACCGCACGCTCGCGGTCAACGTTCGAGTGATCGCGGCCACGAACCGCGATCTCGAGCGCGCCGTCGCGGATGGACGTTTCCGCGAAGATCTCTATTACCGCCTCAGCGTGTTTCCGATCGACGTGCCGCCGCTGCGCGAGCGCGGTGACGACGTCGTGCAGATCGCGAGCCACTTCCTCGAGAAGACGTGCCAGGAGTTCGGGCACGCTCCGCTCACCTTCTCGAAGCAGCAGGCGGCGCTGCTCAAGCGCTACGACTGGCCGGGCAACATCCGCGAGCTCAAGAACGTGATCGAGCGAGCGGTCATTCTGTCGCGCGGCAAGGTGCTGCGACTCGACCTCGCGATGAGCGACATTCTGAACGCGCCGGCGGCGCACGACGACGCGGCGGGCACGGACTCGTCGCAGCTCTTGACCGAGGCCGCGTTGCGCGAGCTCGAGCGGCAGAACCTCGAGCGCGCGCTGACGCTCGCGGATTGGCGCGTCTCGGGTCCGAGCGGCGCCGCGAAGCTGCTTGGCGTGAAACCGACGACCCTCGCGGACCGAATGAAGAAGTTCAAGATCGCGAAGCCGCGGCGCCGCGCGTGAGAAGTCGTCATACCGGGGGCATTCGTCCAGCGCTCAAGGACTTGCGCCACCTTGGTGAACTCTGGTATAGATCTGCGCCATAACTAGACTCTTGGGTTTTGGGGGCGTCGGCCGCTTCACCTAACGAGCGCCGACAAATAACAAGAAGGCACGAAGGTGTCGCACCTCACCGAGCGTTTCGCGGAGGCCGTCCAGACCCTGGTCGGCGACGGTCCGGTCAAGCAGCGCCTGATTCGGGCATTCGGCGAGTATTTGGGCGATGTCGGTGACGCGGACCTTCCGCCGGCGTTGCGCCAGGGGTTCTCGGAGCTCCAAACCGCGCTGAGTTGCCGCATGCCGGCCGGCACCGAGAGCCGCGTCCAGGCGACCGTCCAGAAGATGTCCGCCGCCGAAGCCGGTGACCACGCGGGCGCGATCGTCCAGCTCTATGCGGCCCTGCTCGGGCAGCTGGAACGCGCGGAGCCCCTCAAGGTGGTCACCTCGCCGAAGCAGCCGCCCCGGCTGCTCGCGAACAACACATAATTCGGGCACCTAATTCGGGCGCGCGCCGGCGCGCTGTTTGCGACCTCCATCAAGGTTCCGCGGGAGCCATTCGCGCATCATTGCCGGACGCCACCTTCGACGTCGTGCGTCAATGCCAGAGCCGCCCGCTACTCCACCCCAGGACGACACGCCCGCCGTGTCGGACAAGGCCGGTTACGCACCCTACGGTCAGCTCGTGAAGATGCTGATGCCGAGCGCCGGCAACATCGCGATCTACGACCCGGCGGGCGAGCTCGTCTGGTGCTCCGACGGCTCCGAGCGACCGGAGCTGCGCAAGCTGCTCGACGAACTGCGCGCAGCCGATACCGTCGCGGGACGCGGCCGCGTCGAGAACACGGCCGACGGCGTCCCGGCGTTCGTGGCCGGCCTGCGCAGTGCGGACGGAGCCCCGCTCGGCGCGCTCGTGATCGAGCTCAATCACAACCACAACCAGAGCAGCCGCTACAGCGGCTCGCTGCTCGCCGGGCTCTTGCGTCCGGTGCTCGACTGCCTCGAGAACCGGATGAACCTCGAGCGGACGGTGCTCGCGCCCGCGCGGAGCGACGATGGCGGACTCGACCTGCTGTTGTCGGTCGACGAGAACGAGCGTGAGGACGCGAGCGCGCTCGAGCAGCTCATGCGCCACTGCGTAGTGCACCTCGGTTGCGCGCTCGGCGCGCTGCTCCTGCCCGACAAGAACGTGTCGATCTCTTGCGCGGTCGATCCCTCCCTCGGCGGGTCGCAACTTCTCGATCGCACACAACGGCATCTGCTCGCGTGGGTGCAGCTCAATAATCGACCGATGGTCGTGAATCGAGTGGCGGGCTTGTCCGACGCCGCGCCGTACAAGATCCTGTCGTGTCCGATTCGCGACCCGAACAATCGCGTGACGGGGCTCGTCGCGTTGTTTCGGTCGACGGACTCTGAGGACTTCGAGCTGCGCGACGTGCGAATTCTCGAGTTCGTGAGTCGCAAGGCGGTCGGAATCCTGAACAGCCAGCACGATCCGCTGACCGGTCTCGTGAATCGCCTGATCTTCGAGCGCCGCGCGCAGCGGCATCTCGACCAGGCGGCCGCCGCGCATGCGCTGCTCTATATCGACATCGATCGGCTGCAAACCATCAACGAAGCGTTCGGCTTCCATGCCGGCGACGAGGTGATACAACGCGTCGCCGAAGTCGTCCGTCGCTCGGCAGGAGCGGACGCGCTCGCGAGCCGAATCGGTGGCGACCGCTTCGCGGTGCTGTTGCCCAAGCGCACGATCGCGGACGGGCTCGAGGTGGGCAGAAGGATCCTCGCGGCCGCCGGCCAAATCGGCTACGTCGACGGCACGGAGTCGCTGCCGGTGTCGGTGAGCGTCGGCGTCGCGGGCGCGGAGCGCGAGCAAGTCGCGCACTTGCTCGCATCGGCCGAGCTCGCGTGCAAGCGCGCGAAGCAGCAGGGACGCAACAGGATCGAGTCGGAGTCGCTCGAGGGCGATTTCACGTTGCTGCGCTCGCGCCAGCTCGTCGCCGCGGCAAGCCTGCACGACGCGCTCAAGAGCAACGACTTTCGCCTCGAGGCGCAGCCGATCGTCGGCTTGTGCACGCGTGCGAACGAGACCGTCGGCTACGAGCTGCTCGTCAGGATGCGCAGCCCGGAAGGCGAGCTGCTCGCTCCGGACAAGTTTCTCGACGCGGCCGATCGCTACCAGTTCTTGCCGGCGCTCGATCGGTGGGTCATCTGCTCGGCGATCGACACGCTGCGCAGTCACGGCGTCGGCGACGGGGCACTGTGCTTCACGGTCAACGTATCCGCGCAATCGCTCGCGAGCGGCAAGTACGCGGCTTTCGCGCTCGAACAGATCGCTCAGGCCGGCTTGCCGGCGGAGTCCTTCTGCTTCGAGATCAAGGAAGCGGCCGCGATGAATCAGCTCGCGGGCGCCGAACAGTTGATCCGTGAGCTGTCGCGGGCCGGTTGCAAGCTTGCGCTCGACGACTTCGGCTGGGGCTTGAGCTCGCTCGCGCACCTGAAGCGCTTGCCGGTCGACTATCTGAAGATCGACGGTCGGTTCGTGCGCAGGGTGCTGGACGATCGCGTCGCCGAGTCGATCGTATCGGGGATCGCGAAGGCCGCGCGCACGCTCGGCGTGGCCGCGATCGCGGAGCACGTCGAGAGCGCGCAGATCGCCGAACGCCTGATCGCGCTAGAGGTCGAGTACGGGCAGGGCTTCCACCTCGGTCGCCCGCAGCCCTTCGGCCGCGCCGCCACGGCGCCCGCGTTCTTGGCCGAAGCTCGGACCTCGGCCATGTGACGGCGGAGCGGGCACCGTTCACATTCGGGCGGCGCCGCGCTACCTATAATGTCGGTCCTTCGTCGAACCGATGGGACTGCGGACGATGCTGAGACGTCTCGCCTTGATCGCAACGCTTTATGCGTGTGCCGCGATCGCGTCCGCGGAGACCCTCTACGTGACCGATAGTCTCCGCCTCGCCCTATACGCGTCCGAAGACATGAGCGACAAGCCGCTCTCGAACCTCACGAGCGGCGCGCCGGTCCAGTTGCTCGAGCGCGACGCCTCGCTCGCGCGCGTCCGCACGGCGGCCGGCGAGGAGGGGTGGGTGAAGGCCACGTTCCTGGTCCCCGAGAAGCCGGCGCGAACACGCCTGGCCGAGCTCGAGGCCGAGCTCGCGGGGCTGCGCAGCGAAAACGCCGAGTATCGCGGCGCGCGCGCAAGCGCGGACGACTCGGCGGAGCAGCTCGCGAAGAGCGTTGCGGCGAGCAAGGACTCGGCCGAGGCGATGCACGAGACGCTCGGCAAGCTGCAGCGCGAGAACACGGCCTACGTCGCGCGGCTCGAGAGCTACCGCGGTAGCCTGCCGTTGCCGTGGGTCGGCGCCGCGCTGCTCGTCACTCTGGTCGGCGGATTCGCGGGCGGCCTATGGTGGCTCGACGCGCTGGTACGTCGGCGCCACAGCGGCTTTCGCGTCTACTGACGCGCCGCGCTTACGCTCCGTGGCGCGCCAGTGCGCGATGCGCGCCCAGAACAAGCCCGCCAGCAGCACGACGTAGAGCAACGGATCGCTGACGTCGAGCTTCACCTGCCACCAATAATGCACGACCGCGAGAATCGCGATCGCGTAGACCAACTTGTGGAGCTTCACCCAGCGACGACCGAGCCGGCGCTGCCAGCCGTTCGTCGAGGTCACCGCGAGCGGCACCATTAGCATGAGCGCCGTGAAACCGACCGTGATGTACGGGCGCTTGCCGATGTCCTCGAGCAACGTGCTCCAGTCGAACTGGATGTAGAGGCCGATGTAGGTCAGGAAATGCAGCGATAAATAGAAGAACGAGAACAAACCGAGCATCCGGCGCAGGGTGACTAGACGGTTGAGGCCGGTCGAGCGACGAATCGGCGTGACGCAGAGAGTGAGCATCAGCAGGTTCAAGCCCGTCATTCCGCAGGTCTTCAGAACCTCGGCCTTCGGATCGGCGCCGAGATCCAGGCCGCCGATTTCGAACGCGCGCAGGACGAGCAGCACGAACGGCGCGAGGCACGCGCAGAAAACGAGCGTCTTGATGACGAGCAGGCCCCTTGTCATTCGAACGAGCGAACGACCTCAGTAGTTCTTGATGAGGTCGAGCCCCTGATACAGCTGCGCGACTTGCTCGCCGTAGCCGTTGAAGATCTGCGTCGCGATCGTGCCGGACAGGAGGCCGCCGCCTAGCCGGCGCTCCTTCGCCTGGCTCCAGCGCGGATGGGGCCGGTTCGGGTTGACGTTCGAGTAGAAGCCGTACTCGCCGGGAGCCGACATGTTCCAGCTCGTCTGCGGCTGGCGGTCGGTGAAGTGAATTCGGACGACCGACTTCGCGCCCTTGAAGCCGTACTTCCACGGAATCACGATCCGCAGCGGCGCGCCGCTCTGATTCGGCAGCACTTTGCCGTAGAGCCCGACGGTCGCGAGCGTGAGCGGATGCATCGCCTCCTCGATCGTGAGGCCTTCGCGGTACGGCCACTGGAGCACCGGATACCGGACGCCGGGCATCTGCTGCTTGTCGGCGAGCGAGAAGAACTGTACGTACTTCGCCTTCGATGTCGGCTCGAAGCGCTTGAGTAGATCCGCGAGCGGGAAGCCGACCCACGGAATCACCATCGACCACGCTTCAACGCAGCGATGCCGGTAGACGCGCTCCTCTAGCGTGTGGGGCTTCAGCACATCTTCCAGAGTGAGCGTGCCGGGCTTGCCGCACTCTCCGGTCACCTCCACCGACCAAGGCGAGGTCTTCAGCGTGTGCGCGTTGACGGCGGGATCGCCCTTGTCGGTGCCGAACTCGTAAAAGTTGTTGTAGGTCGTGATGTCCTTGAACGAGGCCACCTTCTCCGTGGTCGAGTCGGGCCACTTCTTCAAGTCGGGGAACGTGCCGTCCGCGGGGATCGTCGCGGCGGTGGTCATCGCGCTCGGCACGAGGCCGCACGCGACGGCGGCGGCCAGCACGGTGCGGCGGCTCACGAACACCGACTCGGGTGTGATCTCCGAAGGCTTGATTCCCGCGTCGAACGTGCTGCTCATCTTGCTCACCGACTGTTCCTGGCTTTGTCGAATGGACCGCGCTATGACGCGAAAGTTTTGCGTCGAGCCGGCCGTGGATCCGTCTCCGACGGCCACTCGTCGCGCCAACACTGCGTCCGCCCGCGGGACTTGGCTAGAATACGCTCGTGTTCGCGATTGACAAACCGACTCGACCGGCTTTGGCCCGCCTGGCGGGCGCGCAGTCACGAGTTTTGGGGGACCAATGAAGCTGATAACTGCAGTCGTCAAACCGTTTCGCTTGGACGACGTCCGCAACGCGCTCGCCGACGTGGGTATCCAGGGAATGACGGTCACCGAAGTGAAGGGATTTGGTCGCCAGCGCGGCCACACGGAGCTTTATCGCGGCGCGGAGTACGTCGTCGATTTCCTTCCGAAGGTGAAGGTCGAGGTCGCCGTCAGCGACGAGCTCGCGGAGCGCGTCATCGAAGCGATCATCGGCGCAGCGAAGACCGGTAAGGTCGGCGACGGCAAGATCTTCGTCGTGAACCTCGAGCAGGTTTACCGAATTCGCACCGGCGAAACCGGCGACGCGGCGATCTAAACCACCCGCGGCACGGCCGCGCCACGCGAAGCCGGTTGCGATCTTTCGGCCGGCTCGGGCCTTTCACGCAGCGGGAGCGTGAGGATCACCTCGAAACCGCCGCCTTCGCGGTTGCGGGCCTCGACCGTGCCGGCGTGGAGCTCCATCACGCGCGCCGTGATCGCGAGCCCGATCCCTTGTCCGCCATGCGCATGGTCGCGGCTCTTATCGGCGCGGAAGAACGGCTCGAAGATCTTGGCGAGGTCTTCGGGCGGCACGCCGGGGCCGCGATCGAGCACCCGGACCGCGGCTTCGTCGGCGCCGACCTCGAGCCGAACCTCGATCGGCTTTGCGGGATCGCCGTAGACCAACGCGTTACGCACCACGTTCTCGACCGCGCTCTTGAGTCCGTCGGGATCGCCGCGCAGCTGCACCTCGCCGCTCGCGGAGTATTCGAGCTTGGCCTCCGGACACTCGAAGCGCGCGTCCTCGACGACTTCCGCGACGAGCGAATCGAGCCGGACGACGTCGCGCCGCGGCGCCGTCGCGGTGCGTAGCCGCGACAGCGTCATCACGTGTCCGACGAGCTCGTCGAGCTTCTCGGCCTCGCGCTCGATCCGCGCGAGGTCGGGCTGGGCCGCCTGGTCGGCGCGCCGCTGCGCGAGCGCGAGCGCCATACGGATGCGTGCGAGCGGCGAGCGTAGCTCGTGCGACACGTCGCGTAGCAGCGTCTCCTTGTCGGTCACGAGCGCCTGGATCCGCTCGGCCATCGCGTCGAAGTCGCGCGCGAGCGTGCCGACCTCGTCCTTGCGGCGCGTGAACGGCTGGCCGACGCGCGTGTCGAGAGCGCCGGCGGCGAGGGCGCGGCTCGCCTTCTGCAGCCGCACGATCGGCGAGGAGAGGTAGCGCGCGAGCAGCAGCGACGTGGCGGCTACCGCAACCAACGCGATGCTGATGACCGCGGCTTGCGTGCCGGGCCACATCAGAAGCCCTAGGAACGTGACCGGCGCGCGCACGAACAGCAGGCGATACTCCTCGTTGTTCGGGCCGATGAGGTTCGCCGTGAGCTGCATCGGCTTCAAGTTCGCCGGCACGCTCGGGCGGCGCGTCAACGGTCGCGTCATCAGCAGGCGCACGAACTCGCGCGGCATCGCGCGGCCGAGCAGCTCGTCGCCGCGCTCATTGGTCACGAGCAGTGCGATGCCGGGCGCGGGCCGCGGATTCTTGTAGAGCCATGCCTTGAGCTCGCGCTCGCCGCCGTGCGCGAGCGCGGCCGCGGCCTCCTCGGTGATCTTCTCGCGACCCTGGACGTTGACCTGCTCGAACGCGGTGCCCGCGAGCTGGAAGCTCGCGTAGACCGAACCGACGAGCGTTACGGTCATCGCGATCATGAAGGCCACGAGGATTTTCCAGAACAGGCTCACGGCTCACTCCCCGGGGGGCACGAGTACGTAGCCGCTGCCGCGAATGCTCCGGATCACGACTTCGGAATCGGCGTCGGAATCGTTGCCGAGCTTGCGGCGCAGATTGCTGATGTGCGTGTCGAGGCTGCGATCGTCCGGCAACAGCTGGCGGCCGAGCGCCGTGCGCGTGAGCGCCTCCCGCGACACGACTTCTCCTGGCGCGCGCATGAGCGTCACGAGGATCACGAACTCGGCGTTGGTGAGCTTAAGCGCCTGATCGCCGAGCCAAGCGTCGCGGCGGCGCAGGTTCACGCGCAGCTTCCCGACCGTGATCTCGACGGGCTCGTCCGCCTCGGAATCGGCGGTGCGCCGGAGGATCGCCTTCACGCGCGCGAGCAGCTCGCGAGGGTTGAATGGCTTCGGCAGATAGTCGTCGGCGCCGAGATCGAGGCCGACGATCCGATCGACATCGTCGCCGCGTGCCGTGAGCATCAGCACCGGCGTCTTCGAGCCCGACTCGCGCAACTGCTTGAGAAGATCGAAGCCCGACAGACCGGGCAACATCACGTCGAGAATGATCAGGTCGTAGTTCTCGCGTTGCGCGCTGCGCAGTCCCTGGATCCCGGTCGGCACGACCGTGAGGTCGATTCCTTCGGGAGCCAAATACTCGACGAGCATCTCCGCGAGACGCGCGTCGTCGTCGATGATCAGTAGGCGGTGCTCTGCCACGGCGTGCGCTCTCTCAAACCCGGCGAAATAGTAGACCGCAAACGCCGCGGCCGGGCGTCGGACCCTAACAAATATTGAGACACCCGCGTTAGTCTCGCTAGCGGGACCAGAGATCGAGCTGGCCGCTGCGAGGCGTGGGCCGCACGAACGAGCCGCTGTCGAGCGTCGGCGGCCTGTCGAGCCCAAGCGTGCGCCGTGCGCGGTCGAAGCGGGCTTGGAGCAGAGCGGCGAATGGGCCGGCCCCGCGCTGGCGCGCATGGAACGTCGAGTCGTAGACGGAGCCGCCGTGCATCTGCTTAAGAAGGCTCAAGACATGCGCCGCGCGCCCTGGGTAGTGCTCGCGGAGCCATTCTTCGAACAGCGCCTTGAGCTCGTGCGGCAAGCGCAGCAACACGTAGCCCGCGGAGCGTGCGCCGGCGCCCGCGGCCTGCTCGAGGATACTTTCGAGCTCGTGGTCGTTGAGCGCCGGGATCATCGGCGCGGCCATCACGCCGGTCGGGACGCCGTGCCGCGCGAGCTCGCGAATCATCTTGAGCCGCAGCTTCGGCCCCGCGGTGCGGGGCTCGAGCTTGCGCTTGAGCTCGTCGTCGAGCGTCGTCACGCTCACCATCACCGCGGCGAGGCCGTCGGCTGCGAGACGCTCGAGCAGATCGAGGTCGCGCAGGATCAGCCCGCCCTTGGTCACGATCGTGAGCGGGTGGCGAAGCTCGGCCAGCAGCTCGAGTATCCCGCGCGTGGTCCGCAGCTGCTTCTCCACGGGCTGATACGGATCCGTGTTCGTGCCGAGCGCGATCGGGCTCACGACATAGTTCGGCGCCGCGAGCTCGTCGCGCAACAGCTCGACTGCGTTCGGCTTGTAGAAGATCTGTGTCTCGAAGTCCCGCCCCGGCGATAGGTCGAGATAAGAGTGCGACGGCCGCGCATAGCAATAGATGCAGCCGTGCTCGCAACCGCGATACGGATTGATCGATTGACTGAAGCCGATGTCGGGCGATTGGTTGCGGGCGATGATCGTGCGCGCGGCGTCGACGTGCAGCTCGGTACGCGGCGGGGGTGGAGCGTCGCCGTCCAGTAGCGCCGCGTCGAGCGCATCGCCGTCCGGCTCCCGTTCGCGACGCGCGAACCGGCCGTCCTTGTTCGACAGCGCTCCTCTGCCTTTGATTTCCACGCGTGCCGACTCGCGCCGTCAGCCTTCCTTGTTAGGCACGTCGCCGCTCTTCTTTTTCTTGTCGTCGACGTAGACGCGGAAGTAGTGCGTGAACTCCACGTTGTCCGTCGCGACCGGCTCGCCCGCCACGAGCCTCGGACGGAAGTGCGTCTCGCGCACGCGGCGGCTGTAATCGGATTCCTTCGGCCAGCGCTGTGCGCCCTCGTGATGAACGACGTGAACGTTGCTTGGGCTACCGTCCGCATCGACGTCGAGCTTGAATTCGATCTCGGCCCACGCGTAGGGCTTCGATCGCTCGCCGCGATCGACGGAGCTCAGCGGCGCGACGAAGTCGATCATCTCCGGCTTCGCGAACGCCCCGGCGACGTCGAAATCCGCCTTCTGACTCAACGCCGTCCAGGCCTGTCGGTAGTACGCGCGAGCACCTTCTGTGTCGCCCGCCACGATCGCCCAGTCGCCGAGAGTCGCGAGCGCCAAGCCGCGCTCGACCGGATCCGTGTTCGGGTTTTGCTCGAGCACCGACACGAGGCGCGCGTGCGCTTCGCCGTGCTGGGTCTGGTCGGTGAGCAGGTCGATGTGCACGAGCTGGCGCAGCGGTGCTAGCAGCGACGGATGAGCCGAGCCGAGCTGCGTTTCCTGCGTCTTGAGCACCTCGGTGTATTGGTCGCGCGCGCTCGTGGGCAACCGCGACCGCTCGTAGTAATCGGCGAGGTGATAACGAAACGGGATCACGCGCTGATCGCTCGCGCCGAAGCGCTTGATCGCGTTGTCGAGCCGCTCGATCTGAATACGCTGCGCCTCGCGCGTGTCGCCGAGCCCGAGGTACGCCGTCGTGATGTCGTCGAGCAGCGGCGACTGCTCGACGTTGAAAAGGCCGAGGCTGCGCTGGCTCACCTCGCGCGCGGTCTGGAGCATGGTGATCGCGTCCGTGTAGCGGCCGGCGCGGATGTAGGCGCGGCCGAGCCCGCGGTAGGGGCTCAGCAGGTCGAGCGAGAATTCTCCTTCGGCCGCCTCGACGGCGGAGATCGCCGCGAGATAGTTCGCCTCCGCCTTGTCGACTTGGCCCAGCTCGGCCTGAACTCTCGCGAGGGTCGTGAGGTCGGTCGGGTAGTCGGCGTCGCGCGTCTTCGCCTGCATCGCGACGGCCTCCGTCGCGGGCTTCAGAGCCGTGCTGAAGTCGCGGCTGTCGATCATCGCGTCGCGGTAACGCCTCGCCGCGGGTAATTTCGCGAGCTCGCCCGTCGGCACATCCGCGGTGGCGGCGGCGGCCGGATCGGCTGTCTCGCTCGACTGAGCCGCGAGCCCCTGCGCAAGCCCGAGCGCCG
>Ga0326726_10000542_pt1 | contig 34960 bp, 35 predicted proteins | sample MHFenrmetagenome_2_FD_207603 | JGI IMG/M metagenome (GOLD analysis project Ga0326726, IMG submission 207603) | Lab enriched peat soil microbial communities from Michigan Hollow, Ithaca, NY, United States - MHF15MN | ecosystem: Environmental > Terrestrial > Soil > Wetlands > Peat | place: USA...
GCCATTCTCAACATCGCTGCCTGATCATTCCTCGCTGACGTTGAGTTCGGTATAGAACATCGGCATCACATCATCCTGCTTGTGCAGGCGCGGCTGGCTGCGTAGCAGTGCCGCTTCCACGCGAGCGGCCTGCAGCGCGGCGCGGTCGATCATCGCGGGATACAGCCGGCAGTGCTTCTCGACTGATTCGGCCTGTTGGCAGGCGGCAGCCTCCAGCGCACTGCGGATGGCGGGTTCGAGATGCGGCAACAGCAGCATCCATGGCGCCTGCCACGCGTGGTAATCGTGCACCAGCCGGACATGCGCCGGGTCCATGTCGGTGGTGGCGATGAACAGCGGCGGGAAGGCGTCGGCGTCAAGTACACGCCCGTTCAAGCTGTCGCCCCCCCTCAGCGCATGCAATCCCAGTCCGGTGCCGTCGTCGGAGCGGCGGAACCACTGTGCCACGCCGCTGGAGAGGCTGTTCACATAACGTGTGAGATAGACCCCGGCGGGTTCGGCCAGATCAGAGATGGACGCGCTTTTGAATTGTTCCTGCGCAGCCATGCCGGCGCGCCAGTCGAGCGGCGGCTTGGTGTCGGTTTCGCTGTCGGCGCGCACGCTGTGCAACAGGGCAAGCGGCTGGTCGTTGCGGTCGAGCAGCCACAATTCGAAGAAGTCGCGAAACTTGAACGGTACCTCGCGATACACTTTGAGCAGATGCTCGTACACCAATGCGCCCATGTTCTCCAGCCGCTTGAAGTCGTCTGACGGGAACAGCGGCCCACGCTTGAGCCCCTTTTCTGCCGACCAGTGGCCGTAGCGGATGTCGGAAATCAGCGCACGCTTGCCGGCACGCCCCAGGCCATCGAGCAGTGCGTCGTTGGCCACATAAATGTCCCACTCGATGCCGTCGGTGGTGACCGCCTCGGCCGACTGGTAGCGAATGGTGTGCACCACCCCGCGAAACGGGTTGAGCAGGCGTTGGGCATAGCATTCGATCTGCATGAGGCTAAACTCTACCGCAGTTGCTGGCGCTTTCGAATCATGGCTGCGGCTGCCCGGTCGAGCCGTCCTTGCCGGCCGTGCTCATCCAGGCAAACATTGACGCGCGCATGGCCTCTTCCACCGAGATGTCGATCGGCCGAGTCCAGTCGCGCGGCACAAATACCGTGTAGCCGCCGATCATGTAGCCCATCGGCAGATAAACGGCCACACGGTCGCCCTGCAGAAAACCGCCAGGCAGGTCGTCGACGCGCTGGCGCGTGACCAGCCCAACTATTTCAATTTCCTGCCCCGGCATCTTGAGCGCTACCACGGTTTGCTGAGCAGCCTGATCGCGGCGGGGTGAAAAAAAAGCGGCAAAATCCTTGAGCGAGGAATAAATGCTCTTGACTACCGGCAGGTTGGTGAAGGGCAGTTCCACCAGCGACAGCAGCTTGCCCGCCGCAGGGTGCGACACCAGAAACCCGAGCAGAAAAATGCCGGTAATTCCCAGCAGCAAGCCCATTCCCGGCACGTAATATTCGCCGATGAATGGCCGGATCAGTTGCATGGCAAGTGCTTCGCTCCAGCTAAGAAAAATATAGAAAAGATAGACTGTCAGTCCGAGAGGCAAGGCGGTGATCAGGCCGCGAAAGAAATATTGATAGAGCTGTTTGGCCAATTTTGAATCCCGGTGCGCTAATACCATTTATACCCTATCGTCAGCATAGCAGTGCGGTGTGAAATCCAGACCCGAAAACATAGCCCGGATTTGGATTTGCGCCAGCATTGTTTCTCGCATGCGGCCGCCGTATCCCGACTGCAAAAAAAAGAGTAGGCGTGCGGGCTTCAGTCCTGCGCAGCGCTGCCGATTATTCTGCAGATGCCCGCAGGTTTGTAATGGAGGAACATAGTGTGCTGAATCGTCTTGTAGGAATGTGGTCGGGCAATCGGGATAACGCCACCGCACAGCCGCATCGTACCGCGGTGACCGAGGTGGACGCAGCGCCCAGGCCGGCCCCCCACGCCGCTCCGGCGGCCAAGGCGCCCTCGGTGATGCGTCGCGAGGCCATGCTGGGCCGCGATCAGCGGGTGGCGGCTTACACCTTCATGTTGCGCCGCACACTGGATGACCAACGCGATTCGACCCTGCCCGATGTGCAGCGTCTCTACGATGAAACCCTGCTCGGCAACCTCCAGCGCATGGATGTTTCGCGCCTGCTAGAACAGCGCCTGGCCTTCGTGCCGATGACACCTGCCTCCCTGCATTACCCGCTCATTGATACCTGGCCTGCCGCAGGCACAGTGTGGATATTGAAGATCGATGCCAAGACCCAGATCGATGACACTCTGCTCACCCGGCTGGCTGAGCTGAAGTCACACGGATTTCGCTTCGCCATCTACGCCGACTCGATAATTCACCCCGAGCAGCATGGACTGCTGCTGCACGCTGACTATGTGTTGCTGGACGTCAGCAACGAGGACATCCCCGGCATCACTGCGCAGATGGCAGTCATATCCAAGGCGGCTGCGGGCAAGCATTTTGTGGCAACCGGCGTGCAGACGCTGGAAGCATTTCACATGTGCCAGAAGCTGCAGTTCGCCCTGTTCATGGGGCCGTTCATCACCCGTCGCGAAACGCTTGATAGTCCAGTCATGGAGCCGTCGCGAGCCAAAGTGCTCGACCTGATGAACCGGGTGCGCACGGGTGCCGAACAGCCTGAACTGGGGGCACAGTTCCGCCACGATCCTGCGCTGCTGGTGCGCCTGCTGCGCTATGTCAATTCGCCCGGCATGGGGCTGATGCACAAGATCGGCGGCATTGAGCAGGCGCTGATGGTGATGGGGCAGGACAAGCTCTATCGCTGGCTGACGCTGATCCTGTTTACTGGCGGCAAGACCCGGGAGCTCGATCAGGCGTTGCTGGAAAATGCCCTGGTGCGTGGGCGGGTGGCGGAGCAACTGGCCGGGCGCGCGCTGTTTGCCAAGGCGCGCGATGAGATTTTTGTCGCCGGGCTGTTCTCCTTGCTCGATGTGGTGATGCACATGCCGATGGAGCAGGTGCTGAAGCAGATCAACCTGCCCGCTGAAATCACCGAGGCCATAGTGTCGCAACGCGGACCCTATGCGCCCTATCTGGCCCTCGCCATCGCCTGCGAGCAGGATGACCTGAGCAGCATCGAAACCCTGGCCGGTCAGATCGGGCGTGACGTTGCCGACATCAACGGTGTGCACATGGGTGCGCTGCTATGGGCGCAACAACTGTCCGCCGACGTATGAGCTGACCCATGGCGACGGCTTCGGGCAGCGCCGCCGTGTGGTGCGTTTACATGCTGCGCTGCGCCGACGACTCGCTCTACACCGGCATCACCACTGACGTTGCCCGGCGCGTTGCCGAACACAACGGCGACAGCGGGCTGGGTGCACGCTATACGCGCAGCCGGCGTCCAGTGCAACTGGTCTATGTCGAAGCCGCAGCCAGCCGCGCGGAAGCCACTCGGCGCGAGATGGCGATCAAGCAGCTGGATCGCGCGGGCAAACTGGCGCTGTGTGCTTCGGCACTGTAAATCGCTTTTCTGTTTCAGCCGTTCTTTGCGTCATTCAGGCGTGCTTGCAGCTGCGGCATGACGGCCTCGACGGCGCGACGACCGGCGTTGATGGCAACGCTGGCGCGGTGAAATTCCATCAACCCAAAATCCGCGAGCAGGGGCGTCACCATCACGTCCGCCGGTTCGCCCGCCAGCCGGCTGCGCGTGATCAACACCTGCATGATGTTGATGCTGCTCGCCAGCACGTCGAGCATGGCGGGGATTTTGGGTCTGTTGTCGTGGTTGATGCCGAGCTGCGACATGCGGGTCTGGATGCGCGCCATGACGGTGTTGGCCAGGGTTTCGGGTTCCGGCCTGGTGCGTTTGCGCGGTGCTTTGGCTGACCCGGTCTTGAAGTGGCGTCCCAGCAGATCTGCATTCAGGTCCACTGCAATCACCAGGTCTGCCCCCATTGCCCGGCATAAGGAAACCGGCACCGGATTGACTAGCCCACCATCGACCAGCCAGCTGCCGTCGCGCTGAGCCGGAGTGAACAGACCGGGCAGTGCGATTGAGGCGCGCACTGCATCCGACACCCTGCCCTCGCGCAGCCACACTTCGCGGCCGCGTTGCAGATCGGTGGCGACGGCGCCGAATGGGCGCGCCAGTTCATGGATGTCGCGATCGACAAATTGACTGCGGAAGAACTCGATCAGCTTGTCGCCCTTGATCAGCCCACCGTTGAGCGTCACATCCAGGAAGCTCACCACCGTTTGCAGTCGCAGGCTGCGCACCCAGGTTTCCAGCCGGTCGAGTTCGCCGCCGACATAGGCCGCGCCCACCAGCGCGCCGATAGAGGTGCCGCAGACCAGATCGGGCTCGATGCCGACGTCCTGCAGCGCGCGAATGACACCGATATGCGCCCAGCCACGTGCCGAGCCGCCACCGAGGGCGAGGCCGATCCGGGCGCGGGCCTGGGGAGGATGCGGTTGTGCTGGATTCATTCGCCCAGTCTAGTCGGCTTCGCGCTCGAGGCCACAGCACTCCACCCGCTCGTTCTCGTGCGGTGAACTCAGGATGGTGCCGGTGACGGGGTTGGGGCGAAACACGGTGCAGCCCTTGAGCCCCAGCGTATGGGCCTGCCGGTAAAGATCCTCGAAGCGTTCGAAAAGGATATCGGCGGCCACGTTGATGGTTTTGGAAATCGCGTTGTCCACGAAAGGCTGCAATGCCGCCTGCATCTGCAGATGGGCAAGCGGATCAATCTGCTGCGCCTCGACCAGGGCGGGGGGCGTGCCGTCGCGCCCCTGCTGCTGCCACACTTGCAGGGCGCAATCGACCACCCGATGGGTGCGATAGCTGCCCTCTCTCCCCAATACGCGACGTTCCGCCTCGGCGGCGAATATCGGCTCAATGCCACTGGAGCAGTTGTTGGCCAGCAGGCTGATGGTGCCGGCAGGCGCGATCGCCAGCAGGTGGCTGTTGCGAATGCCGTGTACGGCGATGCCGTCGCGAATGTCGGCGGACAGGCGGCTGACGAAGCCGCTCGCCAGAAAGGCTTCGCGATCCAGGCCGGGAAACGACCCCTTCTCGCGTGCGAGATCGATGGATGCACGGTAGGCGGCATCGCGCAGGGTCTGCATCACGCGTGCCGCCAGTGTCCGTGCCATCTCGCTGTCGTAGCGCTGGCCGAGCAGCACCAGTGCATCGGCCAGCCCGGTGATGCCAAGCCCGATACGCCGTGTGCTTCGTGCCTGCGCGGCTTGCGCCGGCAGCGGATAGCGGGATACGTCGATGACATTGTCGAGAAAGCGCACCGCCATCTGTGCCGCGGCAGCCAGCGCTTCCAGGTCGAATCGGGCGCCGGCAGCGAAAGGTGAGCTGGCAAAGGCGACGAGGTTGAGCGAGCCGAGGTCGCAGGCACCGTAGGGCGGCAGCGGAATTTCGCCGCAGGGATTGGTGGCAGCGAGCGTCTCGCGGTCGGCGAGCGTGTTGTCGCGGTTGATTGCGTCGACGAACAGCACGCCGGGCTCGGCGGTGTCGTAGGCTGCACGCAGGATGCGCTGCCACAGGGCGCGCGCTTTCACCGTGCGCAGCACGCGGCAGGGAACCTCTACAGGGACCCCGCTCCAGCGACGCAGCAAGGTGCTGCGGTCCGCAGGCTCGCCCGGGTGGAGCGGAAACAGCAGCGGCCAGTCGCGATCCTCGGTCACCGCCGCCATGAAATCATCGCTGACCTGTACCGACAGATTGAAATGCCGCAGCACTGCGGGGTCGCGCTTGGCGTCGACGAAGGTTTCGATGTCGGGATGGTCGCAGCGCAGCGTCGCCATCATCGCGCCGCGCCGTGCGCCGGTCGACAGCATGGTGGCGCACATGGCATCCCAGATGTGCATGAAGGACACCGGGCCGGAAGCGATGCTGCCTGTGGCGGCAGCCACCATGCCGGCCGGGCGCAGGGTGGAAAAATCGTAGCCCACGCCTCCGCCATGCTGCATGGTGAGCGCGCCTTCCTTCAGTGCCTCGAAAATGTGCTCCAGATCATCGGCGATCTCGCCCATGACGAAGCAGTTGAATAGCGTTACCCGGTGCCCGGTGCCGGCGCCGGCGAGAATGCGGCCACCGGGCAGGAAGCGGAAACCATCCAGCAAGCCGTAAAAGCGTTCGGCCCAGGTGTCACGGTCCTGCGCTTCGGCCTGTGTGATCGCCTGCGCCACCCGCCGCCAGCTGGCGCGGATGTCGGTCTCGCCGTCGGCACGGTAGCGGGTCTCCCAGATATGGCGGGAGATGTCCATGCTGAAGGGGTCGGGCAGCGTCATGGCGTGGCGATGCGGACAGAGAGTTGAGGCATTATCTGTTTCCCCATGTTTTTTGAGTGCCTGTACCCTTTAGGGTATAGCTGCTTCTGCGCCAGGCTGGCTTTGATTATGATTTCGACTCACCCCTATTCTGCACTGACACCCGATTGCGCGCTCGACGCGCTCGACAGCACCGGCCTGCGCGCCGACGGTCGCCTGCTGGCGCTGAACAGCTATGAAAACCGTGTTTACCAGATGGGAGTGGAGGATGCCGTAAACCCGGTGGTGGTCAAGTTCTATCGTCCCGAGCGTTGGAGCGATGCCGCCATTCTGGAAGAACACGCGTACACCGCCGAACTGGCTGTGCGCGAAATCCCGGTGGTCGCCCCGCTGGAATTGAACGGCGCCACCCTCCACCTTCATTCCGGGTTCCGTTTCGCCGTGTACCCCAAGCAGGGTGGGCGCATGCCGGAATTTGACCGCGCCGACACCCTGCAACGGATGGGGCGCTTCCTTGGCCGCATCCACGCGGTGGGCGCGCAGGCAAATTTTTCGCACCGGCCGGTTCTGGACATCGAGACTTTCGGATTCGCGTCGCGCGACTTCCTGCGAGCAGGAAACTGGCTGCCGCCTGATCTGATTGCCGCGTGGGACAGCGTGGTCGACCACGCCCTTTCGAGCGTGGCACATTGCTACGAACGCGCGGGTAAAGTGCGCGCCATCCGCTTGCATGGTGACTGCCACGCCGGCAACGTGTTGTGGACCGAGGCGGGGCCGCATTTTGTCGATTTCGACGACAGCCGCATGGGGCCGGCGGTGCAGGATCTGTGGATGCTGATGTCCGGGGAGCGCGAGGAGCAGCAGGCGCAGATTACCGAAATACTTTCGGGCTACGAGGACTTCGCCGAATTCGATCCGCGCGAACTGCATCTGGTCGAAGCACTTAGAACCCTGCGACTGATGCACTACGCGGCCTGGTTGGCCCGTCGCTGGGACGACCCGGCTTTCCCCGCCGCGTTTCCGTGGTTCAATACGCAGCTGTATTGGCAGGCACGCATCCTCGAAATGCGCGAGCAAATTGCGTTGATGGACGAGGCCCCTTTGATAGCATAAAAATAAATCAACCGCGATGTCCGGATTGTGGAAAGGCCATTTCCTGCAAGCTTGGGGGGCATGCGTTCAGCGTTCCCTTTGTGGTGTCATTTGAATGATTCGCGGTGAATAGAGGTCAATCAATATGTGCGGCATAGCAGGTGAATTCCGGTTCGATAGCATGGCGCCCGACGCGGCGGCGATGGCGCGCATGCTGGCAAAGCTGGCGCGGCGCGGGCCCGATGCCGAGGGCCAGCACGTCGACGGGCCGGTGCGCCTGGGCCACCGGCGGCTGGCGATCATCGACCTGTCGCCGCGCTCGGCGCAGCCGATGCTCGACGCCGCCAGCGACACCGCGCTGGTGTTCAACGGCACCATCTACAATTACCCCGAGCTGCGTGCCGAGCTGATCGCGCTGGGCCATGTCTTTCATTCCGACGGCGACACCGAAGTCATCCTGCGCGCGTATTTGCAGTGGGGCGAAGCCTGCGTCGAACGCCTGCACGGCATGTTCGCCTTTGCCCTCTGGAACCGCGAGACCTTGTTCATCGCGCGCGACCGTCTCGGCATCAAGCCGCTGTATTACAACGAAAACTTCAGGCGTTTCCGTTTCGCCTCGACGCCGCAGGCGCTGCTGGCAGCGGGCGATGTCGATACCGGAATCGACCCGGTGGCGCTGCATCACCTGTTCACCCTGCATGCCGTGGTGCCGGCGCCACGCACGATCTACAACGGCATCCGCAAGCTCGCGCCCGGCACCACGCTGACGGTCAACGCGCGTGGCGAACTGCGGCACCGCAAATACTGGTCGCTGAAGGCACAGCGTCCGGCTGTGCCGGCTGCCCAATCGGAATGGGGCGAGGCCGAATGGACCGAGGCCATCCACGCAAGCCTGCGCCAGGCGGTGAAAAAGCGCATCGAGATCGCCGACGTGAAAGTGGGCGTTCTGCTCTCGGGCGGGCTCGATTCGAGCCTGCTGGTGGCGTTGTTGGCCGAGCAGGGAGTACCCGACCTGATGACATTTTCGGTGGGTTTCGAGGACCAGCCGGAAGAGCGCGGCAACGAGTTCGAATACTCCGACCCGGTGGCGGCGATGTTCGGCACGCGTCACCACAAGTTCCTCATCCCCAATTCGGAGGTGCTGCGCCGCCTGCCGGAAGCGGTCGATGCCATGTCCGAGCCGATGTTCGCTCAGGACTCAGTGGCGTTTTATCTGCTGGCCGAGCAGGTCAGCAAGACGGTAAAGGTGGTGCAAAGCGGGCAGGGCGCCGATGAAGTGTTCGGTGGCTATTTCTGGTATCCGCGCATGGCGGCGGAAACCTCGGGCAGTGCGCTGGAGCGTTTCCGCCGCCATTACTTCGACCGCGACCATGACGAATTCCTGGAGATGCTGACCCCGGCCTATCACGGCACCGACTACACGGCGCAAACCATCGCCGTGCATCTGGCCGAGCCGTTCGCCGATGAGTTCATCGACCAGGTATTGCGCCTGGACACCACCCTGCTGATCACCGACGATCCGGTGAAGCGCGTCGACAATATGACCATGGCGTGGGGGCTGGAGGCACGCGTGCCTTTTCTCGATCACCAGCTGGTGGAATTGGCAGCATCGATGCCGCCCGACCTGAAACTGGCATCCGAGGGCAAGCATGTATTGAAAACCATTGCGCGCGGCCTGATCCCCGACGCCGTGATCGACCGCAAGAAAGGCTATTTTCCCATGCCCGCACTCAAGTATGTGCGCGGCGAGTTTCTCGATTTCATGCGCGATATTCTCGATTCGCAGGCCTGCCGCGCGCGCGGCCTGTATCACCGGCCCTATGTGAACAAACTGCTGGATGCGCCTGAACAGCACCACACCCGCATCCAGGGCAGCAAGCTGTGGCATTTGGCGCTCCTCGAATACTGGCTGCAACAAAATGGTTAATCGGTTTTGGCTTAACGTTCTCCTCTTAATGCGCGCCAGCCTAGTCTGCCCCAAGCGGGAGAGCACCCTGGCGGGCATAAGGCGTGGGGAGAGATCGATTTGGGCATTTCTCCTGATGACCGTGCTGGTATTTTCTCCCGCCCATGCGCAGAGCGATTTCGACAGCTGGCTTGCTGCCTTCCGCCAGGACGCCGAGGCGCAGGGTATTTCCGCCGTCACGCTCGACGCGGCTTTTGCTGGTGTGGCGCCGGTCGAGCGCGTGATCGAGCTCGATCGGCTGCAGCCCGAATTCCTGCAAACCTTTGCCGATTACCTGGGAAGGCGTGTCACCGCGAGCCAGGTTGCGTGCGGCCAGGCCTTGCTGCAGAAACACGCGGCCCTGCTGGATGCGGTCGAGCAGAAATACGGCATTCCGAAGGCTGTGCTGGTGGCATTCTGGGGACTGGAAACCCATTACGGCGCAGTGCTAGGCAGCCTCAATATCCCCGCCAGCCTCGCGACGCTCGCCTACGAAGGCCGCCGCAGCGCATTCTTCCGCAGCCAGCTGCTCGATGCGCTGCGCATCATCGACGCCGGACACGTCCAGGCGACTGACATGAACGGTTCGTGGGCCGGCGCGATGGGACAGATGCAGTTCATGCCGTCGACCTTCCTCGCCTATGCGGTGGACGGGGATGGGGATGGCCGCATCGATGTGTGGCAATCGCTGCCCGACGCAATGTACTCGGCGGCGAATTATCTGAATCGGGCAGGCTGGCAGGCGCAGGGGCCGGTGGCGCTGGAAGTGCGTTTGCCCGAGGGCTTCGACTGGCGGCAGGCACGCATGGCGCACCGTTTGCCGGTGGCGGAGTGGACAGCGATGGGTGTGCAGCAGGTTGACGCCACCGCGCTGCCCGCCGTGAAGGGGCGTGCGGCCATCGTGCTGCCGCAGGGCTGGCAGGGACCGGCCTTCATGGTGTTCGACAACTTCGATGTGGTGATGCAGTGGAACCGCTCGGTGAACTATGCGCTGTCGGTCGCGGAGCTGGCGCAACAGGTGGCGGGCGGCATCGCGCTGGCAGGCCGGTCGGGCGAAGCCGGCGCGCTCAGCGTGACGCAACTGAAAGCCATGCAGCAGGCACTGAATGAAATGGGGTTCGATGCAGGCGCGGTGGACGGCATGCTGGGCCCGCGCACGCAAACCGCCATCCGGCTTTACCAGACACTGCATCAACTGCCGGTGGATGGCTATCCGTCACCCAGCGTGCTGGCGCATATCGAGCAATCGCACGCCGAGCTTGCCGCTGCCGGCAAGCTAACCCTGGCACCCGCCCCCACCTTTGCCGATCCGTTCGGACAGCCCTGACTCAGGAGAGCAAGGTGAACAACGCGCGCTATGGTCTGGGCAGTCTGCTGCAGGGTTGCGGGGTGCCGCCGCTGATGCTGGATGCCACCCATGGGCGCACCGTGCAAAATTCGCGCTGGCTTACCACGCCCTGCGTGATCCCGATCAGCCGGTCCAGGATATCCCCGGCCCATGAGTCTGTTCTGCTGGAAATGTGGCGCCAGCTTGGCCGGCATGCTGCCCCAGTTGCCGGGCCGACCTGCATGTGTGCCGGCTGTGCCGTCACCATGATGCCCGGCGTGCCGGCGCGGTGATGGCGCAGGCCAGCCGGAGTGCGTTCGACACCCTGTTTGGCGGGGAGGTGCCGAAGGCCGATCCGGGACAGTCGCTGGAGGATCCGTTTAAAAAATAGCCGATCAGGGATGCAGGGTGGACAAATAGGCCGCCAGGCTTTGAATGTTGGCGTCCTTGAGATTGCGGGTGTACGCGGCCATTTTAGGGTCGATACGTTCGCCGTTGCCGCTGCGGTAGCGTTGCAGCGAATCCTCCACGTATTGCACCTGCTGTCCGGCCAGACGCGGAATCTTCTGGGTGCCGGTGCCACTCTTGCCATGGCAGGCGATACACAACTTGCCATACAACTTCTTGCCGGCATCGCTTTGAGAAGTCGTCCCGGCCGGATTCCGGGTGACCGGTTGATGCGACAGGAACAGGGCAATCTGGATGCGCTCGTCGGGCGTGAGCGCCTTGATCAGCCCTTCCATGAAGGCCGACGATTTGCGCTGCCCCAGCACGAACTTGTTCATTTGCTCGAGCAGGTAGGCGGCATTCTGGCTAGCCAGATTCGGTACCTCGGGCAGCACGCTGTTGCCACCGTCGCCATGACAATGCCTGCAGACCGAGGCGGCCTTTTGCCCGTCCTTGAGCGCGGCGGACAAACTTGCCGGATCCAGGCTGATTTGCGCCAGTTTCGCGTGCATGGCTTGCGGGCTGGGGGGAAGCGGTTTTTCCTGGCTGTTGGCGGCGGCGGTGGCGGCTGCGCTGACAAGCATCAGGCCAGCGAAGCTGATGAATTGTTTCATGGACAAGGGGGCACCTTTAATGACCTGAACTTGGAGGGGTTATTTTACGGAGCTATCGCCCCAAGCTTTAATGTGGCAAAGGTCGTCAGGATTGCTCCATGGCTCCGCTTTCAGACGCCGGACTTGCCTGCTTGTCCGCTCAACTGCCGCAGCGCCTGCCACTCGTACAGCAGCAGCCCCGCGCCGATCAGCGCGATGCCGGCCCAGCCGCGCGCCGGGATGAATTCGGCGTTGAGCGTCTGCCCCAACAACAAGGCCGTCACCGGTGTGACCAGCATGATCAGCGCCACCCGCCCGGCGTCGAGATGCTTGATCACGTAGTAATACAGCGTGAACCCCACCACCGATCCGAACACCCCGAGATAAATGATGGCCATGCCCGCGCGCGGCGTGATGTCTGGCGGCAGCTGCGCGGCGTCGGCCACCAGCCAGGCCAGCACGAACAGCGGCGTCGCCACCCCGAGCGAACCGGTGGTGATCGCCAGCGACGAGGCAGGCACGTTGAGCCGTTTGATCCACACCAGCCCCAGCGCCTGCACCGTCATTCCCGCCAGCACCGCAGCGGTGCCGAGCGTGGCGCGGCCGTCGCCCGGCCATGGCTGGCCGAAGATCAGCCACAGCCCGCCCAGAGCCAGTCCGAGGCCGGCAAGGCGCATCGGCGTCAGCGTGCGCTCACTCAACCACAGCGCGGCGAACACCCCGGTCACCAGCGGCGACAGCCCGAAGATCACCGAAATCAGCCCCGACGGAATGTGCAGCGCGCCCCAGTAGGTGAGCAGCATCGCCACGAAAATCGACATCCCGCTGATCGCATACAGTTGCCGCGCTGCCGGGGTGAACGGAAACGCCGTGCGCGTCGCGCGCAATAAAAACAGGCAGATTACCAGCCCGATCAGCATCCGCGCCATCACCGCGAAGCTGAAACTCGCCCCCTGCGCGCTCCACTGAATGCCGAGCGGCGTGGTCGACCAGATGAGAATGACGCCGAGATAGGCGGCAGGGACGGACATGGATGCGAGTGCTTGCTAATCCGAAATCGCTTGCAAACTCTCCGCCGCAATTTCCCGCACGTCGGCATCCTCGTCAGTGATACGCGCTTCCAGCCAAGTCCGCGCGGCAGCATCGTCCGTCAGTCCCAGGTAATGACAGGCATCCGCCCGCACCCGCGCGTCGGCATGTTGCGACAGTTCGCCCAGCCGCGGCAGCAGCGCGCGCAGGGTGTCGCGCCCGGCGAAATGCTCCAGCAACACCCCGGCGCCGAGGCGCACGTTCAGGCTCGCTTCGACGTTGCCGACGATGGGCAGCACCGCCGCCAGCAGTTCCGGCTCGGCTTCGATCATCGCCTGCGCTTTGGGCAGCTGGCCTTCCTTCAGCAGCAGGTGGAACCAGTCGGCTACCCCTTCTTCGCTATCGGCCTTGGCTGCCCATTCGGCCAGTTCGGCGGGACTGTGCACGCCGCTGAGTTCGATGCGGCCGATGCGCGTCCACGGCACCGAGCGTACGCCGACAGCCTGGCCGACTTCGGGCCGTTGCTCCAGGTTGACCGCTTCCAGCCGCCCGATCTTTCCCTGTTTCAGCAGCTCGGACAGCGACGCCAGCATCGCCGGACAGTGCGGGCAGTGGGTGGACAGCAGGAGCAGGGCATCGGGCACGGGCATGTTCGTTGGTTGTTTGAGCATGGGGCGGGATAATGGCGTGCATGGAATTTACCATCCTCCCCGTGACCCCGTATCAACAAAACTGCTCGCTGGTGTGGGACGCGGCTGGCCGCGCGGCGCTGATCGATCCTGGCGGCGAAGCCGGGCGCCTGCTGGCGGAAGTGGCGTCGCGCGGACTCACGCTGGAAAAAATCCTGCTCACCCACGGACATCTCGACCACGTCGGCGCAGCAGTTGAATTGCGCGACGCGCTCGGCATCCCCATTGTCGGCCCGCAGCACGAGGAGCAGTTCTGGCTCGACATCCTGCCGCAGCAGGCCGAACTGTTCGACTTTCCGCCCACCGAGGCGTTTGTGCCCGACCAGTGGCTGAACGACGGCGACCGCGTCGAGGTCGGCTCGATCAACTTCGACGTGCTGCACTGCCCCGGCCACACCCCTGGCCACGTGGTGTTCTTCCAGCCCGACGCGCGGCTCGCCTTCGTCGGCGACGTGCTGTTCAAGGGTTCGATCGGCCGTACCGATTTTCCGCGCGGCAACCACGCGGCCTTGCTGGCGGCCATCCGCGAAAAACTCTTCCCGCTCGGTGACGACGTGCGCTTCGTGCCGGGGCACGGCGCGATGTCCACTTTCGGACATGAGCGACGCGAGAACCCCTTCGTCGGGATGGCAGCAGACTGACGCGCCGACCTGAATCGGGCTGCCGGAACGCTGAGATTCAAAGCGGGGTGATGGCGTCGACCAGCGCGCCAGCGGCGTCGGCGGTGGCGTGCCCGCGATCCCGGCGCGGGTTGTACTCGACGATTTCCATCGCCACAAAGGCCGGGTCGCCGCGCAAATGTGATAGCGCCTCGGCGAGTTCGGTGCGGCGCAGGCCGCCAGGAACGGGTGTGCCCACCCCCGGTTCCTCTTCGGGGTCGAGCGCATCCAGATCCACGCTCACGCCGAAGGCTGCGGTGCCGTGCCGCACGATGGCGAGCGCCTCGTCGAACACTTCGGCCAGTCCACGCCGGCGAACTTCGTCCATCGCGAACACCCGCACCCCCAGCCGATGCAGCAGCGCGGCTTCGCCGGCCTCATAGCTGCGCACGCCAATCAGGCACACGTGTTCGGGGCGCAGCTTGGCTTGCGGTCCGTCGATCGTGGTGAGCGCCGTCTCGCCGTGGCCGAGCAGACAGGCCAGCGGCATGCCGTGAATCTGCCCACTCGGCGTGGTGGCAAAGGTGTGGCTGTCCATGTGGGCGTCGATCCAGATCAGGCCGAGCGGCCCCTTTTGGGCCAGGGCGCGATGTACGCCGCTCCAGGTGCCGATGGCGCAGGAATGGTCGCCGCCCACCACCAGCGGGAAATGCCCTGCCCGCAGCACTGTTTCTACCTCGGCGGCCAGCTGCGCGCCGAGCGCCGCGACGGCATGCAGCGGCGTGTCCTGCTGCGCGCGAGGCACCCGCAGGATCGCGTCCCACTCCACATGTTGCAGCGGCGTGTCGTGAAATGCCCGGTAGTGGCGCAGCGCGTCCGGCCCTTCGGCGCAGGTCGGGTCGGGCGCGCCGGCGCCGCTGGCGGCGCCGATGACGATGATGCTGCGGGTTGGCGGGAGAGCGGGTTTCATGTGTTCAGTCTGGCAGGCGTCAAGCCTCATCCCAGCCCGCCCAGATTCACGTATTTGGTTTCCAGGTATTCATCGATGCCAGTGCGCCCGCCCTCGCGCCCCAGCCCCGACTGCTTCACCCCACCGAACGTCGCTTCGGCGGTGGAAATCACCCCCGCGTTGATGCCGACCATGCCGTAGTTGAGCTGCTCCGCCAGCCGCCAGGCGCGGCCGAGGTCGCGGGTGTAGGCATAGGCGGCCAGCCCATAATCGGTGTCGTTGGCCAGGCGGATGACCTCGGCCTCGCTGGCAAACCGGATCAGCGGCGCCACCGGGCCAAAGGTTTCGTCGCGGCATACCTGCATGTCGGGCGTGCAGTTCGCCAGCACCGTGGGCTGAAAGAATTGCCCGCCCAGCACGTGGCGCGCACCGCCGGTGAGCAGCGTTGCGCCGTGGGCGAGCGCGTCGGCGATATGCGCCTCCACCTTCTGAAGCGCCAGCGCGGAAATCAGCGGGCCAATTTCCGCTCCGGGCGCAAAGCCTTCCGCCACATTCAGACGCGAGGCTGCGGCGGACAGCGCGGCGGCGAATGCATCGTGCACAGCCGCATGGACAAAAATCCGGTTGGCGCACACACAGGTCTGCCCGCTGTTGCGAAATTTGCTGGCGATCGCGCCTGCCACTGCTGCGTCGAGATCGGCATCGTCGAACACGACGAAGGGCGCGTTGCCGCCGAGTTCGAGCGAGACGTGCTTGAGCGTGGGTACGCACTGTGCCAGGAGTTGTTTGCCCACCGCCGTCGAGCCAGTGAACGACACCTTGCGCACCAGTGGATGCGTGGTCAGCACCCGGCCGATGGATTCAGCGTCGCCGGTGACCACGTTGAGCACCCCCGCCGGCAGGCCCGCGCGCTGCGCCAGCTCAGCCAGCGCCAGCGCGCTGAACGGCGTCTGCGACGCGGGCTTGACCACCACCGTGCAGCCGGCGGCGAGCGCCGCGCCGGTCTTGCGCGTCAGCATTGCAGCAGGGAAATTCCATGGCGTGATCAGTGCGGCCACGCCCACCGGCTGCTTCAGCGTGAACAGGCGCCGGTCCACCCACGGCGATGGCACCATGTCGCCATAGACGCGCCGCGCTTCCTCCGCAAACCATTCGATAAAGCTCGCCGCGTAATCGATTTCGCCACGCGCCTCGGCCAGCGGCTTGCCCTGCTCGGACACCATGATGGTGGCGAGATCGTCGCGGTGTTGCAGGATCAGGTCGAACCAGCGGCGCAGCATCTGTGCACGGACTTTCGCCGGGGTGGCGCGCCAACTGGCAAATGCCGCGTGCGCGGCTTCGATGGCGCGTTCTGTGTCGGCTACGGTACAGCGCGGCGCATGGCCGACAATCTCCGCATTGGCCGGGTTATGAATGGCGAAGCGCGCGCTGTCGGCGGCATCCTGCCAAACGCCGCCGATCATTGCCCGTTGTCGGAACAGGGAGGGATCGGTGAGGTTCATGTTATTAGCCTGGCTCGTTGAGGGTGAGTTTCTGAAGGATATGCGTTACCGATGGTCAATTAAATCGGTCAATCAAGAAATACTGGCTTGACCCTACTGGTTTGTTGTTGCCCACAAACAACAGTTAGGGCTATACAACAACAATGCGCAAGACAAAACCGATTGAGAATAAATAGAATATGCTAATATTCTTCCCTGCTTAAAAGCTGTTTATAAGGTTTTTGTTGTGTTGTTGTTCCCTAAAATCAACGTTGTTACTGACCAGGAGTCATCCATGAAACTCGCTAAACTGACCGCTGCACTGATCGCAGTTGCCGCATCTTCTGTTGCTTTCGCCAACGGCACTGCGCCTGCCACTGCGACCCCCGCTGCAACCCCCGTGACCTCTGAAGCATGGGTCGCCAAAATGACCGATCCGACCCAGAACGCTTCTGCGTTCAAGGATCCCAAGACCTTCGTGCCCTGGATGAACGCCATGGTTGATCCCGCGACTTCCATCGCCATGACCAACGCCATGATGAACCCCGCTACCAGCCTCAACATGATGTCCGGCATGATGTCGCCAGCCGCGTTCCAGAACTACATGCAGTTCATGGATCCCGCGGTTTCCATGAAGTGGATGGCCGCTTCAATGGACCCCAACTTCTATACGGCTGCGATGACCCCGTTCATCAACCCCAACCTGTACATGAAGTGGATGATGGCTCCGATGGATCCCCGCCTCCTGTCCACCGGCATGCAAGCGCTGAATCCCGGCATGTACGCTAACTGGATGATGGCTCCCATGAGCCCCCAGGCCATGAACGCCATGATGGCTCCGCTGAACCCCAACATGTACACCAACTGGATGGGCGCTGTTGCCAGCCCCCAGACCTACGGTCCTTTGGTCGGCGGCATGGTTAACCCCGCCTCCTACAACAACATGCTGCAGGGCTTCAACCCGATGACCATGGTGGCTCCCATGATGGCTCCGATGACCGCTCCTGCTGCTGCTCCTGCACCTGCAGCAGCTCCTGCTGCAGCGCCTGTAGCCAAGTAATATCGGCATTGCATCGTTTTTTGATGCACAAAAAAACCCCCGGCGTCACGCCGGGGGTTTCTGTGTTTTCGGCAACTGGATTTGCTTGGAATCCAGAACTTAATTCGCTTGGGTGAAATCATGCTGCGCCAGATACTCTCCGTTTGTCTGTTCGTGTGTAGTGCGGCCTCTGCCTGGGCGGACAGCCCTGTCGACGCACCCATATCCCAGGCGGCACGCTTTGAACAAATACTCGATTTGAGCAACAATGTCAGCCTGGTGCGTCACCCGCAACAGGCACTGGATCTGGCCGATGCCATGACCGATCCGGAATTTCTGGCGGCCGCCATGGTGATGAGCGCCAATCCGGAAATCTGGCTGAAGGCAATGGAACGGGCCGGCGCACCCGACGTTCCCAAAAATCTTTCACAGATGACCACGCCCGAGATGCTGGCCGACTGGTTTTATTCTTCTATCGACCCGCAGTTTCAGCGGGCGATCCTGACTCGCATGCTCGATCCTAAAAAGCCGCAACGCTGGATGCAGGCGATGAGCAATCCACGTTTCTACATGCACGCGCTGGCCATCATGAATCCAGCCATCCCGATGCAATGGATGAAAGTGACTGCGGATGGCCACATGATCCAGCCCATGCAGGCCTGGTTCGATCCCAAGACCTACCTGAACTGGATGCGGCTGCCGATGCCGGCTCCGTCTGCCACCCAAAAAAGCGGCGACAAGGTCCCCCTGGCGACGTATTCCTGGAAACCGCCTCAGCGGTATTAGGCGTTCGAGGTAAAGCGATACAGTTGACGCTCGGTCAGCACTGCGTCGAGCGGCATGTCCCACGGGTCATGCGGCAGCATTTCCACCCGCTGGCATTCGTAGGCAACCCCCACCAGGCGGGGTTTCCTCCACAGGCGACGATGGTGCATGAATGCCAGCGTCGCGTCGTAATAGCCCCCTCCCATTCCCAGCCGGTAGCCCTTGTGATCGAAGCCCACCAGCGGCATCAAGAGCAGATCCAGCTGGCGTGCGCGCAAAGGCCGGGCATCCACGGGTTCGGCAATGCCATAACGGTTCGTTTTCATGCGCGTGTTTCGGCCCATTTGCCCGAATCGCAGGACTCGCCCGCGACGTGGCAATAGCGGCAGGTAGCAATCACGCCGCATCCACAAGGCCTGGTTGAGCAGCGGGTGCGAATCGAATTCGCCGCCCTTCGGCAAATAAAAACCGATGCGTTGCGCACGCAGCAAAAGCCCATGTCGCAATGCCAGCCGCAACGATGCGCGCGCTGCCTGACGGCGCAGGGTGGGTGTGAACGCGTTGCGCGCGGCTTTGAGCTGACGCCTTAGGGTGGATTTGTCCATCAAGAAATAAGGCTCCCCGCCTGTGCCGTGACTGGCTGCAGACTCTTGAACCTGGGTTCAAGACGGCCGCGTTCAGAGATGCTTTGGGCCCATGAGACGTGTCACGCGCACACCCGCATCGAAATAGACCGCAGCCTTGCACGTATGCATTGGTTCAGAGAAATAGCAACCAGCCTCGAACACCGCAGGGAGCAGCACCAGTTTAGAAGAGTTTGTCCTGATCTTCCAGTACGGCGTCGAGCATGGCATTGCAATGCGTCAACCGAATGCGTGCTTCTTGGACCAGGCCACCACCGCCGTGGGTCAGCAGGTCATGCGCCAGGTTGAGTCCAGCCATGATGGCAATGCGCTCGGCGCCGATGACCTTGCTGCTGTCGCGTATTCCCCGCATTTTTTCATCGAGATAATCGGCCGCCGCAATCAGCGCCGATTCTTCATCGCGTGAGCACGCCACCTTGTAGGCACGCCCCAGAATATTGATTTCGATCGAGCGCGGGCCGGCCATCACACGTCCTCCGGCAGGGTTTCGAGTAGCGCCTGCAGACGCGCCTTGGCTGCGTCGAGACGGGTCGTCAGCTGCTTGTTGTCCTGCTGCGTGCTCAGCAGCTGCTGGCGCAGGGTGATATTTTCCCGCCGCAGCGCGTGGCAAAGCTCGGCCACCTGACGGATCTTGGCTTCTAGGGTATCGAGTTCTGCGTGCATGGCGGGACTATAGGGGCGGTTGTGCGGACGGTCAATCACGGCCGTAGCCCACAAGTCAGCACCTACCGTCACCTCATGCATGCAGGTACAATTTGCAGCTTCAGGTGCCAACGCGGCTTTCTGCTGCATTGGATAAACGGGAAACAGGTGCGCTGCCCTTGCAGCCATGCCTGTGCTGCCCCCGCAACGGTAAGCGTTGTTATCCGGCGTTTCACTCAGCCACTGTCGCAAGACGGGAAGGCGAAACGCCTCATGCGCGAGCCCGGATACCGGCCTGGACCCTGCCTGGCGACAGCCATGCAGAGGATTGTGCAACGCGCCTGCGGGGAAGCGGGCGCCAACCTGGCTTCATCATGCGTCAAATCGCGCTCGCGCTCGCCCTGGGGGCTGTCTTCGTTTCGTCGGCACACGCGGATACTCTGCCGGAATTTATTGGCGAAACCATCGTCGTCACACCCTCGCGGTTTCCTCAGGCGCTGTCGGGTCAGGCAGCCAATACTTCGGTGATCACCCGGCGGGATATTGAAAACAACCCCGCTACCACCTTGCCCGAGATTCTGGCCGAACAGACCGGCGTGGGCATGCGCGACCTGTTCGGCAATAATGCCGTCGCCAGCACGATCGACCTGCGTGGCTTCGGCGCCGCCGCCGGACAGAACACGCTGATATTGCTTGATGGCCGACATCTGAACGATATCGACCTGTCTGGCATCGACTGGTCGGCGATTCCGCTTTCCGCCATCGAGCGCATCGAAATCGTGCGGGGCGGTTCCAGTGTTTTGCATGGCTCGGGTGCGGTGGCCGGCGTCGTCAACATCATCACCCGTTCCCCGCTCGCACAGCCGAATCAGTTGACGGCCAGCGCGCGCCTTGGCAGTTTCGATACCCAGGATTACCAGCTCGGCGGCACGCTGTCCGGCGAGGCCGCCGGGATCCGCATCAGCGCCGACCAGTACCGTTCCGACGGCTGGCGGGACAACAACGAGAGCCGACAGAACAGCCTGTATGGCGATGCGCGCTGGAAGCACGAGCTGGGCGAACTGGTCTTCAAGTTTGGCGGCAATACGCAGGACGTGCGACTGCCCGGCGCACGCCTGGTCCAGCCCAGCATCGGTCTGAACCAGCTTGCGACCGATCCCGAAGGGACCAACACCCCGCTCGACTGGGCAAACAGCAAGGGCTATCAGGGGGGACTGAGCAACCGCTTCGAGTTCGGCCGCAACGAGGCCGTGCTCGACCTGGACTACCGCAACAAGAAACAACAGTCCTATTATGATTTTGGCGGCTTCCCCGACTACCGCGACGCCGACCTCGACATGTGGAGCTTCTCGCCGCGCGTCCGGCTGCCATTCGCAGCGGGCGGCATCACGCACGGCCTGGTGCTCGGTGCCGACTTCCAATGGTGGGACTACCGGCTGCGTACCTCGAATGCCCAGGCCAATATCGACGTCCCGGTCAATCGCGTCACGGCAGACCAGAACATAGCAGCGCTGTATGTCCGGGATGAGATGCAGTTGAATCCGGACACGCGGATGACCGTGGGCGGCCGCTATGAATGGTTCGATCTCAGCGCGGACGACCAGTTCGACCCGACCGCACCCGGCGCCTTCTTTGGCAGCGGCGCATTGCCAGGCAGTCAGGATGAAACGCAATACGCGCTGGAGCTGGGGGTGAACCATCGCCTGAACCCGCAGCATGCGCTGTTCGCCCGGCTGGCACGCAGCTTCCGCTTCGCCACGGTGGACGAAATTTACGAATATTCGCCGTCATTCAGCCGCGAATTCCAGTTTCTCAAGCCGCAAACTTCGCAGGATGCTCAGGTCGGCTGGGAGTGGGGAGCCGGCCCGGAGCGCCTGCGCGCGGCGGCGTATTACATCAAGGTGAAGGATGAAATCCATCTCGACGTTTACAGCATCGGCATCGGCAACACCAATCTGCCACCGCTGCGACGCTACGGTCTGGAACTGGAAGCGCATGGCCGCGTCAGCACGGTCGATCTGAGCGCCGCCTACACCCTGGCTTACGCCGAGTTCACGGACGGCACTCTCAACGGCGTCGCGCTCGACGGCAAGGACGTGCCGCTGGTACCGCGCAACAAATTGTCGCTCGGCGCGCTGTGGCACATCAGCGAACAGACGCAACTGTCCGCCGATGCCAATTACGTCAGCAGCCAGTTGATGGACAACGACGAGACCAACAGCTTCGAGCAGCAGATTCCGGCGTACACCCTGGTTAATCTCAAGCTGACGCACCAGATCGGCAATTGGCAGCTTGCGGCAGCGGTGAATAATTTGTTCGACCAGGACTATTACACTTACGCCGTACACAGCACATACGTTGACGACCGTTTTGCCGCCTATCCCCTGCCCGGTCGCAACGGCTGGGTGAGTGTGGAATACACATTCAAATAAGCGGCACAGGGGGCGATAATGGCCAGGTCGATGACATTGCTTGCCTAGTCCGCTCGCTCCTGAATATGGAGACCCCTTGCATGTCTACGCTTGTCGCACGCCCTGATAGGAGCACAGTGTGAGTTCCGGGTCCGACGCGTCCAGCCGCAGCCTTCGCCACGCCGCCCGCATGGCGCGGAAAAAGGCGGTGATCGACGCTGCGATTGCCGTCGCCACTGACGAGCGCGGGTTGCTCATCGTGATCACCGGCAACGGCAAGGGCAAGAGCACCTCGGCTTTCGGCACGGTGGCGCGTGCGCTCGGCCACGGCATGAAAGTCGGCGTGGTGCAGTTCATCAAGAGTCGCACCGATACCGGCGAGGAGGCCTTTCTCGGCAAGCAGCCGGGGGTGGCGTGGCATGTGCTGGGTGACGGCTTCACCTGGGATACGCAAAACCGCGAACAGGACATCGCCACCGCGCAGCGCGGCTGGGATGTGGCGCGGATGATGCTGGCGGATGCGTCATACCAACTGGTGGTGCTGGACGAACTGACCTATTTGCTGAGTTACGGTTATCTCGATGCTGACGATGTGCTGGATACACTGGCCAGGCGCCCGCCGATGCAGCACGTGATCGTGACCGGGCGTGGCGCGTCGGACGCACTGATCGAACTGGCCGACACGGTGTCGATCATCGCCGACGAAAAACACGCATTCCGCGCCGGGGTCAAGGCGCAGCCGGGGATCGATCTCTAAGCGCAGCGTCATCATTCTGTAACCCCCATGCCATACAACGCAGACTTTGCCCCAGGCGGAGTCTGCCGTGCGTATTCTGATGGTGTCCGATGTGTATTTCCCGCGCGTCAACGGCGTGTCGACCTCGATCCAGATCTTGCGGCAGGCGCTGGTGGTAACCGGGCACACGAGCGTGCTGGTCGCGCCGGATTATCCGGGCACGCTGCCGCGGGCCGACAATAATGTGGCGGAGACCGATATCGTGCGGGTGCCGGGTTGGCAGATTCCGCGTGACCCGGAAGACCGGCTGATGCACCCGCGCGCGCTTGCCGCCGCGCTGGACAGGCTCGACCCTACCGACTTCGATCTTGTCCACATCCACACGCCCTTCCTGGCGCATCGCGCCGGGGTGCGCTGGGCGCGCACGCATGGCCTGCCCTGTGTCGAGACCTACCACACGCTGTTCGAGGAATACTTTCACCACTACCTGCCTTTTTTGCCCAAGGCCTGGCTGGCGGCGGCGGCGCGGATGATTTCACGCAAGGAATGCGACGGCGTCAGCGCCGTGATCGCGCCGTCCTCGGCAATGAAGCACGCGCTCACGGCGTATGGCGTCAGCAGCCCGATCCACATCATCCCCACTGGGCTGCGGCAGGCCGATTTCGCCAACTGCGACGGCCCCGCGTTCCGCGCCCGCCACGGCATTGCGCCGGAGCGACCGGTGATGGCTTACGTGGGGCGGGTGGCGTTCGAAAAGAATCTGGATTTTCTGCTGCGCGTAACCGAACGGGTGCGCCGCAGCCTGCCCGACGTGCTGTTCGTGATTGCCGGCGAGGGACCCGCGCGGGCATCCCTGGAGCGCGCGGTGGCGAAACGCCGGCTCACCAACCAGGTGCGTTTTGTCGGCTACCTCGAACGCAGAACGGAATTGCCCGCCTGCTACTGTGCATCCGATGTCTTCGTGTTCGCTTCAAAAACCGAAACGCAAGGCCTGGTGCTGCTGGAGGCGATGGCGCTCGGCGTGCCGGTGGTGGCGCTGGCGGAAATGGGAACCAGGGATGTCTTGAAGGAGGGCGCGGGATGCCGCATCGCGCCTGACGATGTCACCGGGTTTGCCCGGGTGCTGACGCCGCTGCTGGCCGATCGCACCGCAAGCCGGGCGCTCGGCGCGGCAGGCAAACCCTATGCCGCCGGCTGGAGCGAAACGAAAATGGAAGGTGAAATCCTGCAGCTCTACCAGGCGCTGGCCTCGCCAAATGGCAGCGTGCGGGATTATGCTGTCGCCGCTGTTTCATGATTGAATCTTTCGATTTCAGGGAGTCCCACATGAACCAAGACGTTCAGCAATACACCGACATCGCCGCCGCCTACGCCACCGAGGCCGGGTTGAAAATTCTTGCCGCGATCGCCTTCTGGATCATCGGCCGCTGGCTGATCGGGCTGGCGGGACGGATGCTCCAGCGCGTGCTGGAAAAGCAGCAGGTCGACCCCACGCTGATGCGCTATATCGGCAGCTTCCTGGCGGTCACCCTCAACATCGTGCTGGTGGTCGCCATCCTCGGCTACTTCGGGGTGCAGACGACGACGTTCGCCGCCCTGGTCGCCGGCATCGGCATCGCGATCGGAGCGGCGTGGGGCGGGCTGCTGTCCAACTTCGCCGCGGGCTCGTTTCTCATCGTGCTGAAACCGTTCAAGGTCGGCGATTTCATCACTGCCGGCGGCGTTACCGGCACGGTCAAGGAAATCGGCCTGTTCGCCACCACGGTGAATACTCCGGACAACGTGTTGTCCATCGTCGGCAACAGCAAGATTTTCGGCGACACCATCCAGAATTTCAGCGCCAATCCGTTCCGCCGGGTCGAACTCAAATGCCAGCTTGCGGGCAACGCCGACCACGTCGCTGCCATGCAGCTGCTGCGTGAAAAATTGCAGACCCCCCCCAACGTGGTGGCCGAACCCGCGGTCGAAGTTGAAATCCTGGAATTCAATCTGGTCGGCCCGGTTCTCGTCGTGCGTCCGTATTGCCATACCGATCATTACTGGCAGGTGTATTTCGACGGCAACCGCATGATCCGCGAAGCGCTGGCCGAAGCAGGTTTCCCGGCGCCGATGCCTGCGCAACTGATGCTCACCCGCACTGCTTGAGCGACGCCCCGGCTTACACTGGGCGCTTCGCGCCCTCCCCCACCGGCCCCCTGCACTTCGGCTCGCTCGTCGCCGCGGTGGCGAGCTGGCTCGACGCCCGCGCGGCGGACGGGCTCTGGCTGGTGCGCATGGAAGATCTCGACCGCCCGCGCTGTGAATCTGGCGCGGCGGACACCATCCTGCGCCAACTGGACGTCTATGGCTTGCACCGGGACGGCGCAGTGCTTTACCAGTCGCAGCGCGACGACGCCTACACGGCGGCCCTGGATTCGTTGATAGGAATCGGTGCGGCCTACCCCTGCGCCTGCACCCGCAGCCAGCTCGCCCAGGCAGCGCGCAATCACGAGGGGGAGACCATCTACCCTGGCACCTGCCGGGCCGGTTTGCCTCTCGGCGCGACTGCGCGTGCCTGGCGGGTGCGGGTGCCGGATGTGAGCACCCGCTTTCACGACCGCATCCACGGCGACCTCGAGCAGAATCTGGCCCACGCCGTCGGCGACTTCATCGTCAAACGTGCCGACGGCCTGTTTGCCTACCAGCTGGCGGTGGTGGTGGACGACGCCTTCCAGGGCATCACCCATGTCGTGCGTGGTGCTGACCTGCTGTGGAATACCCCGCGCCAGATTTATCTGCAAACCCAGCTCGGTCTGCCGACGCCGGTCTATGCGCATGTGCCGCTCGTCACCAACGCCGCCGGGCAGAAGCTGTCCAAGCAGACCCTGGCCCCCGCCCTGCCCGAACGCGGGCGTCGCATCGTGCTGGCGCAGGCGCTTGCCGCACTTGGCCATCCGCCGCCGGTCGATCTGGTCGGTGCCGGGCCGGACGAGCTGCTGACGTGGGCAAGCGCTCACTGGCAAATCGAAAACGTACCGATCCGGCCAACGGTTGCCAACCCGGCCAGTGCACCCGACAATTTGCCTGACCCCTGACCCCTGACCCCTGACCCCTGACCCCTGACCCCTGACCCCTGACCCCAAATGGCCCAACTCCCCCCCGCCGTCGAGCAAGTCCTGCGTGTTCACGCATCCTTCATTCACACCGTCGTCAACGCCCTGCGCGACCGCAGCCAATTGCCCGACCTGCTGAAGCAGCTCGATGCCGCCGAGCAGGCTGGGTGGGCGCGGCTGGTCGGCGCGCTGCGCCATGTGATCAACGGCCGTCGCGATCCGTCGATCAAGCTGGGGCTGGACGAGGAAGACGGCATCCTGCTCGACGCCATCCTGCGCGGCCTCGACAATCCCGCCACGCTGCCCGCGCTCGATGCCCAACCCGACGGCAGCGCCGCTGCACCTGGCCTGGCTGCACTGATCGATGCCTCGGCGCGCGGTGACGCCCAGGCGATGTCCGTGCTCGCCAACATGGCCGAGCAGATGATGAAAGCAGGTGGTGATATGGCGCTGTTGGGTGGACGGATGCGGCGGCTGGTCAACGGCGAGCGCGACACCGATCAACTGGTTGCCGGGATGGGACCGTTGGGTCGCGAGCTGCTGATCAGCCTGCTCGACGAACTGGCCAGGCTGCGGCCCCAGTAATTCCGCCCGCTGGTCTTCACGCCATTCCCTCTTCATGTGGCCGCTGACGTGCCTTGCGCTTTGACAGCGTGGGCCTCAATCAGCTAAAATGCGCCCCTTTTCGGTGATCCGCTGCCGGAAAAGCTGTCCACAAGGGTGATGTAGCTCAGTCGGTTAGAGCATCGGATTCATAATCCGGGGGTCGGTGGTTCAAGTCCACTCATCACCACCACATTCCTTTTCGTTGCTTTGGCTGCGATATCCCTGCCCCCAGTCTATCCACTGCCACGGCGACCCCATGAAAAAAATCTACATCAAAACTTTCGGCTGTCAGATGAACGAGTACGATTCGGGCAAGATGGCCGACGTACTCGGCGCAGCCGAAGGGCTGGTCAAAACCGACACGCCGGACGATGCCGACGTCATCCTGTTCAATACCTGCTCGGTGCGCGAAAAGGCGCAGGAGAAGGTGTTCCATGACCTCGGCCGGGTGCGCCACCTGAAGGCCGCCAACCCCAATCTCATCATCGGCGTCGGCGGCTGCGTCGCCTCGCAGGAAGGCGCGGCGATCGTCGCGCGCGCGCCTTTCGTCGATGTCGTGTTCGGCCCACAGACGCTGCATCGCCTGCCCGAGCTGATCGCGAAAAGGCGCGCGACCGGCCGCGCGCAGGTCGACATCAGCTTTCCCGAAATCGAGAAATTCGACCACCTGCCGCCGTCGCGGGTCGACGGCGCCTCGGCCTTCGTGTCGATCATGGAAGGCTGCTCCAAGTACTGCACCTTCTGCGTCGTCCCCTACACCCGTGGCGAGGAAGTCTCGCGCCCGTTCGACGACGTCATCGCCGAAGTGTCGCGCCTGGCGCAACACGGCGTGAAGGAAGTCACCCTGCTGGGGCAGAACGTCAACGCCTACCAGGGCACGCTGCACGAGGGCGGCACCGCCGACTTCGCCTTCCTGCTTGAGATGGTGCACGAGATTCCCGGCATCGAGCGCATTCGCTACACCACCAGCCATCCGCGTGAAATGACGCAGCGGCTGATCGAGTGCTACGGCAAGCTGCCCAAGCTGGTGTCGCACCTGCACCTGCCGGTGCAGTCCGGTTCCGACCGCATCCTCGCGGCGATGAAGCGCGGCTACACCGTGCTCGAATTCAAATCCATCGTCCGAAAACTGAGGGAGCAACGCCACGGCCTCTGCCTGTCGTCGGATTTCATCGTTGGATTTCCCGGCGAGACCGAGGCTGACTTCGAGGCGACCATGAAGCTGATTACCGACCTCGACTTCGACGCCAGCTTTTCCTTCATCTACAGCAAGCGCCCCGGCACGCCGGCGTCGGACTACCCGGATGATGTACCGGCCGAACTGAAAACGCAGCGTCTGATGCGGCTGCAGGCGCAGATCGAGGCGCAGGCGCAGAAGGTGAATCAGACCATGGTCGGCACCGTGCAGCGGGTGCTGGTCGAGGGCCACGCCCGCAAGAATGTCGAAGAGCTCGCCGGCCGCACCGACAACAACCGCATCGTCAACTTCGTTGGCCAATCGCTTCTGATCGGACAGTTCGTCGACGTCACCATTACCCAGGCTTTGCCGCACAGTCTGCGCGGCGAAGTCGCCATCACTGAGAGCGAAAGCGCTTGAAAACCGACATCGTTGAACTGCGTCTGGCCCCGGAAGACAACCGGCGGCTGGCCAACCTGTGCGGCCCCATGGACGAGAACCTGCGGCAGATCGAGGCGGCGTTCGACGTCACCATCGGCCGCCGCGGGTCCGGCTTCCGCTTCAGCGGTGACGCGGCGCAGGCCGAAAAGGCCGGGCAGGCGATCGAGCATTTCTACAACCGCGCACACGACGAACTGAGCCTGGACGACATCCAGCTCGGCCTGGTCGAACTCACACGGGGCCGCGCCGACGAGGAAGGCCCGGCGCTGCGCACCCGTCGTGCCGACCTGCGCGCGCGCACGCCGCGCCAGGGTGAATACATCGAGCAGATCCGCAGCCACGACATCACCTTCGGCGTCGGCCCGGCCGGCACCGGCAAGACCTATCTGGCGGTGGCCTGTGCGGTTGATGCGCTGGAGCGCGAGCAGGTGAAGCGTCTGGTGCTGACGCGCCCGGCGGTGGAAGCCGGCGAGCGGCTTGGCTTTCTGCCGGGCGATCTCACGCAGAAGGTCGATCCTTATCTGCGCCCGCTCTACGACGCGCTGTACGACCTGATGGGTTTCGACAAGGTGACGCGGTTGATCGAGCGCCACGCCATCGAGGTCGCGCCGCTCGCCTTCATGCGCGGGCGTACGCTCAACCATGCCTTCATCATTCTCGACGAAGCGCAGAACACCACGCCCGAGCAGATGCAGATGTTCCTCACCCGCATCGGGTTCGGCGCGCGTGCGGTGGTGACCGGCGACCCGACGCAGATCGACCTGCCCAAGCACGTGAAGTCCGGGCTACTCGACGCCACGGAAGTGCTGACGGATGTGCGCGGCATTGCCTTCACCCATTTCCAGTCCGAAGACGTGGTGCGCCACCCGCTGGTCGGCCGCATCGTCGATGCCTATGCTGCGCGCCGCGCGGAAACGGAAAACCGTGGTTCCTGAGTTCAGCCTGGCCGTGCAGTTCGCCAGCGAGTCCGACGGCCTGCCCAGCCGCGCACAGGTCCGCCGCTGGGTCGCCGCCGCGCTGGAACATCCCGCCGAGATCACCGTGCGCATCGTCGACGCAGATGAGGCGCAGGCACTCAACCACGAATACCGCGACAAGGACTACGTGCCCAATGTGCTGACCTTCGAATACGGCGAGGTCGGCCACGATGAATCAGGGCGGGGCGTGCTGGGCGGCGACGTGGTGATCTGTGCACCGGTGGTCGAACGCGAGGCCCGTGAACAGGGCAAGCCGCTGAAGGACCATTACGCCCACATGACCGTCCACGGCGTGCTGCACCTGCAGGGTTACGACCACATCGAGCCCGCGGACGCCGACATCATGGAATCACGCGAAGCCGTTATACTGGAGCGGTTTCGAATCCACAATCCTTACGTTTCCTGACGCAAAATGGAGTCCGACAGTAGCCCCAAGCCGAGCTTGCTCGAGCGCATCTCCCACTGGCTGATGCGCGAACCCGAAGACCGCGAGCAGTTGATCGAACTGCTGCACGGCGCCTACGAAAACAGCCTGATGGATGCCGACGCGCTGGCGATGATCGAGGGCGTGCTGCAGGTGTCCGAGATGCGCGTCGGCGAAATCATGATCCCGCGTGCGCAGATGGACGTCGTCGATATCAACGATGCGCCTGAAACCTTCATCCCGTACGTAATCGAAACCGCACACTCGCGCTTTCCGGTCATCGACAAGGACCGCGACGACGTCATCGGTATCCTGCTGGCCAAGGATCTGTTGCGACATTACGCCGAGGACGATGCCGACATCCGCGGCATGCTGCGTCCGGCGGTCTTCATTCCTGAATCGAAGCGGCTCAACGTGCTTCTGAAGGAGTTCCGCTCCAACCGCAACCACATCGCCATCGTCGTCAACGAGTACGGTGGCGTGGCCGGGATCGTCACCATCGAGGACGTGCTCGAACAGATCGTCGGCGATATCGAGGACGAATATGACTTCGACGAAACCGAAGACAACATCATCCGCGAGCATGATGGCGTGTTCCGCGTCAAAGCCGCCACCGAAATTGCCGATTTAAATCAGACCCTCGGCTCGCACTTCTCCGACGAGGAATTCGACACCATCGGCGGCCTCGTCGTCTCGCGCTTCGGCCACCTGCCCAAGCGCGGCGAATCGGTCAAGTTTGATGGCTTCCAGTTCAGCATCCTGCGCGCCGACAGCCGCCGCCTGCATGCGGTGCGCGTCACCCGGCTGCCGCCGGAAGAGGACGCGCAGTTGCCGTTGGTATAGGGTGCCGCAAAAATCTCTGTTCCGTCATTACGGCAGAAGCCGGAATCCGGCAAGTCAACAAACTGGACACCGGCTTTCACCCGCAAGGGGTAGGCCGTGGTTGTTACAGCTTCAGCTGTTTACAACCACGCACCGCCGGTGTGACGGATGATTCTGGCCTTATAGGCTATGCCGCCGGTCGCTGCGCGCAAATCCCGCGAGCGGCGCGGCCTTCCCCTTCGTCAGTGCAATTACCTTGAACAGCTCGCCCATCTCGGCGGGCGACACCAGCCGCTGCACCGCATTGGCCTGCGGCAGATAGGCCGCCGCATCAGCGGGAGAAATCTGCATCAGCAGTTCGGTTAACCCGGCATTGAGCAGGAAATTCGCCTGGCTGGTGTAGCCCGCCAAATCAAGCCCCGCAGCCATCCCCGCCCGCGCCACCGCGCTGAAATCGACATGCGCGGTGAGATCGCAAAGCCCGGGCAGATAAAACGGATCGTCGAGCGCGTGGTGGCGGTAATGCGCGCGCAGCGTACCCATATGGCGCTGCGGGTGGTAGTACTCGGCTTGTCCGAAGCCGTAGTCGATCATCAGGATCAGGCCGCGCTCCAGACATTGCGCGAGCGAGGCGATCAACGCATCGGCTGCCAGATTGATTTCTGTGAGATAGCCCGGCGCCAGGTTCAGCGTATCGGCACGAACACGCAGCAGAGGATCGTTGGCCGGCCGGTCCTGCCAGCCAAATGCATTTCCATTGAGGATCACGCCGCGCGCCTGCGGCCCCGCTTCCGTCCAGTGCACCAGTTCCACCGGCAGTGCGTCGAGTACCTCGTTGCCGAGGATGACGCCGTTGAAATGCGTGGGCAGCGCATTCAGCCACACTACCCGGCCGGCAAGATGCGGCAGTTCGCGGGTAAGGGTTTCCTGCTGGCGTTGACGCAGGTCGGCGCTCACTTCCAGGATGCAATAACGCGCCGGCAATGCGCCGAGCCGGTCCAGTTCCCCCAGCATGTCCACCGCGAGCCGGCCGCTGCCGGCGCCCAGTTCCAGCACTTCGCCGCCGCTGTTCGCCAGTACCGGCGCAATCGCGTGCGCCAGGGTGCGGCCGAACAGCGGCGTCAGCTCCGGTGCGGTGACGAAATCGCCCGCCGCACCGAACTTCATCGCACCGGCAGCGTAGTAGCCGAGGCCGGGTGCGTACAACACCGCTTCCATGAAACGCGAGAACGGGATCCAGCCTCCGGCGGCGACGATCAGCGACCGCAGGTGCGCGGTCACGCGCTGGCTGTGCGCAAGGGCGTCAGGGGTGGGGACGGGCAGCATGCAGACGGGGAGTTCATGGATAATGCGTAATCCAAGGACTATAAGGGCGAATCCCGATGCATGGCAAAGTGGCATTGATTACCGGCGGGGCCAAGCGTGTGGGTGCAGCGTCGGCGCGCCTGCTGCATGCGGCAGGTGCCAACCTGATGATCCACTACCGCAGCTCGGCCACCGAGGCGCGCGCGCTGCAAGACGAACTCAACGCGATCCGCCCCGATTCGGTGGCGCTGATCCAGGCTGACCTGCACGACACCCACGGCCTCCCGAGTCTGGTCCACCAGACCGTCGCCACCTTCGGCGGCCTCGACGTCCTGCTCAATAACGCGTCGAGCTTCTACCCCACCCCGGTCGGCACCATCGCCGAAAGAGACTGGGCCGACCTGATGGGCAGCAACCTCAAGGCACCCATGTTCCTGTCACAGGCCGCCGCTCCCGAACTGAAGAAACGCCGCGGCTGCATCATCAACATCACCGACATCCACGCCGACCGGCCGATGAAAAGCTACGTCGTCTATTCCGTCGCCAAGGCCGGCCTGGTAGGACTCACCAAGTCACTGGCGCGCGAACTCGCGCCCGAGGTGCGCGTCAACGGCATCGCGCCGGGCCCGATCATGTGGCCCGAAGGCGACGCGAATTTCGATGAGGTCTCGCGCCAGCGCATCGTTTCGCACACCATGCTGAAGCGCGCCGGCGATCCCCACGACATCGCGCTGGCGGTACGGTTTTTCGCAATGGACACGCACTTTGTGACCGGGCAGATTCTGGCAGTGGATGGAGGACGGAGCGCCAAGCTTTGATGCTGATTCGGCACGACAACAAGCCGTAGCCATTTCTTTAGTCTGGGCTTTGAACGCTTGCACCTGATGAGACGGGCCTCAAGAACCGCCCAATCAATACGCACTCACACTTCGTGGAAACCCCGCTGTGCCTGACGCAATAAATTCTGTTGTGAACTGGACCGAAGCCGGCGAGAGCCGGACTGCCCGCTGGCGCTCGGAGAACGGGGCGCCGCCGCCCAAGCGCGTGATGGTCGCAGACGACCAGCTCACCGCCGATGCGGCCTACCGTCTGGCCAGCGAGGGCACCGCGCTGCTGTGGCGGGGCGATTTTCAGAATGCGCGGCAGTTGCTGCAGGCCATGGCGCGCCGCATCGACCGCAGACCGCGCAAGCCCGCTTCGTCGCCGACCGAAGCCTTCAACTTCCATCGCCAGTACCAGTCCCAGCGCGCCCGCACGCTTGGGATGCTGCTGCTGCCGCTCGATGCGGATTACGGCATTCCCCTGCGCCGTGCACCGGATGTGAAGCAAGCCTGTGCCGAAGCCTATGGTGCAGGAGAGGTGTCCTCGGTGGTCTCGCTGCGTGAGTTGCTCGGCGTGATCGGTGCCCACGAATGGCGCAAATCAGGTGTGGACATCCCTGCGCTGGGCGACCGCATCTACCCGCACTACGGCGTGTTTTCACCGGTGCGTGGCGAGTACGTGGGCCTGGTGGCCGAGGCGCCGCTGCCTTCGTCGGAGTTGGCTTTCGACATCGGTACCGGAACAGGTGTGCTGGCTGCGGTGCTCGCCCGCAGAGGGGTCAAGCACGTCATCGCCACCGACCAGGACCCGCGTGCATTGGCATGCGCGCGCCAGAATATCGCCCGGCTTGGACTCAAGGGGCGGGTGGATGTCGTTGAGGCTGATCTTTTTCCGCAAGGGCGCGCGCCCCTCATCGTCTGCAACCCGCCCTGGCTGCCCGCGCGCGCCAACTCCCCGCTCGAACATGCGATTTACGACCCGGAGAGCCGCATGCTACGGGGGTTTTTGAACGGGCTGGTGGCGCATCTTGAGCCGGGTGGCGAAGGCTGGCTCATTCTGTCTGACCTGGCCGAGCACCTGGGGCTGCGCTCGCGCGAGTCGCTGCTCGCCGCTTTCGACGAGGCGGGATTGAAGGTGGTGGGGCGGATGGACACCAAGCCCACGCACCCCCGCGCCGCGGATGACACCGACCCGCTCCACGCCGCGCGTGCGGCCGAGGTGACGTCGCTCTGGCGCCTCGCGGCAAGTTGAGCGCCAGAATTTTCAACCCATGTAATCGTTAATCAACCCAAATAATCCATTAGCCCGTCATTCCGGCGAAAGCCGGAATCCAGTATGAAAGAAACTGCGACGCAGACAGAACAGTAATGTTGTCCCGCTTGCGCGAGGAATTCTTCAGCCGCTGGATTCCGGCTTTCTCCGGAATGACGAAATTTGATCTGATGGATAATCCCGCATCAATAACCGCACCACGCTTCACAGGAAAACGCATCATGAATACCCGCCGTCATTTGTTTACCTCCGAGTCCGTTTCGGAAGGTCATCCGGACAAGATTGCCGATCAGATTTCGGACGCCATTCTGGATGCGTTTCTGGCGCAAGAGCCCGACGCCAAGGTGGCCTGTGAAACCCTTGTGGCGGACAAACTGGTGGTGATTACCGGCGAGTTCAAAACTGCCCGCAAGGAGCTGTTCGACGAGATTCGGGATCGCGCCGCAGAGATTGCCCGCCAGGTGCTGCGCGACATCGGCTATCGCGATGCCGACACCGGAATCGACCCCAACACCTGCGAAGTGCAGGTGCGCTTCAATCACCAGTCGATCCAGATTCATAAGGGCATCACGCTGGCCGGCGGCGACATCGGTGCCGGCGACCAGGGCCTGATGTTCGGTTATGCCTGCGACGAAACCCCGGACCTCATGCCCTACCCGATCTGGCTGGCGCATCGCCTGATGCAGAAACAAGCCGAGTTGCGCAAATCCGGAGCCTTGCCCTGGTTGCGTCCCGACGCCAAAAGCCAGGTCACCGTTGCCTACGAAGGGCAGCAGATGGTCGGCGTCGAAACCGTGATCATTTCCACCCAGATTGCGCGCGACCTCGATCCGGACTGGGTCGCGCAGCAAGTCGCACGCGAAATCGTCGACCCCCTGGTGCCGATGGCGCTGCGCACGCCGACCTTCAGACTGTGGGTCAATCCCGCCGGCCCGTTCGAAATCGGCGGCCCTAATGGCGACACCGGCCTCACTGGCCGCAAGATCATTGTCGACACCTACGGCGGTTCCTGCCCGCACGGCGGCGGCGCCTTTTCAGGAAAAGATCCCACCAAGGTCGATCGCTCGGCGGCCTACATGGCGCGCTACATCGCCAAGAATATCGTCGCGGCAGGCTATGCCAAACGCTGTCTGGTTCAACTGGCGTATGCCATCGGCGTGGCCGAGCCGGTTTCGCTGCTGATCGAAACGTACGGCACCGGCACCGTGCCGGACGAAAAGCTGGAAGCGATGGTGCGCGGCACCTTCAGGCTGACACCGCGCGGCATCATCGAAAGCCTTGACTTGTGCCGACCCATCTATCGGCAGACCGCCGCGTACGGGCACTTTGGACGGGCCGAGCCGGA